>WBZX01000495.1_pt1 | contig 31555 bp, 26 predicted proteins | sample 5204211 | NCBI WGS metagenome assembly WBZX01 (sample SAMN12344362, study PRJNA552823) | activated sludge metagenome | biome: Activated sludge suspended growth; feature: Nitrification reactor; material: Wastewater; isolation source: activated sludge from nitrification reactor of wastewater... | reverse complement strand
GGCGGCGGGTCTGCACCTATCCGACCTTCGCCGTGTTCGACGCCCGCATCCGCGAGCAGTGCACGGCGCGGCGTCCCCGTACGAACACCCCGCTCCAGGCCCTTGCCCTGCTCAACGAACCCGGCTTCGTCGAGGCCGGTGCCGCCCTGGGGGCACGGGCTGTTCGGGAGGGCGGTACGATAATCTGGCTAGCCTTTACACCAAGCAGATTCTGCCTGGTGTCGGAGCTTCGCTGGGGCTGGATCGACTGCTGGCGGCCATGGAAGAACTGAAACTCCTTCCCGCTGCATCGACTGCTGCCAGCGTGCTGATCGTTCAGTTTGCTGCTGAGCAACTGGGCCACTACCAGGCTACAGCCCGTCAGCTACGAGCAGCAGGCATTGGTGTTGAAGTCTATCCCGAAGCGAAGAAGCTGGGCCAGCAACTGGCCTATGCCGAGAAAAAGGGCTTCAAGCTGGCGCTAATCGCTGGGCCAGATGAAGTGGCCCAAGGCATCTGGCAAGTGAAAGACCTGGCGAAGCGAAGCGGGCAGAATGTGAATGCAGCGGAGTTGGTGGCGACGATACAGAAGATGCTCTAACGGGATGGTGCTCCATGCGTTGCACGAGTTTATTGTTGCTGATGCTGACGACGTCCATGCTCTTCGCCCAACCCCCCGTCGATGCCGACTACCCGGAACCTTCCGAGGTGCCGGGGCATTTGCCGAGTGCGGTACGACACAAGAAGGCGATGGTAGCAGCAGCACATCCGCTGGCAGCCAAGATCGGTGCCGACATCCTGCAAGCGGGTGGCAATGCCATTGATGCAACCGTGGCAGTGCAGATGGCACTCACCGTCGTCGAGCCGCAGTCCTCCGGCATCGGTGGCGGTTGTTTTATTGTCTACTATGATGCGTCGACGAAGAAAACCCATTGCATTGATGGTCGAGAGGAGACACCTGCTGGCGCTTCGCGCAAGCAGTTCCTTACTCCAGATGGCAAAGTGGTTGCGGATGCGATGACCGGATGCCGGGCTGCTGGTGTACCGGGGACGGTCGCGGGGATGTATCTGGCACATCAGAAGTTTGGCAAGTTGCCCTGGAAGCAGGTGATGGAACCTGCGATCAAGCTGGCGGAGGGTGGCATCGGAGTGACACCCAGACTACGTGATGCCATCGGCGCCAATCGCCGACGGTTTCTCAAGATACCGTCCAGCAAGCAGCAGTTTCTTGAAGGGTCTGCGGGCACGGTGCCGGAGATTGGTACGGTGCTTCATCTGGCTGATCTTGGTCGCACGCTACGGCGGATTGCTGATCATGGTCCGGCTGGTTTCTACGAAGGTGAGACAGCAGAACTGATTGTGAAAGCTGTCAAGAATTGTCCCATCGCTCCGGGTACTATCACCCTCAAAGATCTGAAGAACTACCAGGCTATCGAACGTGATCCGGTGACGTTTCTGTATCGGGGCTACCGCTTTGCAGGCATGCCTGCCCCTTCCTCTGGGACGATCACGCTTGGCATCATCCTGAGCTGCCTGGAACCCATCGCACCAGAGAGCCGTCGCCCAACAACTGTCGCTGGCATCGAAGCCTGGGCGAAAGCGGAGAGTATTGGCTTCGCTGATCGCAATGCCTACCTGGGCGATCAGGGTTGGACCCGCGACTACCAGATGAACCATCTGCTTGCTCCCTCCCGGCTGAGTCAGCGACAGAAGGCAGCGATGGAGCTGAAGCCCGGCGAGAAAGCCAAGCCCGGAGAGTTGTTCAACCTGCAACCGGCACCACGACCTGATAACCCAACCGAGGGGGACAACACCACTCACTTCAGTATCGTCGATGCTGATCGTAACATTGTTAGCTGCACAACAACGATTGAAAATGGCATGGGTTGTGGAGTAGTGGTTCCGGGGGCGGGGTTCCTGCTCAACAATGAACTGACGGACTTCGATCTGAATAAAGCCGATGGCCCGAACGCTATCGACTCAGGCCGCAAGGACATTGATGGCAGAGCAGCAGGGAAGCGGCCACGCAGCAGCATGACTCCGCTGATCATCTTCAAGGATGACAAACCGGTGATGACCGTTGGCTCGCCCGGCGGCGCAGTCATCATCAGCATCGTTGGGAACACGGTTATCAACGTGATGGACCATCAGATGGACATGCAGCAAGCCATCAATGGTGCCCGCTATTCCTGCCGCAATGCGAGCTTGAACCTCGAAGGCATGTTCACTCAACGAACTCAACTGGCCAAGGAACTGTCAGCACGTGGCTGGAAGATAACCAACATCACCTCCGGCAATGCGGTCTGGGGTGGAGCACATGGCATCCGTCTGCTCGACGATGGCTCTCTTGAAGGTGGGGCTGATCCACGGCGCGAAGGTGTGGTTCGTGGTTACTAGTTCTTGCCGACCTTATCCCGCACGTTGAACTCGAGCTTCCAGCGTTGTTTGCCATCCCTGCTGACGCACCAGAGTTCGAGGGTGCCGATGCTGGTGACGTTAGTTTCAAGTCGCACGGGAACGGACCCAGTGGCAGGTGCCCCCTTCTTGGCAGGTTCTGCTTTGAGTTGCATTTCGATGGGGCTCAGTTCCTGAATCGTCTCTTCCCATTGATCAACGAGAGTGCCGAGTGGATCACGTCTGGTGTTGGAACCGAGGAAGCGGAAGCGAACGGGTTCACCAACAACGAGACCAAACTCGAGCCCCGGAACTGAGGCGGTAGTCCCCTCTTCCATGCCCATGGGAGCCACGCACAGGGCACGAATCGGAGGCTGACGACCGGGCACGGCGGGGCGGGCGGTTTCGATGCCGATGTAGTAGGTCATCGCGATGCCACCCCGGATACGGACACCCTGGCCTTTCTGCACCAGGCCGAAGTAGGCTGCGCCACGGGCAACAGCCTGATCGAGATCGGTACCTTCGAGCATGCGGGCCGGTGGAGCTTTGGCATCCTTGGCCCACTGGTTGAGTTGCTCCATCAAGCGATCTTGCAGCAGCTTGGCTTTGAAGACCCCACCGTTGCACAGCACCGCGGTAGGCAAGCTTCGTGCAGGCTGCTTGGCTTTCTCGTAGTGTTCCTTCATCGCATCAGCATGGCTGCGCAGGAACTGGGCGAGGTGCTTGGTGATCACCGGATCGGAAGCGTAAGGCAGGCCCATTTCCTGCAGACCGAACGAGATGCCTCGATGCAGTTCCGAACTCGCGGGAACGAGCGGGAAGAAGCCTTCGAGCATCACCTGCTTGATGTCATCCAGTGTGAGTTCGGTGGTCATGCTGCCGCCGACGAGCTTGCTGCCACGGCCCAGCACGGTGACGGTTTGCGGAGCGTGCTTGGGATCAGACAGCAAGGTTTCCTTCGCAGCCCGGCAACCGTGGTTGAGAGCCATCAGTTGGCTGCCATCCAGCTTGTGCCCCTTGGCTTGCAGCTTCTCCATCAACTGGTGGGCGAGGGCAAGATCCATATTGTCGCCACCGAGCAGGATGTGGTCGCCGACAGCCATGCGGTTGAGGTTGAGTCTGCCTTCATCTTCGGTAACGCTGATCAGACTCAAATCGCTGGTGCCACCGCCGACATCGACAACGAGAATGACATCGCCCACTTTGACGAGTTCACGCCAGTTCTCCTGATGGGCTTCGATCCAGGCATAGAACGCCGCCTGCGGTTCTTCGAGAAGCGTGAGTTGAGGCAGGCCAGCCGACTGTGCTGCTTCCACAGTAAGCTGACGGGCGACAGCATCGAAGGAAGCAGGCACCGTGAGAACGATGTTCTGCTCTTCGAGCTTGGGCCCCTTCTTGCCATGCGAGTGGTTCCAGGCCTCTCTTAGATGTTGCAGGTAATGGGATGAAGCTGCGACGGGCGAGATGCGGCGTTCAGTCGCTGGTGCAGTACCACCCGGAGTGGCTGGTGGTTGCCAGGGAAGAATATCGGCATGCCGATCCACACCCGCATGGCAAAGCCAACTCTTGGCGGACGACACCATACGCCCCGGCACCTTGGCGCCAATCGAACGGGCAAACACACCGGCTGCATAGTCTCGCTTGGCATCCCAAGGCAATGCCAGACTTCCCGCAGCCTGTTCCCCCGCTGCAGGCAAATAGAGGAACGACGGCAACAGTGGATGCTCCACCACTTCCCCCGGCTGCACCACCTGGGGAACAGCCATCGTGGTGATGACAGGCTTCGTCTGCGGATCAATCTGTTCCAGAACAGGCGTATGAGCCAGGGCGGTGTTGGTGGTGCCTAGATCGATGCCGACAACGAAACTACTGGACATATCGCTGCTTCCTGCACTCATTACTCAACTGCTATGATATGGCATATCAAGTCAAGGAGCATATACCGTTCGCCCGCCATCGACCGGCAGGCATACCCCGGTCACGAAATCGTTCTCAATCAGAAATCGTACTGCATGGGCAATGTTCTCGGGTTTGCCTTCCCGTTTCACCAGTGTGGCGTTGATGGCTTCGTTGCGTTCTGCTTCGGGCAGATCAGGAGGCAGCATCACTGGGCCGGGGAGGATGCAGTTCACCCGAATGTTCGGATTGCGGGTGCCTAGCTCGACAGCGAGCGTGCGGGTGAGTGTGGGGATGGCACCCTTCGAAGGAAAGTAGGCGGCGTAGTTGAGGTAGGGCCGTTCGCAGGCCCAGTCGCCGATGGTGATGATGTTGCCACCGTCTGGCTGCTTCACCATGGCCAGCCCAACCTGCTGGCTGCACAGGAAGGTACCCAGCGTGTTGGCTTCAAAGTTCTGGATGAAATCAGCAGCGGTCACTTGTTCCAGTGGCTTGCTGCTCCAGATAGCAGCAGCATTGACCAGTACATCAATCTGGCCAAACTCGGCGAGCACTTGTGCAACGAGCCGAGTCACTTCGGCTTCTTTGGTCAGATCAGCCTGGAGGGCAACGGCTTTCACGCCAAGCTTTTGCAGTGATGAAACGAGATCGTTGGCTTCCGCCTGGGAAGTACGGTAATGAACCGCAATATGGTAGCCTTGCTGGGCCAGTGTTTCCGCAACGACAGACCCCACTCGCCGTTTGCCGCTACCGGTGATGAAGGCAACCCGTTGGTTTGACATGGGTGAATATCAATCGAGAAATGCAATGAGCCTGCTTTCGCAGGCTCATCGAAACCAGTGGAGATGAGGGGATTTGAACCCATGACCTCTTGCATGCCATGCAAGCGCTCTCCCAGCTGAGCTACACCCCCGGTTAGGCTTAGGAATGATATCGGCATCCAATCAAATGTCAACCATGCAAAAATGACAAAGCACATCACTATTTGGTTCGCATCAGATCATAACTGAACGCCCCGAGCAGTTTTCCTCGTTCTCCTTCATGGCAGGCCTGACACTGCTTGGCATTGCGGAGGGCACCGAGGACCAGGGTTCGGCCTTCGTACTCTTTCACGAACAGGTCTTCGCCCGCTCGCAGTTTAAGCAGGCCTACGCTCTCGAATGCATCAAGCGGCCTGACTTTCAGATCTTTGACGTTGTCCATGTCAGGCAGATAATCACTCTGGTAAGCTACCGGGCGTTCGTGCAACAGCAGGCTGATCAGTTCAAGCCTTCTCACACGGAACTTGTCATACTCCTTGTTCGCAGAAGCATTCCAGCCATCGGGCTTCCGGGCATAGTCTTTTCTGCCATGAGCAAAGAAACCCGTAACCCGTTTATCAGGTGCTTGATAACCCAGGCTGGCAATGGGGACAAACCGGAGGATGCTATCGATCAGCCAATCGCTAAATGCAATGAATGGAGGTACCGGCAGATGTTCGACTTCGCTGAGTGAGAGTGCCATTGGCAGGAAGCTTGACTCGAACTTCACAACCTCTTTCTCATTGGCGTACTTCATTCGGTATAGCATCGCGAACGTCAGTGGCATGCGTGAAGCACCAAACCGTGGACTCATTGCAAAAACATGGAATACATGCTCATGCAAATCACGAAATGCGAGACGCTTCTCCCAGACAAAATTCTCTTCTGGTCTCTCGTATCGTTCCTCAACTCCTTTCAGATTAGCAGTCGCCAATACTGATAGTTGGGGATTTTCGTTGATCTTACTATAGTCTTGATTAAGGGATTGAGCCTTCGGCAAACGATCCTCCATCTTTATCAGTGGGTAGTCTCGCTGAGCTTCGATCACATCCTGGTAGGCTGGAACTCCACAACCCGCAAAGGCACCGAAGAAACCCAGCAGGCTCGCATAGGTGTATGATCGGCTGCTGAAACCACACCATTTCCAGATGTTCATCAACAAGGCCAGAACGATGATGACCAACCAGACAAAATGCAACTGAGTCATCAGCATTAAAGGAATACAACTGATCACGATGCAAAGCACTACCGAACCGGCTATCGGTCGATGAGGCTTGTTCATGGCCCGGAGGGTGATGAGCCAGCAAATTGCTGATAGAACCAAGGCCGCATAGAGCATTCTGCACCTCCCCCATTTTCTTCATCACACCTTCAAGCCAAATCACAGCATTCAGTCTACAATGCACCCATGTTCCGCTCCAGACTGTTTCTCAAGATGTTCCTGTCGTACGGCGTGCTGCTTTCGGTGTTGCTGCTGGCGTCCGTCTTCCTGGAACAAACCCTCGCCAAGTCTGATACGCCTCTGCTGCAATCGCCGTGGTTCCTGGCACTCATCCTCGTGGTGCTAGCACTCGTTGTCAGCTACTTCATCACTCGCATCATGATTGCTCCGCTCATTCGCCTGGCGGCGGCGGGGAAGACGTTGACCAAGCTTTCGGAACCAGCCAGCGGCAGCAGTGGTGATGAGATTCGCACGCTGGCCCAGGTGATCGATACGCTGCAGGATCAAGTTACCGTTCAGCTCGACAGGCACGATCAGGAACGGGACCTGTCCCGTACCGTGCTACGCTGCATGATCGAAGGTGTGCTTATCATCGATCAGGATGAGAAAGTACAGTTCATCAACGAAGCAGCCTGCAAGTTGCTCAAGCTCCAGCCCAGTTCTGTCGTGGGCAAGAAGCTGTGGCAGGTGATTCGCCAGCGGGAGATCACTCAAGCTGCGGAGCAGGCTCTTCGGGGTGATGGCACGCCGATCCTTGATCAGCTCTTCGATCTTCCCTCTGATCGCAAAGTCAACCTGCAAGCAACCCGCTTGACCGGCAGTACCCGAGGCGGGGCGGTGCTGGTGATGCAAGATGTCACCGACATGCAGCGACTTGAACGTATGCGGCAGGACTTCTTCTCGAACGTTTCCCACGAACTGAAAACGCCTCTCTCAGCCATCCAGGCTACCGTCGAAACATTGCTGGATGGTGCCTTGCACGACCCCAAGCACAACATGAACTTCCTTGGGCGAATTCACGAAAACGTGGATCGCCTGAATCGACTGGTGAACGATCTGCTGGAACTGTCACGCATCGAAACGGGCCAGCAGCCTTTGGAGCTGACTCCAACTCCGCTGGTGCCTGCCCTCGAAGCCTGCATCCAACGGCTGGAACATCGGGCCCAGGCACGGCAACAGCAGTTGACGATGGCCAGCGATTCAGCAGATGTCAGCGCACAGGCCGACGATCTGGCCCTCGATCAAATCCTTGACAACCTCGTTGACAATGCCATCAAGTACACGCCCCCCGGGGGCAGTATTACCCTCAAGACTTCGCAAGAAGAAGGAATGGCCCGGTTCGACATCATCGACACCGGATTTGGCATTGCTGAGAAGGATATCCCACGCATCTTCGAACGCTTCTTCCGGGCCGACCGCGCCCGTGACAGGCAGGACCCGGGCACTGGGCTGGGGCTGAGCATTGTCAAGCACCTGGTGCAAGCACACGGCGGCAAGATCGATGTGCAGAGCAACTTAGGGCAAGGGAGCAAGTTTTCGGTGTTGCTCCCTGCTGCATGATGGCACACTTCATTCCCTCTCCACCAGACCCGTTTTCGTCAAAGTTGTTTGAAGTGTACACCTTACTCTCATTCTGAACATCAACATCGAATTTGATCCTGAAAGGATCATTTACGCCTCGCCCAACGAATATACACACCCAGACATGTCATTTGATAGGGTGACGTTATCGAGAGGTGTAGCTACATGAGCTACGTGAGTTCCACTACTTGTGCTTGCGTCTGCTCAATCAAATCGCTGGCGGCCAGTTCGAGTTGAAGGCCGCGTTTGCCTGCACTGATGAATATGTTCTGTTGTGATGACATACTGCTGTCAATGAAGACTGGTAGTCGCTTTCTGCCACCGAGGGGTGAGATGCCTCCTACGACATAACCGGTGGTCTTTTCTGCGAAGGTGGGATCGGCGAGGTCTGCTTTCTTGCTGCCTAGGGCATGGGCAAGTTTCTTGAGATCAACCTTGTCCTGCACGCTGACGAGGGCGAGCGCTAATTGGCCGGTATCACTGCGAACTACGAGGGTCTTGTACATCTGCGTCAGGGGCACATTCAACTTGTTGGCTGCTTCGTTGCCGAAGTCAGTGCAGGCGGCATCGTGTTCGTATTCATGTACGATGTGCTTAACGCCTGCTTTTTCGAGGAGCTTGATGGCAGGTGTCATACACCTCTATCCAATGAAGGCACGACCAATCACGAAGAAGATACCGCCGAGGAGCATAGTTGCAGGCAGGGTCATGAGCCAGGCCAGCAGGATGCGTCGGGTGGTGCCGGGCTGAATACCTGATTGATTAGCGACCATCGTGCCCGCCACACCACTGCTAAGAACCTGTGTGGTGCTGACGGGAGCTTTAGTATAGGTGGCGAGCAGGATGGTGAGGGCAGCTACCAGTTCAGCTGCTGCTCCTTGAGCGTAGGTCAGGTGGGATTTGCCTATCTTCTCTGCCACGGTGATGACGATGCGTTTGTAACCCACGGTGGTACCAATGCCGAGTGCCAAAGCGGTGCCGATGACCACCCAGAGGGGCACATACTCAATCGCACACAATAACTGCTGACGGAGTGGCTTCCATTTCGCTTCCAGCGGCTTCAGTTCAGCAGACTTGTTCAGGTACTGCGTGGTACGGAAGATCGCCTGGCGGACTTCCCAGCGTTCGTCTTTCTGCACCTCATCGAACGATTTCAGGTTGTCGAGGCGTTTGTCGAGATACTCGAGGTCAGCTCTCAGAGTACTATGCTTGTCTGTCTGGTCGCCTATCAGCTTCCGCAGTTGCACCGCTGCATCATGTACCAGCTTCGCTTCTTCGGGGTTACGGGTATTGAGTGCATGGTACATGGGCAGAAAACCAATCAGTACCAGCAGCAGCAGGCCCATGCCCTTTTGGCCATCGTTGGAACCGTGGGCGAAGCTGACGCCGCCACAGGTGACAACCAGCACTGCACGTATCCAGGTGGGTGGCTTATCATCGCCGACGGGTGGTTCGTAGAGCTTCTTGTGCGGGATGATCCACTTCATGGCCAGTAGTAGCAGCCCAGCAGCCATGAATCCGATGACAGGCGAGAAGAGTAGAGCCAGTCCAACCTCACCCGCTTTCACCCAGTTGACACCAGTGAAGCCGTTGCCTTGCCAAAGGCTGTTCGCTAACCCGACACCTAGAATCGAACCGATGAGTGTGTGTGAGCTGGAGACAGGCAACCCGAAGTACCAGGTACCCAGGTTCCAGATCACGCCAGCCAGCAAGATGGAAAGTACCATCTCCAGCGCAGCAGCCGACTTGGCATCAACCAGCAGATCGACGGGTAACAGGTTGACGATGCTGAAAGCTACAGCGGTGCCGCCGAGCAGCACTCCCAGGAAGTTCATGATGCCTGAGTAGATGACCGAAGGGGTGGGCCGCATGCTGCGGGTGGAAGCCGTTAATGAACTCAAAGCCGAAGGCAACGATCAACGCAATGAAGAAGAATAGCATCTGCGGCGTAGCCAAACTACCAACCGCATCCCAGAAACCCATGACAGCCTGCGCCTCGTTGACCCACGGGAGAGCACCTTCAACGCTTCTTAATATACGATAGGGGCGTTGTTTGCCTAACGATTTCTGGACGAGGAAGTGAGGAATCGTTCTTGCTGATGCGGGTTAAGTGTACCTGAAGTGGTAAGGTTTGCGTCGTGCAGGAGGATGTGGTCTAATGCCAGCATGCGATTCTGGCGATGGTATACATTTCTTGTGATTGTGGGCAGTATCGTGGCTGGCACCATCAACTGGTGGCCCCGGCAGCCGATGTGGTCGCGCAAGATGGATGCATGCGTCATTGTTGGGTACCTGAAGAATGGTACTCAAATCATGTTACCTCAGCATCAGGATAAGCCGAGTTATGTGATCTACGATGTCGAGACAGGTGCAGAGATACGCAGGATAACACCTGAGTATCGTACGGGTTGGAGGTTCACTGCAATAGAGATTGTTCCGGGCAGTGATCAGTTATTTGTGGCATGGACAGATCTTGAGCAAGGTACAGCAGCGAACGGTGAAACAGAAACATCAGAACAGCGACCCATGGTGTATCAGATTCTCGATTCGACCACCGGTAAGAGCATCGCAGGCCCATTCACAAGTTACTACTGGAGTGCTAAGTTTTCGCCTGATGGAAAGTACTTCTGGAGTAAAAATCAAACCATCGATCAAACCTTGCTTGCTGGTTTCGATCTGGTAGAAACACATACCGGTAAGGTGCTTTTTGAAGCCAGAGGAAGCGTGAAAGGTGAGCCACATTATTCAATTGCGTTTGCACCAGACAGTTCTGCTGTGGCTATGCTTTGGCGCTCTGGGAACATACTTGCCAACATGCAATTCAAGGCAGAAGTACTGGAACTTCCGTCTGCGAAATCACTGCACCAATTCACTCTACCCACTGATCCTCGCATTTCTGTTTGGGGATGGCTGCAAAGCTGGACGGATCGACTATACATCGCAGCACAATTTTTTAGCACTACTCCAGGTTACTCCGTACCCAGTTTTTCATTCGACATGACAGACAAGAAGTTGAGCGACATGCGTCTCGAACCGCTCCGTGAAGAGTACACTCGGATGACTGAATACTATTTGACCAGAACCGATGCAGGCGACAAACTGGTTGAAATAACATTCGGAGACCAGCAGCCTTCCTCTAAAGTGCTTCTATGGTTGGAGAGCATTGCTAAGAAGATAGGACTATCCTTACGTACCCCGCACGGACTGGTACGCCTCTCTGTCAAGACAATAGACAAGGCCACTGGTCAAACGCTCTCTCAACTCTCTGCCCCCGACCTGGTTTCACTCTACTACAAGCTCAGCCCCGAAGGCACAAGGCTCGCCAATTGGCAACCCGGCAAAGGATTGCTCTTGATGTGGAACACCCAACCCACCCCGCGCTGGCCTTGGGCGCTCGGTAGTGCGTTGCTGGTCGTATTGCTCCTACAATACCTGCGATACCGATTTACTCGCACAGCAACCTCGGCAGGTACTCCATGCTCACCCGCAAGCTAGGCAACTCGGATTTACAGATCACGCCCATCGGCTTCGGAGCCTGGGCCATCGGTGGTGGCGACTGGGCCTTCGGTTGGGGCAAGCAGGACGATGCCGATTCCATCGCCTGCATTCATGCCGCCCTGGATGCGGGTATCAACTGGATCGATACCGCTGCGATCTATGGTCTGGGGCATTCGGAAGAAGTGGTAGCCAAAGCTCTCGCCGGGATGAAGCAGAAGCCTTACGTCTTCACCAAGTGTGCCCGGGTGTGGGATGCGAATCGACAGATTGGAAAGTGCCTGAAGCGAGACTCGATCCGTCGCGAGTGCGAAGCGAGCCTGAAGCGGCTGCGGGTGGAGAAGATCGACCTCTACCAGGTCCATTGGCCTGAACCTGATGAAGATGTGGAAGAAGGCTGGGCTGCTGTCAAGGAATTGCAGGCCGAGGGCAAGGTGCGGTGGATCGGCGTGTCGAACTTCAGTGTCAGCCAGATGCAGCGAGCTGAGAAGATTGCAACGATCACCTCGAATCAGCCTCCCTATTCGCTGACGCGTCCTGAATCCGGGGCGGAGATTCTGCCTTACGCATTGCAGCACAACATTGGCATCATCTCCTACTCGCCCATGGCTTCTGGCATGCTCACCGGCACGATGTCGCGGGAACGCCTCGCGAATTTGCCAGCAGATGATTGGCGGCACAACAGCATCCACTTCCAAGAACCCCGGCTCACGCATAACCTGCAGATGGCTGAGAAGGTGAAAGCCATCGCTGCGAAGTATGGCAAGACTGCTTCTGAAGTCGCCATCGCCTGGGTGCTGGCCAACCCTGCGGTGACCGGTGCCATCGTCGGTGCCCGCAAGCCTGAGCAGATCGCAGGCTTCATTGGTGCCATGGAATGGCGACTACCACCAGACGAAGTGAAGAAGCTGGCATCGTAACGGACTTCCATACTCTGAAGCGACATTCGAGATGGTTGACCACAACAAGGGACATCAATGACTAACTGGAATGCGGTGCGGGATGCGGTATACAAGAACCCGGCGGTGACTTACCTGAATGCCGGGTCAATCAGCATTACCCCCAAGGTGGTGTACGAGCAGGCTTGTCAGCTTCGTGAAGTGATGCATGGCAACCCGGTGGACTATGTCTGGCGGACCAGTGGTGAGCCGCTTTGGAAGGCACGGTGCCGACTGGCTCAGTTTATAGGAACTTCGCCCGAACGATTGATCCTGGCGCAGAATGTGTCGCAAGCCATCAACTTCATCACCACCTCGCTGAAGCTACCTGCAGGCAGCGAAGTGCTGACGACCGATCACGAATACCTGGCCATGCGCTGGTCGTGGGAACGGGCAACCGAACGGCAGAACGTCCCCCTTCGCACGGTGCAGTTGCCCATCTATCCGCAATCGCCTGATGAACTGACGCAGGCCATCGTCCGTGCTTTCACGCCACAAACCAAGCTGCTGTTCATCAGCCACATCCTTTACACCACCGGCATGATCCTGCCCCTCAAGGCCATCTGCGCGGCTGCATCCAAGCAAGGCATCATCACCGTGATCGATGGGGCTCATGGCCCGGGGATGATTCCACTGGAACTCGATGATCTCGGGGCCGACTTCTACGCTACTAATCTCCACAAGTGGTTCATGTCGCCCAATGGAGCGGGGTTCCTTTATGTGAAGCCTGGTCGTGAAGAGTTGATTGCACCCTGGCAGGTCAGTTGGGGTTACAAGTACGACAAGAGCAAGGCCCACGAACTGGCCGAGTATGGCAGCACCTACTGGCAACGCTCCTTCGAGTTCGAAGGCACCCGCGACATCACCCCCTGGCTCACCATCGGCACCGGGGCCGACTTCCTTGATGGCATCGGCAAAGATGTCATCCGCCAGCGGCATCATGAACTGAGTTCGCTGGTACGTGAGAAGTTCAATGGGTTAGAAGGATTGGAACTGGTCACTCCCAATCACCCCGAACTGCGGGGTGGCCTGACAGCATTCCGCATGCCCAAGGGTGTGGATGGCCACAAGGCCCGTCAGCATCTGTGGGACAAGTACCGCATTGAGATCAACATGGTGCCGCACCCCGATGGCCCGTACTTCCGGCTGTCAACTCACGTGTACAACATGCCGGAAGAGATTGAGCGGTTGGCGAGTTTGGTGCCGGAGGCGTTTGCTGTGGCGAAGTTATAGTTCACGCACAGGGGGCATCGGCTCTTTCTTGTTGTTCGAATATGCTCTAGACTCATGTAGCCGATGACCCCTGCCACAGTTTCAGCGAGACTGTTATGTTCCGAACTCGCAAGCGACTGCTCTATTGCCTGTTGGCCATTGCGGCGGTGGCGGGGTGCGTTTATGTCTACTACGCCATTCGCAATGCCTACTATCAGTCGCAGTTGAATGAAGTGATAGCAGTTCTGGATGCGAGGGAGCCGGGGTGGAGGTGGGAGGATCGGTTTGCCAAGCTACCGAAGGTGGAGAAAGAGGAGAGCCTGGCGGAAGAACTAAGGAAGCTGATGCGGTTACTGGCTATCGACGATCAACGGAATCTACTGGGTAGAACTGCCTGGGGTAATGAGTTTGATCGCATCGAGGTTTCGCCGTTTTTTGAGACCGAACGAAACTACTACCTGAATCATCCTGAAGCTCGGATTGATAGCGACTTTTACAAAACCTATTCTGACTTACATCAGATGGAGCCCGGACCAGTAGCCGTACTTCGTTTGCTCAAGCTCAATACCAAGAAAGTTGCACTATTCGAGCACAAGTATCGAGAGATGCTGTGCTTCACTCTTCTCCCTGATGTGCAGGCTAATCGTAGTGTAGTAAAATTGCTCGGCTGGAAAGCAGTACTCCACCTCGAAACAAATGAAGTAGAGGAAGCAGCACGACACATTTCAGCCATGTTGATGATCTCTCGTGTTTATGACAACGATCCTTTCTGGGTTTGTCATCTGATTCGTGCTGCTCTGCTACAAACTACCACTCAAACTACCCAGCGATTGCTTGCTCAATCCACCAAAACTTCGCCCGCCACGCTGAAACGCCTGCAGGAAGAATTCACCACCTACGAAAAGTACATCACCAGTATCGATGAGCTTCTACGTTGGGATCGGGCAATCATGGATCATGACCTGGCTGAAATAGAGAAGATCGGTGCAGGCAATCACTTCTTCAATATTGCCAAGCAATATCGAATGGCCAGAGTCTACACCAATGTTCAGTGGATTGATGATGCTATCCTTCGCATCAATCCCATGTTCATGCTGGAGAGTTGGGGCTGGCCTCGCCATATGGCCATCGAACGCAAGGAGACGCTGGAGTACTTTGATCGCGTGCTTCAGTGGGCTCAGTCGCCTGAACATGAACTGCTGAGTCGCTATCAAGCCATGAAGACAGAGCGTCCGGGGTTGCCGCCGTTTGTCTATGCACTCCTCAATGTTGCAGGCAACGCTCGCTCACTCAAGGACTACCGGGATCGATCCTACAACCAGGTAGATCGGATGGCCAAGACCCATCTGACCATGCGGGCCCAGTGCCGAACGATTGCTACAGCACTGGCTGCAGAACGCTTTCGTCTCGATCACAAGCGCTGGCCAACTTCGCTGCAGGAATTGGCACCCAAGTATCTTGTTTCGGTACCTCTCGATCCATTCACTGGCAAGCCATTACTGCTCAAGCAGGAAGCCGATGGCATCACCATTTATTCCGTCGGAATCAATGGCATTGATCAACAAGGCACCATCTTTCCTGTTGATAAACAATTCGAGAATGACATAGGCTATCGCCTGTGGAATCCCGACAAACGTCGTCAGGATCACAGCAAGGAGATCAAGAAGGCGCTCGAGGATAGTAGTAAGTAGGCCCTTGATATGGCAGCCCGACGCGCGAGCGAGGGAAAGTTGCAACAACTGAGAGTCTTTGCACCTCTCCCCTTGCTCGCGCCGCGGGCTGTCATGGCGGTTTGCTACTTCCCCGCAGCCTTCGCTACGGCATACCCCACGGCATCGCCGCGCCTGAGACACAGTTCTGCGAGAGAGGTGTAGTCACCTGATTGACGGGCGAGTTCTGTTGGCATCGGGCAGGCGAGTTGGCGGGGGTTGGCCTGGGCGAGGTAGCGTGCGAAGGCTTGCAGTGCTTCGCCATGTCGGCCCAGTTGTGACAGCAGGTGGACGTAGACTTCCGCCGGGGCGGTCATCTCAGTCGCATTCTCAACGCTCTCTGCTTTCAAACGGAAGTGGGCCAGGCCTTCTTCGGTATTGATGCCATTCAGGGTGCGGTAGTAGGTGAGGTAGTCCTTGTAGCCACCTTCGAAGGGTGGCTCGCTGTTCGGTTGAAAGCGAGGCGAGAGCTTTGAACCATACTCGCACAGGTCAATCACCTTCTTGGTCGTCTCGCCGGCAGGCATCTCGAGTGAGTACTGCACCACCGAAGAAAGGTGCGAGACATCGATGTGGTAGCTTTCATCGGTCATCAACTCGGCTGGAATCTTGAGGATGTCCGCAATCGTCGCACTGTCAGCAGGCACATCGCCCGTCAGTTCCTTGGCATGCAGAGACAGGCTGTTGCGTAGATCATTGGTAAGGGCATCGACCAGTAGTGCAACTGCCTTCTGCCGAACCGGGCCACCATGCGGGAAGCTTTGACCAAGTGCGGTGATGGCATTACAGGTGCCATACTTCTTGAGCAGCAGTGCGAAACCACGTTCCGGGTTGGCCCCTTGCTGGATGGCCAGATCAAGCACGGCGGGGAAAGTCTCCTCATCGCCTTCACCCGGCTCCCAGGTTTCGAGTGCTTTCGCCACTGGTGCGGGTTCGCCAATCATGCGGTAGTATGGCCAGGCATTGAGCAGGTTCTTCTCATCAAGGAAGTACTGCCCCACGGTGCGTGCTGCGGTCTTCACTTCGGTTTCGTAAGCGGTCTTCTGCTCGGGAGTGAGTTCTTCCCCCGTCTGGCTGAGCAGTGCAGGCAAGCCCATTTTCATCCGAGCCTGCAGCATCAACGCTTCAAAGAGTGGATGATAGTCACCCTTGTTCTTGAGCAGGATGCAAAGACGATCAACCGCCTCCTTGGGGTTGCTGCGTTCAAGGGTTTGGTCGATATCGAGGAAGAGGGAGTTGTTCATGTTTAGCCTGGTGAGTGTTTCGCTTCTCTTCAGGATAGAGAGCGACAATTGGTATTGCAAACCCGGACTACTATCTTGAAGGTATGATCCGATACCTCCGTCTCTATTCCGCACTCGCCAAGTACAGCTTCACCCGTGAGCTGAGCTTTCGGGGCAACTTCATCGCCAAGATGGCTGTCGAGATCATCTGGCTGGGCTTGATGCTCGTCTTCTACAACACCATCTTTCGCCAATCGGCCACGGTGGCAGGCTGGAACGAAACCGAGTTCCTTTTCTTCCTCGGCTGCTTCGTGGCTATGGAAGGGTGTGTCGAAACCTTCTTCATGGAGAACTGCCTGGGGATGGCGGAACTCGTGCGAACGGGCGAACTCGATTTCTACCTGCTCAAACCCATCGACGAACAGTTCCTTCTGACCACCAAGAGCCTGGATATTTCGACGATGCCTAACATCCTGCTGGGCATGTCACTCATGGGGGTTGCTCTGCATGGGATGCACTGGCAGTTCGATGCCCTCCGGCTGTTTTTCTTCATCATCAGCTTTATCGCTGGCCTGGCGCTCGCATACAGTTGCCTGCTCCTCCTGGCTGCTACCAGCTTCTGGCTGACCCGTAATTCGAGCCTGATGGAGATGTGGTGGCTCTTCAGTTCGCTGATGCGTTATCCTCGTGATATTTTCTTCAATGTCTCGTGGGCCTACCCCATCGGCTTCGTGTTCAGCTTCATGATCCCGGTAATGCTGGTCATTCATGTACCAGCCAGCGTGATGGTGAAAGCCTTCGATCCGTGGATGAGCGTTTACCTGGTGATCGCAGCCGTGCTGATGCTGGCGTTCAGCAGGTGGTTTCTGCATGTTTCGATGGCACGGTATCGCAGTGCGAGCAGTTGAATACACCAACCCGAAGCGTGAGCGAGGGACGTCTCGCGATCGCTAGCATCCCTCGCTAACGCTTCGGGTTGGTATGACACCATCTTGTTTGCTAGAATACCCTGGTAGGACATGCCTGACCAAGCCATACTGTTGGCTCCTGCCCATTCATTTGAGTGAACCAGATGCGTCTTCTCTCTCTACTGAGCGCGGTTTTCCTCATCACCTGTGCCATGCAGGCGTCAGATAAGCCTGTTGCACAGAAGCTCGAATACAACCGCGACATCCGGCCCATCCTGGCGGAGAACTGCTTCGCCTGCCACGGCCCCGATAGCGCTGCCCGCAAGGGTGGCCTTCGGCTTGACATGCGTGATCAGGCCATCAAGAAGAAGGCCCTCATCCCGGGCAAGCTGAAGGAAAGCGAACTCGTCGCCCGGCTCCACACAGCCGATGCCGATGAGGTGATGCCTCCGCCCAATTCGCACAAGAAGTTGACTGATGCACAGAAGAAGATGCTGGAACAGTGGATTGAACAGGGTGCGGAGTACCAGTCTCACTGGTCGCTGATCGCCCCGACCCGGCCACCTATCCCCATGGTTAAGAACAAGGATTGGCAGAAGAATCCCATTGATGCTTTTGTGATGGACCAACTCGAAAAGCAGAAGCTGACTCCTGCCCCCGAAGCAGATCGTCGTACCCTGGCCCGTCGGCTCAGTTTTGATCTCACCGGTTTGCCTCCAGTTCCAGAAGATGTCGCAGCCTTCGTGAACGATACTGCAGCCAATGCCTACGAGAAGTATGTGGATAAGCTCCTCGCATCCGTTCACTGGGGCGAACATCGGGGCCGCTATTGGCTCGATTACAGCCGTTATGCCGACACGCATGGCATCCACTTTGATAACTACCGTGAGATGTGGTCGTATCGTGATTGGGTAATCAAAGCATTCAACAACAACAAGCCCTTCGACCAGTTCACCAGGGAACAGATCGCTGGTGATCTACTTCCGAATGCCACGCTCGATCAACGCATCGCTACCGGCTTCAGCCGCAACAACATCACCACCAACGAAGGTGGCGCTATCGATGAAGAGTACAACGTCCTCTACGCCCGTGACCGCACCGAGACCTTCGGCCAGGTTTACTTCGGCATGACCGTGGGTTGTGCAGTCTGCCATGACCACAAGTTCGATCCGTTCAGTGCGAAAGACTTCTACTCACTGTCCGCGTTCTTCAACAACACCACGCAGCGGGCGATGGATGGGAACATCAAGGATACGCCCCCCATTATGGTGGTGCCTCTGGATCAGGATCGTACACGCTGGGAAGCTCTTTCCAAAGACGTGAAAGAGGTGCAGACCCAAGTCGAAGATCGCAAGAAGATCGCGCGTCCCGAGTTCGACAAGTGGCTGACTGCAGGCAAAGCGAGCGAGCACTTCCGCAAGACACCACTGGAGAAGCTGCACTTCCAGGCACTCCTCGCCGAAGGAACAGGCAACAGCATTTCTGCACTCTTTGAAGGCCAACAGCGTCAACTTACCAGTGGCAAACCCCTCAACTGGGAAGCAGGCCAACTGGCTGACAAGGCTCTGAGGGCCAAGTCGGACATGGAACTGAGCCTCTACGAAGCAGGCGACTTTGACACCAAGGACAGCTTCTCGTTCGGTGGGTGGGTCAAGCCGGAACGCAACACCGGGCAGGCTGCCATTCTTTCCCGCATGGATGAAACCAACAACTACCGGGGCTGGGATTTCTGGATCGAAGAAGGCCGCGTGGGCACCCATATCGTCAGCAAGTGGATGGACGATGCCCTCAAGGTCGTCTCGGCCAACAGCATCCCCGGCAAAGCCTGGTCGCACGTCTTCGTCACCTACGATGGCAGCGCCAAGGCGGAAGGGGTCAAAATCTACATCAACGGCGTGCTTCAGGAAACCCGACAGATACAAGCTAATGCCCTCAAGGGTTCCATCAAGACCAAGGTGCCTCTGCGCATCGGTCGCCGCAGCAACGGTGGTACGCTGAACAACCACGGCTTGCAGGATCTGCGCATCTACCAGCGGGTGCTCTCTGAACAGGAAGTGGACACTCTCAAGAACGCTTCCCGCACTGCCTGGGTGCTGAGTAAGCCAGCAGACAAACGTAGCGATGCCGAGAAGAACGACATCTTCACCTGGTGGCTGCCTAGCCGGGACGAGGCGTTCAAGAAGCTGTCGGAGAAGCAGAAGCAACTGGTGCAGGAAGAAGCTGCCATCAAGGGGCGAGGCACGGTGGCCCATGTGATGCAGGAGAAGACCACCGAACCGATGGCGTACACCCTCAAGCGAGGCGAGTACGACAAGAGGCAGGACCCTGTCAAACCTGATACGCCCAAGATGTTGCCTGCGATGCCCAGCAACCTGCCTCGCAACCGTGTGGGGTTGGCCGAATGGTTGCTGCAACCTGATCAGCCCCTCACCGCACGAGTCACGGTCAACCGCTTCTGGCAGGAAGTCTTCGGCAACGGCCTCGTCCGTTCCTCCGGCGACTTTGGCATCAGTGGTGATCAGCCTACGCATCCCGAACTGCTCGATTGGCTTGCGGTCGAGTTCCGTGAATCGGGCTGGGATGTGAAGAAGTTCTTCAAGCTCATGGTGATGTCGAACACCTATCGCCAGGCTGCTACGGTCACCCCAGAGAAGCTGGAGAAAGACCCGAGCAACAAGTGGCTGAGCCGAGGTCCCCGCTTCCGCATGGATGCAGAGATGGTTCGCGACAATGCCCTGGCTGTCAGTGGCCTGCTGGTTCGCAAGATCGGTGGCCCGAGCGTGAAGCCTTACCAGCCCGAAGGGGTTTGGGAAGCGGTGGCGATGGATGTGAGTAACACCCGCAACTACGTCGCAGACAAGGGCGACAAGCTCTACCGCCGAGGCATCTACACCTTCTGGAAACGTGCCGCCCCGCCTGCCTCGCTCGATATCTTCAACGCCCCCAACCGCGAAACCTGCACAGTCAAACGCGAACGCACCAACACGCCCCTGCAGGCTCTCGTTACACTCAACGACATCCAGTTCGTCGAAGCCGCCAGACATCTGGCCACTCATGCCATCAAGGCAGGCAAGACGAACGATGAACGCCTGGAATACATCGCCCAACGCCTCCTCTCCCGCAGCTGGAAGGCTGACGAGAAGAAGATCGTCTCAGCATCTCTGAAAGAACTGAGCGAGTTCTACCAGAAGAACGAAGCCGACGCGAAGAAGCTGATTGCCGTGGGGGAGTCAAAGGCGGATGCCTCACTGCCAGCACAAGAGTTGGCAAGTTGGACGATGCTTTGCAATGAGTTGATGAACCTGGATGAGGTGCTGAACAAGTAGGGCACGCTGTGCGTGCCTCAACTCGGTGAGATACTTCTGTTTCAACGTAGTGCTACGTGACGAGCACATTTCGTGGTGAGGCACGCACTGCGTGCCCTACTTCATAACTGCTACCATCGGTTCACGCACTGATGGTTACGGGACAACATCATTTCGCATTATGGTGATCATCTTGATGCTATCAGAACCAACTTTGTATTGAACGTGTACTGTATATTCCGGACCTTTAAATCGGTCCCACGGTCCATATTTGCCAAGTATCGGATCTGACATTGCTTTCCCACTCTTAGATGGTGGACCGAAATGCTCTAGCACCTCATCTCTTCTCAGCTGGAATGGCACCTCAGACAATACTATTCCAGCATGCTCTTCTGACTCGATAAAAATACTGTGAACCCTCTCCTCTTCGCGGTCACAACAAAACTCCAGGCCGCAGTCAACAAATACAATTCACACCTCGGGCGGATCAGAGTCATCATCAACTCGTCGTTTCACAGGCCAATTCTTGAACGGTCTTGTCATTATGAAGACTGAAGCCTTTTGCCCAAGATATCTAGCTATTTTCACTAGTCACCTATCCCTATTGTTGGCGATCGTTACATGTCTCGAATCGCTGAGATCCCGTGCAAACATGCTAATGATAAGTGACGAGCACATTTAGTGGTGAGGCACGCACAGCGTGCCTACTTCCCAATCGTCTTCACTAGTGCCCCGCTCTGGCCGTTGTAGAGTCTGACGATGCCCTCTTCCCCACCCGAAGCAATCAGGCTGCCGTCGTTTGTTGCAGCTACGGCATGCAGGAAGTCGGTGGCGCCGGGGTAGGCTCTGACGTTGCCGCCGTTGTCGATGTTCCATTGTCTCAGGCCGGCGTCGCCGCAGGCGCTGATGACCATGGGAGCAGTCTTCAGCATGGCCAGTCGGCTGATCTGCTTGGTGTGGCCGCCGATGGTGCGAATCTGTTCGCCTTTGTCGAAGTCCCACACTTTGATGGTTTGATCGGCACCGGCGGAGACGAGCGTTTTGCCATCGGCTCGCCAGGCGACATCGAGAACGTGATGGGTGTGTCCTTCGTAGCTTCGTAGCTGCGTGCCCGGGGTGATGAGCGTGTAGTTCAGCTCTTTACACTGCTGATTGGCCATCACCTGTCGGCTGAGGGCGGCAGCGGGCGTGGGGAAAGGCAGCATCCGGTTCATGACATTGGCCACCGCCTGGCTGGTGGTGTCCGGACGAACCAGAGGCTGCACGGCCCAGACCTTGACGAACTTATCCGCCCCGGAGGTGGCGAGCATGGTGCCATCCGGGCTGTAGCGGATGCCAAAGACGGTGTCGCTGTGGGGGGCGTTCAGGCGAAGCGTCTGCTTGCCGGTACTGAGATCAAAGACAATGACTTCGCCTTCCTGCGTCGGGGCTCCGCCACTGACGGCCAGGTACTTGCCATCGGGAGAGAGGTCCATCGCCACCACGCGATCAGCCAGGCCAGTGAAACGCTGAGTGACCTTGCCCGTGGCGACATCCCAGACGACTACTTCCTGGTAGCCACCACTGTAGAGCTTCATGCCATCGGCACTGTAGATGAGCGACTGGACCAGATCGAGTTGTGACTGAGCAAGCGGGCCTTGTTCGGTCTTGAGGTCAGCATCTACCAGTTTCTTCAGTGTCTCGGCTTTGTCTGCCGGGTACAGATAAATGGAAGTACCCCGCCCCACGGCAATGGTCTTCTTGTCAGGCGAGATGGAGAGAGCGAGCACGGGTTGGAGCTTTTCCGATACCTTGCTCAGTTTGATGGCCGCGGCCTTCGGTGTGGCCATGGTGCCAGTCGATCCCTTGCCCCCTTGGGTAACCCAGGCTTTGAGGATGGCCAGTTCTTCGGGGGTCAGCGGTTCATCTTCCTCGGGAGGCATGGCAGGCTTCTGGGTTTTGCCTGCCAGCTGAATGAGGAGGCTCGTTTCAGGTTTGCCTGCGACCATGCTGGGGCCGTGCTTGCCACCTTTCAGCAGGGCTTCGTAGCTGCTGAGGTCAAGCCGGCCTTTCTTGTTCGCCCCGCTGTGACAACTCGTACACTTGTTCTCGAGGATGGGGAGAACATCTTTCTCGTAGTCCACCTGGCCGCCTTTGTACGCCACGACCGCGATGGGCTTGAGCTTGTCGTCCTTCTTCTCTTGCGCGAAGAGGGAGGCAGTGGACAGTAACAGCAGCGATGCAATGCGTCTCATGGACTTACCTCTCACTCTTCGCGAACTCCTGGTTCCCCTCTCCCCGGGAGGGAGGGAGAATGCAATGACTCGGCTCTTCAGCTTACTTCTTCATCTCGTTGAAGCGTTGCATGACTTCTTTCCAGTCGCTGACGATGATCTGCTGGTCCTTCAGGAACTGCTTCACTTCGGGGTCGCCGAAGAGTTGGTCTTCCCAGTTGCGTTGCTGCCAGGAGCCGGTGATCTTCTTCAAACCTTCGGTGGGGATGGAGGGGTGGTAGATGATTTCGTGCAGACCTGGGGGCATGCCTTTGATGAGAGTGAAGAGTTGCGTCTTCTTCTCGTCGTAAGTCTTGGTGCCTTGCAGGGCATGGAAGTCGTCGAGCTTGGGCAGCGGGTAGTCAGCGACGAGTTTCAGCATGTCATCCCGAAAGGGATAGCCTTGCTTACGGAACTTGTCGATGGTGTGTGGAGTCATCTCGATCACCATGGCAGGCACCTGCTTCTCCACAGCCAGCTTCATGTAGGCACGGGTGAAACCGGGCTTGGCGTAGAGGGTGCCCATGTGGGTATCGATGTGGCCTGGCTTCATGCCAAGTTCGACAGCACGGTCGTATTGGGCGAAGATTTCCGCTTCGACTTCGGCGTCGGTAGCGTTCCTCACCACGCCTGGCACATCGCGATGGAGGTACCCCATCTTGTCGAAGAGGCCTGCCACCTTCTGGCGGGGGGCGACAGAAGGCCAGCGGTAAGTCTGCCATTCACTGGTGAGTGCAAGGTGCAGGCCCACATCGTGCTTTGGATTCGCGACTGACCATGCAGCCATCTCGTTGAACCAGGGGCAAGGCACCATGGCAGCTGCTGAACGATAGTCGCCAGCGAGCAGTGAGCGCTGGGCCGAAGCGTTCGCTTCGTAGCACATGCCGATATCGTCGGCATGGAGGATGATAACTCGTTTATCACCAGGAAAGCCTAGCTTGGTCGCCCAAGTAGGGGCTGCAGGTTTAGCTTCGAGAGGTTGTGGAGAAAGAACGAGCAGGCAAAGCAACAGCGACATCGACATCGAGCAGTTCCAAAAGGGAGAGAGCGTATCATGCGTGAATCAACAGGCAGACCATTATCATAACCAAAGGTGAGACTGATGAAAACGAAAAAAGCCGACTTCGGTAAGGAAGTCGGCTTCAACTATCACATCCAACTTACTTGGTTGGTGATGTGGTGGTGGTGCCGCCAACGCCACCTGTGGGCTTGGGCTTGTCGCCACAACCAACGGCACAGAGGCTAACAACGAGCAAAGCGATCACAGCGATCTTCTTCATGTTCAGATCCTTCAGACTAAAGACACAGAGGAACATCCCAGATGAACATCATCCAGAATCTAACGCACTCAGACGTTATTTGGGCGGAGCTGGAGGAGTGGTTTTGTCCCCAGGCTTGGATTCGGCAGGCTTGGTTTCAGCAGGTTTTGTTGCGGCTGGCGTGGTAGGAGCAGCGGTTGGCACTGCTGGTGTTGTTACAGAAAGGGTAGATGTTGTTTTAGGTGCAGTATTGGTAGCTTTGGGCTGAGTACAACCAGCCAGCATGACAACTGCAAACATCACGAACATCGAAGCAATACGACGCATGTTTCTCTCATTCCAAGGACACACAGCTCTTTTTCAAGCTGATACACTTCATTGATACAACGCGATCCAGTTTATTCCCTAGCACATGAAGAAATTATCTGCTTTTTCAGACTTTCCTCATCCATTTATTTGACAGGGGTCAAAGTGGTGAGATCGAAGGCTTCGCCCGACTTCACCGAGATGAAATCCTGCTCTGTCGCAGGCACCTTGGTGTAGAAACAGACTCGGCTCTTGCCGATCACTTCCGCACGTTGCTTTTGCACTACGATAGCGGTCGCCTCATCAATTCCGATGCCGAGGTATTGTGGATAGGTCTTCTTGAAGAGCAGCATATCCTTGAAACGGTTCCGTTGGGTAAAGTGCTGATCGATCCCCACTCCGGACAGGAACGCAAAGCCTCTTTCGTATCCTTCGCAAATCATGAACTGTGGCCCGAGTGGACTGCCCCGGCAGAGGTACTCACCCTGGATGGTCGCACCGGCTGAACTCCCACCGATCACGCCTCCACGCTTCAGTACGCCTTGGAGTTTTTCCACAAAAGGTGTGCCTTCGTAGGCATCGACGAACCGCCATTGCCTGCCACCATCGAACCAGATGGCATCAGCCTTATCGAGCAGTTCCAGTGTCTCGGGTTTGGTGACAACAGCACGAGTGCGCCCGGGCAGAACATGAACATTCTTCACCCCGGCCCGACGGAGAAAGCTGCCGGTGTTGCTGGGAATGGGATCAGGCATCGAGGTGGGGAGAACGACAAAGGTCTTCTCTTTACCACCGGCGAGTTCGATGTACTTGCTGACAACATCAGCAGGCATCCCACCGCCACCCACGATGACGAGTGAGCCGTTTGGAACGTTCGGCTTCGTGACTTCTTTTGGTGGATACTGCGGCTCAGTTCGTCCCATTGCTGCTTTTCGTAACATCGTCAGGTCGCTGATCGACTTGGTATCGAGAATCTCCTGGCGAAGCGGACGAGTAGCACCTTCTTGAATGAGCACAGTCACTGTCGAATCGCCTACCACTCGCAACGTTCTCCCCTGCACTACCAAGGCAGTAGCCTCATCGATGCCGAAACCCACGAACCCTGGAAACTGCTTGAGGGCATTGAGCAGACGTGGCTCTCTCTTACGAACTACGAAGTGCTGATCGATGATGGAGCCGGGTAATAGTCCCAAGCCTGGTGCCATCTTCACTTCGGGTGGTTTGCCACTGGCGATCATCAGCTTGCTCTGGATGGCGGCACCAGCGGAAGTACCCCAGATGACTCCGCCCCTTTTAAGGATCGCTTTCAGTTCCTCTTCGACCAGTGTGCCTGCGTAGGCATCGGACAGACGAATCTGATCGCCACCGCTGATGAACACACCGGTTGCTGACTGTAAAGGCTTAACGAAGTCGGGAGTCGAAGCAAGCTTGCGGTCGTTGGTGTGCAGCACGGTGATATCGGTGATGCCTCGTTCCTTCCAGCGAGGGAGCCAGGATTCGGTCTTGGAAGCATCGGCACTGGCGGTGGGGATGATGACGAGTTTGGTCTTATCGCCACCACTCTTCCTGAGGAATGCATCGACGATGCTCTGAGGGGTATCGCCACCACCCTGGATGATGAGTGTCCCCGGGCCGATGCCTTCGACTTCTACTGGTGGTGGGGTGGTGACGGTTGCAGCGAGGCCATGCCTGGAGGTGTCGTCTGCGGAGGTGAGTGTGAGTAAGCAGAGAAGTAACGAGAGAACAAGAACACTCGTCCCCGGTCTCCGACCGGGGATGCGCTGAAGGCCAGTCTCCGACTGGCAGCGGCGATGAGTGTCATTCACTTCATTGCAACTCATGTAATGTACTCTCACGATCGCTGCCTGCCGGAGGCAGGCGGGCAGTGCGTTCCCAGCCAGAGGCTGGGAACGAGATTAACTGGCGTGCAGGGTCCAGGACTCAATCACATTGCGGAGGTAGCCTGAGCGGCTCCAACTGGGTTGTGCGGGTTGCACATCGCCGGCGTTGTTGGTGGCACGTACGAGTAGCTTATGCTCTCCTGCCTTCTCGGGTGTCCAGGAAAGCTTCCAACGGCGGAACGAGTAGACACCCAGATCTTCCCCAAGTTGGGCTGCTTTCCAGGTCTTGCCACCATCTTCGGATACTTCAACGGTCTTGATGCCGGTACCACCATCGAAGGCCAGCCCTTCGAGTATCACAGGTTTCCCCGTTGCCACCTTGGTATCGAGTGCAGGCAGCACGAAGAACGAACGTACCAGCATCCTGTTGATAGGCACGGTATCCTTCGCGAGGTTGCCGGGCTTGTCTTCCTGTCCAGCCTTGGGGATGCGGTAGGCAGGCTTCATCCAATAGCCTTCGTACTTCTTGTCCAGAACATTGATCTCACCCAGGCACTTCACCCAGTAGGTGGCAAACCAGCCCGGGACAACGAGTCGAAGCGGGAAGCCATTGAGGACGGGAAGCGTTTCGCCGTTCATGGCATAAGCTAACAGGACGTTGTCCTGCTGTGCGTCACTGATGGGCAGCCCTTTGACATAGTCGGGGACGGTCTCCACTCCACCCTTATCGAGACCAGCAAAGGTAACATCGACCGCACTGGCTTTCACACCTGCCAGCTTGAGTACGTCTTTGAGCTTCACGCCAGTCCATTTGGCGTTGCCCATCGCCCCGTTCTTCCACTGGGCACCGGGAATCTGGGGGGCGAAGAGCCCACGCGAGTTGCCTGAACATTGGTTGACTGCCACCACGCTGGCACTGGGCAGCTTCTTCAGTTCTTCGAGTGACAGTTCCAGTGGCTTCTCGACCTGCCCACCGACTTTCAGCTTCCAGGTCTTCTCGCTGACCGTCGGAATGGTTTGCAGGTGCCAACGGACATAGAAGGCATTGTTGGGGGTGATGTCGGTCTTGAAGTAATCCCACGGGGTTTCGAGACAAGGCGGACGATCATTGATCGCTCGCATCGGCACTTTGCCTTCAAACTGCAGCAGTTGATCGAAAGTCGCTTCGACGGCAGGTGGGGGTGCAACCACAGTCGCTTGAGAGGTTTCCTGCTTTGAACAGCCAGCGAGGGCTGCAAGGCCGGTCAGACTGGTAGTGGTCAACCATTCGCGGCGGGAGAGATCGTGCGGGAGAGCCATCACTTCACCATCAACTTCGGAGTGTATCCCCTCAGTTTGCACGAGAATGGGTAAAGTTCAATGGGAAAATAGCTATCAGCTGTCAGCTATCAGCCATCAGCAAGACAGGAACTTGAACAAATCTATGGGAATAGTGCAGGTATCTCACCGCTTCGTTCCTTGAGGATGGGTTAGGCACGACCTGTACACAATGACGTGGTTAGCGATCTATCATGCTACACGGCTTCTGCCTTCTCTAGGAATGAGGGCGACGGTATGCCCCGCCTCTCAGGAAAGGCTGACGAGTTGCACCTCTTCCATTCTTTTCAGCCCCGTACTTGGTTCGATGATGAACTTGGGTTCATGGACGACCGGCTGACCCTGGCACTACAGCGTGACGTGCGCTAGAGATGACCAACCAGGGCGGTAAACGGCGACCTGATTGAAATGTCGCACCTACCCCGCATCGGAGGATGCTATGCTCAAGAAGTTTCTTCTAGCAGTGCCAGTGCTGGCCGCCCTGACTGCCGGCTCTGCACTCGCTCAGGATAGCAATCAGCAGATCGCCTCTGCTGTTGCTCGCAAGATCAGTGGTTCAGGCAAGCTGAATCAGTACCAACTCGACATCATCGTCGATGGTGGTAAAGTCGAACTCCATGGCATGGTGAACGACGCTGCTCAGCAGTCTGAAGCACTTCGTCTGGCCCAGGAAGTGGCCGGCGCGAACGTGATCAGCAAGCTCAGTGTTCGTGGCATGATCAGCCAGTCTGCTGCTCAGGAACCGATTCCTTCGCCAGCCCCTGCTCAGCAGCCTTCCCCATGGGCAGCAAATGAACCGATCCCCAGCTTCAGCGCTGGTGGTGGTGGCCCAGGCTTCCAGCAGCCAGCTCCTCCGCTGCCTCCGTACGCCTGGCCAACCTACGCTCCTTACAACAACTTCAGTCGCGTGGGTTACCCAACCTGTTACCCAGCTGATGCGATGCCATTCATTGGCCCATTCAATCCATTCCCTCGTGCACCGCTCGGCTGGCGTAATGCTCAGCTGTCGTTTGACGATGGCATCTGGTACCTGAGCAGCCACTCAGGCAACCGCGATTGGTGGACCGTTCGCTTCTGGTAAGACGTAAGCGAATTGCCCGAAGGGCATGATCAACACATCCCAGGGTTGCCGGTAGTCCGGCTACTCTGGGTATTTTTGTTATGACCTTAGTTGATCCACCAACTGCTCATACTCTCTGCCGATTGCTCTGAAAATCAACCGTCTGCTGTTGGCACTGACGGCTTGTAACTCGATCATCAAATGATTCTTTGGTAATAGTGCTGCGATGCGTTCGGCCCATTCGATGATGCAGACGCCTTGGCCGGAGAGATACTCGAGTGCTCCCAGGTCTTCAAAATCCTGAGATGACTTGAGCCTATAGGCATCGAAATGATAGATGGGCAAACGGGCTTCGTATTCCTGAATCAGCACGAATGTGGGGCTGGTGACTTGTGCCAGGTTCACTGCCTCCAGACCTTCTGCAATGGAACGGGTCAGGAACGTCTTGCCTGCACCGAGGTTGCCATTGAGGGCGATCACAGCACCGGGGAACAGGTGCTTGCCGAGCAGCCGGCCGACCCGGGCTGTCTCTTCCATTGTCGGACAATCGATGGTCAGTGTGCTCATAGCGCCTGCGGCTGGGCGGATGGTAGATGGAACAACTGCGTTTTCACGTTCTCCACACGTACCCCTCGACGGCGTACCCAGTTCCAGGTGTAGAGCAGGCAAAGCACCGTGAGGGCGATGTAGCCCGCTATCATGAGATATGGCTCCAGATCAAAATACTTCACATCCTGGCTGTCAATCATGAACCTCATGAACTGGGTGATTGGCGTGAGATAGAGCAATCCCTGCCCGATCATCACATACATCGTCAATTTGGTAGAACACATCAGCGCCCCCGCAATGGCTGGCACCGCTACCAGGAACATCATGATCAGGATGAAGATAGCCGTGCCATACTTGCGTGAGTTGACGTGAAGCATCTGATAAAGTGCGCCGATGAAGAGAACGGTTGCCAGCGTGGCCAGCCCGGCATCAACGAGGAGCTTCGGGTTCGCCGGAGTGTCGGTTCCGAGTACCAAGATCAGCCCGACACATGCCAAGCCTGAGAGTGCATTAACGAGCAATGCCATGCTGTTCGGTGCCCGATCATTCAGAAGCGAATCACGTAGTGATGAGCCTGGCTGACGGAATCGCCAAATCCACGACATGACCCAATCCTGCCTGGGAGTCAGGCTGACGTAGTAGACCACTGATACTGCCAGGTGTATCAGGAAGAAGGCAAGGAGTTGATGCTGCACGGTCATCCCTGCTGCACCGAGTTTCCCAGCGGTGCCACAACTGTTCAAGATGCCTGCTGTCAGCAGATCAACGAGAATAAGGAAGAGATAACCGAGCTTCTTACCCAGTGGAGAGCTGTCAGTGGTGCCTAGTCGTCGGGCCATGATGCTGAGAGCAAACCAAGCCACGACGATGTGGGCCACGGGCGTAAACAGCAGGCACGGGATTTCAAAAGAGAACCAGCTGAACCGGGCAGCCCAGGGATTCTCAACACTGAACCCTGCAAAGGCAGTGAGAGGGGTGAAGATGGCACCAACGGACATGCGGCGCGGGTCGGCCAAGTAGGAGGCAGAATCACCTGGGGCAAAGGTACTGTAGATGAGCATGCCGGTGATACCCATGAAGATGCCAAACCCGGGAGCAGCTCCGGTGCCTTTGTTGCTGGTGATCTGCAAAGTGTTTTGAATGACACATGAGCCGACGAGAAAGAGGAAGGTGAGCAGTTGGACCCAACTGAGAATAAGCGTAAACAGGTCTACTCCCGGGACACCGCTGAGAATGGCGAACACAGCAATGGGAATGGCCGCAATGGCCAGCAGGTAGGCCATGACAGGAGCACCAAGGAGTTTGCCTACGAGAATATCCCACGGACTGACGGAAGCGATTCGCTGAAAGTCGAGCGTCTTGTTCATCACTTCGTTCTTGATGGCACTGCCCGCCTGGCCCAGCATGATGAGGCCGGAGAGGAAGCACTGCCCGCCGAAGAGGATGAGCAGGAAGATCTTGTGGGGGTTACCTTTGAAGTTCGGGGAAATGCCAACGAAGTACTGCCAGGCAGCCATGCCCATGACGAGGAAGATGATATAGAGGGTGACGTTCAGCATGAGGTTGCCACGTCTGGCCCGCAGCATGAACGCGGTGCCAACGAGGGGATTCTTCCAGGGCAGAAGTCGCATGAGGTCACCCAAAGAGAAAGAGGGAAGCAGATGCTTCCCCCTTTCAGAATAGCGTAGTTCGCCGAGCGATGCTACTTCTTCGGCTGCTGATTTCTCTTCTCGGTGAAGGTGCGGTACGACGAAGAGAGTTCGTCGGGCACATCGCTGGCGGGGTCAACGATCTGCTCCGTCCGCTGCTTTTTGGTAGTGAGCGTGCTGCCCGGCCCCTGATCGGCTTGCTTGCCGGTTGACTTCATGCGTTCCTGCTTCTTGTCGCCGATAAGCTTGAGAGCCTGTTCCTTGGTGAGGCCCAGTTCCTTCAGCTTGTCAGCGAGTTTACGGTCGATGTCACCCTTGCGGAGTTTGTCTGCCAGGGTATCGAGAGCCAGATCGCGTTTCCTGGCATCGTCGCCAGTGATGTCTTGCGGTTTGCCTTCCTTCTGAGGTGTGCTCTTGGGTGGAGTCTTCCCCTCCTTAGCTACCTTGTCGAGGATGTCTTCCAGGTTACCTTTGTCATCAGGGTTCGTGCCTGAGCCACTGCCAGCACCCTTGTTGTCGGGTTTGGTTTTGTCGCTATTTTCTTTCTTGTCGTCGGGCTGGTCGCCCTTCTTATCGTTAGGCTGGTCGCCCTTCTTATCGTTAGGCTGGTCGCCCTTCTTGTCGTTGGGCTGGTCACCCTTCTTGTCGTTGGGCTGGTCG
>WBZX01000604.1_pt1 | contig 31610 bp, 19 predicted proteins | sample 5204211 | NCBI WGS metagenome assembly WBZX01 (sample SAMN12344362, study PRJNA552823) | activated sludge metagenome | biome: Activated sludge suspended growth; feature: Nitrification reactor; material: Wastewater; isolation source: activated sludge from nitrification reactor of wastewater... | reverse complement strand
ATCCATGGTGGCGCGTATTTTCCGTCCCTCTTGATTCCAGTGCGAAGGAGATAGGCCAGTTCTCCGTCTGTATAACGTCCTGTACCATACTTCTCATCGCGGGTGATATTGGCACTCCAGGCCTTGCCAAACTGAGCTGGCAGATCCTTCATTTCCTGCCCTTCGAGTAAGCCGTTAGAAGCCATGTGGCATTGGTTGCAGACCATGGTTGCCAACCGCTTGCCCTCAGCGACCATCGCGCTGTCGGCAGCCACTTTCAGGTCCGGAGCCTTGACTTCGTATGTAGGAATGCCATCAAAATGGATGTAGGCAGCACCTGCTGCAAGGAGGAGAACAGCCAGGCCAATGATTATGCCCAGCACTTTAAGTACTTTTTTCATGATGTGGTAGTTTCGTTTTGCAAAAAACTCCTGCTTCGGTTTAACCCTTGGCAAGCAACTCTACTAAATTAAAAAAGCCAGGATTCCTATCCTAGAAAATTGACTTGAAAAGCTGGAATTAATTTACAATAAATTTACATTGACCCATTTTGAGGCTTACTGTACGGTCAGAAACTAGAATCTCCGTTCATTTCCTGCTTCCAAAAATGAATTCAATTCCCTCCACTACCCTCCGCCAGCGGGGATCCAAATCCTCCGAACATCAGGGGTAAAAAGGAAAATATTCAAAATATTACATCCATATTCAATATATACCCACTTGTCAGAAAAAGAGTTACCAAATAAGTAATAATTATAACCTGGACATGCTCCACCCTGGTGTAGAAGTATATCGTGATAAATAAGTGCCTGAGTCTTCAGTCGATACTTTACAATTTAGTAAAACAGCATCCTGCTGAACCGATCGCCCTACTATGGCAGGAAGGACTATTTGTTTACGATCAATTAACCTTGAGCCATCCAAATGGCGATAATTAAAGGGTAATTTTGCGCCATTAAATCAACGCACGGAGCCTTCACACCATTGAACGATATGAATCCCCTCTACTCCGTGATATGGAGCTTTCACCTGACTAGTTCAACATCAATGGTATAATGAAAGCAGCGCTCCTTCAATCCAAACGGTACGGTAATTTTGCTTCTGGCCATTTACACATGGATGGCGGGTATGCAATAGTATCTAATGAAGATCGTGTAATACCATTGCTCCACAAATAACACAATCGTCCCGGTGACGTAGAAAAATTAAAAATCAAAAAAATGAATCTAAAATCAATCCTTATTCCATTTGCCTTCATCGCCCTGGCGGCATGTGGTGGCAAACCAAGTGGCGATGCTGCATCAGGAGCCCTGAGTGGCACGGTCAACATTGACGGATCCAGCACAGTATATCCGATCACTGAGGCTGTTGCTGAAGAATTCCAGAAGATCCAGCCTGGGGTGAAAGTGTCTGTTGCCCTTTCCGGTACCGGTGGTGGCTTCAAGAAATTCGGTCGCGCAGAAACAGATATCAATGATGCTTCCCGCACGATCAAGCCTGCCGAAGACAGCCTTGCCAAGGCCAACAATGTTGACTATGTGGAATTGATGGTTGCCTTTGATGGTATGGCCGTTGTAGTCAATCCAACTAACGATTGGTGCAAGGATATGACTGTATCAGAATTAAAAATGCTTTGGGCTCCGGAAGCTCAGGGAAAAATCAAGAAATGGAACCAGATACGCCCTGAGTGGCCAAACGAGGAGATCCATTTATTTGGCCCCGGTGTAGAGAGTGGCACGTATGATTATTTTACGGAAGCGATCGTAGGAAAAAGTCATTCCAGCCGCGGTGATTTTACCGCAAGCGAAGATGACAATGTCCTGGTGCAGGGTGTAGCTTCTGATAAATTTGCCCTTGGCTTTTTCGGGATGGCCTATTTTGAAGAAAACAGGGATAAGCTGAAGGAAATCGGGATTGATGACCAGAAGGATGAAAATGGAGTGGGTCCGATCCTGCCAACTGTGGAAACTGTAAAGAACAAATCATACGCTCCTCTGGGCCGCCCATTGTTTATCTATGTCAACAATGCTGCCGGAAAGCGTAAAGAGGTTCAGGAATTCGTTCGCTATTACCTGACCCAGGTCAACAAGCTTTCTGCTGAGGTTGGTTTCATCCCGATGACCGATGAAGAAACTGCTGCTGTACAGGCTAATTGGGAGACCTTTATCACCTCGTTGCCAACACAATAAAACATCCTGGCGCTGTGGGTGCCCTACCGGCACCCATAGCCCTAATGCTGATCGTATCCTGCATTTAGCTACACGATGAAAACGAAAGAACGAATAATTGAATGGGTATTACTACTATGTGCAGGTGTAAGCATACTTACCACAGCTGGCATATTGTGGGTATTGGTTTCGGAATCTTCCGTCTTTTTCTCCAGGGTACCGATCACGCAGTTTCTCTTTGATAGGCAGTGGACGCCGCTCTTTGATGACAAGCATTTTGGGATCATGTCCCTGGTGTCGGGCACTATGCTCACTTCCTTAATTGCTGTCGCTGTTGCATTACCTATAGGCCTGACGATCGCAGTGTACCTCAACGAATATGCGCCCAAGAGTTTCAGGAAATCCATCAAACCCGTCCTGGAAATCCTGGCAGCCATCCCAACGGTCGTCTATGGTTTTTTTGCCTTGATGGTGGTGACCCCCTTTCTGCAGGGGATCTTCCCGCAGATGGGTGGGTTTAATGCCTTGTCGCCGGGTATAGTGATGGGCATCATGATCATCCCTATGATTTCTTCATTGAGTGAGGATGCGTTGTACGCAGTCCCAACCTCACTGCGTGAGGCATCATACGGAATTGGGGCCAGCCGTTTTCAAACTTCATTCAGGGTCCTCGTGCCTGCAGCTTCGTCCGGCATCATCGTTTCAGTCATCCTGGCGATCTCCAGAGCTATCGGAGAGACCATGATCGTAGCGATCGCAGCAGGGCAACAACCACGACTGACCTCTAATCCGTTTGTACCGGTGGAAACGATTACTACCTACATCGTACAGGTGAGCCTCGGGGATGTCGTGCAGGGTTCACTTGAATACCAAACCATATTTGCAGCAGGCATAGCCTTGTTTGTACTCACCTTTATCCTGAACAATATCAGTTTTTATATCAAGAAAAAATTCCAGGAAAAATATGAGTAGGCGATTTGACGGCAACAGGATCAAGGACAAGTTATTCCAGTGGTTTGGAATAGCCTGTACGCTTTTTGGCTTGCTGATGCTTGCTGTATTCCTCATCAGTGTACTCAAGGAAGGCTTACCCAGGTTGAATGCACAATTTTTTACCTCCCTTCCTTCGCGCAAACCGGAAGAAGCTGGAATCCTGATTCCTTTATTTGGCACGATCTGGATCATGGTACTCACCTCATTGGTGGCCATACCCCTGGGGGTGGCATCAGGTATTTATCTGGAGGAGTACGGAAAGAAAAACAGGCTGGCTGGACTGATTGAGATCAATATCACCAACCTGGCCGGAGTGCCTTCGATCATCTATGGATTGCTTGCACTTGAAATCTTTGTCCGGATCCTCGGCCTGGGCAAGAGCCTCCTTGCCGGGAGCCTTACGCTTGCGCTGCTCATCCTGCCTATCATCATTGTAGCCACACGAGAAGCATTGAAAGCCGTGCCTAAAACAATACGTGAAGCATCCTATGCATTGGGCGCTACCAAGTGGCAGACGACGTGGTTCCAGGTGCTCCCTGCCTCCTCCGGCGGGATCGTGACCGGTGTGATCCTGGCTATTTCAAGAGCTATCGGAGAGACCGCCCCGCTCATCGTCATTGGGGCTATGCTATACATTACGACTATCCCATCCTCCCCGATGGATGATTTTTCGGTGCTGCCGATCCAGATTTTCAACTGGCTATCCCGTCCCCAGAAGGGATTTATCATCAATGCCACAGCGGCGATCATCGTCCTGCTGGCCATCACCTTTATCTTGAATGGAATAGCAATCTACCTGCGCAACCGGTGGCAGAAAAAAGTAAAATGGTAACAGACATGACGAAAGAGAAAACAGAGACCGAAAATCAAAAAACAGCAGGTGACGTGACCAGTGACAAACTAGTGGCCCAAAATGTCAATGTCTTTTATGACAAGGCACATGTCATCAAGGATGTGAGTCTGACTATCCAACCAAATACCGTCACAGCCTTTATCGGCCCTTCGGGTTGCGGAAAATCTACCTTCCTGAGATTGATCAACCGGATGAATGATTACATCGAGGGATTTCGCAAGACAGGCGAGATCCTGATCGATGGCCAGGATATCTATGATCGTAAGGTACGTGTAGAAGACCTGCGCAAACAGGTAGGTATGGTGTTCCAGAAACCCAACCCCTTCCCCAAATCCATCTACGAAAATGTGATCTATGGCCTGCGGATCCAGGGAATCAATAACAAGGCTTTACTTGATGAAACTGTCGAACGATCACTCCGCAGGGCAGCAATTTGGGATGAAGTCAAGGACAACCTCAATAAGTCTGCGCTTTCCCTGTCCGGAGGGCAGCAGCAGCGTATCTGCATAGCCCGCACACTGGCTGTGGAACCTTCGATCGTATTGATGGATGAACCCGCCTCCGCGCTTGATCCTATCTCTACCGCCAAGATCGAGGAGCTGATTCATGAACTCAAGACCCAGTACACGATCATCATCGTGACCCACAATATGCAGCAGGCAGGGCGGGTAAGTGACAAGGTTGCTTTCTTTTATATCGGTGAGCTCATTGAATTTTCCGAGACCAAGGAGATCTTTATCAATCCGAAAAAGGAACTTACCCAAAACTACATCACCGGTAGATTCGGATAACCTTTGTACCTTCCCACATTCGCCTTAAACGAACTTAAAGTATTGAAGTAACTTAAATCCGGCAACATGACGCATTTAGAGGAAGAATTAAACATGCTGAGATCAGAGCTCACAGAAATGTGGCTTATGGTGATCTCACAGTTGCACAAGACCAGGGAAGCACTGCTGCAGTTTGACAGGGACCTGGCACGCGAGGTGGTTTCAACCGAAAAGCGAATTAATTCCCTGGAGCTCAAGATAGACCGCGACTGTGAAAACATATTTGCGCTGTTCAATCCCGTCGCGGTTGACCTGCGCACTGTACTTGCTGTACTTAAAATCAACAACAACCTTGAACGCTCTGGCGACATTTCCGAGGGCATCGCCAAGTATATCATCTATGCAGACCAGCCTTTCAACCAGGAGCTCCTTGAATCTACCCAGATCCTGAGGATGTATGATGAAACCAATGCTATCCTTGAAGATGTCCTAAGAGCTTTTGAAGCAGAAGACACACGCCTGGCACGAAGTGTTTTCAAGCGGGATGAGATCGTCGATGAAATCAATGTCAAAGCCAACAAAGTAGTCGCTGATTTTATCCGCAGCCATCCAGAAAAAATCGAGGAAGCCCTCTACCTGATCTCCATGATCCGCAAGCTCGAACGCGTTGGCGACCATTGTAAGAACATCGCCGAAGAGATCATCTTCAATATCGAAGCCAAGGTGCTGAAGCATAAGTCTAAAAAAAGAAAAGAAGAATAAAAAGTGAAAAGTGTGGTTTGATTTTTACCTGTCGTTAAAAACGGCTTATTTGATCCTGCCTTGGCTATGTTTCTTTTGATCTGTCGTACGCGGGCGCAGGTACAACCAACGCCCAACTATTCTTCTTTTTTTTAAAATTTCGTCCACGGGACGAAATGCGTACCGTAGGCACGGCCGATATTGCTACCAGGGATTTCAATCCCTGCAAGAATCCAGATAGCATAGAGTACATCAATACCTGCAAAATGCAATTTTGCCGACATAAGATCGTAGATGCAATCTACGCTCAACTGGGGCGCCTACGGAACGTGGATACCCGTCTGCCCGATCACTGTCAACATACCTTTATTGAGTACCGCATTGCCAGGCAGGCCACTGTCGTGGATTTCCACATTTTCAAGTGATAAATTTCCTTTGTTGTAGATGGCACGTGCTTCTACCCCACTGTCCGTAAGCATCCCCAGGTTTTGAATCTTGGCTGTGATAGTGGGCTCTACTTTGAAGAGTGAATGTGTACCTGAACCTGAGATAACGATATTGTCCTGATCGGATGCATAGATCGTGACATGCTTATCCAGGATGATGGTATCCGATGTGATCAGCAATAGCGAAAGACTCGAGTCAAACTTGACGGTGTCCCCTGAAGCGATACAATTGGCCAGCACATACCGGAGCGATCCGACGACATTATCATTTGCACTGGTGACCACATTGCCACAATTCAACCCAATCGCAAAATCTGAAAAGGTAGTCAGCCCTTCAGCCTTTACATTGCTCATGGCCAATGGGCCTGATGTAGTGGTGGATCCCGAATTTTGCCAGGCTCCATTAGTCGGGCGCTTGATCAACCTGACTGATGATGGCGAAGTGATCGGTTCTACACCATCGGTAGTAAACCCTGATGCATCCACCGCCATGGTATAAGCCCCAGTGGCAGTAGTCGATGTCACATTCCAAAATCCATCGGGGGAAACAAATCCAATGGTGGTATTCTGTTCGTTGGATAAAGGCAAGCCCGCCACACCGGGCTGCTGATCTTTAAATTCAGCGGTCACATACCCGGCTGCCGTATTGGAAAAATATATTCCACACGGATGGATGGCATCACCCTTCCCTACCGGCATGATGGCCTCCTGGGATGCACTCATATCTTCAAACCACCTTCGGAATGGCCCCGTGATGTATCCCCCATCCCATGAAGTGATATCCCCGTCGAAAGGGGTCTCGGACCACCACTGATCATTGGTCGGGTCTGTGGACAAGATCCCTGCAGATAAGCTATCTCCGAGTGTGATCAATGATGTGTCAGTATTGGTGATCCTTCCGCTTCGGATACGCAATGTATTTTTGATACCCAGCGGTATTTCAAGATTGAGCCCACTGTAGGTATTGTCGACACGAAGCATAGTGACCTGATTGTCCTCCTGGGATGCAGGAATTGGTGCCGTCACATCAGGCCTGAATAATCCGGTACCAGATAGTGTCTGGCTATTGGTCGTGTTGGTAAAATGATACCCTACAGTCATGTCTCCGCAAAAGGACAGGTTCCTGTTGAGTGAACTGGTAAACAATCCATCGTTGATCATATTGCCATTGATGCCAAATCCGCCTGACAATTCCGCGCCCGGTTTGATCCATAAGTTGCGGCACGAAACAAAATTGCCGTTTGACATTGTATGGCGGTTTTGAGTATATAATCCTCCATCCACGATCAGTGAATCCAGGATCAATAATCCTGCAGCTCCTCCTGAGGTATGTACATTAAATCCAGTAGAACCCAACTGATCATCGCCGCCACCCAATGTAAGTGAACCATTGAGATCCTGGTTCTCATAGTTCAGCATGTTATAGAGGAAAAATCCGGGATCCATGATGATGATTCTCAGATCGTCGGTATATAGGTTGGACGAGAGCAATCTGAAATAATCCTTTTCCGGAGGAGAAACGCCATCATTCCAGTCTGTTGTGATGGTGCTGTTGACGGCTATAAATGTCCCTCCGGGATTTGGATTGGTTGAATCGAGTATGACGAGGCTATAACAGCCATCAGGCAGGCAAAGGCTTTTAGTATAGAGATGGTTTCCGATGATGTAAGGCCCACCCTTATAGATAACCACCTCATTGGAGTCACGAATCTCCCAGGTGGTCTCCATCGGAAGGTTGTCCGTCTTTATGGTGAGGGTTACATCATTGAGTGTGCACATACTGCCCTGACAACTCTGTGTACAGGATGCCTGATCCACATTGTACCGCATGACATTGCCCGGCTGCGTGCCGAACCCTTCTGAAAAATTGATTCCTGCTTCCGTCAGATGACAGTAAGACATCACTGTGCCTCCATTGGATGGCAGCTCTGTAATACCTTCGCATCCACCTTCAGGGGTATAGCATCCATCAAGGGCAGTATTGTTACCATTCCATACGCAGGCATGGGTGTGGCGCGATCCCAGGAGATGACCGATCTCATGTGCCATGACTTCTACTGACCAGGAATAGGTAGGTACATTTTCAAAGGTCGGATAGATGCCGGCATAGGCCAGGCTATACTTTTGTTCGCTCCTGCACAAGCCATCCAATTGTGCCAGGCCGCCATTAAACTGATAAGACAGCAAGACACCAAGGTCGCCATTGAAAACTGTCCTGGTGGATTTGAATCTTTCCAATGTCTGTGACATGGTTCCATCTATGTATACACTTGGACTGTTCCAGATCAGGATCTCGGATATAGTGATACCAATATTCTCTGCCTGGTATAATGCAATCACCTGGTTACAGAGGGCTGCAATATAATTTTGTGTGGGGACTAATCCACCCTTGTCGATATAGATATCATAATCCACTTCTATATAGAGCTGTATGCAATCTCCTGCAGACCTATCAGTGCGTTTGTAGTTGAGTTGCTCTATTCGATAAGGCTCCCCGTCATCCGGCGTCTCACATGAAAAATGAAAATACTCCTTGACCTGATGATCATTGTAGGCAATATAGGTATCTGAATTACCCAGTTTTCCCAATACCATATCTGGCTGGCCAGGGGTAGATATAATGCCAATAACTTCATCATCAAAAATGCTCATTGTCACCAGGCTTCCGGACTGTCCTTCAATGCTGCCCCTGTAGTGTAATCCACCGCCTGGCGCCTGCTGCTGCATGTCAGGAGCAGTGCGAATGACCGATCCTTCCAGGATATGATCAACACGTTGGAGTGCCAATACTGTTTGCGCCCCTTTTTCCAAAGGAAGACTGATTTCTATTTCCTCTGATTCATTCATACGTATCGCACTCAATACTGAGGCATCAAGATGGAGCAATGAATACTCCTTGATGTTACCCGGCAACCCAGCCGTGCTCCTGTCAGTCTCCTTCGAGAACAACTTAAGCGTTTGAATGTGATCGTCTGAAAGGGATGCACCTCCGGTGGGTTTTATCAGGGGTGACTGGCTGCCCTGATACATCCCCCCTTCAACACAAAATGGAAAATAATCCACACTCGTATAGGTGCTGTCACGGGTGATGACCTCACCGCCTACACTAAGGGAATAATAACCCGGCCCATCCTCACAGCATATCCCGTTACCATAGCGTTCACCGCCAAAGCTTCCAAATAAAAACGCGCCATTGATATCCATCGACGCATCTTTAATAAAAAGTGACCCTTCCTCACAAGACAAGTCCTTGTCCGAAAAGCCTGCATTGCTGCCTTGAGAAGATGCTCCCATGGTCAGGTGGGCACCATCCACGATCGAAAGTGTCCTGCCGAAATAGACACTGACTTTGCCCACCTGTGCTGTATCATCGAGCCGTACATCATGATAGATATGGACAGGCATGCAGGCAGGGCTGTAGGGTGGCGGTGATCCACATACCCATGTAGCGCCATCATTCCAATGGCCATCACTGCGTGTGTCATAACGGTCCAATGGTACGATTGGCAAGGGATAATGGTCACCAGGGAATGGTGTGAGGATTTCTTCATCGACCACAATGGCCTGGCATGTAGCAAGGATTTCATTTCCGGGCAGCGCATCGCAGGAGATTTCCAGCACGAGATACAGGAAGCGTTGATAATTGTTGGGGCCACCTATAGATCCCCCGTATGATTCACCTTTGATCTGAAACTCGCCTGTAAAAACTATTGTATCCCCTGGATTATCAATCGGGGTTCCAAAAAGAAAAGGTGCAGGGTTTTGCCCTTCAACACCTTGCCCTGGCTTGCCAAATGGCTTGTACGGCACGACTGCTTGATTATTAAATGGCCAGACCTTGGTATCGATATACAGACTTGCACGGCGAATGTCAGCCATAGAAGTTGTGCCTTCCAGATTAAACTTAAGGCTGCGTATTGTCTTGTTAAAATTGACCCCGGACATATTGAGGATCACCTTGGTCACCGGTTGGTTCCATGTGCCTGCCGCCACCACCGTATCAAAAGGGTAGGTCTCATAGGTCGCCGAATGGATGACCATGATATCTGATGGGTCATACATGCATATATCAAATGTCCCTGTCGTGTCGCTGTCTTCGTTCAGGAAAACTTCCACATAATAAGCGTTGCCTATGACCAGGTCCTCCAGGGTGATTACTTCAGGTTGGTAATCAAGGTGTACATCATCAAATGAGTAGAAGATCGTAAATACACAATCATCCAGCGTAGGACTGGGTTTTGGGTTCCATAACTTAATGCCCGGGTCGAACCCTGCACTGGTCGGCGTCACCTTGATGGTGGCGGTGGAGGAAACTGCTGTAAAATAATACCAGACATTGATCCTCCCCAGGCTCGGGGTCGCATTGATCATAGTACCCGGCAAGGCTGTATTGCATTGATTAGTTGAAGCGGGAAGCAAGGGCGTAGCAAACAGACATTGGTCATTGGCCGGAGGAGAAGAGATACAAACAGAAAAATCACCTGTGGGAAAGGAGGGATTGGATACAGCAACACGTAATGTATAGACACTATCCACCTCAAGTCCATCGAGGACTATATAGGCATCCGGAGATGCTATTCCATTTGAAAAACAGGCAAGTGATTGGGTACCACAGGCTCCTTTGAAAACCTGTCCATACACATAGGCAATTCCGGGGGCCGGGTGGATGAGGATTTTATGCGAGGCTGAAGTAGCTGTAAACCGGTACCAAATATCGTTTTGTCCTGGCTGACAAGACCCACCGGTGATTGATGGAGTAGCGCCGGTCGTGCTCCCTGGTGTCATCACGTCACAAAACAATTGCGTCGGGAGGTCCAGCGCACCACTACATTCATCATGCGCAGGGCTTTCCATGATGCACACAGAGACCGGCTGCTGGAAATATTGGTAATTGTTAGAAGAAAATACGTTGAGGTAAAGTTTGAAGTAATACGTATGCCCAATTATACAATTCTTGTAATGGATCCTCCCGGTAGCCTGCTCCCCGGTCAGGAACTGTCCGTCACATGCGTCATACAATGCCATCTCCATGCCCAGCGAATCATTGACGGTGATCACCATCGAAGGATGCGTAGCTGTAAAAGAAAACCAGATTTCGTTCTTTACACCGGCACCGATCATGGTGCCTGTTGTCGTCAGGTTGCAGGACTGATCTTGATTGACAGTCACATTGGTTGCTGTATTGCAATAAATATTAGGCGGCGGGATCGTGATCCCCACCCTGAAATTTCCACGACCAGCCAGATATGCTGCACTATATATCCTGAAAAAATATTCATTGCCAGGGATCAATCCTACAGCCAATAGCTCTCCGCTCGCTGAACATGATACCGATGCAGCATTACAATCTCCTCCAAATAGCTCAATGACCGGCATAATCATAGGAGATGGATTCGTAGGAATGACGACGATGAGATGGGTGTCATTTACCGCAGTAAACTTATACCACAGGTCATCATCTGCAAAAAATCCGCTGCACGATCCGGTTCCTACAGTTGAAAATGAATTGGCATTGACCGGATTGGCCAGGGTCTTTCCGCTGACGTTCGGGATGTTGATCGCATTTGCACAGTGATCGTTGGCTATAGGTACTTTGACACATATGGAGACGCTCATATGACTTCCCATACCTGCTGCATCAAAAACTCTTATATACAAGGTTTGTCCAATCGTGAGTCCGGTCAGTGTAAGTTGCTCAGCACCAGCATTTGTGCTATCTGCACAAGCCAGCAATGTGAGTGAGGCGCACGCACCACCGAATACATCCACTACCCCATCGCCACCTTCACTGAATGCAACCTCGATAATGTGTGTTGTCGATGTGGTGACAAACTTATACCACAGATCATAATAGGGTGGGGCGCCGCAATTGCTCAAGGGAGTGTTTGCAGCATCTGCACCGGCAATATCCCTATCCGGCGAACCAATGCAACTGGTGGTGGAAACAGGGAGCAATATTGCATTCGCACATGAATTGTTGTCCTCCAGGGGATAGGTGGAGATACATATCCCAAATTGTTGTCCGCGTACAAGGCTATCTTTGCCAAATACTCTGACATAGTAAGTACTGTCAGCCTGCAGGTCTGTTTCGATTATATCTCCGGTATAGCCTGGTTGTATTTCAATGCATGAGATGAGGGTGTCGCCGCAACCATGTTTACGCCATTCTACTATCAGTGGCTGGCAGAGTGGATCTGTGGGAGGCAGCGGGGATAAAGTTCCTCCCCCACCTCCGCCGCCGTAGCATTGATTGATCAAGGTAACAGCATGGCTTCGGCCGGTAGCGACAAACTTGAACCATACATCATCATCTGGCTGGCCAGGGCATGTAGAGGCAGGAATACCTGAATCCGTAGCACCACGTGTACTGAATTGCTCAAATTCACATTCTGCACCTGGAGATGGGATGAGTGTCATGGCATCAACGCACTCATCAATAACAGATCGTGTGTCAAATGAAAATACCTGCCATGGGGAATAACTATTACCACCGCAACTGGACCGCAGGTAGAAGTAATATGGTGTTGAAGGAGACAGGCCTGTCAGTTGAACCGTATCCTCACTTGTCAATTGAACATCCTCTGGCGGATATGTTTGGAATGAAGCAATTGCATATTCAAAGGTCGTACCCGGCGAAGAAGTCGGGGTCCAGGCCAGGACCACGTTGTTCAGTTCATTGACAACCACATGCATACTATCGGGTGGGGTACAAGTATACTTTTCAATAGCAATATTATCCACATAGATATCTGCATGCAGGCTTCGCAAGGCAAAGTAGTATACTCCATCTGCAGGAGGTGAATAGATCGTAAAATGCTGACTGAAATTATTGGTTTCAACGGATGAGGCAAAGGTATCGACCAATACCATTTGCTGTATGGCCGGAAATGTTCCGGCATACACCAGCAAGTCGTCCCCATTAAATGAATAAAAATCTAGAGACAGGATATATGTGGTATCCTCTACCAGATCCAAACCTGGCAGAAACACCCAGTCATCGTTGTCAAGGATAGGCTCGTATGCAATCGCCAGTGAGTTGGTAAAATTGATCCCTGTCCATTCTTCAGTCCGCCAGGTCTGCGACTCAGGATTGTTATTGATGACAGACAGGCATTCGGGCAGAGCAGGCGCAACAATCGTATCAAATGATTCATCATAAAACGGAGCCATTGCATCACAGAGGGTGCTGAATGGATGTGAGGTCCATGTGCTAAACAAGGTGGGGTTACACCTGGTCCTGATATGCATATAATAGACTGTAGAAGGCTCAAGCGTCGTAAAACTCACAGTACTATCTGTGGTCACAATGCCTGACAAGGGAGGAGTTGCTGATGTATTTAATACATACTCGAATTCCGGATCCTGGGTACCAGCCGGGGTAGTCCATAAGAGACTCAATGAATTGGTGGTTACACCAAGTGCAAGCACTGATGTCACGGCCGCACAAGGTGGAGGACTCCAGTGAAAGTTGAGTCCCATCGCGGGTGGCACTGAAGTCGATTGCATGACACAATCATCACTATTGAATGTTCCGGGGACAGTGGCATTCCAGTCTTTGTTGACCGGCGTCTTGCGATTGTTGAAATCACTCATTGCAAAACCACCTAGTCCAACATTGCTGAGTGTCGTGCCTGTATAATTCAGAACGCCCATCTCTCCGTAACGGATATCGATGGATTGATCTATGGCATTGAGCCTGATTTCAAAATTGACACTGGTACTATTGGTCCCCGAAGACTGGAAGAGCTTATAATTTTTCCATTTGATCACCAAAACCAAATCTGTGGAATCTCCTATCAATTGGTAGGTCAGTGAAGAGGTAGTACCATTTCCTACGAGATTGGCGTCGAGTCCAACGATGCGTGCGCGCAGTGTATCATTGAGAGGGCCAACTCGTTCGAGAGGTTGGTACTGCAGTTGCCCAATATCTACTGCCTGAGCTCCATATACGCTGCGGCCCAGGCAGATCCAGCCGCTGTTGATGATACCAAACCGATCATAAGAAACCCCTCTGTATATAAAATTGAATCCTATCGGGAATCCATATCCGGTAGTTGCGGTAGTGCTTCCTGCCAGATTAGTTGAATCGAGGAAGGTGCGCAAGCCTGCATTGGCACTATTGCCCAGTTCGATGCCATGGCTCACCTGAGCAAAAGGTTGGAGACTTTGTGAAAAAGAATAGGTGTTGACCTGTGCGTTGGCTACATGCAAAAATGTACTGCCGGAGAGTAGTATGGCCATCACTATGTTGACTATAACCTGCTTATTCATTACCGGCATTTTATTAGTTGGATCAGACATCGCTGTAGCTTATTTGCGGCTGGCCATTTGTTGCTGCATCTGTCGTACAGTATCTTCGAGATCTTCGAGCTGATCAAGACGTTGCTGAAGCTCCAGGACTTCATCCTGAAGTGCTGCGATCGTCTTGTCCTTTTCGGTCAACTGCACATCAAGTTCCTGGATAGCCCGCAGCGCGATACCTGCCGGGTCAATAGTGCTGATACTCAGATCATCCGAGCCCAGGTTGAAGATAGCATAGAAGTCCTGGGCCATCGGGCCGATATGGAATTCCTCAGAACCTTTATACTTCCACCTGGTAATGGGTAGTTGCCTTAGCTGGTCAAGCAACCCAGGCCCGCTGATCTCTGCAAATCCCTCCTTTTTATTCTTGTCGCTGGTATTGGTCCATGTGCCGGTAAGCGAGAGGGAAGCTCCATTCCCATTTGAACTATTATTGCCGACCACGATAGCCTTCGTCTCTGATGTAGTAGTCCCAAAGGCCCAGCGGTTGACACTTGTATTGCCAAACACCATCGAATTATTGGCACCAACCTTGGCGAGATAGCCTATCGCTGTTGCGTTGAAAACCGCGGGATTTGTGACATCAGTCCATGCGCCAACCAAGGTATTGTTTGAACCTGTGAGCAAGGCGAATGATGAGCCATGGCCTATGATGGTATTCTGCGATCCTGTAGTAGCGGCGGATAAGCTGAACGCACCGACCGAACAATTCCTGCTACCCGAAGTGTTGGCATCAGCAGCGCCTGCGCCCAGTGCGACATTGTAGATCCCTGTAGTGTTTTCCTGTAAGGCTACGACACCAATGGCGGTGTTGGCATATCCTGTTGTATTTTCAAAAAGGGCTTCATCACCGACCGCGGTATTTTCCGAACCAGTGATGTTAGATCTCAGGGCATCCACGGCTATAGCGGTATTACTGGAGCCGGTGATATTACTCTTGAGTGCCAGATATCCCAGAGCCGTATTTGCAAAGCCGGATTTGTTAAAGGTCAGGGCTTCACCGCCAACCGCGGTATTCAAAATACCTGATGTATTGGTCTTGAGTGCTTCGAAGCCGACGCCAGTATTTTTTGATCCGGTTTTATTACTGACCAATGCTGCATAGCCCAATGCAGTATTATTATTTCCTATGGTGTTTTCGCGCAATGCGCCTGCTCCTGTTGCTGTATTGTAGTTACCCGTTGTATTTGATTTCAGGGCGACGATCCCTACAGCAGTATTGGACAAGCCAGTAGTATTACTCAGCAGTGCTTCAAGGCCATTGGCGGTATTAAAACTCCCAAACGTATTACTCTCCAGGGCTCGGTTGCCGGTGGCTGTATTCTGAAATCCTCCTTCATTGTTTTGCAGCGCATGATTACCCAATGCAGTATTCTGGTTGCCAATCGTATTATATGCCAATGCCAGGTAGCCGACCGCTGTATTGAATGATCCTGTTAGGTTATTACCGAGGGCAGAAACGCCTAGCGCGTTGTTCTCTGTTCCGCCAATATTGTTATACAGGCTAAATGAACCTACACTGGTGTTATTTTTTCCAAAGACATTATTATGCATCGCATTGTGGCCTACTACTGTATTGGTATCCCCACTCAGGTTGAAGAAAAGAGCATTGTTGCCGATAGCCACATTGATTCCCCCGGAAACATTAGTGGTCAGGGCATTAGCGCCTATAGCTACATTACCTGCTCCGGACACGTTGTGGGTCAGCGCCTGATATCCTACAGCGGTATTGACAAAACCCGTGGTATTGTCAAACAGCGCTTCTGATCCGATAGCCGTATTCTTGTGCCCTTCGATATTACTTGGCAGTGCATAAAAGCCAACAGCCGTGTTGTGGTATCCTGTTGTATTGTAGACCAAAGCCTTGGCACCCAGGGCTGTATTGGCGTAGCCGGTATTATGGAATAATGCTGAGTCGCCTACGGCAACTGTCTCGCTGACATCTGTTCCATTGGCCAGGGCATAACTTCCAAGCGCAACATTTCCGGTTCCCGTCGAATTGAAAAACATGGATGAAACACCAAGTGCTACATTGTCCCGTCCTGAAGTATTTGCTTTCAATGCACTTGCCCCGACTGCTGTGTTAGCAGCTCCTTCTACATTGCTGGTCAATGTCCGAAGTCCCACCGCAGTATTCGCATTTCCAATGGTATTGCTGCTCAATGCAGATTTTCCAATAGCGGTATTGGCTCTGCCATGAAAATCTTCAGTTGCACCGGCACCATTCATAAACAACGCTGAATCTCCTATAGCCACCAGGTTGCTGCGGTCGATTGAATTGGCCAACGCAAAACTTCCGATGCCGATATTTGAAACACCGGTGGTGTTTTGTGTCAACACACTGCGGCCCAGGGAAATATTTTCACTGCCCGTAGTATTTTCCGACAGTGAGAAATAGCCTATGGCGATATTGTTATCCCCCTCCGTATTTCTCACAAGATTATCTTCACCTGCCCCGAAATTGTATATCCCTGTTGTATTTTTACCCAGTGTGCCAAGTCCGAAGGCAATGTTTCCATTTCCGGTGGTATTATCAATCAACGTCCCGTAGCCAATAGCAATATTTCCAGTCCCTTCTGTATTCTTTTTCAATGCTTCACTTCCCAAAGCGATATTGGCGTTGCCTATAGTATTCAAGCCCAGTGATAGATTCCCGATCGCAAGATTGTCTGTTCCGGAGAGATTAGACCACAAAGTTTGAAATCCAATGGCTATGTTCCCTTCTCCTTCCGTATTGGAATACAGCGCGGAATCACCGATTGCAATGAGATGACTCAAGGTCTGGTTTGATGCCAGGGAGAGCAAGCCAATGGAGATGTTTGAATTTCCTGTAGTATTGCCCAATAATGAATACCCCCCAAGACCAATATTCCCTTCGCCGGTTGTATTATTTAATAGTGTACTCCTACCCAATGCTGTATTATCCCAGCCGGAGAGATTACTCAATAATGCCTCTGTCCCTATGGCGACATTTCCACTTCCGGACATGTTGGCCTGTGCAGCATTCTGTCCTATAAAAATATTGTCAAGGCCATCCAGATTAACGATATCAGGAGTATTGTTGAGACCCGCATTCAACCCAATCATGATCGAGGTCGCGTCATTTTCCATCTCCAGCATCGGTGATCCATGACTGTTTTTCCGGAGCCGCATGATCTCATCCCCTGCAATCGAAAAGCGGACCTGGTTGTCGTTTGAATTAAACTCCGTCTCCACCTTTGTATCTCCATCTGCATCATTGATCGCAGACATCATCAGTGGATTACGATCTCCGGCAGCCGGGCCATTGATCTCCACCCATCCCAAAGCTTCACTTTTATAATACCAGAATGAAGAGGTGGTCTGATTAAAAACCAATAAGCCCTCCGCAGGCTGAGCTATAGCCTGCATCTCCGCAGCAGACATCCGTGGGACCAGGATTCCCTTGTCATGGCTCTCGATATCCAGGATTCCACTTTGATGGGGTTTTTGGGTGCCGATGCCAATGTTTTGGGCGTGTACATGACTGGATGCAAAAACGAGGAGAGGGAGCAGGATGCGGAAACAATGTTTCATAGTCAGGAAGCAAGTGACAGGTTCATTTACAAAGATCATCCTGTCCGCACACCTGTCATGTTAAAGTAAGTGAGTGGCGGCAACCATCCTGTGAGCGGCGCATCAGGAGTTACCAATGATCACAGGATTCGATCTACTTTTGTCATGTCTCCTCACATCCTCTTCCGGCCTGTTGCCGGCCGGTCTGTGGCTGCCCCTTTTTTTTGTAGATTGACCTGCTATTGTCTATATCAATTGTCCATGACCCACCACCCTTTTCCTCACCGGTCTTACTTGCCTCAAGCGTCGTGCTCATGACAGTGGTGCGGTTGAATATATGGGTATCTGCCTTGCTGCTTTTGCTTCCGGGTAGCTATGTGTCAGGTCAACTTCAGCTCAGCCAGTTTTCAAAATATAATACAGGGCAAGGCCTGAGCAATAACCAAATCACCGCAATCTGCCAGGACAAGAACGGATTTCTTTGGGTCAGCACCGCCTATGGCCTCAACCGGTACGATGGAACCTCCTTTATCAACCTCACTTCGCTCAATGATCAGTTTGAAAAAGCTGACCAGGGCATTGTGACCGTTCATGCCCTTGATGACCGCGAGCTGGGGATCGCCACGCAGTATGGCGCATATATACTCAACACAAATGATTACACATTAAAGGGACTTTCGTTTGAAGCCGAGGAAAACCTCAAAAACTGGGCTTATCACATTGCGGATATAAGTAAGGATGCACACGGAAACTATGGCCTCAGCACCAAGACAGGCTTCTTTGTAGCTGATCCATCCGGAAAGCCAACAGTCTCCCTGCCTTACTTTACAGCTGCGGATATCGGAAAGTCCTGGATGCTCTACGGACGAAAAATACTCATGCTCCCTGACGGCCGTATGCTTCAAAAAAACAGTGAAGGCTATAATGTATTTGATCCTGTATCAATGCAAATCACTCCAGACGCAAATGTGTCGCCATTGGACACCGGATTTATTGCCCTGGATCCGGAGATAGACCTCCGGACTATACCTGGCCATGGTCTGGCCTATATGTCGGTCATCCATAAGAAAATAATCCTGCAGGATCTCACCACCCAACAATCTATCCGGCTCTCTATCGATGATGCCCTTGCCGCCAATATGACCTGGAGATCTGATATACATATACTTGATGACTCCACCCTACTCATTACAGGCACCAAAGGATGTTACAGGCTTGTATATGATTTCAAAAAAGGCAAAGCCTGGCTTGACCCTTACTTGCTTCTACCTGATATGACGATCACAGCATTCTTTAAAGACCATGATCAACGGCTATGGATAGGCACCAACGATGGTCTGTACAAGCAAGAGAGTGATCCGCTCATACAGGGACACCGAATCACCGGAAAGGTTGAAGGTCTTCCACTGGTCATCAAATACATGGAAAAAGGCGAAGGTGTATGGTATGTTACCACCACCCATTCTGGTATGCTCGTGATCGATGACAAGACTTATGCCGTCAGGGACCAGGTTTTTTTTATAAAAGAAAATATGGTCCTTCCTGTGGCCAAGGTGTTTCCCTTCTCAGATGAACTCCTGTGGATCTGCAGCTACAGGGGGTTGTTTTCCTACAACAAGAAAAGCGGCGAGGTCAGGCCACTTGATTTCGAACATTGTGCGGATTGCATAAGCGATGTGTTTGTCCAGGATATCTACCGCAGCAGCACAGGTGAAATATGGGTGACTGGCAATCAAGAAAACATAGCATACAGGATTGATCCGGATGGTCATACTATGACTGAGGTCAGGCATGACGCAACTAATCAAAAATTCAGGGTCAATATCCCATTTCGCATTGCAGAAGATGCTGAAGGAAACATCTGGTTTTGTGGCGATGCCATGGCACGGTACAACATCAAAGCGCAACACGTCGATTCCCTCATCGAAAAGCTACCGCTGCAACGAAATGCTAAAAAGCCCTACTTCATACATCGCAATTCGCTGAATGACCTGTGGTTTACGACCAACAATGACAACTGGCACATCCTCCGACCTGGCAAACCTTTCGAGGTCTTCAGCGACCAGCGCCTGAGTCCGGCTATAGGCCAATACCAATCGATGATTGATGATGTATTGCTCTATCTTAGCGTGCAAGGTAAAATCGTAACCCTGGATACACGTTCCCGGCAATACCGGATCCTCGGGGCGGCTGATGGCTGGACGAATGAAACGATTTCCACGCTGGGATTCTTCAAGAACGAACAGGCTCATCAGTTCCTATTTGCAGGAGGTGATATCATCTATACCTTCAAGGCCGGTCAACCGCTGCAGCAGCGACACAACTCCCCGATCATATCCAATATCAATATCTTTGGGAAAAGGACGATTGACCTGCCCGGAGAAGAGATCGGGTTCTCCCCTGATGAGAATACGATGCAACTCAAATTTATCACACTCAATTTTGACGACCCCGCTAACCAGGTGTTTTCCTATAAACTCGAAAGAAACAACACCGCATCATGGATCATGATTGACAAACCGGAAATCCTGCTCACCAGGATACCTCCGGGACGCTATACGCTCACGCTCAAAGTTGAATCTAAGAACAACTATTGGCCTCCATCCTACAAGGCTTACAGGATCACTGTCCTCGCTCCGTTTTATGCCCGCTGGGTATTTATACTCCCGATGGCCATCCTCATAGGATTGATCATGTGGAGGATCATCAGATACCGGCTGAAACAAATGCGTACCATCTCCAATCTTGACCGTATGGTGGTCGAGTATGAGCTCAAAGCCCTGCATGCCCAGATGAACCCACACTTTGTCTTCAACTGTCTCAACAGCATCAAGGAGATGATCATGTCGGGAGACAATGTCAACGCCAATATCTACCTCAATAAATTTTCATACCTCTTGCGATCCACCCTCGATCAGTCGCAACTGCCTGCTGTCCCACTATCCCTGACGATGGAGTACATCCGTAATTATCTCGAGATGGAAAAACTGCGTTTTGATCAGTTCCATTACACGATGGAGACAGACCCAACACTCCAGGCAGACAGCATCATGATGGCTCCCCTCTTGCTACAACCTATCGTTGAAAATGCATTGTGGCATGGGCTGAGCGGACTCAAAGGGGACAAACAACTCTTTGTACGATTTTACAGAGATGGCATGGATGTCGTCTGTGAGGTGGAGGACTTTGGGGTGGGTATCCATGCCCGGTCTCGTGACAACCCTTCGAAAGCACATCACTCTGTTGCGCTCGACAACATCCGGAAGCGAATGGAATTGCTCAACAAAAAACATTCGGCCGATTACCGCCTTGAACTCATCGATAAATCTGAAATTACACCCGGCAAAGGGACTATCGTCCGTTTACGCTTTAAACACAACACCTATGAACCTGATTAAGGCCATCCTGGTCGATGATGAGCCAAGGGGCCTCAAGATCCTGGAACTGCTGATGAAGGCTTATACAGGAGATGTGGCTGTGGTCGCTTCCTGTACAGATCCCGAAGATGCTATCGCGCAGATCAACCGTCACCAGCCTGACCTGCTCATCATGGATATACAGATGCCCAATCTCAATGCCTTCGACGTCTTGTCTGCTCTCCAGGTAAGGCATATCGAAGTCATCTTTGCCACGGCTTACAACAGCTATGCACTGCGCGCCTTTCAATACAGTGCAGTGGATTACCTGCTCAAGCCTATCGATGAAGAGCACTTTGACAGGGCCATCAACAAGGCCATCGAGCGGATCCGCTCAAAACAGGTGCACCAGAACTATGAAGCACTGCTGTATAACATCCAGAAGCTAAAGCATACGGATGATATGAAAATCTGTATTCCGGATTCGAAAGGCTTCAGGGTGATCCGTGTGGCTGATATCCTGTATTGTGAAGCCGAGAGTTGTTATACCATATTCCACCTTGACAACAAGACCAGCTTTATGTCTTCAAGGACCCTTGCCGAATACGATGCATTGCTTGACCCGGATCAGTTTGTGAGGATTCACCGGTCCTATATTGTCAATATCCGGCATATCCGGGAATACCAGAAAGGGGAAGGCGGTTTTGTCGTAATGAACAACCAGAAAATGCTGGAGGTGAGCCGCCGGAAGAAAGAAGAATTTATCGCAAAAATGAAAAGCCTGTATAAATTATAATTATTCTAATCATGAGGTCTACATAACATTTGTTACACTTCTTCCCTGGAATAGCCCCTACCTTTCTTCCTCAAACAGAAATAGTATTTACCATGAGGAACCTGATAGTCACCATCGCCAGCCTATTTATCGCCATTACGCTTCAAGCCCAGTCAGATCCATTTCAAATTTATCTCCAGCCTTTACCGATTGAGGGACTTCCGGGTATCCAGGCCTATGCATTTGGACATCATGACGGACAATGGTTGATCATAGGTGGTCGTATTGATGGTCTACACCGGAGACAACCCTGGGCAACTTTTAATCCTGATGGACGAAATGCTCAACTCACGGTGGTGGATCCTGAACAAGGTAAAATATGGACAGCCCCTCTTACATCGTTGTCCATCCCCCTTCAGGACCAGCTGGGTTCAACGAACATGGAATTTCATCAGGTCGGAAAAACCTTGTATGTGGTTGGCGGATATGGACATAGCGAGACGGTTGGTTCCAAAGTGACCTATGCTATGCTGACTGCGGTAGATATCCCGGGCGCCATTGATGCCATCAAGGAAAACCGAAACCTGTATCCATACTTCAGAACACTGACGGACACTCAATTTGCTGTCACAGGAGGGTACCTGCATAAAATATACGATACCTATTACCTGGTCGGTGGACAAAAGTTTGATGGGAATTACAATCCGATGAACCATCCCACCTTTATACAGGAATATACCAATTCAATACGCAAATTTACCCTTGTCGATGATGGTATCACCTTACTGGTGACACATCTACCCACCATCACAGATACGGCAGCGTTTCATCGCCGAGACTATAATGTGGGGCCTCAAATCCTTCCTGGGGAAAAGGAAGGGCTGATGAGTTTTTCAGGCCCGTTTCAGATCACTGCCGATCTGCCTTACTTAAATGTTGTGTCTATTGATAGCCAGGCCTACCAGATCGTCCCTGAATTTGCACAGTATTACAATAATTATCATTGTGCGCATGTGCCTCTCTATTCATCCTCTGCAGAGGAGATGCATACGTTATTCTTTGGTGGCATCGCACAGTATTACCAGGAAAACGGTTCACTCGTGCAGGACAATGATGTCCCATTTATCAAAACGATTGCCCGTGTGACCAGGGAAAAGACCGGACAAATGGCCGAGTATAAATTACCTGTTGAAATGCCTGGATATCTTGGCGCCAGCGCTGAATTTATTCCCATGGAGGGCCTACCAATGTTTGCCAATGATGTCATCAGGCTTGATGATCTGAAAGAAGATTCAGTATGCATAGGCTATATCTTTGGTGGAATTGAAAGCTCTGCTGCAAATATCTTCTTTATCAATAATGGCGAAGAGAGCGTTGCGCACAACCTGGTGTACAAAGTTTACCTGACATTCAACCATACAACAAACATTGATGATATCAATGTGCAAAGTAATAACGGGCTGCAGATGCAGATATACCCTAATCCAAATGAAGGCGTATTCAATATCCTCTTTTACCTCAAGGAAAAGAAAAGTGTGCTGATGACGATCACTGATGAGAAAGGAAAGGTGATCCTTAAAGAAGATCTTTCAAGCCAGGTCATGCGGGGATCCAATATCCTTCAAAAAGGAATTAAATCAATTAAAGCCGGAGGCATCTATTTTGTAACCCTGACAGTTGACGGCCAGTCTGCCACACAAAAGATTATTGTTAAGGAATGATTAGGTAGACCTTTGGGAACATTGGGCAGAGGGAAGTTAGTAGCTAGTAGTTAGTAACAAGTAACTAGTAACTAGCTATAAGATTTGAAAAGTTCGTCCGCAGGACGAACAGAGTGCCGTAGGCACGGCCGATATTGTTGCCAGGGATTTCAATCCCTGAAGAATGATTTTGTTGCAAGTGATTTTAATCCCTGTATGTTGCGCTGGGCTAAAGGGGAAAGTTCAGCATCATCGCAGCACTTTGCGGCAAAACTGATGCCTATGACTGACCTCATAGTATAAAGTGATTCGCATCATAGGTATGCTCTTGACAATGGGATTACATTTCATCCTAAATCACAGGCTATGATCACAATTGACTCCCGGGAGATCGACATCGAGGTAGGGCAGGATATATGGCTGACCGGATACCTGACCATACCCGAAGGGTGCCATGCATTAGTCATCTTTTCTCATGGTAGCGGCAGCAGCAGGTTTAGCATCCGCAACAGGTATGTTGCGGGATACCTCAACAAGCACCATATGGCCACCCTGCTCATTGATTTACTCACCAGGGAAGAAGACCTGGACTCCCGTAACCGGTTTGATATAGACTTGCTAACCGACCGTTTGGTCAGCGTGACTACCTATGTGCATACACTTCCGCAACTCAGTACATGCCTGACCGGATATTTTGGAGCAAGTACAGGAGCGGCTTCTGCACTTTCCGCAGCAGCCCGCCTGGGAGGCAAGATCAACGCGGTGGTTTCGCGCGGAGGCAGGCCAGACCTTGCGGCAGCCTTTCTTGATAAAGTCAAAGCCCCGGTGTTGCTTATCGTCGGCAGCCTGGATACAGATGTGGTGACGCTAAACAGAAAGGCACTGATTTTATTGAAGAGCGAAAAGAAAATCTCAATCGTAGAAGGTGCATCCCACCTGTTTGAAGAAACCGGCAAACTGGATGAAGTAGCAAAGCTTGCCAATGAGTGGTTTGAAAAGCATCTCATCTCTGCGATTGCGCTGAACTGACCGGCAGGAAGCAAGGGGCAAGGGGCATGGGGCATGGGGCAAGGAAGTGAAAAGTGATACTTCGGCTACGCTCAGCAACCGGGAAAATGAAGAATGTAGAGTGGAAAGCCCGGCGCGAGTTATCAAATTAGGCCTGCGGCCTAATTTGATAACTACAAAAAAATCATCTCGAATAGGTACCCAACTGTCGCACAAAATTGTCTGAGCTGTCTGGATGATATGTTTCCGGCATTGACAAGACTCATTGGCTTGGAACAATGTCAAGAAACATAACCTGAAACACGAATAAGCGAGACAGCAAATAGGAAAGCCATGCTAATGAACACATCCCAGGGCGAGTTTTTTGAGCGACTAGATTTGGTTGCTGAGCTGTAGCACATGGTTGAGGGATAGCAGGTCGAAGCATGGTTACTTTTTTAGCAATGAAAAAAGTAACACGTATCCCCACGCCTCGTGCGCAACGAAATCCATCCCCTGATCCCGAATAAACTGTATTTTGCTGATCAAACAGAACTACTTTAAACTGATGTATAATAAAATCATATTGATCGCTGTCATCGCGCTGATGCACTGCGGTGCCCAATCGCAATCAGCCGTACTTGCCTATGGCAACAACAGCAAGGTGGGAAAATATATAGAGGTCCGCGGATTTCAGATGTACTATGAGACCTATGGATCAGGCGAGCCCCTGCTGATCATCCATGGCAATGGCGGGTCGATCAAGGATTTCAACTTTCAGGTCCCGTTTTTTGATGACCACTACAAGGTGATCCTGGCGGATAGCCGCGCACAAGGCAAGTCTATCGATCCGGGAGACTCGCTGACGTATGAGATGATGGCAGATGACCTGGAGGCGTTGCTGGATGCATTGCACCTGGATTCATGCTATGTCATCGGATGGAGCGACGGAGGCATCAATGGACTACTGCTGGCGATGCGCCATCCGGAGAAAGTGAAGAAACTGGCCATCACCGGTGCAAATCTTTGGCCTGACAGCACCGCTGTAGATGCGTACCACGCAAACAAGGCAGTAAGTGATTACAACGCTGCATCAAAACTTCCTAAGACTGCCCAGAACCTGCGCAATGTCAAATTGCTTGATCTGCTGGCCCACCAGCCACACATCACCGCAGCACAACTCGGAAATATAAAATGCCCTACCCTCGTGATCGGAGGTGACCATGACATCATCCTGCCGGAGCACACGATGCTGATCGCAGAGTCGATTCCCAAATCCTATCTGTGGATACTTCCATTCTCCGGTCACGCTACTGTAATCTATCGGAGTGATATCTTCAACAGGACGGTACAGGAATTCTTTGAAAATCCTTATCGCAGGATCGTAGGGGAAGACCGGGGAAATTAAACTGCACAATCAGAACAAAATGAAATCAAGGACACACTACTGCCCATCCCAGGTATATTATATTGCTTTTTTCCTGCTTCTCTGCACACAGGCCTTTTCTCAAAAGCTATATTACCCCGATGCCACCTGGGATGTAAAGTCCCCGCAGGCACTTGGCATGAATCAAGCCCTTGTGGATAGCGCTGTCGCACTCGCCCTCCGGTCAGAGAACTCCGTAGAGCGCGACCTGCGCATCGCCAACATGAAAGCTTATGCCCGCGAACCAAACTACACGATCCTCGGGCCGATGAAACAACGCGGAGGCCCTGCAGGAGTGATCATCAAAAACGGTTATATCGTGGCACAATGGGGCGATGTAGAAAGAGTGGACATGACCTTCAGCGCCACTAAAAGTTATCTCTCCACAGTAGCAGGCCTCGCAGTAGACCAGGGCCTGATCAATAGTGTCAATGATCTTGTGAAAAAATATGTCTGGGATGGCACCTATGATGGAGAGCACAATGGAAAAATCACGTGGAAACATCTGTTGCAGCAAACCTCAGACTGGGCCGGATGCCAGTTTGGTACGTGCGACTGGGCAGACAGGCCGCCTAAAGAAGGTGGAATAGATGACTGGAAAAACAGGCCCCTCATCGAGCCCGGTACGCAATTTGAATACAACGATACTCGTGTCAACCTGCTCGCCTATTCATTGCTGCAGGTTTGGCGCAAACCATTGCCTATGGTGCTTAAAGAAAAGATCATGGATCCTATCGGCGCATCTTCGATATGGAGATGGTATGGATATGATGATGCGTTTGTCAATGTAGATGGTGTGATGATGCAGACAGTCAGTGGTGGCGGACACTTTGGAGGTGGACTATTTATCAATACACTCGATCATGCCCGCTTTGGATTGTTATTTGCCCGACATGGCTTATGGAAAGACCAGCAACTCATTTCTGCTGCATGGATCAAAGAAGCAAGCCAGCCATCAGTGTCGAATCCCGCTTATGGCTACCTCTGGTGGACCAATGCCGACAATCGTTTCCCTGGAGCGTCTCCCGACGTATTCACTGCTATTGGATTTGGTGGCAACTACGTCATGGTCGATCAGGAACATGATCTGGTCATTGTGGCCAGGTGGATAGATGATGACAAGATTGATGATGTGGTCGGGCTTGTTATTTCTGCTGTCCGGAAATAAAATGGCATTCAAGAGGTAAAAAACATTTTTTGTATTTTCCCTATCGAAACCATAAAATCAATTGCGAATGACCAAATCCCACTGCCTTTCAATGTCCTTTTTCTTCCTCGTGACTATTGTGCTCAATGGCCAATCCGGCACACTGGATCCAACCTTTGATGGTGACGGCATCGTCACCAGAGACATTTCCCCCTTTGATTATGGATATGGTGCGGTCCTCCAGCCGGATGGAAAAATACTCGCTGTTGTAAATACCAACGGTGGAACAAACGCAGATTTTTCCGTCGTGCGTTACTTGCCGGATGGGACGCCTGACCAGAATTTTGGCCTTGGCGGAGCAGTGCTGGCAGACCGTGATATGAGTGCTGAAAACGCCCGTGCCCTCGTGCTCCAGCCCGATGGCCGGATTTTAGTAGCAGGTGAGACCCAGGTCAATGGACAATATGACTTTGCTATGGTGCGATTGCTGCCCGATGGAACACCGGATAGCACATTTGGAATCAACGGCTGGACAGTGACTGATCTCGGATCGACCTTTGAATTTCCAAACTGTGTGGCGTTGCAATCTGATGGCAAGATCGTGATGGCAGGCAGGATTGCGGATGGCTTTAATTCAAATTTTGGAATGGCACGTTACACGACTGAGGGCGCACTGGATACTTTGTTTGGGGTGGATGGCATCGTCAATACCAATATCCGTGATGAGGATGAAGTCACCTCCATCATCATTGAGCCAGATGACCAGATCATCCTTGGAGGATATTCATCCGTTGCGGCAAGTGGGGATTTCACACTGGCCAGATACAACACGGATGGAACCCTTGACAAATTCTTTGGCAATGGTGGCAAGGTGCTCACAGATCTGGAAAATGTCAATGCCAGTGACTTTATCAGGGCGATGGTGCGCCAGCCTGATGGAAAGATCGTAGCTGCCGGCAATGCCAATAATGTAAACATAGAACTGACATCTGATGCCGGAATGGTCCGATATGAAGAAGATGGTGATCTGGACCCGACCTTTGGTATCGGCGGCATCTATATCGTGAGCCTGGGATCTAAAACCGATATCAATGGAATCGCCCTGCAGCCTGATGCAAAAATCCTGCTGACTGGCCATTCCGATGTTATGGGTTTTGAAAAGCGGATCCTGCTCGCCCGGTTTCGGCCAGGCGGTGGTCTCGATCCAACTTTCGGCGACCAGGGGATCATTACTACTGGATTACCAGGGGACAGGGAGTTTGGCTCCTCTGTATTGGTCCAACCGGACAGCAAGATCATCGTAGTTGGCACGCAGGGCGCGCTGATCAACTATGACCTTGCCTTGATCCGGTATATCGCTGACTTTGTTTTGACAGCCACCGTGACACCTCTGGTGTGCCATGATGTAGCTGATGCTTCCATCAGTATCGAAGCAAGTGGTGGTGTAGCGCCTTATACCTTTAGCCTCAATGGGGGAAATTTTCAAGAGAGCAATGTATTCCAATTTCTGGAGGCTGGGACGTATACCATCACCATCAGGGATTCCAATGGTGAAGGAGTGACCGCTACATATGGTCCAATTGAGATCCCGGCTATTCCTGCACCTCCTTTAGTGGCTGTACTTGCAGATGCTGATTCGGACCAGATCTTAATAGAAATAGAGGGCAATCCAGATGGGTACCTCTACTCTATCGATGGTGGAGATAACTTTCAATCCGAAAACCTATTTACTGAACTGGAAGACGGTCTCTATACCGTAGTTGTAATAGATTCAAGTGGATGCATTATCCATTCTGAGCAGGTGATTATCAGCACGCTGGGCATCGCAACGCCACACAATGACTTACCATTTATACTGTCTCCCAACCCTACAACGGGGTGGATCCAGCTCGATCTCAGGGATGTGGAAGCGAATGAAATACAATGCAACATCAGTGATATAGCAGGACGTGAGGTATATAGTGCGTCGCTGAATACATCTATTCAATCTATCGTCAATCTCGATGTGAGCAACCTTGGCACCGGGTCATATCTATTGAGGGTGTATGATGGGAATAGGTGGGGTGTGAAGAAACTGGTGTTGGTGAGGTAGGGATGGGTCAGGTTCTGTTCAATACTAAGTGAGACAAATTTTTTTTTGTTAGTACTGACCATACGTTGCTATATAGACGTTCCACTCCTACCTGAAAACTTGTTCAAAATAACCGAAACTTGATATGAAGGGATCCTTGAAAACTATCGTATCATTCCTGAGTGATAGATTGATCGTTCTAGGCATGAAACCATACTGTTCGAGGTCTTTCTCCTTTATGCTGTCTCTATGTTCAAAATATACTTCGGTATAAATTTTAGTCCTTGTGTATGGAAAAGGAAAAGGAAAATCGCCTACTTCGCATTGAATTCTTTCCATAGGCATAACCGTCAATCTGGAATAGTCAACAACGTACTCTCCCCTTTCCGCTACATATGTTTCATAGGGTTCTGAATAGCGTGTATAAACATTAATTTCATAGGTATCCTCATCAAACGAATAGTAAAAAGAAAATCCTTCTGTCGAGTCACCAAAGCGCATTCCATCAAAGAATTTTGTATTCGAAAGTGATATCCTGATCGGAAACGCAAAGCTCTCTTGAGGCACCTGAGCTTTCTTTGGTGTACCGCAACAACACAATGTCAAAATGATTACTGAGATTTTCAGGGCTTCAAATTGCATAATGGCATATTGAACTAAGTGAATGAAGGAGTATCCTAGTAGCTCGTTCGATTTGATGTAAAACTGTTTCCGCAGTACTTCAGCCCAAATTTACGTTTTCATAATGGTCGTCATAGCTATGCTTAGAATGCGGATTGGCAGTCCAGGCGACAGTTTAGTAAGTGCAACAGACAAATACCGTTCGTTTCGGCTGCTTCGACCTGCTACCTCTCATCCATGTGCGACAGCTCAGCAACCGTCCGCTCAACGACCGGGGTATTCCCTCCTGGTATCTACCCTGAAAAAATTGTTGTTTCGGCTCCGCTCAACAACAATTTTTTCAATACTAAAACATTCTTCAACATAATATCGGTCAAGATATTATATGAAATCAAGCTTGTCGTTGAGCGGAGCCGAAACGACAAGCTTGATTCATAGGATACCACTTCCCGGTCGTTGAGCGGAGCCGAAACGAACACAGCAGTTAATTGCCGGCATCGCTATGATCATTGGGCTTGCAAGAGATCAGGATGGTGATCAATACTACAAACCAAAGATGGGTGTTGGCTTTTTGAATTATCATAAGGATATTTATTCTGCACTGACAGGGAATAAATATACTCATAAGGATTCATGGGTTAGCGGATGTGAAAAACAGTTTTTATGCTTACCCGGCTTTAGCCATTCCGGCAAAAGCCGGAAGATGGCCGATCATAGTTGGCATTCTTAATCAGAATTGGCAAGTCAGGAATGCCCTTTATTCACCTTCAGCCTTTTTCGTCCACTTCACCTTGTAGGTGAGCCATCCAAACAACAACCCTGTACATGTCCATATCACCACTCCGAGCAACAATCGTTTACTCGTCAGGGGGTCATGCTGAACTAAGGGCCACAGGATAGTATTGAAGAGAAACATGAATGCACCCCAGAAGAGGCCGGCATATATCCATAAGTTTCTGGGCTTGTCCATATAGGATAGTTTTGTGATAGTTGGAATCCAGTATCAAGATGCGGATTTCATCAGGACAGATCAGACATTTTTAAGCTTCAGGTGAGTGCCTATTCTTAACGGCAGGTAATCATTTCCATCAACTCACACCATATCAATCCTCATCCTCGAGGTCATAGGTCTGATTGTCCTCCTCAAGGTCCTCATGATTGTCCCCTCCGATGCTGTAGTAATTGTTCTCCTCATCTTCACTACCGATGTCTTCGAGATCATCATCGAGGTCAGATCCCGGCACATCCAACTCATCGCCCAGGAGATCACCTTCGATCTCGAGCTCCTCATCCGGATCGAGTTCAAACTGATTGCCCTTTGGCCGGATCCTCGAAAGATCGTCGGGATCAACATCCTTTATTTCTTTCGCACGGCTATAGATATCGTCCTTTTCAGGATAGAGCGGATATCCCTCCTTCGGGTCATTCATCTTGCCTGCCTTTTTATCGTCGGTTGGATTTGGCTTTTTCATTACAAACAGGTTTATGCTAAGATAACCTGATTTGACCTGAATTGTTGCATAGATTTTTGCCCCTGTGCCCATAAGGGCTGTCCCCCTGTGTGCTGCGCAACCCCGGGGTCAATGGTATTTTATCATAAAACATAATTCGCTTAACCCCGGGGTTGCGCAGCACACAGGGGAGAGTCCGACAGGACGAAGGGGCATAATGCGAAACAAAGGGACAGAAATTTCGTGAAGCAAGAAATTTTGAAGGGGCACAACATTTAGTTAAACCAAACC
>WBZX01000603.1_pt1 | contig 31675 bp, 26 predicted proteins | sample 5204211 | NCBI WGS metagenome assembly WBZX01 (sample SAMN12344362, study PRJNA552823) | activated sludge metagenome | biome: Activated sludge suspended growth; feature: Nitrification reactor; material: Wastewater; isolation source: activated sludge from nitrification reactor of wastewater... | reverse complement strand
AGCCGGATTCCCCTCCCCTTCGAGGGGAGGGGTCAGGGGTGGGGTGACGATGCAGGGGTGATGCATGTGGAAAGCTGTTTGGTATTGCAATGCGTTGCACTCGAGCGCCAACGCCAGTCGCCGTCGTGCGGCCTCTCCCCACCCCCAACCCCTCCCCGTTGGGGAGGGGAGCATGCTCGGCGCCCGGCTTGCAGCCAGGAGAGCAACACTTCGGTCGGCACGCACCACTTGTTTGAACGCCGTAGCCGTAAGGGGGTGAAGACCGTGGAGTGCGGGCGGGCGGCCTTTGCTGCTGCCCCTAACCCCGGATCGCTTCCCGGCACTCCGTGCCGGGGTCCGGGGCAGGCTCACAACCTTCTCCCCGTAAGGGGGAGCGGGAGGGTGCTCACCACCGCAGCAGGCGGGAGCCGGCGAGGGCGCCGAGGGCGGACATCTCGAGGATGGTGATCGTGTACCAGGCGGCGAGGAACAGCGGGCTGTCGCCGGGGCAGTGGGCTGCGTAGACGAACGAGCCGATGCCGCCGGCGAGCAGGCCCGCAACGGCGCCGGCGAGGGCGGGACGGGTGGGCGCGCCGCGCTTGAGAGCGATCAGGATGGCGGCGAGCGGGCCGGCCGACAGCAGCGGGATGAACATCAGGCAGGCGCGCCAGGTGGTGCCGAACAGGCTCTCGCTCCACTGGCCCGGCGGCAGCGCCAGCAGCTCGATGGCGACCGCGACGGCGAGGAGCAGCGGCGCGGCGAGGAGCAGCGGCAACGGCTGCGGCGCGCCGGGGCGCGACAGGCGGAGCGCGAGGAAGCCGGCGGTGACGGCGAGCGTGCCGGTGACCACGAACTTGAAGTCGAAGCGCGGCGAGTGGAGCGCGGAGTCGACTGCGTCGGGCCGCACGCCGAGCAGCCAGAAGAACAGGGCCAGGGTGACGACGGCGCCGGCGGCGACCGCAGCGGCGAGGCCGCGCCCCAGGGCGGGGGGCGGGACCGCGTGATCGGCGGCGAGGGCGGCGATGAGGTCGTCGGTCCTCATTCGTGGCTCTCCCGGTAGGCGGCGGAGAGGGCGGCGAGGCCACGGTGCAGCGTGACGCGGATGGCGCCTTCGGTCTTACCGAAGCGCTGGGCGGCATCGCGGATGGAAAGCCCCTCGACGGTGATGGCGCGGACGACGCCGCGCTGGCCGTCGCTCAGGCGTGCGAGCAGGCGCTCGATCTCGGTCGCGGACAGCTTCTCCTCGGGAGCCTCGGCGGGCAGGATGTCGGCGTAGTCGTCGATCGGCACGTCGATGCGGCGGCCGGCGCCGCGGCGGCGCAGGTGGTCGATGAGCTTGTTGCGGGCGATCGTCGCCACCCACGGTCCGATGGGCAGGCGCTCGTCCCAGGTCTGGCGCTTCAGATGCACGGCGAGCAGCGTCTCCTGCACGATGTCCTCGGCGTCGGCCGCGCTGCCGTTGGCCAAGCGGGCGCGGACGATGGCGCGGACGAGCCTCGATAGCTGATCGAGAAAGCGACGGTAGGCCGCCGCGTCGCCGGCATTGGCGGCGCGCAGCAGGTCAGCCAGCTCGCGTTCCCGGTCGCTCAACGTTTCTCCCCGTTAGGCTCTACGCAGCCCAGCCGGCTATCGTTACTCCGCGGCGGCGGATTTGACGAGACAGGATGGCGGACGGAGCATCGACGGCCGCGAGGTCCGCAAGCTCAGGACCGTGGCCGGGCGTCGCGGGCCGCATCAGCCCTCGACGTTGAGGCCGACGGCTCGAACGGCGCTCTGGACCTGCGCGCAGTCGGCCGCGACGACGTCTCCGAGCTTGTTGCGGGCCAGCTCCTCGCAGGATTCGGAGAAGGCGCTGGCCGTGTCCTGGAGGCCGGAGCCCTTGTTCAAGTGCGTCGTCAGGCTGCGGTAGGCGATGCGGGCGAGCTTCTCCCGGCCGATGCCGGTGACGGTGACGCCACGATGGGTGCCGCCGTCGGCGATCAGCCAAGCCATCTTGTTGATGATGCCGCTGTTGATGTGCACGCAACCATTGTCCTCGGCGAGGAGCGAGGTGCACAGGGGATCGACGCGGCGGACGAACTCGTCCCAGTGCTCGGGCTGGCCACGGTTGCCGGTATCGAAGTCCTTGTCCTTGGCGAAGAGAGGCGCGCCGTCAGCGCCGGCAAGGTGGGGATTGGAGAGGTCGCGCATGGGCACGGTCTCGAAGCCCGGGAGGCTCTCGGCGATCTTCCAGTTACCCTTGTCGCCGCGTACGCGCAGCTCGATGAGGGCGCCGAAGATGTCGGCGAAGGCCTCGTTCACGGCGCCGGGCTCGTCGGCGTAGAGCAGGTCGGCCTCGTAGGAGATGACGCCGTGCGTCATCTCGTGGGCGACGATGTCGAGCGCGCCGGCGAAGCCCGGACCATAGATCATGGCGTCGGCCTTCGGGCAGTAGTCGGTGGCGTGCGTGCACCAGTAGGCGTTGGGGATGTCGCCGTAGCGGACGTAGGATTCGACGGTGGTGGTGGCCTTGGGCGCGGCGGAGGCGGGCTTCAGGGTGCTGTCGTCGTAGCCCTTGCGGCCGAGCACCTTGTCGAAGAAGTCGTGGACATACTGGGCGTACTCGAAGGCCGTGTCGGCGTCCTCCGGGACGGGCTCGATGCGCTCGCGCTTCTCCTCGTCGATGACGCGCTTGCCGGGGAACTCGGTCGTGCCGGCGAGATCGAAGACGCGGCGGACGAGCGTGACGGAGGGATGGTCGCGGTAATAGTAGAAGACCTCGCCGGTCTTGGCGTCGACGAAGATACGGAAGGTCTCGATGGAGACCATCCAGGCGAGGCGCGTGGCGCCGGTGATCTGGCCGCGGCTCTGGATGAGCGCGGGGTCGAAGATCTGCAGCGAGGCCTTGGCGGTGGCCTTTTCGACGTTGGGCTTGCGGCCGAGCTGGGGCGCGGCGCTGGGCTTGGCGACGATCTCGGCCAGCTTCTTACGCGCGGCGGCGGTGGCGGTGGCCTCGTCGAGCGCGGGCTCGACGCTGTCGATTGCCACGCGCGACAGGTTGGTCGAGGCCGACAGCACCGAGCGGCTCTTGCTCAGCACGGCGCGGGCCTTGGAGGCGAAAACGGGGATGTCCTTCACCCGCTGCTCGCCCTCGGTGACGTACTGGCCGGGGACGTCGCGATCCTTGACCACCTTGGACGTGGAGACGACGCGCGCGTTGGGGTTCGAGGCGGCGTAGGCGGCGGAGAGGGAGCCCTGGCGGAAATAGGCCTCGAAAGCGCCCTTGAGCTCTGTCTCGGTCGGCTCGCGGGTGGCGGAGGCGCCGAGCGAGGTGGAGCGTGCCTGCGGCTCGGCGACGCCGCTGACCGAGCTCGGCATGCCGGTGCGCGGGTTGATCTTGATCTTGGCCTGCGGGTTGGCCTTGCGGACGGTCTCGATGGCGTCCTTGGCGGCCTCGGTCGGCTCGTCGGCACGAGCAGCCGGGGCCGCGAGGAGGAGGCCCAGGAGGATCAGCGGGAGGGGGGAGGCGGCTCTGGTTCTCACGAAAATTCTCCTCGGTACGCTCTCGGCAAGAGACCGGCTCAGCGGCAGGCGTTGGGGGCGATGCTGTCGGCGAGCGCCGATGTCTCGATCAGGCCCGTGGCCGGCGGCGTCGGCGGAGCGGAGGTGGCGGAAAGCGCGGTGGCCAGGGAGGTGCCGGCGATGGCGCGCTGGAAGTCGTCCTTGCCCTTGCTCCAGGCGAGCTGGAGGATCTCGACGTCCGTGCGGCGCCCGCCGAGCAGGGGGCGGGCGTCACGCGGGTCGAGGGATACGGCGCCGCTGCCGTTGAGATCGGCCAGCGGCCAGTTGCACTCCTGGTTGTCGACGACCCCGTCGCCGTTGAGGTCGGCGGTGAAAGCCGTGCCGTTCAGGCGGTTGTCGTAGACCTCGTCGAGCTGCTGCTGGAAGATCGCGAGGTCCTGCTCGTCGACCAAGCCGTCGCCGTTGAGGTCGGCGAGCATGCGCACGGCTTCCGGATAGACGCGGATCACCGCCTCGAGCGCGTCGAGGCGCGGTGCCGTGGACTTGTCGCCCGAGGGCAGCGCGGTGCGCCGCAGGATGTCGGCGATCTCCTTCGGCTTGCGCTTGGGGTCGAGCTCGAAGAGCAGCGTGGCGACGGCGGCGACGTGGGGCGCGGCCTGCGAGGTGCCGCTGCAGATGCCGAAGGTCGATTCGCCGGGGCCCAGGGTGCTCATGATGTCGACGCCGGGAGCGGCGAGGTGGCCGCCGACGTTGGAGAACTCGGCGCGCTTGCCGGAGCGGTCGAGGGCCTCGACGACGAGGATGTTGGGGCTTGCGGACGAGCTCGCCCAGCTCTGCGTCCCGGCCCAGGCCAGCGGAGACGCCCACTTGGCGTCGATCGGCTTGTCGCGCTGGGCGCTGTCGTTGCCGGCGGCGACGACGAACAGGACGCTGTCCTCGTAGCGGCGCACGGTGCGCTGGACGTCCTTGGCCTGCGCCTGGATGTGACGCACGAGCTCGGGAACGCTGCCGGGGTCCTTGGTGAAGAGGCCGCCGAGATTGTAGGCGAGGCTGAGGTTGACCACGCGGAGCGGGCGCTCGCTGCCGACGGAGCGGTAGATGTAGTCCTCGGTGTCGTTCATCACGTCGGCGAACAGCACCCAGCGGCGCATCCACTCCTCCTCCTCGGCGCCCTGTTCCTCGAGGGCGTAGTCGAGCTGGAAGGGGACGGCGTCGATGGTGGCCTCGGGCACGATGCCGTCGATGCCGACGTCGTTCTTGGCGGTGGCGGCGATGATGCCGGCGACGTGCGTGCCGTGGGAGGCCTCGCAGGCGTCGCCCTTGGCGGCGGAGGCGCCGAGCGGCGGCGGGTCGATGATCGCGTAGGAGAGGCTCGGGACGGCGTTGAATCCCTGGTCGATCACGGCAACCTTCGGCCGCACGGTGCTCTTACCCTGGTCGCGATAGCGCTTGATGATGGTCCACATGGCGGGGACGCGCAGCGTCTTGAGACCCCAGTTGCCGTCGGCGATGGGCTCCTCGGGGCTGACGCCCTGACCACCCTGTCCGGCCTCGGGAGTGCCGGCGAGCTCGGGCGGCACCGTCCAGATCCAGCCGAAGGTGCGGTTCTGGAGCCGGGCGCGGGTGCGCAGCGGGCGGGGCAGCGTGTTGTTGCGGATCGTCGAGTTGACGTAGGCGTCGTCGACGATGCCCTCCTTGCGCAGGCGGCGAATGATGTCGGGCTCGAGCTGCTTCCTGACGTCGATCTCCGGCTTGCCGGTCGGCGCCGGGAGGGCGGAGCGCGGCGTCGCCTCGAGGGCATCCTCGGTCTGGCGCACGACGATGCGGCCGCTGGGGGCGACGACGGAGCGGTGGCGGCGGCTGCGCACCGGCTCGAGGCCATATTTCTCGAGCAGCTTGATGACGTCGGTGGCGCCGCCGTCGGACTTCTTCAGAACGTCGGGCTTGATGAGGATGACGTAGCTGTTCTTGCGCGCCACGGGCACGGAGGATGCCGGCTTCGCGGCCCGCGGCGCGGCAGGAGCGGCGGCGGGCGCGGTATCGGCGGGCGCGTCGGTGGCCGTGCCAGTGCCCTGGGGACTGCCTTGGGGACTGACCTGGGCGCCTTGGCCCTCCGGCGCCTGGGCGAGACGCGGCCAGCCGGCGGGCGCCCGGGGCAAGAGACCGGGCAGGGGGAATCCGGACGCGCCGGCTATGGCGAAGCTCGGCACGCCGGGGACGTGTGGCTCGTCGACATCGCTCTTGCGGTCGGGCGCGGCCTTCGGCTTCACCCAGTGAAAGTCGTCGCGATTGCGCGGGGCAGGCGCGGGCGGGGCCGGCTGCTGGTCCGAATCCGGGCCGGACCGGAGCGAACGGGAGCGCGGCTGCTCGGACAGGCGCTCCTGCAAGGCGTCGTCGAGCTTGTTGAAGTTGGGAGCCTTGTCCTGGGCCGCGGCTGGCGGCGCCAGCGTGGCCGCGAAAGCCAACGCGGCGAACGCGGCGTGGACGAGGAGAGCGCGGCTCGTGCTCATATGTTGCGCCTTTCTTCTGCCTATGCCGGGCGGCGGAGCTGGTGCTCCGGCGCGACGGAACCCGGGTCCGCGACGGCGACGCGTGTCAGCGCCAGCCGAAGGGAGCCCATCATTTGTTGCCCCGCCAATAATCCCACCAGCCGCCGACCTTGCCCTTGATCGTGCCCCACCAGCCCGGCTTGGCCTCGGCCGGCTTGTCGGGCGTGGCGGGTGACGGTGCCGGCGCGGGAGCGGGCGGCTGGGGTGGTGTCTCGGCCTTCTTCTCCGGTGCCGGCTTCTCGGGAGCCGGCGCGGGCTCGGCCGGGGGTGGTACCGGATACTCGCTCGGCGCGGGCGTTTCGGTCTTCTTCTCCGGAGACGGAGCGGGCGCGGGCTCGGCGGGCTTCGGCGGCTCGGGCGCGGGAGCCGGCGGCGGAGGCGGCGTCTCGACCTTCTTCTCCTGAGCCGGCGCGGGCTCGGCGGGCTTCGTGGGCTCGGGAGCGGGTGCCGGCGGCGGAGGTGGTGTCTCGGGCTTCTTCTCCGGAGCCGGCGCGGGCTCGGCCGGCTTTGTGGGCTCGGGAGCGGGAGCCGGCGGCGGAGGTGGTGTGTCGGGCTTCTTCTCCGGAGCCGGCGCGGGCTCGGCCGGCTTTGTGGGCTCGGGAGCGGGAGCCGGCGGCGGAGTTGGTGTGTCGGCTTTCTTCTCGGGAGCCGGCGCGGGCTCGGCTGGCTTCGTGGGCTCGGGCTTTGGCTCGGCGGGCTTCTCGGCCGTCTTCTCGGGCTGCGGCGGCTGCGGCTTGGCGACGCCGATCTCGAGCGCCGGGTCGACGATCAGGTTGCCGTCCTTGTCGATGCCGGGATCGAGGCCCTTGGACTTGCGGTACGACGCGACGAGCGAGGTGTAGACCGGCACGTAGACAGTGAGAGCCTTGCCGCCGACCTTGATCTGCTGCTTGACCTGGAAATGCAGGTGGTAGGTGGTGCCGCCGGCGCTGTAGTCCATGACGTTGGAGACGGCGCCCAGCACCTGGCCCTGCTTGACCTTGTCGCCCTTCTTCACCTTCACAGTTCCGGGCGCCATGTGCAGGTAGCCGTAGACGGTGCCGTCATTGCCCTTGAGAGTCAGGTACGAGAAGCCGGTGACCGACTGGATGACGCCGTCGACGGTGGCGACGGCGACCCATTTGGTGCCGGGCGGGCAGGCAGGCGGGCGGATGTCCTGCCCTTGATGTCCGTAACCCTTCGGGCACAGCGGCATCTTGTGCGTGCTGTCGTTGTCACGCACCTCGCAATAGTTGTCGCGCTGGATCATCGGGTCGTAGTTGGGCGGATCGCACTCGGTGCCGCCGGGACCCTTCTGCTTCAGCCAGCCGCCGCCGCCATGGCCCCAGATCTGCGAGTTCATGTGCGGGTGGATGCCGTCGCCCAGCTTCAGCGGGTAGACCATGTCCTTCATGTAGACGAAGCGGTCGCCCTTGCGGCCGCGGCCGGCATCCTGCGGCAGGAGATCGCCGGGCGGGTAATAGGCGAAGCCGGGGCCGGCCATTCCCGATGGCACCTCGGTGGTGCCGGTGGGCGTGACAGGCGGGACCGCTGGAACGGTGGGGACCGGCTGCTGCGGCTGCGCGGGGCCGCCCGGTGTCGCCGGCGTGGCGGTGTCGGCGGGCTTGTCGGCTGGTTTATCCGCTGGCTTGTCCGCGGGCGGCTGCGCCGGCGTCGTTGGCGGCGTCGTGCCGGAGCCATCGCCGACGACCGGCTTCAAGGGCTGCGTCGCGACGCCGGTGAACGTGCACTTGGCTGATACTGGCGATATGGCCAAGACGGCCAAGGCCAGTGCCGCGAGCAGAAATCTCAACACCATCACGCCACCCCGCCGTACGGTGATCGGCCCCGGTGAAAGTTAACACCGCACAGTCCGCCGCTTCAAGGAGCTTCGGCCTACCCCCGTACATAACGGAGAACGGCGGTCACGAAGCGGCCGAACAAGCTTGCTAGGAAGCATGATGGAGACCTAGTGTAGCGCATCTGACGTTTGGTCCCCGGTCGCGCCTGATCTCGCAACCAAACGTCAGATGCATAAGCTACACTAGGAGCAGATGCTTCCTAGTGTTCCTCATGGTTCCGACATTTGCTCGCCACCCTGCCGCACTGGGAAGCAAATGTCGGAACCGGAACACTAGTGTGACCGCAGAATGCCGTCGACGGAGGTGGTCATGACACTGCGCATCCCGTGCAAGGCCGTGTCGGCCGGGCTGCTCCTGCTGTGGGGCGCCACCTCGGCGTCGGCCGGCGGCCTGATCGCCGTCGAGAACGATCATCCCGATCTCACACAGATGCGCAGCGCGCGATCGGCGGCACCGGTGCCGGGACTGGCCGCGGCCGAGAGATCGAAAGTCGACAAGCTGAAGCTTCCCCTGCTGCTGCCGGATCCAGTGGCCGCGCCGCGCGCGCTCGGAGCGACGGCGGCACCGAAGCCGAACATCATGAGCGATGACAGCGAGCCCGTCTGGTATCACTCCGAAACCGATTTCGGCGGCGTGCTGATCGAGGTCGAGGCGGACCTGCGGACCCAGCATGAGTTCCCGGGGAGCTATCCCGTCTACGAGGACACGGCGCGCGCCGCCGGTGCCCAGGGCGCCGACCCGGTGCACGGCGAGCACCGCCACGAGGAAGGCATGGCCAACCAGGTCGGACAGGTGACGGTGACGCGCTACGGCGTGCCGTACACGATCACGGTGACGTGCGAGCAGGCGGATTCGGAGAAGTGCAAGGCGGCCGAGAAGATGGCGCGCGACGGCAGCTTGCTGAAGCTGATGGCGGCGCCGAAGGCGGATTAGCGGGGGCGGCAGGAACCGCGCCCTCGGAGCAGAGTTCTCCGGACAGACCGCCACGTCCGGAGAAGCCGCTTGATCGTTGCACCCGTCCGACCCAGGAGCCGCGCCGTCATCGCGCTGACAGCCGATCCGCGGCGCCCGCTCACCGTGCAATATCCTGGACGCGCGCCGAGCCACGGCCGGCGGGCGTGTGTCTCGTGCTGGATCGTGCTGGTGGAGATGCTGTCGCTGCTGGGGATCTTCGCGGCCACGATCTGGCTCAAGATGGCGCCGCTGGCTGGCTGAAAGTGGCGACGATCAGCGGCGCACGCGGCGGCGCGGCTCCGCCGGAGCCTCGGCGGCCGATGGCGTACCGCCCGAGGCGGCCTGGGCCCCCGCGGCGGGGCCCTGCTTCTGGGCGACGCCGGGCTTGGACGGCTTCTCGCATTTGGTCAGCCAGACGTCGAACACCGGGTGCTCGACGGCGTTGAGGCCGGGGCTCTCGGCGAACATCCAGCCCGAAAAGAGGCGCTTCTCGCTGCTGTCGAGCTGCACCTCCTCGACCTCGACGAACGAGGTGGTCTTCGGCTGCTCGGTGGGCGGGCGCGAGTAGCAGACGCGCGGCGTCACCTTGAGTGACCCGAATCTCACGGTGCTGTTGAGCGGCACCTCGAACTTGGAGATGCGGGCCGTCACCTTGTCGAGGGCGGCAAAGATGGCGACCTGGTTCTCGATGCGCTCGGCGCGTGCCGGCAGACCCCAGGCGATCAGCGCCGCGGCGAGGCCGGCGGCGCGGACGAGGTCGGCTGATCGTGGTCTCGGCATGCGGGCGCCTTCGCGGGAGCTGCGTCCTGAGCAGGCAGTCTCGGCCTCCGCCGGCGAATGCCTGATCAGATCTCTACAAGAGAGCAGGATTCTCACCGAGCACCGCAAGGGCACTTCTCGGAAATCCTGCCGGCGCTTGTGCGCCCGGATCGTGACGGCAGCAAGGTAGGCCGAGAATCACTCGGGCTGCCAAGGCTTATAGTCGCCCGTCGCCTTGGGACGCGCGGCGGCGCCGAGGATCGAGCCCGCCGGGCGGTAGGCCTCGGGCGTGCCGGTCATGTTGGCCTGGTGCGGCTTCTGCCAGGGGCGCGGCTTGTAGGTCTCCTCAGTCGGCGGCGTGTCGACGGTGTAGTGCAGCCAGCCGTGCCAGTCGGGCGACACCTTGGAGGCTTCGGCGCCGTCCTTGTAGACGACCCAGCGGCGCGGGATGCCGAGCGGACCGATGCCGCGGCTCTGGACGTAGTATCGGTTGCCCGTCTCGTCGGTGCCGACAAGCTTGCCCTTGCGCCATGTGAACAGGCGCGTGCCCCAGGTGTTGCCACCCCACCAGCTGAAGATCTCGCTCAGAATGCTCATGATGCCTTCGCCCGTCGCCTCGTGTCGCGGCTGCTGGGATGGGCTTAGCGCAGGCGGGGGGCTCGCGTCCATACGGCCTAGGATGCTGACATGGAGCGGCGGACATGAGGGCCGCGGTGCCCGCCATCGCTCGAAGACCGGTCGCGGCGCGGGAAGCGCGGCGGGAAAGCAACACGTGTGTTCGGGAATCGCACTAGCCTGCCAAGCGCTGCACCCGTGTTTTGGGGTTGCGCACGGGGCGCCCGAAATAATCCGATCGCGTCCCATCCCGGCCAATCCATTGGTTTACGGCGGTTTTGTGCACAGGTTGCCAACGCCACTAAATCTAGGGCCGGTTGCCTCTGCTACCACAATATGTAGATCGGGCCCGGTGACGAGGGATACGAATCGTCCTAGCTTGAGATCACCGCGGCGCGCCCAGTCAGGCTGCAGCCAGCGGGTCACTCCGTAGCGTACCGGGGGGCACGCGGGCCCTCCGTCTTCCACCACAGCGTCTGCAAGTGCCCAAGGTGCAGCTTTCTGCGCCGCCGGCTTCGTGCGCGCCGGTGGGCTCGTCAGTGTCCGTCGGCCAGCGTCCCGGCCTCCAAAAAAACAGACCGATCGGGGGACTACTTATGAAAATCACTCGGCGCTTCACTCAGGCGGGCAAGTCTCCCTACGAGACCATTCCGTTCCGCCGCGCCACATCCGAGATCAAGAACCCCGACGGCTCCGTCGTCTTCCGCCTCGACGGCTTCATGGTGCCGGAGAGCTGGAGCCAGGTGGCGGCCGACATCCTGGCGCAGAAGTATTTCCGCAAGGCCGGCGTGCCGAAGCGCCTCAGGAAGGTCGAGGAGAGCACGGTTCCCTCGTGGCTGTGGCGCTCCGTCGCCGACGAGGCGGCGATGAGCGACCTGACCGAGAAGGAGCGCACCGGCGGCGAGACCGACGCGCGGCAGGTGTTCGACCGCCTCGCCGGCACGTGGACCTACTGGGGCTGGAAGGGCGGCTACTTCACCAGCGAGGACGACGCCCGCGCCTTCTATGACGAGCACCGCTTCATGCTGGCGAGCCAGATGGCGGCGCCGAACTCGCCGCAGTGGTTCAACACCGGCCTGCACTGGGCCTACGGCATCGACGGTCCGGGCCAGGGGCACTTCTACGTCGACGAGCTCAACGGCAACGTGCTGACCTCGTCGGCCAGCGCCTACGAGCGGCCGCAGCCGCACGCCTGCTTCATCCAGGGTGTCGAGGACGATCTCGTCAACGAGAGCGGCATCATGGACCTGTGGGTGCGCGAGGCGCGCCTGTTCAAGTACGGCTCGGGCACGGGCACCAACTTCTCGTCGCTGCGCGGCGCCAACGAGCGGCTGTCGGGCGGCGGGCGCTCGTCGGGCCTGATGAGCTTCCTCAAGATCGGCGATCGCGCGGCCGGCGCCATCAAGTCGGGCGGCACGACGCGGCGCGCGGCCAAGATGGTGGTCGTCGACGTCGATCACCCGGACATCGAGGAGTACATCAACTGGAAGGTGAAGGAGGAGCAGAAGGTCGCCGCCCTCGTCACCGGCTCGCGCATCGCGCACAAGCGGCTCAAGGCGATCATGAAGGCCTGCGTCAACTGCGAGGCCGACGGCGACGACTGCTACGACCCGGCCAAGAACCCGGCGCTGAAGCGGGCCATCAAGGAGGCGCGGCGCGACGAGGTGCCGGGCAACTACATCCTGCGCGTCATCCAGTTCGCGCGGCAGGGCTTCAAGGACATCGACTTCTCGACCTACGACACCGACTGGGATTCGGAGGCCTACCTCACCGTCTCGGGCCAGAACTCGAACAACTCGGTGCGCGTCACCGACGAGTTCCTCAACGCCGTCGGCGAGGACAAGGAGTGGGAGCTGACCTCGCGCACCACGGGCAAGGTGGTGAAGACGCTGCGGGCGAAGGACCTGTGGGACACGATCGGGCACGCGGCGTGGGCCTCGGCCGATCCGGGCATCCAGTTCCACACCACGATCAACGACTGGCACACGTGCCCGAAGTCGGGGCCGATCCGGGCGTCGAACCCGTGCTCGGAGTACATGTTCCTCGACGACACGGCGTGCAACCTCGCCTCGCTCAACCTGATGCGGTTCCGCCGCGAGGACAAGTCGTTCGACACGGACTCGTTCGAGCATGCCTGCCGGATGTGGACGATCGTGCTCGAAGTCTCGGTGCTGATGGCGCAGTTCCCGTCGAAGCGCATCGCCGAGCTTTCGCACCGCTACCGCACGCTGGGCCTCGGCTTCGCCAACATCGGCGGCCTGCTGATGGCCTCGGGCATCGCCTACGACTCGGCGGAAGGCCGCGCCATCTGCGGCGCCATCTCGGCGATCATGACCGGCACCGCCTACGCCACCTCGGCCGAGATGGCCAAGGAGCTCGGGCCGTTCCCCGGCTATGACGCGAACAAGGCCGACATGTTGCGCGTGGTGCGCAATCACCGCCGCGCGGCCTACGGCGAGTCGCGGGCGTACGAGAAGCTCAACGTGCAGCCGGTGCCGCTCGACCGCGACAGCGTCCACGACAAGCGGCTGACGTCGGCGGCGGCGCGGGCGTGGGATCACGCCATCGACCTCGGCCAGCGCCACGGCTTCCGCAATGCGCAGGCGACCGTGATCGCGCCGACGGGCACCATCGGCCTGGTGATGGATTGCGACACGACGGGCATCGAGCCGGATTTCGCGCTCGTCAAGTTCAAGAAGCTGGCGGGCGGCGGCTACTTCAAGATCATCAATCAGGCGGTTCCGGAGGCCTTGCGCACGCTCGGCTACCGTGATCACGAGATCGCGGAGATCGAGGCTTACGCGGTGGGCCACGGCTCGCTCAGGCAGGCGCCGGCCATCAACCACACGACGCTGAAGGCCAAGGGCTTCACCGACGACGTGCTGGGGGCGATCGAGAGCGGTCTCGGGACGGCGTTCGACATCAAGTTCGTGTTCAACAAGTACGTGATCGGCGAGGAGTTCATCCGTGGCCGGCTCAAGGTGCCGGCGGAGAAGCTCGACGATCCGGCGTTCGACCTGCTCGCGCATCTCGGCTTCTCGCGGAAGGATGTCGAGGCGGCCAACGAGCACGTCTGCGGGGCGATGACGCTGGAAGGCGCGCCGTTCCTCAGGGCGGAGCACCTCAGCGTGTTCGACTGCGCCAATCCGTGCGGGCGCAAGGGCAAGCGCTACCTGTCGGTCGAGAGCCACATCCGCATGATGGCGGCGTCGCAGCCGTTCATCTCGGGCGCCATCTCGAAGACGATCAACATGCCGAACGACGCCTCGGTGGAGGATTGCAAGTCGGCGTACATGCTGTCGTGGAAGCTGGCGATCAAGGCCAACGCGCTCTATCGCGACGGCTCGAAGCTGTCGCAGCCTCTCAATGCGCAGGTGCTCGGCGACGACATCGACGCGCAGGAGGAGGCGGCGGAGGCCATGCTGGCCGACAAGCCGGCGATGGGCCGCGCGGCGGCCGCGTCCGAGCGCATCGTCGAGCGGATCGTCGAGCGCGTGCGGGCGCAGGAGCGGCAGAAGATGCCGTCGCGGCGCAAGGGCTACACGCAGAAGGCGTCGGTTGGCGGGCACAAGGTCTACCTCCGTACCGGCGAGTACGACGACGGCCAGCTCGGCGAGATCTTCATCGACATGCACAAGGAGGGCGCCGCCTTCCGGTCGCTGATGAACAACTTCGCCATCGCCATCTCGCTCGGCCTGCAGTACGGCGTGCCGCTGGAGGAGTACGTGGAGGCCTTCACCTTCACGCGCTTCGAGCCCGCGGGTCTCGTGCAGGGCAACGAGACGATCAAGAACGCGACGTCGATCCTCGACTACATCTTCCGCGAGCTGGCGGTGTCGTACCTCGACCGTCACGACCTCGCCCACGTCGATCCGCGCGAGATCGTCGGCGGCACGGGTCTCGGCTCGTCGGACGAGGAGACGGACGACGAGCTCGGCTTCGACGAGCCGGCGCAGAAGTACGTGTCGAAAGGCTATCTCTACGGCTCGAAGCCGCGTCTGGTGACGCGCGGGCACGAGGCGGCCAGCGGCGCGGAGCTGCGCAACCAGGTCGCGGGCATGGCCGCGGAATTGAGTGGCGGCTCGTTCCCCCGCGTCGAGGGCGCCACGGCGCTGAAGCTCGACGAGGAGGTGCTCTACACGCGCACCACGGTGTCGAAGGTGTCGGCGTCGTCGTCGCGGACGAAGACGGACGCCGAGCGGCGGGCGGAAGCGCGCATCCGCGGCTACGAGGGCGAGGATTGCCGCGAATGCGGGAATTTCACGCTGGTGCGGAATGGGACGTGTTTGAAGTGTGACACGTGCGGGTCCACGAGCGGGTGCAGTTGAGGGGGGGAATAGGGCCCGCTGTCCTGTTGGGGATGGCGGGCCTTTGTCCATCGAACGTGTGGCGTAACAAGTAGAGTATCGAGATGCGGACCAAGATCGAAATCTCCGCGCGACTACGCGACTGGGTTTCAATGTTCACTATCGAATTTCACATTCGCATGGATCGCTGGCGAAGCTCGCCGGCAATCTCCTCTTCAACGAAGCAAGTGCGACGAAAGCGGGTTCAAAAATCTCGGCGCGTCGCCCGGCGTGCATCTCATCGTAAGCGATCCTGAAACTTCGACCGGTTCAGATTGACAGGCGAATCGCTTTTCGTGCAAAGTGATTCGAGTTGGTTCTGCGTAGGAGTTCGTCGGGTGAGTACTCAAGATCGAGATAATGTAATCACCTTTCCACGTCGGGGTCGTTTCAGTGGCGTATTGCCAACGCACATTAAACTGGCCACATCGCGGTCTGATTGGAACGCTGCATGGCAAAGGGCTGTTCATGCACCGTCACTGGACCCAAACGTATTTCGCAGCGTTTCGGGTGCGCTGATCATGCGTGATAAAATTGGTGTGCGTGGTCAATTTGGGTGGCGCGTAGATGCGGGTTGCGTCATTCCGTGGGAAAAGGACTACATGGACGGCTGGCGGCCCTGAGCGTCTTAACTTTCGATCGCTTCGGAGCATGCGTATTGCCTTGCAACTCGTGTGGCTGATGGTGTGGACGGCGCCCTCGCGCGGCATCTGGGTGCCATAGGGTGGTCGTTGGAAGACGAATCACCAAAGAGGGGCCGTCCACACCATCAGACAGCTCGCCGCACGATTGGGGTCAGTGGCGGCGCTCATCGTCGGCCGGGCCGTCGAGAATGGCGCCGGTGCTCTCGTCGAAGAGATCTATCCATTCGGGGTTCATGCTTTCGATCAGACGCAGCTTCCACAGTCGCCGCCATTCCTTGATTTGTTTCTCGCGGCGGATCGCGGCTTCCATGGTGTCGTGCATCTCGTAATAAACGAGCCGATGCACGGCATATTTCTTCGTGAAGCCCTCTATGAGATCCTGCTTGTGCAGGCTGACGCGTCCGGTCAGATCGCTGGTCACGCCGACGTAGATCGTGCCGTTGGGACGGCTGGCCATGATGTAGACGCAGGGAACCTTGGGGCGGAAACGCATGGCGGAGCCGATTTCGGGAAGTGCAATGGCGCGGAGGTTGCGCCGATTTGGGGCGTTGTGCAAGCGGAGGAGTGGCGGGGTCCCGGCCGATTCCCGATCACGCACGTTGTGCGTGCTCGGCGCCGGGATGACGACGATGGAGGGGTGGTTCGCGTGGAGCCAGGACGCGAATGCAACCTGAATTGTTTTGCGTCCCGGGCCGGAGCATCGCAGCGGAGCAAGATGCGGTGAGCCGGGGTCTTGCCGGGTCGAGGTTGCCACTGCGGGGCAAGATCCCGGATAGCCGCGCGCGAGCGATGCGGCACTTTCTGATCGTTGCGCACGGCGCGGCTTCCGGGAACGCGGGTGGAGAGGGAGGCGGCCGCGGCTATCGCGGCGGAGCGGTGGTGCGTCGCGGTGGCGGGAGTGGGGCGGGAATCGGTGTAGCAAGGGGCAGCGATTTCGTGCGGGAGCGCCGGGCGGCGGCGGTGGGGCATGGCGGTGGGGTATGGCCAATCCGAACCCTAGGAAGCAGAGGCTGGCGCGGGCGAAGCTGGACTTCGTCTGCGAGCACGGCGCCAACGTGTTCGCGATCCACTACGCGTGCGACAGCCTCGGCGACGCCTTGGCGCCGCGGATCACGGCCATCGCCGTGCAGAATCTCGCCAATGGCACCGCGACGTCGTTCTCGCTCTACCGCGAGGCGGAGCTGGCCGCGTGCGAGCGGCGGCAGCCGTCGATCAGCGAGGTCGAGCGGGCGATGCTCGACAAGTTCTTCGGCTTCCTGCGCGAGCACCGGCGCGCGACGTTCCTGCACTGGAAGATGAGCTCGACGGTCTATGGGTTCGCCGCCCTCGAGGACCGCTATACGCTGCTCGGCGGCGCCGGTGGCGAGATCCCGCACGAGAGCCAGCGCGTGGATCTCGCCCTGCTCATCGAGGCCATCTACGGCAGCGACTACGCGCCGAGGCCGCACACGCGATCGCTGGCCGAGATGAACGGCCTGTCGCTCTCCGGCTACATCGACGGCGAGCGCGAGCCGGCGGTGTTCCGCGGCGGCGACTTCAAGGCAGTGATGAGCTCGTCGGTGCGCAAGGCGGCGCTGCTGTGCGAGATCGCGGAGCTAGCGAGAGCGCGGGAGCTGCGCACGGCCAAGAACCTTTGGCAGCTCAACGTCGGGCGCGTGCGCGAGGCGGCGGAGTTCGTCCGCGACAATCCCCTGCAGGGCATCGGCGGGCTGCTCATCATCGGCGCCGGCGTGGTGGCCAAGCTGATGGTGTGAGCCGTCGCGGGCTGGAGGCATCCCGGGCTCAAGAGATCGCGGACAGGCTTCTCCCGGGCAGTTTCCCTTACGCTTTGCCAGAGCGCTTGCGCTCGATGGCGTCCCAGATGAGGGCGGCGATGTCGGGACCGCCGAATGCCTTCACCTGGCGGATGCCGGTCGGAGAGGTCACGTTGATCTCGGTGAGATAGGGGCCGATGACGTCGATGCCGGTGAAGAGCAGGCCGCGGCGCTTGAGCTCGGGGCCGAGACGATCGCAGATCTCGCGGTCGCGCTTCGTCAGCTCGACGGCCGCCGCGGTGCCGCCGACGTGGAGGTTGGAGCGCGTCTCGCCCGCGGCGGGGACGCGGTTGATGGCGCCCGCGACCTCGCCGTCGATAAGGATGATGCGCTTGTCGCCGGCGCGGACCTCTGGGCGGTACTGCTGCACCATGAAGGGCTCGCGGAAGACGGTCTGGAACAGCTCGACGAGCGAGGCGAGGTTGGTGTCCCCGGGCTGGATGCGGAAGATGGAGGCGCCGCCGTTGCCGTAGAGCGGCTTCAGGATGATGTCCTTATATTCCGCGCGGAAGGCCTGCACGTCGGCGAGCTGGCGGGTGACGAGCGTCGGCGGCATCAGGTCGAGGAAGTCGAGGACGAAGACCTTCTCGGGCGCGTTGCGGACGTGCGCCGGATCGTTGACGACGAGGGTGTGCGGATGGATGCGCTCGAGCAGGTGCGTCGTCGTGATGTAGGCCATGTCGAAGGGCGGGTCCTGGCGCAGCAGGACGACGTCGCGATCGGCAAGATTCTCGGTGCGGGCGTCGGAGAGGCGGTAGTGGTCGCCGGCCTTGTCCTCGAGGCGCAGCGTGTGGCCGCGCGCGAGCAGGCGGTCGCCGTGCAGCGAGAGGTCGGGGGGCGTGTAGTAGAAGATGTCGTGGCCGCGGCGCTGGGCTTCGAGCAGGATGGCGAAGGTGCTGTCGCCGCGGATGTCGATCCGGTCGATGGGGTCCATCTGGCAGGCGATGCGGAGGGCCATGGTGGGGCTCGGTTCCCTTGCGATGCGTCGCGGCGGACATAGCACAAGTGGGGTGGGGGCGGGAAACGGCCGAACTCATAGCGGGCGTCCGGATTTGACAGCAAGGAACGGAGTGCCGGCGCTCGAGCGATCGGCTAGCCTCACCGGAATGGAGGCGCGCAAGATGATGGCGGCGAAAGCGAGAGCGGCGGAGACGGGCGGAAGTGACGATGGCCGCTGGCGCGCGGTGCTGGCGCGCGATGCCGCGGCCGACGGGACGTTCGTCTACGGCGTGCGGACGACGGGCGTCTACTGCCGGCCGTCGTGTCCGTCGCGGCGGCCGAGCCGGGCGAACGTGACGTTCCACGAGGGGCCGGAGGAGGCCGAGGCGGCGGGGCTCAGGGCGTGCCTCAGGTGCCGGCCGAAGGAGCGGGCCGGAGCGCGGGCCAGCGACGCGGTGGTGGCCGCGTGCCGGCTGATCGAGGCGGCGGAGGAGATGCCGGGGCTCGAGGAGCTGGCGGCGGCGGCGGGCCTCAGTCCGCATCACTTCCACCGCAGGTTCAAGGCGGCGACCGGGCTGACGCCGAAGGCCTATGCCGAGGCCCACCGGCGGGCGCGGGTGCGGGACCGGATCAAGGACTGCGCGACGGTGACCGAGGCGATCCATGCGAGCGGATACAATTCGAGCGGGCGGTTCTACGCGGCGGCGGATGGGGTGCTCGGCATGACGGCGGGTGCGTTCCGGGCGGGGGCGCCGGGCGAGGCGATAAGGTTCGCGGTGGGGGAGACGTCGCTTGGGGCGCTGCTCGTTGCGGCGACGGGGAAGGGCGTGGCGGCGATCCTGCTCGGCGACGAGCCGCAGGCGCTGGTGCGGGAGCTGGAGGAGATGTTCCCGGCGGCCGAGCTCGCCGGCGGGGACGCGGCGTTCGAGGCCCTGGTGGGGCAGGTCGTGGGACTGATCGAGGCGCCGGTGGCGGGTCACGGGCTGCCGCTCGACATCCGCGGCACGGCGTTCCAGCAGCGGGTTTGGGCGGCGCTGCGCCGGATCCCGGCGGGGACGACGGTGAGCTACGCGGAGCTGGCGGAGATCATTGGCGCGCCGCGGGCGGTGCGGGCGGTCGCCGGCGCGTGCGCGGCCAACCGGCTGGCGGTGGCGATCCCGTGCCATCGCGTGGTGCGGACCGGCGGCGGGCTTGCGGGATACCGCTGGGGCGTGGAGCGCAAGCGGGAGCTGGTCGAGCGCGAGCGCCAGAACGGCGACGGCCCGCGTGAGAGGCGGGCCGCCGGGGAAGTCGAAGGTGGCGGGCCAGGGACCAGGCCCGCCGATGTCAGGCCGGGGGCGCGCCGAACACGAGCACGGCGTTGAGGCCGCCGAAGGCGAACGAGTTCGACATGACATTGCGGATTTTCATGTCGCGACCGACGTTCGGCACGTAGTCGAGATCGCAACCCTCGCCGGGCACGTCGAGGTTGATGGTCGGCGGTGCCCAGCCGTCGTTCATGGCCTTGATGGCGACGATGGCCTCGACGGCGCCGCCGGCACCGAGCAGGTGGCCGGTCATCGACTTGGTCGAGGAGACGGCGAGCTTGTTCTTCGCGTGATCGCCGAAGACCTTCTTGATGGCGTTGGTCTCGTTGATGTCGTTGAGCGCCGTGGCGGTGCCGTGGGCGTTGAGGTAGTCGATCTCGTCCGGCTTCAGGCCGGCGTCATCGAGCGCCTTGGCCATCGCCGAGGTCGGGCCCTCGATGTCGGGGTTGACCATGTCCTTGCTGTCGGAGGACATGCCCCAGCCCTTGAGCTCGGCGTAGATTTTGGCGCCGCGCTTCCTCGCATGCTCGAGCTCCTCGAGGACGAGGACGCCGGCGCCTTCGCCGAGCACGGTGCCGTTGCGCTTCTTCGAGAACGGGAAGCAGCCCTCGGGCGAGAGCACGCGCATAGCCTGCCAGACGCGCATGGAGCCGTATGTCAGCACGGCCTCGCTGGCGCCGGCGACGCCGACGTCGATGATGCCGTTGCGGATGTAGTCGACGACGGTGCCGATGGCGTGGGTGGCCGTCGAGCAGGCGGAGCAGGTGGCGAAGGTCGGGCCCTTGATGCCGTACTCGATGCCGACGTGGGCGGCGGCCGAGGAGCCGATGATACGCAACAGGGTGAGCGGGTTGGTCGCCTTCTTGTGCAGGACGAAGAGGTCCTTGTAGGCGTTCTCGATGGTGTTGAAGCCGCCGGCGCCGGAGCCGATGATCGAGGCGGCGCGATAGGGCTCGTCATAGGGCGTCGGCAGGCCCGACTGGGTCCATGCCTCGTCGGCGGCGCGGCCGGCCAGCCAGGAATAGCGGTCTCCGTACTGGATCTTGCGGCTCTTGACGTGCTTGGCCGCCTCGAAGCCGCGGATCTCGCCCGCGATGTGGATGTAGAGGTCCTCGAGCGGGAAGTTCTCGATTTTCTGGACGCCGCACTTGCCGGCCTTCATCGAGGCCCAGGTCTCCTCGACATCGAGACCGATGGGCGTGACGGCGCCCATGCCGGTGACCACCACGCGACGCAAGCCGTTCTTACCACTCATTGGGACACACCTCATACGATACAGGGTCCGAGACCGGACCCTGCTCAAAGCTCAATGTGCGGATGGCGCGGCGGCCATTCGCTGGACGTGTGAGAGGCAACGGGCGCCGGGGCGGCGCCCGCGGAAGTCTCAGGCCTTGGCGGCGCCCGCGGTGGCCGGTCCACCGGCGATCAGGGTCTTGACGCGATCCACGACGGAGCCGACGGTCTTGAAGTCCTCGACCTCTTCATTGGCATTGTAGGGAATCTCGATGCCGAAGGTATCCTCGATGTCGAAGACGATCATGGCGAGATCGAGCGACTCGATCTTGAGGTCCGTCAGAGCGGTATTGAGGGAAATGTCATCCCTCGGCTCCTTCATGTGCTTCTTCAAGATATCGATGATCTTGGTCGCGACTTCGTCCATCTTGCTCTCCCATCCCCGGGAATGGCAACCTCGGGGGTCATCTCACTCGATCGTTCCTAGTCCGGCCCCGCGCTCATTACAAGCTGGCGGGTGACATATACTTAAACGATCAGCAAGTCTAGCAGCCGTGGCCGCGCTTGCTCCCCGGCTGAAAATCCTCGGGTTGCCAGTACCCGTTGAATTCGCATCCGATGTCGCGCTTGGTGCTGCCACCCGCTCGAAGCGGCAACGGTCTGACATTGGCCGAGGCCGGTGCTCAGCCGGGGAACGGGGGCCGCGCCCGGCTGTCACCCCGGCGGCGGGCATTCCGGGCCCTGCAAACGGGTTATCCCCGATGGCGCGATCACTCTGCGGGCGCACTGGTGCTGCGGCATGAAAACGTGTTCAATGGTCTCGCGGAACCGTGAGCCCCCAATTTCCGTCGCTCCACACCCCGAGCTCCTGGTGCCGCCAACCATGCAGGCCGACAAATGGCCGCGGTTCCGGGAGGTCGAACTATGACGATGACTGCCACGGGCGGCGGGTCCGCCTCGCCGCGCACTGATGGGGATTACGCTTGGCTACGCGCCTATCCAAGGGAGACGGACTGGTACGCCGAGATCAAGCCGGCGCCGCTCTACAAGCTGCTCGACGACGCCGCCAGCGCGCACGGGCGCAGGCCTTGCACGACGTTTCTCGGTAAGACCCTCACCTACGCCGAGATCGCCCGGCAGGTGGACCGGACGGCGGCCGGACTGCAGCGCATCGGCATCGGCAAGGGCTCCAAGGTGGGGCTGTTCCTGCCGAATTGTCCGACCTTCATCGTTTACTATTACGCGGTGCTGAAGTGCGGCGCCACGGTGGTCAATTTCAACCCGCTCTACACGCTGGAGGAGCTCGCCTACCAGCTCAAGGACAGCGAAACCGAGCTGATGGTCACGCTCGACCTCAAGCTGCTGTTCGACAAGGTGGACGCACTGCTGCAGTCGGGAGCGCTGCAGCGGGCCGTGGTGGCCTCGTTCACCAGCCTGCTGCCACCGACCAAGTCGGCGCTGTTCAAGCTGTTCAAGGGGCGTGACCTGGCGCGGCCGCTGGCCTCGCCGGCGACGAAGCGCATCATCCTGGAGGCCGATCTCGTCGCCAAGGGCGGCTCGCCAACTCCGGTGGCCGTCGATCCGCTCGTGGACGTGGCGGTGCTGCAGTACACCGGCGGCACGACCGGCACGCCGAAGGGTGCGATGCTGACGCACGCCAACGTCTACATCAACGTCAAGCAGGTGGTGTCGTGGGCCCCGTCGCTGGTCGACGCCGGTGAGCGCGTGCTGGGCGTGCTGCCCTTTTTCCACGTGTTCGCGATGACGGTGGTTATGAATTTCGGAATAGCCAAGGCCGCCGAGATCATCATCATGCCGCGCTTCGTGCTCAATGACGCCATGAAGCTGATCGACAAATCACAGCCCACGGTCATGCCCGGCGTGCCTACGCTGTTCAACGCCATCATGAACCACCCCAAGTTGAAGTCGTTCAAGATGAGCTCGCTGAAATTCTGCCTGTCTGGGGGCGCGCCGCTGCCGGTCGAAGTCAAGCAACGCTTCGAGGAGCTGACCGGCTGCAAGCTGGTCGAGGGCTACGGGCTGTCCGAAGCATCGCCGGTCGTGACCTGCAACCCGATCGATGGCCGGGTGAAGGTGGGAGCAATCGGACTGCCGGTCCCCGGCACGGTGATATCGCTGCGCGATCTCGCCGAGCCGGAAAAGGAGGTGCCGCAGGGCGAGCGCGGGGAGCTGTGCGTCAAGGGCCCGCAGGTGATGAAAGGCTACTGGAAACGCCCCAAGGAGACGGAGGCGCAGTTCCACGGCGAGTACCTGAGGACCGGCGACGTCGCCGTCATGGACGAGGATGGGTTCTTCTTCATTGTCGACCGGATCAAGGACCTCATCATCTGCTCGGGTTACAACGTCTACCCGCGGCGGATCGAGGAGGCGATCTACGAGCATCCGGCGGTCGAGGAGGTGACCGTGATCGGCATCAAGGACACGTATCGCGGCGAGGCTCCCAAGGCCTTCATCAAGCTCAAGGCCGGAATGACCGCCACAGTCGAGGACATCATGAAGCATCTCGAGCCGAAGATCTCTCGGATAGAGATGCCGGAGGAGATCGAGTTCCGCGAGGCGCTGCCGAAGACGATGATCGGCAAGCTGTCGAAGAAGGAGCTGGTCGCCGAGGAGGCCGCACGGCGCGCGAGGCAATGAAATCCCCCAAGCGTAAGCGTATACGGCGGAGCCAGACAGATGCGGCTGCCGCCTCGAGTGAAGAAGCGTGCTCGATCGGTCAGCTGGCCGAGCGGCTCAAGGTGTCGCAGCGAACGATCCGGTTCTACGAGTCGCGCGGGCTCATTGCTCCCGGACGGAACGGAGCACAGCGCGTCTACTCGGTCGCGGACGAGACGCGTCTGAAGCTGATCCTGCGAACGAAGAACCTCGGGTTCTCGCTCGAGGACATCGGGCGGCATCTCAGGCTTTATGACAGGGTTCCGGTGACGACAGGGGAGCTCAAGCTCAAGCTCGCCAGTGTCGATGGAGCGATCGAGCTGCTCGACGCGAAGCTTGCCGACCTGCAGGCGGCTATCGCCGACCTGCGAAGGATCCGGGCCAAGTGCGTCACCGGGCTCAGGCGCGGACGGTAGCTGGCAGCTGCCTTCGAACCGTCACTTGACGAGGATGGGCCTACGGCCAGCGGAGCCCGTGCCACCGCCTGTTGTCGATGACAGGTTCCAGCGTGTCTGGTCGAGGATGAGTGTATCCGTCACCAGCGTGATCGATTTGTCGGTCAAGTTGGATGCCGAGTTGAAGGTCATGTTGCGGCTCGGCAGGTAGATCAGCCCCGTGACGCTCATGCCGCGCGAGTCGTCGAGGACGAAGGGCGATTTCGAGAGTCCATCGGGCTCGAACATGAAGATGCCAGCATAGGTGCCGCTGGTGGGCGAGGTCATGTCCGCGGCGACGGCGCTGTTGAACTGGATGCGAGAAGAGTCGGCGAAATAGAAGGTGACGCCGGTGCCGGTCCAATTGCCGCCGTCGACGTTCCAGTCCCCGCCCTTGATGACGTAGAGGCCGGGGGCGAACGTGACGTTGGGGCCGGCGTTGAAGTTGAAGCCGCCGCAGTAGACACCTGGAGTAAGGCTGACGCTGCCGGAATAGTTGGCGGCAGTGAAATCGCACGACGAGACGGCAGGAGCCGGCAGCTTGCCGACGTAGGGATTGGCCGCTGCGTTGCAGCCGGTGCTCAGGCTCGAGTGGCTGCCACCGTTGTCGATGATGTTGGTGCCGGCGACGCAGATGCGCGCGAAGTCGAGGCTGGTGCCGGCATTGAAAATGGCGGCGGGGCTGGCCTTGGATGCAACGTGGATCTCGCACGTGGGCGCGGCTATGTCTGCACCACTGTTGACCAGCAGGCTCTGTGTCGCGGTGGGATCGAGGACGTAAATGCAGGCGCTGGGCCCCGCGGGGATTCCCGACGCGGCCGCCGACGTGGTGCCGATCGGGATGCTGGTGACACCGAGGAGGCGGGTGAAGGTGGTGATGGTTCGGGCGGAGGCGGTGCCGGTGAGGATGCCCGAGGCGTTGGAGAAGCTCGACGTGACATCCGTGGCATCGACGCTCGAGAGGTTGCGCTCGAACATCTGCTGAGCCGCCGCCATCTGGAGCGAGTCATCCTGCGCTGCTCCCGCGAGGACGGCGGCGTCCAGTGCGGCCTGCAGCCGGGTCTGGGTGCGCGTGGCGCGGGAATAGTCCAGGCCGGCGCCGGCGATTCCCATGATGAGGGCGAAGAAGAGGGCGAAAGAAACGACCAAGTTGCCGCGCCTGTCGCGCATGAACACGGTTAGGTCTGTGCCTGGCATCTATGCGCCCTCGGAACATCGTTCACTGTCGATGTTCAAACTGGCATAAAGCCGTTTTAAAATTCGAAAGAAACACGATTGAGAATTGATTGCCGATTGCGGCGCAACTGGACGGGCGGCGGCGACCGGCCCCGTTTGGGCGGGGCCGGTCTGCCGGTCGCTATTTCACGTCGGCGGCGACTTTCACGGAGACCATCTTGTCGGGGTCGCGCACGGGCTCGCCGCGCTTGATCTTGTCGACATTCTCCATGCCCTCGATCACCTTGCCCCAGACGGTGTAATTGCGGTCGAGGAAGGTGGCGTCATCGAAGCAAATGAAGAATTGGCTGTTGGCGCTGTTCGGGCTCGACGCGCGGGCCATGGAGCAGACGCCGCGGACGTGCGGCTCGGCGTTGAACTCGGCCGGGAGGTTCGGATAGTCGGAGCCTCCGGTGCCGGTGCCGCGCGGGCAGCCGGTCTGGGCCATGAAGCCGTCGATGACGCGGTGGAAGACGATGCCGTCGTAGAAGCCCTCGCGGGCAAGCTGCTTGATGCGGGCGACGTGCTGGGGCGCCAGGTCCGGGCGCATGGCGATGACCACGCGACCCTTGGTGGTCTCGATGATCAGTGTGTTCTCGGGGTCCTTGATGTCGGCCATTGGGGCTCCTTTCGGCATTCGGAATTCGGCAATCGGCTTTCGGTGCCGACATGCGAATGCCGGATGCCGACCGCCGATTGCCGGGTTTCACTTCTTTCCAGGGCCGTCGGCCTGGACGTACATGCGGATGATCTTGTCCGGCTTGGCCGGGGGCTCGCCCTTGGCGATCTGGTCGACGTGCTGCATGCCGTCGACGACCTTGCCCCACACCGTGTAGTTGCCGTTCAGGTGCGGCGCGTGGGTGAAGCAGATGAAAAACTGGCTGTCGGCGCTGTCGGGCGACGACGAGCGGGCGGCGCCGATGGTGCCGCGCTCGAAGGCGGTCGGCGTGAACTCGGCTTTCACGTTGCCGTACTTGGAGCCCCCGGTGCCGGTGCCGGTCGGGTCGCCGGTCTGGGCCATGAAGCCCGGGATGACGCGGTGAAAGACGATGCCGTTGTAGAAGCCTTCGCGGGCGAGCTTCTTGACGCGCTCGACGTGGCCGGGGGCGATGTCAGGGCGGAGCTGGATGATGACGTTGCCCGTCTTGAGCTCCAGGACGAGGGTGTTCTGAGGGTCGAGGGCGGGCTTGGCGCCCTGCGCAAAGGATGGCGCTGCAAGTGCGAAGAGGGCGAGCAGCAGGCTCGTGAGCAGTCGCATGGGGTTCCGGCTCCCGGTGGTGGCTGGCGCGCCGGGGGGCCTCGATCCATGGCGGAGATCCATGGCGGACGGCCGGCGCGCGGGTGACGTGCGCCGACGTTATGGCGGTTTGAGGACAGGCGCGCAACCGCCTGGCACGCGACGGGCTGGCACGCCAAAGCCGCGAGGCTGGGCAGGATGTCCGGCGCGGCGGTCGCTCAGTGGTGGGCGGGCAGGATGAACTCCTGCGTCAGCACCCGATGAGAGCTGTGCTCTAGCAGGATGCGGGTCGAGACGAGCTGCTGGCGGGTGCTCTGCGAGCTGACGCCGAGGACAATGGCATCCTCGTTGATCTGATCGAGAACATTGCCGCTCAGCTCCGGGCGGTTCCAGTCGACATGGGCGGCCTCGTCATGGCCATTCGTGCCGCCGGTGGCGCTGCCCTCGCGCGGGCCCTGGAATCGCAGCAGCACGCCGGGCTTGCCGCCGCCGGCAGCGGTCTTCGGCGGCGTGAAGCCACTGACGTGGTCGATGAGCGCTCCCATGGCCGGCTGGCGGTCGCGATAGTGCGCCGCCGACGCCGGCAGGCGGGCGATGGTCTCGGGCCGGGCCGCCAGGCAGAGCTGGTGCAGGCCGAAGCCGCCGTCGAGCAGAGCGATGACAGCGGGCCACACCGCGTCGGGGCGATTGAACACCGCGATGCCGAGCCGATAGGTCTGGACGCCGTTCGCCATTCCGGCAGCCCTTCTCGATGCTGGGCCGTCGTGGGATTTGTCAGGACCGACTGGCGTGTAAATTGCGGTCATAGTCTCTGAACCCTGGTCCTTGTAGCTCGACATGGGTTTATCGACGGACCTCCGCGGTGGGCGGGGGAGGCAAATCAGGCCTTGTCGGCCTGCTTGCCCTCCGCCAAATCGGCCAGCGCCTCAAGGTCGCAAATCGTGACGAGGATGCTTTGTTCGAGATCAATCAGGCCCTGCGCGCGGAACTTGGTGAACGTACGGCTGACGGTCTCGATGGTGAGGCCGAGATAGTCCGCGATGTCGGTGCGGGTCATCGGCAGAACGATCTCGTTGGGGTTCTCGCCGCGCAGTGCATTGCGGCGGGCGAGAGCGACAAGGAGAGCGGCCACGCGCTCGGCGGCGCTGCGCTGGCTCACGGTAAACACGAGCTCGCGGGCGGCGATCAGCTCGCGCGAGACGGCCTCGTAGAGCTTGAGGCTGAGCTGGAAGTCCTGGCGGGCCAACTCATGGAGAGCGCCGAGGGGGATGCACCGCACGCGCGTCTTGGCGGTGGCCTGGGCGTTGACCGCGTGCTCGCCCATGGAGCCGAGGCCGATGATGTCGCCGGGATAGCCGAACTCCATGACCTGGCGGCGGCCGTCGGGCATGGTCTTGTAGACGCAGACGTGTCCGGCCTCGATCTGGTAGACATGCGTGGCCGGGTCGCCTTCACAAAACACGTGCTCTTTGCTCTCGTACGTGCGAACGATGCCCGAGGACAGCTTGTCGGGAATGAGTTCGTGGGCATCCGGATGATGCGGGATGCAGCTTGACCGAGAGACGAGCGTTTGCATGACGTTCTCCGCTTCAAGAGCTGCCCCGACCCCGAGGCGTGGCCCTAGCCGACTGGACGTAACTGAACAGGTAGGGGATACGGGCGTATGCCGTGCGTGTGAGCGATTGTAAGAGTTTGTGAGAAGGCCGGAGCCTCATCGTCGCCGTATGTCACCGGCAGCGAACCGCCGGAGCCCGAACGAGACCTGAAATGAACACGCCCCCCCGTCACATCCTGGTCGTCGACGACGAGGAGCCCGTCCGTACGCTGCTGCGGGAGTGCTTCGAGCTCGAGGGCTACAAGGTCGACGAGGCGAGCGACGGGACGGAGATGGACTCGGCACTGGCGCGCGGCCCGTACGATCTCGTCACGCTGGACCTCAACCTCGGCGGGGAGAGCGGACTGGAGCTGGCGCGCAAGATCCGCAGCACATGCAACGTTCCGATCGTGATGATCACCGGCAAGGGCGATACGATCGACCGGGTCGTGGGACTGGAGCTCGGGGCCGACGACTACATCACCAAGCCGTTCCATCTGCGCGAGGTCTTGGCGCGTGTCCGGGCCGTCCTGCGCCGCTACGAGGGGGCAGCGCCGCAGGCCAAGCCGGCGACCATGGCCGGCGCCTCGAGCCTCGCCGAGCCGCCGGCGGGAGAAAGCTTTCAGTTCGACGGATGGGTGCTCGACACGGGGCGGCGGGAGCTACGCTCGACCGCGGGGCGTGTGCACGAGCTGACGACGGCGGAGTTCGACATGCTGGCCATGTTCGTGCAGCGCCCGAACCGTGTGCTCTCGCGCGACAACATCATGGATCTCATGAAGGGCCAGGACTGGTCACCGATGGACCGGTCGATCGACAGCCTCGTCGTGCGCGTGCGCAAGAAGGTCGAGCCGGATCCGGCGCAGCCGCGGCTCATCAAGACGGTGCGTGGCGTCGGCTACGTGTTCGCATCCGACGTGAAGCGAGGCCAGGGCTATTCCGGTTGACGTCGAACCGGCCGCTCCCCTAGGCCACCGGTCGTGGTGGCCGTCTGTGTGAGCCGGGGGCCGATCGCGGATCAGGCGTCCAACGCGCGGCGGAGAGCGCGGGCGAGGTCGCCACGGTCGTAGGGCTTGCGCAGGATCTCGACGTCGGCGACCGGCACCTCCTGTTGCTCAAGCGCCTTCTCGGCGAAGCCGGATGCCAGCAGCAGCCGCGTGCGCGGCTGGTTCTCGCGCACCCAGCGGCAGACGTCGAAGCCCGACATGCCACCGGGCATGACAACGTCGGAAAAAACGATATCCACGGCCTGGCCGGAATTCAGGATGTCGACGGCATCGCTGCCGCAGCCCGCCTCCACGACGACGTAGCCCAGATCCTCCAGGCGGGTGCGGGTGACCTGGCGGACGTCGGTATTGTCCTCGACGAGCAGCACCCGCTCGCCGGCCGATAGCGGGATCGTCTCGCGCTCCGGGCCGGCGCCGGCGGCGGCAATGGGGCCGTCGGCGCGTGGCAGCAGGATGGAGACACGGGTGCCGGCGCCGATGGTGCTTTCAATGGCGACCGAGCCGCCGAGCTGGCGTACGAAGCCGTAGACGCCCGATAGGCCCAAGCCGGTGCCCTTGCCGGGCGCCTTCGTGGTGAAGAACGGCTCGAAGACGCGCTGGAGGACGTCGGGCGGCATGCCGATGCCGGTATCCGAGATGGCGAGGCTGACCCAGTCTCCCGCGCCGAGGCCGCGGCTGCGGGCGGCTTCGTTGTCGAGCGTGACGTTGTCCGTCTCGATGATGAGCTTGCCGCCCTTGGGCATGGCGTCGCGGGCGTTGATGGCGAGGTTGAGGATCGCGTTCTCGATCTCGCTCGGGTCGGCGGAGACGTGCCAGAGGCGGGGCTTCAGGACTGTGTTGACGTCGACATGCTCGCCGAGGGTGCGCCGCAGCAGCTCGGCCATGCCGATGACCTGATCGTTGAGGTCGAGGACGATGGTCTCCAGCTGGCGGCGGCGGGCGAACGTCAAGAGGCGCGCCGTGAGGCGGGCCCCCATCTCGGCGGCCTCCTGCGCGCGGCGCAGCAGCATGCGGTTCTTGGCGTCCTCGAGGCGCATCTCAAGCAGCTCGTGGTTGCCCATGATGACGGTCAGCAGGTTGTTGAAATCATGGGCAATGCCGCCCGTCAGCTGGCCGAAGGCCTCCATGCGCTGGGCCTTGTGCAGGGCCATCTGCTGCTCGAGGTCGCGGGAGACGTCGCGGATCAGAATGAGAAGGCCGGTGGCCTCGACCGGCCTCGGGTTGCCCTGGGCGACGATCTGGGCACCGATCGTCTCGCCTGGGAATGTGGCGCCATCGCTGTGGCGATAGCCGGCGACGAGCGGCTCGAGGCGCTGCTGGCCTGGGGTGGCGAAGGCATCCCGCACGCGCTCGTAGTCTCCCGGCGTGGCGTAGACGTCGGCCAGCGACCGGCCGACGAACTCGCCGGGCGTGGACCCGAACAGGCGCGCGACCGCGGCGTTGCACAGCGTGATGCGGAGGCTGGCGTCGGCGATGATCAGGGCGTTGGGGACGTTGTTGAAGACGGTCTCGAAGATGGACCACTGGCGGGTCAGCTCGCTCTGGATGCGATTGCGCTCGCCGAGATCGTGCAGGATGCCCGAGAAGTAGCGCTTGCCGTCGACGATAAACGTGCTGACGGAGAGGTGCACCGGGAATGGGGTGCCGTCCTTGCGGCGGGCTTCGACCTCTCGGCCGATGCCGATGATGCGGGCCTCGCCGGTGCGAATGAAATTCGAGATGTAGCCGTCGTGCTTGTGGCGGTGCTCGCCGGTCATCAAGATCTTGACGTTCTGCCCCAGCAACTCGCCGGGCGCGTAGCCGAACAGCCGCTCGGTGGCGGGATTGGCGGTGCGGATGATGCCAAGGTCGTCGATCGTAAAAATGGCCTCGACCGCCGAGGTGAGGATGGCGTCGAGCATCTGGGGGCCGGCGAGCGGCTGGAGGCCTGCGGGCGAGGGGCGTTCCATCGGGGCGCTTCGTCTCCGGTCCGTTGACGGTGCGGCCGATCGCTCGGGTATCCGGGAAATGCATTTGCGGTGCGGCGCACAACCGGTGCCTACGCGATCTCGTTCTGGCGGATCGCTTACCCCCGGGCGTGAGCGCAAGCGACCTTCCCGCACCTTGTTAAACCGGCGGGTCGGGATTGCGCAACGTTCAATATGGCACATGATTGCCAGCGGAGCGGACCAAGCCGTCCGGAAGCTGAGGTTGCGGCGCTGGGAAGCCGCGCCGGATCTACTTCTGGGGTGGCGTCTCGTCGTCGATGGCGCGCCAGGCGGCGCCCTCGAGATCGTCGAACTGGCCGTTCCTGAGGGACCAGAGGAATGCTGCGAGGCCAAGGCCACCGAGGCCCAGGGCGACGGGAATGAGCCATGCGAGAGCGGTCATAGCGAAAGCTCCAGGCGGCGTGTGCGAAGGCGGACGGCGTTGGCGGTGACGGCGATCGACGACGCCGACATGGCGATGGCGGCGATCAGGGGCGTCACGATGCCGGCCACGGCCATGGGGACGAAGACGAAGTTGTAGCCGATGGCGATGGCGAAGTTCTGCCTGGCCATGGCGGTCGAGGCGCGGGCGACCTCGAGCGTATCGATCAGCGGACCAAGGCTCTCGCCCTGGAAGACGGCATCGGCGGTGGTCTGACTGATGTCGGCGGCCGAGGTGGGGGCCAGGGACGCGTGCGCGGCGGCAAGCGAGGGCGCGTCGTTCAGTCCGTCGCCAACCATGAGAACCTTGCGCCCGGCGGCGCGCAGCTCCTGGATGCGGGCGATCTTCTGGCCGGGCAACTGCTCGCCGCGCCACTCGGTGATGCCGGTCTCGGCGGCGGCGCGCTCGACGTTGTGATTGCGGTCGCCCGAGAGCAGCTCGACGGCGAAGCCGGCCGCCACGAGGCTGCGAACGACCTCGGCGGCGTCGGGGCGCAAGCGGTCCTCGAAGCGGAACGGCACGGGGCTGGCCGAGCCCGCGGCCCGGTACCAGAGGGCGGCTGTGGCGGCGAGCGCCGGGTCGACGCCCACCCAGGAGGCGGAGCCGAGGCGCTCCTCGCCCG
>WBZX01000560.1_pt2 | contig 31711 bp, 31 predicted proteins | sample 5204211 | NCBI WGS metagenome assembly WBZX01 (sample SAMN12344362, study PRJNA552823) | activated sludge metagenome | biome: Activated sludge suspended growth; feature: Nitrification reactor; material: Wastewater; isolation source: activated sludge from nitrification reactor of wastewater... | reverse complement strand
GCGCGCCGGCACCGACGACCCGGAGGACATCGTGCGATCGGTGCAGCGGGGCATCTTCGCCAGCAAGTTCTCGGGCGGCCAGGTCAACATCTCGAACGGCGACTTCGTGTTCAGCCTGACCGAGGGCTACCTCATCGAGGACGGCAGGCTCACCGCCCCGCTCAAGGGCGTGAACCTCATCGGCAACGGGCCCGAGGCGCTGACGACCGTGAGCATGATCGGACACGACTTCCAGCTCTCCGACGGCATGTGGACCTGCGGCAAGGACGGCCAGAGCGTGCCGGTCGGCGTCGGCATGCCGACCGTGAAGCTCGACAGCCTGACCGTCGGAGGCACCCAGACGTGAGTGCGACGCGCAAGCCGGGCAAGCGGCCCACGGCGATGAAGGCGAAGCCGGTCGCGAAGAAGGCGTCGGCGAAGGCGAAGCCGGTGGCGAAGAAGGCCAAGGCGGTCGCGAAGAAGCCGGTCGCGAAGAAGGCCACCGCGAAGACGCCGGTGGCGAAGAAGGCCACCGCGAAGACGCCGGTGGCGAAGAAGGCCACCGCGAAGAAGCCGGTCGCGAAGAAGGCCACCGCGAAGAAGCCGGTCGCGAAGGCCAAGTCCGCCGGCGGGGCATCGTCGGCGAGTCCGCGCTCGGGCCATGCGGTGCACGAGCGCCTGCGTGCCATCGCCGAGCACGCGATCGCGTGCGCGAAGCGCCTCGGGGTCGACACCGCCGAGGTCAGCGTCGCGACCGGGCACGAGCTGGAGGTGTCGGTGCGCCAGGGCCAGGTCGAGCTGGTCAAAGAAGCCGGCAGCAGCGGCCTGTCGGTGCGCATCATCTGTTCGGGCCGGGTGGCGACCAGCTCCACCACCGATCTGCAGCCCGACGCGGTCGAGTCGTTCCTGGCCCGCGCGGTCGAGATGGCCAGCGTGAGCGAGCCCGACGAGATGGCCGCGCCGCCGTCGCGACGGGAGCTCGCGCGCACGTGGCCGGTCCTCGACCTGTTCGACCCGGTCACCGACGGCATCGACGCCGCGGCTGCGATCGAGATGGCCACGCGGGCCGAGGCGGCGGCGCTGGCCTACGACCCCCGCATCTCCGCCAGCGAGGGCGCCTCGTTCGGGCGCTCGAGCGGTCACTCGGTGCTGGCGACCACCAGCGGCTTCATGGGCGAACGTGGCGGCACCTACCAGTCGCTGGTGGTGCAGGCGGTCGCCGATGACGTCGGCGGCAAGAAGCGCAACGGCGTGCACTGGAGCGGCGGCCGCTTCTTCGCCGAGCTCGACGATGCCGAGGCGGTCGGGCGCGAGGCGGCCCGCCGCGCGGTGCGACACCTCGGCGCGCAGAAGATCGCGACCGCAGTGCTGCCGGTGGTGTTCGACAAGGACGCCGCCCGGGGCATCATCGGCCTGCTGGCGGGCTGCGTGCTCGGCGATGCGATCTACCGCGAGCGCAGCTACCTCGCGCAGCGACTGGGCACGCGCGTGGCCAGCGAGTTGGTGACGATCGTCGACGACCCACTGGTCCCGCGGGGCCCCGGTTCGCGGGCGTTCGACGGCGAGGGGCGGCCGGTCCAGCGCCGCACCGTGGTCGCCGGCGGCAGGCTCGAGACCTTCCTGCTCGACACCTACTCGGCGCGCAAGCTCGACATGGCGCCGACCGGCTCGGCCTCGGGCGGCGGCGGCATCCCGCACGCGAGCACCAGCAACCTGTTCCTGCTCGCCGGCGAGCACACCCCCGCGCAGCTGCTCGAGGGCATCACGCGCGGGCTCTACGTCGAGCGCATGATGGGCTTCGGCTTCGATCCCACGACCGGCAACTTCAGCCGTGGTGCCGAGGGCTTCCTCATCGAGGACGGCAAGCTGACCACGCCGATCAGCGAGATCACGATCTCACGCAACCTCGACGATCTGCTGCAGGGCATCGATCGTGTCGCCGATGACCTCGATCATCGCACCGCGACCGCCTCGCCGAGCTTCCGCGTCGACCAGATGACGGTCGCCGGCAGCTGACCGCCGCCCTCGGCTGCGGGGCGCGCCGCGCCGGCTAGAACGCGACGCCGAGCCCGTGCGTGCGCACGCGTGCGTGCGGCTCGGGCTGGCGTCGATGGCGGCGGACGTCGACCGCAGCGATCGCGATGAAGGCCACCAGTGCCGCGCCGGCCACCGCGAAGCCGATGTCGGCGCCGAGTGCCAGGCGGCGGCTCGCGACCGCGTCGGGCCCGACGGCGGCGGAGCACAGCGGTGCGTCGCGGGGGCCTACGCAGCCCTCGCGCGCGGCCCGGCTGCGCCCCAGCGAGGTGCTGCCGAGCGCGGTCGCGACGATGCCGAGGGCCCCGGCGGCGCCCAGCAGGCTCCACGCCCACGGCCGCACCGTGCGGCCCGCGGCGCGGTCCACCTGCGGCGCGGGTGCGGGCGGTGGCGCAGCGTCGTGGTCGTCGCCGTCGGTGTCGCCGGGATACATGGGCTCGTCGTCGGCGGTGTCGGGGCTGCGCGCCGCGGCGGCCTCGCGCTGCTTGTCGAGCCGCGCCTGCAGGCTGCGCTTGCGCTCGTCGAGGGCGGCGCGCTCCGATGCCGGCGCCAGCGCTCGGTAGCGATCGAGCGCATCGATCGCGGCCTCGAACTCGCCGGCGCGATCGTGGGCCAGCGCGGCGTTGTAGAGCATGTCGAGGTTGCCCGACAGCTCGAACGCGCGCTCGAAGGCGGTCGCCGCCGCCGCGTACGAGCCCTCGGCGAACAGCGTGCGGCCGTTGTCGAACAGCTCCTCGGCGCGCGTGAGGTCCTGCGCGCTCGGCTTGGCCTCGGCGCGCAGCGGCGCGGCGAGCAGCACCATGGCCAGGCCCGCGGTCGCGAAGCGGGTGAACACCGGCGATCGTGGCTGGGGCGCGCGGGGCATCGTCGTCGGCCTCGGGCGGTCAGTATTACCGGCGACGCGCGGGCCGTCTACACTGGCGGGCGCGCCGGTTCGGGGGCGCTTGCGCGATGCAACACGGGGATCCACGACGCTCGTCGGCTCGCACGTGGCGTGTCCGCGTCGGCACCATCGTGGCGAGTGCCTCGCTGAGCGTGGCCTGCTCGTTGACCGCGATCGATCCGCAGCCCTGCAACGACGACGGTGACTGTCGACACGCCTTCGGCGTGGGCTCGGTGTGCCAGGACGACGGCTACTGCAGCACGCGGCAGATCCATCCCCGCTGCAACCAGAGCTGGCCGCCCGAGCTGCTGGTGGCGCCCGACACCTACGGCGACGCGATCGTCATCGGCTCGCTGTTCTCGTTCGTCGATCACCTCGACACCCGCAATGCCGCCGAGCTGGCGATCCGCGAGCTCGAGCTGCAGCAGGGCCTCGCGGGGCAGCGCATCGCGATGCTGCACTGCGACGCCACCGCGATGGTCGGCGACGGCAAGGACGATCTCGAGGGCTCGGCCGACGCCGCGCGCTTCCTGGCGGAGGTCATCGGGGTGCCGGCGATCGTGGGTCCGCGCGGCTCGTCGCGCACGCAGGCGGTGTTCGAAGCGGTGCGCGACGACGACGTGCTGGTCATCTCGCCTTCGGCCACCAGCGCCGCGCTCACCGGTATCGACGCGATCGACCCCAGCTTCGAGCAACCGGGCCTGCTGTGGCGCACGGTTCCGCCCGACACGCTGCAGAGCGAGGTCATTGCGGCCGACATGCGCGATCGCGGCGTCACCAGGGTCGCCGTCGCGTACCAGACCGGGGCCTACGGCGAAGGCCTGGCCTCGCTGTTCGAGACCCGCTTCATGGCCACCGGCGGGGTGTCGGTCGAGCGCCAGCCCTTCAGCGACGGGCAGTTCGCCGGCATCGTCGCCCAGGTCGGCGACGCGCTGGTTGCGGGCAGCATCGACGAGATCCTGTTCGTATCGTCGGACCTCGCCGACTACGTCGGGTTCTTTGCGGCCGCGACCGCGACCACCTCGATGCAGGATGCCTACGCGACCGAGGGCACCGGCATCTTCCTCGCCGACGCCGCGTACAACACCGGACTGCTCGAGATGACCGCCGCGAAGGCGGGGCCGCTGTTCGCCCACGTGCGGGGCACCCGACCGGCGCCGGCCGCCGGCACGCTGTTCAACACCTTTGCGGCCGCCTACGCCGCGGCCAAGTACGGCGACGCCGATGCCTCGGGCTTCACGCCCCACGCCTACGACGCGACCTGGCTGGTGCTGTACGGCCTGGCGCGTGCGAGCTTCGACGAGCCGGCGATCGACGGCATCGGCATCGCCCGCGGCTTGCGTCGCATCAGCGGCGGTGACGCGATCGACATCGCCGCGACCAGCTGGCCCAGCGTGGTCGAGCACTTCCGCAGCGGCGCCTCGATCGATGTCACCGGCGCCTCGGGACCGCTCGACTACGATCCGGACACCGAGGAGACGACCGCACCGATCTCGTTGTGGGCGATCGAGCCCGACGCCGTCGCACCCAGCGGGTTTGCGTTCGTCGAACTCGCACGCATCGATCCCGGCGCGTGAGGCCGGTCGCCGCGGCGGCCGGCCGATGGCGCGTCACTTGCGAAACGGTCGCAGCTCGTCGTCGAGCTTCGCGTCGCGCGGCCCGGTGTCGTCGCTGCGACCCGACGAGGGCTTGGCGCCCGTGTCGGGCTTGGGCTTGGGTGCTGGCTTGGGTCGGGCGCTTGCGGCGGGCTGCGGCCGCGGCGTGGCTTCGCCCGGCCGCGTCGCCGCGGAGTCGCGCGGAGCGGCGCTTGCGGTGCTGCCGGGGTCCGCGTTCGCGCTGGGCGTGGCGGCGACGTCGGGCGCCGTGCCGACCCCCGCCGCGCGCCGCAGCATGTCGAGCCGCGCGGCGAGTCCACCACAGCCGGTCGGCATCGGCTCGCCGACCGCCAGCGCCGGCAGCCGTGCCCGCGCCAGCACCTCGGCGTAGGCGTCGGGCGTGACCGCGATGGTGTCGAGCGTGGTCGTGAACGCGGCGCAGGGCCACGGTGCGTCGTCGACCTGCAGCAGGTCGAGCTCGAGCTGCTGCTTGGCGTCGATGCGCGCGCCACCACCGGCGGCACGCAGGCGCTCGATGAGCTCGTGGCGAGGGCCCCACGGCAGCGCGCGCGCGGGGTCACGCTCGCGCAGTGCCGCGGCCCAGCCGTCGAGCTCGGCCACACCCACGGCAGATGGCGTCGTTGCGGCGGTGGCGGGTGCCACCGGTGCCCGCGCGGCGGTGGGGACGGGCGCGTCGTCGGGCCGCAGCGCCAGCCACGTCAACACGCCGATCGCGACCGCCACCGCGGCCCCGATCGCGACTGCCTTGGGCCAGGTCGACGTCGACGCGCCCGTACCGGTGACGGGGTACTCGCCCGAATCCGCCGGCACCGTGGGCGCGCTGCGGCTCGGACTGCTGGGGGCACTGCCGGCGCTGGCAAAGCCCGCGCTGGCCGACGCGACGGCCTGCGGCGCGCTCGCGGTCGATCGATAGGGGGCGGTGACGCGATCGACGATCGCGGTCTGGGCCTGCGGCGGCGCGCTCGTGCCGAGGTCGCGCGTGGAGTCGGAGGCCGAGCCGCTGCCGGGGAACGGCGTGCCACCCTCGAGCTCGATCGAGCTGGTGACCGGGGCGACGACTTGGCTCGCACTGGCGCTACCGACCTGCGTCCACGGTGGTGGTGGCGAGCCGAACAGCTCGCGCACGAACTCGCCCAGCCGCACCGACGACGGCCGCAGGCCCAGCGCGTGGGCGCAGCCCTCGAGGTCGCGGTGCAGCGCGTCGGCGGTGGCGTAGCGGGTCGCGGGATCACGCTGCAGGCAGCGCATGACGATCGCGTCGAGCACCGCGGGGATCTCGGGCACCACGCGCGAGGGCGGGGCCAGCTCGACGGCGGTGATGCGATGCATCACTGCGAGATCGTTGTCGGCGCGGAACAGCCGCGCCATCGTCAGCATCTCGTAGAGGACCACGCCGAGCGACCACACATCGGTGCGGCGATCGAGCACGTCGCCGCGGCACTGCTCGGGCGACATGTATGCGGCCTTGCCCTTGCGCACGCCGACCCGCGTGATGTTGGCCTGCGCGGCGGCCTTGGCGATGCCGAAGTCGACCAGCTTCACGCCGCCGTCGAAGGTGACGATCGCGTTGGCGGGCGACACGTCGCGGTGCACGATCGCGAGCGGCTGGCCATCGAACCCGTGCTGCTCGTGCGCGTGGTGCAGGCCCGCCGCGACACCGATGGCGATTGCGATCGCGTGCTCGAACGGCAACGCGCGTCCGCGGCGGCTGAGCTCGCGCAGGATCGCCAGCAGATCCTTGCCGTGCAGGTACGCCATCGCGAAGTAGTAGTCGCCACCGGACTTCCCGATGTCGAACACCTGCACGATGTTGGGGTGCTCGAGGGTCGCGGCCAGCCGCGCCTCGGCCAGGAACATCTCGACGAACTCGGGGCTGCCGGCATACTGCGGCAGGATCCGCTTGAGCACGACCAGCTTCTGGAAGCCCTCGATGCCGATGCGACGGGCCAGCAGCAGCTCGGCCATGCCTCCGACGGCGAGCTTGCTCAGCACCTCGTAGGGGCCGATGCGCGACGACGAGACCAGCTCGCCGGCGCCCTCGGGCTGGGTGTACGCCTGCGACACTTTGGTGCGAAAAGCCTACTCTGGCGTCAAGCGAGCCGCCAGATCGGCGCGGCCGCCCCTACGCAGTGCTGCGTCGAGCTGGCCCTCGACGTCGCCCCAGGCGTGGGCGAGATCGGCGGCGAACGGTGAGTGCACCGCCGCCGGTGGGCCGGAGAGTCGTGCCCGCGCCCGCAGGTGCCGCTCCAGCACCAACTCGGGCGTCGTCGCCAGCGCCTGCGGCGGCAACACCCGCCACAGCACGCCCTCGGGCACGCGGGGCAGGGTCGTCGACGGCGTGGAGAAGTCGTTGGCGAGGTACACCGGCGTCGCGGCGCCGGCGGGTTCCTGCCACAACGCGGTCAACATCCGCACGGGCTTGTCGACGTCGGGCAGCGCTGGCATCGCCGTGCGCAGCCGTGCGCGATACCACGGATGCGCCAGCAGTGAGGCATCGACGTAGATCACCTCGGGACCCTCGCCGAGGATCTCGTGGGCGAACAGCACCGGGAACGTGCGGTGGTCGTCGGTGCCCAGCACCAGCGCGGGGGTGCCGGGCTCGGGCGTGCGTAGCAGATCGACCGCGTAGCGCTGCACGCCGTCGTCGTCGGCTGGCACGCCGCGCTCGATCGTGCCGAGCAGCTGCCGTGTCACCAACGTGGCGAGCGTGATCGCGGCCAGTCGTCGTGGCCAGCCCACCGGCACGCGGGCCGCGAGCGCGCCGAGGGCGACGGCGAAGGGTGGCGTTGCCAGCACCAGCGGCAGGATGTCGAAGCGCTCGAGGATCCACGCCGCGAACGGCGAGCTGGGATCGATGTCCTGCAGCAGCACGAAGCCCGGGCCCGCCAGCAGCCACGCGACGGCCAGCGCGATGGCAGTGTTTCGCTCGGCGCGGGGCCACGCGCGCGCGGCCCCGAGCGCGATCGCCAGGGTCGCGATCGCGGCCAGCCACGGCGATGTCGACGTGCCCGACGACCACGCGTCGATCCACGAGCTGCCCGCGCGGCCGAGCGATGCACTCACCGAGGGCGCGGCGTCGTGCAGGCTGAGGCTGAAGGTGCCGTAGTCGCGTCGCGTGACGTGGGCGAGCAGGCCCGCGACGCTGCGGGTATCGCCCCAGCACCACGGCCCGTCGCCGATCGCCAGCGTGACGAAGCTGCCGAGGCCGATCGCGCTGCCGAGCAGGCCCCACGCGCCCTGTCGCAGCAGCGCCGGCATGCCGGGTTCTCGCGGCCACGCGGCGGCGACCGCCAGCGGCACCAACCACACCGCCGTGAGGTGATGCGAGACCGCCACGCCGATCGCGAGGCCGACCACGAGCGCGTGGCGACGGCGATCGAGCGCGAGCTCGATGAGTATCGCGGCCGCCAGCACCAGCGGTCCGAACACCTCGCTGTCGTCGGTGTGCACGACCACCACGTGCGCGCTCGCGACCAACGCCACCGTGCCGCACGCGAGCGCCGGCGCGACCAGGCGCATGCAGCTGCGCGCCAGCAGCAGCCAGCCGGCCATCGCCGCCAGCGCGCACGGCAGCGCAGCCGCGGTCGCCGGTGGCAGCCCCAGCGCCCACAGCGGGCGCGCGAGTAGCCCCAGCGCACGCATCCACGGGTAGCCCGAGGGGTGGGGTACGCCGCCCCGCAACATCACGGTCGCGAACTCGCCGGCGTCGCCGGCCTGGATCGTCCGCGGCAGCGACCACCATGTCAGCAGCAGCAGCAGCGCCGCGAGCCCGAGCAGCCATCGTCGCGCGTGCACGTGCGCGTCGTCGTCGGTCATGGTGAAGGCTCGTCCGCGGCCGGCCGATCGCGGCGCAGCAGGTCGTCGAGCGCGAGCATCCACTGGCCCGCGGCGTTGACCACCCACGCGCCCGCGTGCAGACGTGCGCCGAGCGCTGCGGCGAGCTCGGGGTGCTCGGTCGCCAGCGCGGCCTCGGGCACCAGCTCGCGCCAATGGGCCAGCTCGTCGGTCACGCTGCGACAGCCCGGGGGCCACGCCGCCAGCACCAGCGTGCGACCGTCGCGATCGAGCACCGGCTGCCACCACGGATTGCCCACGGCGCACAGCGCATCGAGCTCGGCGTCGGACCAGCTCGCCGCGACCTCGAGCGTGATGCCGCCGGCGTGCTCGGCGGTCATCACCGGCAGCGAGGCGGACTCGAACGCAGGCGCGCGCGCCTCGAGCTCGCGCACGTGGCTGACCACGTGGGACAGTCGTGCCAGCGCGGCGGTGGCATCGGGGCGCGCCGCCGGATCGAGCGCGGTCAGCTCGATCGCGAGCCGTAGCTCGGGCGCGTCCGACTCGAGCGCGGCGAGCCCCTCGCGACCACGCAGCTCGCCGGTCACCAGCGCCGCCAGCAGCACGCCGGTCGCGAACATGTCGGCGGCCTGGGTCGGCGCCGCGCCGGCCCGCACCTCGGGCGCGGTGCAGGCCAGCAGCTCGTCGAACGCCCCGGTGTGCGTGGCCGCGAGGCCCTGCAGGTGGTGGGCACCGAAGGGCCCCAGCAGTGGGCGGCCGAGCGCGTCGGTGACGAGGCTGCTGGGGAGCACCGCGCCGTGCACGAGGCCGCGGGCGTGGGCCGCCTGCAGGCCCTCGAGCAGGAACGCGATCGAGGCCCGCGCGCGCGAGCGCAGCGTGCCCAAGCCCGGCGGCCGGATGAGCGTGCGCAGGGTCGGGCCGCCGGCACGCGGCAGCACCAGCAGGCCGGCGTCCTCGCGCAGCTCGAGCACCGGTCGGATCGCCGGATGTCCGGTGGCGGCGGCGGCTCGGGCCGCGGTCGCGAAGCGCTGGATCGCGGCCGCGATGCCGGCATCGATCGCCCCGGTCTCGGGCAGGTCCGCCAGCAGCAGGTGGATCTCGACCTCCTGCAGCGTGGTTCGATCGACGCCGACGTAGGCCGCGCCGACCAGCGCGCTGCCGCAGGTGCCGGTGACCCGGAAGCGCCCCGGCAACGCCGCCGCCACGTGGTCCTGCCGCGGCAGCACGATCTCGGCCGCGAGCCCGTGGCCGAGGGTCGTGAGCGCGCGGGCCAGCAGCGTGCGCGAGCTGGCATCGTCGCTGCGGTGGCGCAGTGCCGCCTGGGCGTGACGCGCCGCCGCCTCGGCGTCGCCGAGGTCCCACGACAATGCGGCCGCCAGCGCGTGCGCCGGCGCGTCGCCTTCGCCGTCGCCGAGCTCACCCAACACGCGCAGCCCCTCGAGCGGCGCGCCGACGTCGGCCAGCACCTTCGCCGCCGCCACGCGATCGCCGGCCTCGCCGAGCGCTGCGGCCTGCCGCCGCGGATCGCTGGCGGCGCGGGCGAGCAGGCGTGCGGCGTCGTGGTGCCGCTTGCGTCGGGTGAGCGTCGCGGCCGCGGCCTCGAGCACCGCCGGGTCGTCGCAGCGATCGAACCACGCCAGCACGCGATCGATCGCGGCGGTGCCCTCGCTGCGCAGTGCGGCCGCGAGCGCGCGCGGCGGATCACCGGCCCGCAGCCACGCGTCGGCGGCGGCGGCGAAGTCCCAGATCTGTTCGTGCACCCACGCCGCGGCGGTGAGCTCACCGGCGGCGGCGAGCTCGATCGCGACGCGCTCGTGCTCACCCGCGGCCAGCCGCGCGCGCAGCTCGGGCGACAGCGAAGGCGCAGCGCTCACGGGCGGAGCTCCTCGGTCTTGCTCTCGACCGGCGCTGCAGGGCGGTGCTCCGCGTCGCCGGGCCGAGCGGTCGCCACCACCAGGCCGTAGGGCAGCCACCAGAAGTTCTCCAGCGCGACCACATCGGCGGGCCCCAGCGCGAGCAGGGTCAGGCCCATCGCGCCCAGGGCCGCGCGTGGGTCGGCCTGCGCCGTCGCGATCAAGCCATCGACGGTGGTGTCGCCGCAGCGCGGCGAGGCGGGGGCGCCGGGGGCCGCGGCGACCGGTGCGAACAGCTCGCTGCGCAGCGTCGCATCGTCGCCGAGCTCACCGTGGATCCACAGCGCCGCCAGCGACACGCACACTGCATCGCGGGCGCGCGCGACCACCAGCGCACGCGCGTCGGCGTCCCGCAGGCCCGAGGTCACCGCGATCGCCAGCGCGTCGCGGTGCGAGTGCGGCGCGATCCGGCCTCGCACCAGCCCCAGCGTGGGCGTGACCGCGGCGCGACGGGCCCGCTCGACCGGCGTGACGATGCCGGCCTCGACGAGGGCGAGCGTCAGCTCGGCGTCGGAGTGCACGCCGAGGTCGTCCACGAAGCTCGCGCAGTCGAGCGCGGCGCCTTGCAGGGTCGGCTGGCCCGCGACGTAGCGCTGCAGCTCGACCCAGCGCGACTCGCAGCGACCGCGGTCGACCGCCCTGGCCACCGGGGTCGTGACCGGGTGCTTGGCCAGCATCGCCGCCAGCTGCGTGAGCGCGCGCGACAGCGCCGCGTAGCTGGCCCGGGCGTCTTGCACGTGGGCCTCTTCGGTGTCGAGTCGGCGCCGCAGCTCGCTCGCGCCGAGTCGATCGGGCAGGCGTCTCACCTCGCTCGGTGCCGCGGCGGCCGCCAGCTGGTCACCCCACGCGGCGGGGGCCGCTTGCGGCAGCGCGGCGGCGATCGCCGACAGTCGCGCGCGGGCGTCGTCGATCGCGAGGCCCAGCGCGCGCGTGCCCGCGGTGGGCGTCGCGGTCGCGAGCGCGGTGGCGTGGGCGTCGAGTCGCGCGCGCGCGTGGGCCAGGCTCGCGCTCGAGCACGCGCCCAGGGCCGCGATGCCGTCGCGCAGGGCGGCGGCCGCACGCTCGCGGGCCGCGTCGCACGCGGTGCATTCGTCACCGCGTGCGGCGAGGATCGTCAGCGCCTCGTCGAGCTCGGTCACGATGACGTTGGGATCCGTGCGTGCGGGCGGTCGGCGCGACAGGCCGTCGCGTGCCCGCGACAGCGCAAAGCGGATCGCCCGCAGCAGCGCGCGGGCCTCGGGCTCGAGCAGCGCGGCATCGAGGTCCTTGGCCTCGCGCCATGCCGAGTCGAGCATTCGGCGAGCATCGATGATCGCGCCGGCACCATGGGGCGGCAGGTCGATCGGCGCGTCGTCGGCGAGCTGCGCCCGCGCGAGCGGATCGCTGGCCACGAGCGCGGCCTCGGCCAGCGCCGGCAGCCGTGCCCAGGCCTCGCGATGGGCCTGCGCGCGGAACTGCGGCGGCTCGGGGGGCGGCGGCGGCGGCTCGGCGCTCGCCGGCTCCCCGCCACACGCCGCCAGCAAGGACAGCGCCACGAGTGCGCGCCCCACCATCGCCGTCACAGCCCCGGGGCCGGATGCGGCGCGAGGAACTCGCGCACGCGATCCCGCATGCGCGTGCAGAACTCGGCGCTCGGCTCACCGTTGGTGCGGGCCGCCTCGGCCACGCCGTCGTGGATCAGGGTCGCGACGCCGTCCATGTGCGCGACCGTCAGGCCGCGCGAGGTGAGCGCGGCGAGCCCGATGCGGATGCCCGAGGGATCGAAGGGCTTGCGGGGGTCGAAGGGAATCGCGTTGCCGTTGAGCTCGATGCCGCAACGGTTGAGCGCGATGCCGGCGACGCGCCCCGAGATGCCGGTCGCGGTCAGATCCACGAGCATGAGGTGGTTGTCGGTGCCGCCCGACACCAGCGCGTAGCCCCGCGCCATCAGGGCCTCTGCGAGCGCACGCGCGTTGTCGACGATCTGTCGCGCGTACGCGGCGAAGGCTGGCGTCGCGGCCTCGGCCAACGCAACCGCCTTCGCGGCGGTGGTGTGGTTGTGCGGGCCGCCTTGCAGGCCGGGGAACACCGCGCGATCGATGGCGGCGGCGTGGGCCGACTTGCAGAGGATGAGCCCACCGCGGGGGCCTCGCAGGGTCTTGTGGGTGGTGGTCGTGACCGCCGCGCAGTGCGGGATCGGGCTCGGGTGCACGCCGCCGGCGACCAGGCCCGCGATGTGGGCGATGTCCGCGACCAGGTGCGCACCGACCTCGCCGGCGATCTCGGCGAACGCGGCGAAGTCGAGCTGGCGCGGGTACGCCGAGTGCCCGACCCAGATCAACTTGGGGCGGTGCTCCTTGGCGAGCGCACGCACCTCGTCGAGGTCGATGCGGTGGTCGTCCTTGCGCACGCCATACTGCACCGAGCGGTAGTAGATGCCGGTCGCCGAGACCTTCCAGCCGTGGGTGAGGTGGCCGCCGGCGGGCAGTGCCAGGCCCATCGTGACGTCGCCGGGTTGGATGAGCCCGAGCAGCACCGCGAGGTTCGCCGGCGAGCCGCTGTAGGGCTGCACGTTGGCATGCTCGGCCCCGAACAACGACTTGGCGCGCTCGATCGCCAGGTTCTCCAGCGGATCGATGAAGTCCATGCCCTCGTAGTAGCGACGGCCCGGGTAGCCCTCGGCGTACTTGTTGGTGAGCGCGGCGGCGCTGGCCTCCAGCACCGCCTTGGACACGTAGTTCTCGCTGGCGATGAGGCGCAGGCTCTCGCGCTGCCTGGCGTCCTCGCCTTGGACGAGGCGCCACACCTGCGGATCGGCGTCTCGCAGCGAGGGATCACGGAGGGGCTCGGTCATGGCGAGCAGTGTAGACTATGCTAGCGCGCCCATGCGGGTGCAGCCCGAACCCGAACGCTTCGCCGAGCTGGCCGCGCGCGCGCCGGTGGTGCCGGTGTGGTGCGAGTGGCTGGCCGACGGCGCGACGCCGCTGTCGCTCTTCGCCGCCGCGCGCCGCATCGATCCCACCGCGTTCCTGCTCGAGAGCGTGACCGGCGGTGAACGCTGGGCGCGCTACAGCTTCGTCGGGCTCGGCGCGCGCGCGCGCCTGCGCGGGCACGTCGACGCGTCCGCCGAGGTGGTGATCGAGGCCAGCGGTCGCACGCCGCTGCCGGGGCCGGCACGGGGCCCCGCGATCCCGTGCGTGCGCGCGTGGCTGCAGGCGCTGCGCGCCGAGCTCGTGCCCGAGCTGCCGCCGTTCTGGGGCGGACTGGTCGGGGTGTGGGGCCACGAGATCGTGCGGGCGATCGAGCGCCTGCCGCGGCCGCCCCACCACGGCGAGCCGCGGCTGCCGTGCCTCGACCTGGTGCTGCCCGAGGTCGTGCTCGCGTTCGATGCCCTGGCCCAGCGCATGTTCGTGCTGGTCGCGACGCTGCCGGCGGGTGAGGGTGGGCCGCACGCCGCGCGCGAGGCCGCGATCGTGCGCATCCGCGAGACCGTCGCGCGTCTGACCGCCGCGTTCGCGCCGCTGCCCGCGGCCGCGTTGCCGACGATCGCCGAGCCGGCTGGTCGCGTCGCACCGCCGTGGTCGCGCGCGCACCACCTCGAGGCGGTCGCGCAGGCGCAGCGGCACATCGTCGCCGGCGACGTGTTCCAGGTGGTGCTCTCGCAGGTGTTCGAGGCGCCGCAGGACGGCCTCGATCCGCTCGATGTCTACCGTGTGCTGCGGGCGACCAACCCGGCGCCGTACATGTACATGCTGCAGGCGCCCGAGGCCACGCTGGTCGGGGCCTCGCCCGAGGTGTTGGTGCGGGTCGATCGCGATCGCACGATGACGCTGCGACCGATCGCGGGTACGCGCCCGCGGGGCCGCGACGACGCCGAGGATCGCCGGCTCGAGCGCGAGCTGTGCGAGGACCCCAAGGAGCGCGCCGAGCACGTCATGCTGATCGACCTCGGTCGCAACGACGTCGGCCGGGTCGCGCAGGGCGGCAGCGTGCGCGTCGTCGAGTCGTTCGTCGTCGAGCGCTACTCGCGGGTGATGCACCTGGTGTCGCAGGTGCAGGGCCGCCTGCGCGACGGCTGCGACGCCCTCGACGCGCTGCTGGCCGCGTTCCCGGCCGGCACGCTGTCGGGCGCGCCCAAGCTGCGCGCGCTCGAGCTGATCGACGCGATCGAGCCGGTCGGGCGCGAGTGGTACGGCGGCGCTGTCGGCTACCTCGGCCACGACGGCGGGGCCGACTTCGCGATCGCGATTCGTTCGGTCACCGTCGCCGACGATCGCCTGCGCGTACAGGCCGGCAGCGGCATCGTGTTCGATTCCGACGCGGCCGCCGAGGACGCCGAGTGCCACGCCAAGGCGGCGGCGGTGCTGCGCGCGATCGCGATGGCGCGACGCATCGGCGAGGAGGGGCAGGGGCCATGAGTGCGCAGGTCGTGATGATCGACAACTACGACTCGTTCACGTGGAACCTCGTGCAGTACCTGCTCGAGCTGGGCGCGCAGGTCGAGGTGCTGCGCAACGACGCGATCGACGTCGACGGCGTGCTGGCGCGGCGGCCGACCCACGTGGTGCTGTCGCCGGGGCCCGGTACGCCCGCGGATGCCGGGGTCTGCCGCGGGCTGTGCGAGAGCCTGGCGCGCACCGGCGCGGTGCCGCTGCTCGGGGTCTGCCTCGGGCATCAGACCCTGTGCGAGGTGCTGGGCGCGACGGTCGGCGGCGCGCCGCGGATCATGCACGGCAAGACCTCGCCCATCGTGCACGACGGCAGCGGCGTGTTCGCGGGCCTACCGTCGCCGTTCGCGGCCACCCGCTACCACAGCCTGGTCGCGTTCGAGCCCACGCTGCCGCCCGCACTGGTCGCCAACGCACGCACCCCCGAGGGCGAGCTGATGGGCGTGCGCCACGTGCACGCGCCCTGCCATGGCGTGCAGTTCCACCCCGAGTCGATCCTCAGCGAGCACGGCCACGCGATGCTGGCGAACTTCCTCGCACTGACGCCGACGCTGGTCGAACCGGGAGCACCGTGAGCGGCGCCGCAGTGATGCGCGGCGCGCTGGTGCGGCTGCAGCAACGCGAGGACCTCGGCGGCGAGCTGGTGGCCGCGTGCATGCGCGAACTCATGGCCGGCGAGTGCGAACCGGCACAGATCGGCGCATGGCTGATGGGCCTGGCATGCAAGCGCGAGCGCGACGACGAGATCGTCGGCGCCGCGATCGCGATGCGCGAGCAGCTGGTGCCGGTGTCGTGTACCCGTCGCGATCTACTCGACACCTGTGGCACCGGCGGCAGCGGCATCGCACGGCGCAACGTCTCGACCGCGGTCGCGCTGGCGGTGTCGGCCTGCGGCGTGCCGGTCGCCAAGCACGGCAACCGCGGCGCGTCGGGCCCGTGCGGCAGCGCCGACGTGCTCGAGCTGCTCGGGCTGGATCTCGCGGCGCCGCCGTCGGTGGTCGCGGCCGGCATCGACGCGTTCGGGCTCGGGTTCGCGTTCGCGCCGGCGCTGCACCCCGCGATGGGTCACGCCGCGCCGGTGCGCAAGGCGCTCGGCATCCGCACGCTCTTCAACCTGCTGGGGCCGCTGTGCAACCCCGCCGGTGCCACGCGGCAGCTGCTGGGCGTCTATGATCCCACGCGCTGCCGCGATCTCGCGGCCGCGTTGGCGCGTCTGGGCAGCACGCGCGCGCTGGTCGTGCACGGCTTCGCGGCCGGCGTCACGGCCGACGAGGGCGCGACGTGGGGCCTCGACGACGCCAGCTGCGAGGGCGAGACCTTGGTGTGGGAGCTGGCCGGCGGCGAGCTGTCGCGGCGGGTCGTGACCCCCGAGGACGCCGGACTGCCGCGCGTGCCGTGGGCGGAGATCGCCGGCGGCAGCCCGTTCGAGAACGCCGAGGCGTTGCTGCGCCTGCTCGACGGCGAGCCGGGCCCCTACCGCACGGCGGTGCAGTTCTCCGGCGCGTTGGCCCTGCTGGCGGCCGGTGACGGCCCTTGGAGCGATCTCCCGCGGCATGCGGCGCGCATCGCCGCCGCGCTCGACGACGGCAGCGCCCGCACACGGTTGGCGCAGCTGGTGGCGCGAAGCCATGATAGAGACCTCGGGTGACCGCGACATGACCGAGGCCACGACCTATCTCGACCGCATCCTCGCCGCCAAGCGCACGCAGCTCGCGAGCGCGCGGCACGATCGCGGCAACTGGACCCACGCCGCGCTGCAGGCCGAGCTCGACGCGCTGCCGCCGTGCCGCGACTTCCAGGCCGCGCTGCACCGCCAAGGCGGCCCGCGCGTCATCGCCGAGTTCAAGCGCAGCTCGCCGTCGCTGGGCCCGATCCGCGAGGGCGCCGACGTCGTCGCGATCACGCGGGCGTACGAGCGCGCCGGTGCAGTCGCGCTGTCGGTGCTGGCCGACGCGCACTTCGGCGGCAGTCTCGACGACGTCCGTCGTGCGAGCGAGGGCGCGGGCGTGCCGGTGCTCTGCAAGGACTTCATCATCGATCGCCGTCAGATCCTCGACGCACGTCGGGCCGGCGCCGATGCGGTGCTGCTGATCGTCGCGGCCCTGCCACCGCCCACGCTCGAGCCGCTGGTGGAGTTCGCCCACCGTCTCGGGCTCGCGGTGCTGTGCGAGGCCCACGACGCCCACGAGGTCGATCGCGCGCTGTCGGCCGGCGCGAAGATCATCGGCGGCAACGCCCGCGACCTGCGGACCTTCACCGTCGATCTGCAGCGCGCCATCGATCTGCGCCGTCGCGTGCCTGCGTCGTTCACCTATGTCGCCGAGAGCGGCGTGCACGGCCCCGACGATGTTCGTCGCCTGGTCGAGGCCGGCGTCGACGCGGTGCTGGTGGGCTCGGCGTTGATGTCGTCCGAGGATCCCGGCGCCACGCTGGCGCAGTGGATCGCGCCGTAGCACGGGCAACACCGCCGTGGTCGCGCTCAAGATCTGCGGGCTCCAGCGCACCGACGACGTGGTCGCGTGCCGCGAGCTCGGGGTCGATGCGATCGGCATCAACCTGTGGCCGGGCTCGCCGCGCGGCGTGACGATCGACGCCGCCGCGCAGATGCTCGCGCAGGCCGGCGCGACGCCGACCCGCATCGGCGTGTTCGTCGACGCCGACCCGGCATTCGTCGCCGACGCGGTCGCGCGGCTGTCGCTCGCGGCGGTGCAGCTGCACGGCGATCGCGTCGCGCCCGATGTGCTCGCGCTCGGCGTGCCGTGGGTGTGGGTCGTGCGTGGCACCCTCGAGCTCGCGACGCTCTCGTCGCCCGCGCCCGCGCCTCGCTTCGCGCTGCTCGACGCCCACGTGCCCGGCTATGGCGGACAGGGCGTGACCACCGACTGGCCGTGGGCCGCCACCGCCGTCGCCGCGCTCGCGCCGATGCCGGTGTGGCTAGCGGGCGGCATCACGCCCGACAACGTCGCCGCCGCGATCGCGACCGTGCGACCCGCGGGCATCGACGTCGCGTCGGGGGCCGAGGACGGCGTGCCGGGGGTGAAGTCGCGGGCGAAGATCGCCGCGCTCGTGCAGGCGTGCCGCGGATAGCTCCGGCAAGTCGGTGACGAGCGCGGCGCTCACCCCTCGCTCGAGTCGTACACGATGATCTCGAACCACGCTTTGGGCGTGTCGGCGCAGGTCGGTTCGCCGACCTGCGAGTACGCATCGCCGACCACGACGGTGTAGCCCGTCGGCGCGCCCACGATGTCGGCGTTGCCGTCGTAGATCGCGACCGGCTCGCCGTCGTCGAGCGCCACGCCGATCGCGTCGCGGCGGATGGGGCCGCAGGACTGGTCGCAGTCCGGCTCGGCGTCGCAGACGTCGTCGAGCAGCGTGACGCCGAGCGGCGCGAAGAAGTCCGGCGCGTCGGACGGGAGCACTGCGCTCGCCTGCACGCCGCCGAGGATGAGCCGGCCCTCCGGGGTGCTCAGGTTGAACCACTGCTCGCGCCAGAACGGCATCTGGGCGTGATGGGAGAGGCGGACGAGGGTGCCGACGCCGAGGTTCAGCGGCGTCACGTCGTCGTGCGGCGCCGTGATCGTGTGCTGCGAGAGCTCCTGCTCGTCGCACTCGAGCGTGATGGTCATGGTCGTGTCGTCGTCGGCGAAGTCGGCGACGTTGCAGGACACGTCGACGAGATCGGCGGCGCCGAACGGGTCGCCGTCGAAGCTCCACGCCGCGGCCGCGGGACCGAACTGCTCCTGCGGATCGCAGGTCGAGCCGTCGAACGGTGGGCACGAGCCATCGTCGCTCGCGCTCGAGCTGCCCCCGCTGCTGGTTTCGCCGGTCGTCGCGACCGCGGTGGTGCTCGATGCCGACGCAGAGGCGTCACTGCTGCCGGCGGAGCCCGACGAGCCATCGCCGGAGCCATCGCCGGAGCCGCCATCGGTGTCGTCGAGGTCGCCGACGGTCTTCACGCCGCATGCGACCGCAGCGGGCGCGAGCGCGAGGGCAAAGAGGAGGCGGTGCAAGGTCATCATCGTCATGATCGAGAGGTGCCCGGCAGCAGCGGTGATCCGTCACGGATTCTCATCGCCGACGCACGGGCTGGCGGCGAGGCGCCGGGCGAGCGACGAGTCGGCGTGCGCGCGCAAGAAGGCCGCCGCGGCTGTGCGCGCCGCCGCTGGATCCCGGCGCGCACACTGCAGGCGCACCGCCAGCGCCATGCGCTCCGGGGCCATGCTCCCGTGGGGGAACTCGCGCCCGTGGCGTTCGATCGCCAAGGCTGCGTCGTCGAGCGCACCGCGACCGAGCGCCGCGCGTCCGCTCGCGATGAGCTGCGCCTCCCGTTCCAGCGGATCGTCGGCGGGCCCGTCGGCAGGCGCGTCGGCAGGCGCGTCGCGCGATGGCGGCACCATCGGCGCCGCGTCGACGGGCGCCGCGGTCGTCGGCGCGGCGGGCCGTTGTGGATCGACGGAGGGCGACCTCGCTGGCGCCTGCGTCGATGCTTCGCCGTGCGAGGATGGCGGCGTCGCCGGAGTCGGCTGCGCTCGGCCAGCGACCGCGACGGGCCGCGTCGCGTCGATCGCTTGATCGACGCCGTGGCGATCGGCGAGCACCGACGCGTCCGACCACCCACGCGCGCCCCACCACACCGCCGCGGCCGCGGCCGCGAGCGCGACGCCCACCACCACCCACGTCCGCGTGGCGGATCGCCCGCGGTGCAGCGGCGGATCGACGCGCGGGTCGTCGTCGACGTCGGCGCCTCCGACGTCGTGCGCGCCGGCGGCGACTCGTGCCTGCACGGCGGCCCAGTTGGCGTCGCGCAGCTGTGACGCGCAGGTGGTCGCCTGACGAAAGACCTCGATCGCGGACACGGCGGGATCACGTGGCATGGCGGACCTCGCGGCGCGTGCGGGCGTGTTGCCGCGCGAGCGCCTGTTCGAACCGGGCCCGCGCGAGGCGGAGCCGCGAGTACACGGTGTTGAGCTTGCCCTCGACGATGCCCGCGATCTCGGGCGCCGAGAGGCCCTCGATCTCCGCGAGGACGAACACTTCGCGCTGATCGGGATCGAGACTGTCGAGGAACTCGTGCATGAAGGCGATCGCCTCGCGACGCTCGAGCTCGCGCTCCGGCGAGCGAGCATCGTCGGCGGGCGGCTCGACCGCGGCGTGCTTGCGGGCGATGCGACCGGCGGTGCGATGGTGCCGCCACGCGACCCGCCGGGCGATGCCGTACATCCACCCGCGCACGCCCTCGATGCGCGCTGGCTCGTCCATGCGTCGGTGCACCACGACGAACACCTCCTGCAGCGCGTCGTCGAGCGCGCCGGTCGGTACGCCGAGACAGCCCAGGGTCCGGCGGATGCCGTCGTGGAAGCGCAGGTAGAGCGCCGCGAACTCGGCCTCGACCCCATCGGCGCTGCGGGCGAACCCCATCGGTTCGGGGTGCCCGGCATGGGGGCGATCCGTCACGGAAACCGCACCTCGATCGTCGCGGCCAGGCGCACGCCCACCACTGGGGTCGGCGGCAGCACCCGGACCCCGTCGGCCGCGGCGACGCCGAAGCGTGGGCGCGCGATCGCGAAAGCGAGCGCGGGATCGAGGCGCAGCGCGAACCGGGGCAGCGGCACCCACGCGACGCCGGCGCCGACGAGCGCGGCCACCCACGCGCCGTGACGTCGCCGCGGGTTCGTCACCCCGACGCCGCGCGCCGTCATGTCGCCGACCTCGAGACCGGCGAGCAGCGGGAACTCGACGGTGCGGACGCTCGGCACGAAGCCCGCGCGCAGCGACGCGGCGACGAGGCCGACGCGCGCGCCGGCGTTGCTGTCGGGCGCGGGCAATCCTGCGGTACGACCGAGCACCCACGTCGCGTCGAGCTCGACGCGGGCGCGACGCACGAGCAGCGCGCCACCGATCGCAAGCGCCGGGGACGACCCGGGCACCTGACGCAGCGATCCGCCGCCGCCCACGATCACCGCGCCGCGCAGCCGACGGGCGCGCGGCGGAGGCGTTGCCGGCGTGGGCGTGCTCGGACGCCTCGGGGTGGGCGGGGCCACGCGATCGGGCTCGCGCGGCGGCGGCGGTGGCAACGACGGGGGCTCGCGCGCGGTCGCGGCCTCGACCGCGAGCGCGTCGATCTGCACCGCGAGCACGAGCGCCGCGGCATCGGCCACGCTCTCGCACATCGGCCCGCGGACCTCGCGGATCGTCTCGTCGCCGCCGGCCGAGCACCGCACCTGCGCGACGAAGCCACCCTCGGGATCGGGCTCGACGGTCACCACCGCCCGCGCGCCGTCGCCGGCGACGTCGCCGAGCAGCGCGCCGACGCGGGCCTCGAACGCCGCCGCGTCGGGGCACTCCGGCGGCGCGCGCCACTGCACGGTCGGCGCGTGCACGAACACGGAGATGACGAGCGGGAGCAACATGGCACGGGCGCCATCAGGTCGCGAGGGCGGCCTCGATGCGGTGAAGTCGACGCGATGGTAGCCGGTCGCGGCGAACCGAGGCGGCGTGACGGTGAGCCCCTCTGCACGCCAAAGTGCGCGCCCAGCGGCCGCGGAGCGACCCCACGACCGTGCACGTCCCGCATGCGGTCGCTGCACGCGGCGGGGCGAGGACGTGACGGTCCCTCGGTGTGGCCTCTGCCGCTCGCGGTCGCTCGATCTCGACGGCGATGAACGAGCGAGTGATCAAGCGACGTTCGTCCCCAGTCTTCTCGTGGCCGACCCCTCCAGCCTGGTTCCACATGCCGCGCATCCACGACCTACCGTTCCTCGTCCTTCTCTGCATCGCGACCTCTGCCTGCGACGAGCAAAGCGCGCACGACGCTGTGCTCGGCGAGCGGTGCTTTCCCGTGCCGTCGGATGCAGAGTTTCGTGCCGTGCGGCCCGGTGAAAGGGATCAAGGCACGTCGTTGCAGGGCGGACCTCGGCCGGGCCGAGAGAACCAAGGCACGTCGTTGCAGGGGGCAGGCCGTCCGGACCGGGAGAACAACGGTCGCTCGCAACAGGGCGGGCCGGTCCCCGGCGAGAAGGATCAGGGCCGCTTCCTCGGGATCGGCGACCTCGCAGGCGTGGCCCTCGTGCTCGCCGATGGCGACGTGCCGGTGACGCTCGAGGAGGGCCAGTTGCGCGCCCCGGGGCATCCGACGACCGCGTCCCTCATCGGGGTCGCCTTGCGGGCGACGACCGCGGACGGGCGGGAACTCGGTGTGCAGATCGTGGAGCGCACGGCCATCGGACTCGGTGACCGCATCTCACTGACCGTCGAGGGCGAGCAGGTGTGCAACGACGGCGATCTCGGCGTCTTCGTCGCGGGCTCGTGGAATGACGCCGGTGATCACATCGACGACGCGAACCTGCTGACCTTCGCCTGCGATGACGGCGTGATCGCCAAGTGTGTGTCGTGGGGCTACGCTCCGTGGTCGGTCGGCGCGGACGTACACCAGGCGTGCACACGTCTCGCTCGCGCCGACTACTGTGGCGACGGCACGCCGTGGACGCTCGACGGTACGATCATCGACGTCTACGACGCACTCGGAGTGCAGGAGATGGTGCCTGATCCGGAGCTGCACTTCGAAGCGGCCTGGGGGCCCGACGGGGCCGTGTGCGTGGCTCAGACCCGCTACGACGTCAGCGACGAGGACGGCCGACATCCTCTGCCCAGCTGCTCCGATCAGCTGCCGACATGCCGCCGATTGGAGGACCTCGCGGCGTCGTCGGCGTTGCTTGCAGATCGCTCGGCGCACACGCCCATCGCAGCGTGCGACTGACTCCGGCCCGGTGGGTGCGGGTCTCCTGGCGGCGTATCGCGCGATCGGGTTCACCGCCTGCGCCGACTGAACCACGCCGCCGCTGCAGTGGTGCCACTCCATGCTAGCCTGCGGTCGGCGGACCCCGTGACCACGACCCCCGATGATGTGCTGCCGCGTGATGGCAAGTTCGGCCGCTTCGGCGGGCGCTGGGTCGCCGAGACCCTGATGCCGGCGGTGGTCGAGCTCGAGCGCGCGTGGGACCAGGCGCGTGTCGATCCGGCGTTCGTCGCGGCGATCGACACCACGCTCCGCGACTGGGCGGGCCGACCGAGCGCGCTGTCGCCGGCGCTGCGGCTGGCGGCCAAGCTGGGCACGCGCGCGCGGCTGTGGCTCAAGCGCGAGGACTGCAACCACACCGGCTCGCACAAGATCAACAACTGCGTCGGGCAAGTCCTGCTCGCGCAGCGCATGGGCAAGACCCGCATCATTGCGGAGACGGGCGCCGGGCAGCACGGGGTCGCGACCGCGACGGTCTGCGCCTACGTCGGGCTGCCGTGCGTGGTGTACATGGGCGCGGTCGACGTCGAGCGCCAGCAGCTGAACGTGCTGCGCATGCGCATGCTCGGCGCCGAGGTGGTGCCGGTGACCGCCGGCTCGGCGACGCTCAAGGACGCGATCAACGAGGCGCTGCGCGACTGGGTCGCGCACCCGGTCGACACCCACTACGTCATCGGCTCGGTGATGGGGCCGCACCCGTACCCGACGATGGTGCGCGAGCTGCAGCGCGTGATCGGCCGCGAGGCCAAGGCCCAGCTCCACGCTGCGGTCGGCAAGCTGCCCGATGCGGTGGTCGCGTGCGTCGGCGGGGGCAGCAACGCGATGGGCATCTTCGCGGACTTCGTCGGCGATCCCGAGGTCGCGCTGTTCGGGGTCGAGGCCGCCGGTGCCGGGCTCGATGGCCTGCACGCCGCGACCATGGCCCGCGGCAGCGAGGGCGTCTACCACGGCATGCGCTCGCGGGTGCTGCAGGACGACGATGGCCAGCTGCAAGAAGCCCACTCGATCTCCGCCGGCCTCGACTACCCCGGTGTCGGCCCCGAGCACGCGTGGCTGCACGAGACCGGTCGCGCGCGCTACCTCAGCGTCGACGACGACGGAGCGCTCGCGGCCGTGACCACGCTCGCGCGCACCGAGGGCATCCTGCCCGCGCTCGAGAGTGCCCACGCGATCGCGGCGCTGCCCGAGGTGCTGGCGTTGCTCGGCTTCGATCGCGATCGCGGCGAGGGCAGGGACGTGCTCGTGAATGTCTCGGGGCGCGGCGACAAGGACATGCACACGCTCGCGGCGCGGATGCAGGGGAGCACACCGTGAGCGGCGATCGAGTGGCGACAGCGTTCGCGCGCGCGCGCAGCGAGGGGCGTGCGGCCCTGGTCGCGTACCTCACCGCCTACGACGGCGGGCCCGAGCACTCGCTTTCGTGCGTGCGCGCAGCCATCGACGCGGGCGCCGATGTCATCGAGCTCGGCATCCCGTTCTCGGATCCCTCCGCCGATGGGCCGGCGATCTGCGCCGCGATGGTGCGCGCGCGCGAGCAGGGGGCCACGGTCGATCGCGTGCTCGAGTTGCTCGCGACCCTGCGCCGCAGTCACGACGCGGCGGTGGTGTTGTTCGGCTACGCCAACCCGTTGCTACACAAGGGCGGCGAGGCGTTCGCGGCCGCGGCCGCGCAGGCCGGTGCCGACGGGGTGCTGGTGGTCGATGCCCCGCCCGAGTCGGCCGGGCCGCTGCGCGAGCCGGCGCGAGCCCACGGGCTGCACTGGATCCCCTTGGTCGCACCGACGACGACCGCCGAGCGCCGCACGCTCATCACCGCCGGGGGCAGCGGCTTCGTGTACGCGATCACGCTGGCCGGCGTCACCGGTGCCGCGCTGCAGGAGCAGGGCAGCGCCGCCGACGCGACCCTGCGCGCGCAGCTCGAGGCCACCCGCGCGGTCACCTCGCTGCCGGTCGCTGCCGGCTTCGGCGTGCGCCGACGGACCCAGGTGTTGCGCTTGGCCGCGCTCGCCGACGGCGTGGTCGTCGGCACCGCGCTGGTCGAGGCCGCCCAACGCGGACCGCGGGCGGTCACCGAGCTCGTGCACGAGCTGCGAGAGGGATGTCTTCGATGAACGAACGCGACGCGCGGCGGCTAGCCGCGACCGATGCGAGTCAGCGATTGCCGGGCGGTCGCGATCGCGGAGCGCAGCGAGAGGTCCTCGACCGCCGCGATCGCGTCGAGCGTCTCGGCGGCGGGCTGCAGCGTGAGCACCGGGGCCTGCTCGCGCTCGGGCACCGGCTCGCTGCGGGGCAGCTGGGGCACCGCGCCGACCCGCAGCCGCAGCCGCGTGATGCCCTGCGCGACCTCGTGGCCCCGCAGTCGCGCGAGCACGTCGGCGCGCAGGTAGGTCAGCTCGTGCAGCCACTGGTTGTCGGCGACGTGCACCACCAAGGTCTCGCCATCGATCGCGACCGGGGCCGTGACCCGCAGCAATCGCGTCGGCAGTGCCTGCTCCCACGCGAGCGACAGCCGCACCAACCGCAGGCGCTCGCCGGGCACGATCTGCGTCAGCAGCCGCTCGGCGAGGTTCGCGGCGGGCACCGCCGCGCCGTGGTTGCGACGCCGTCGCTTCATCGCGGCTCAGTCTGCCACGGCCGCGAGCGCCGGTCCGCCGCGCTCGCGCTGGCGTGGCTCGGCCTGGCCTGCGCGCCCACGCAGGGCTGGGAGCGCGACGACAGCCGCGTCTGCGCCGCGGACGCGCCGGCCATCGTGTGCGTGGACGCCGAGCCCGATCGCGCCGTCGAGTTCGAGCTCGGCGGCGCGGTGGTGCTGCCCGGTGAGTGCGCGCGTGCGCCGAAGAAGGGTGGACGCCTGCGCGTGCACTGGACCGACGAGCGCGGCGACATCCACGACGACCGCGTTCGCGCGCCCGCGCACCGCCGCACCCACGTGGTGCTCCGCGGAGATGCGCTCGAGGTCAGCGCGCGACCGCGCTGCGATCGCACGCTCGGCGCTACTGCTCGACCAGACGACGAATGACCTCGCGCAGGCGGTGCACGCCGCCCATGTCGCGCGCGAGGAACTCGAGCCCGACGCCGTCGGGGTTGCTGGTGTTGCGCACCACCGCCAGCACCTCGAGCGCGCGCTCACTGCCGGGCGGCGTGATCTCGACGATGATGTCTTCGCCCTGGGTCGGGGGCGTGCGCGTGAGCAGCAGCGCGCCGCCCTCGCTGATCTCGGACAGCGCCGCGATCGCGTAGTCGGTGCTGCTCTGTCGCCGCCAGCGGACCTCGACCATGACCGGCAGTCGCACGTGGCGACGACGCGCGGTGAGATCGATGGCGCCCGAGCCGACGTCGCGAAGGAACTCCAGCTTGCGCCACTCGGTGCCGGTGCAGCGCAGCACGCCGCCCGCCCGCACGCGCAGTCGCGGCCGCGCCGAGTGCCACTCCTTGCCGATCGCGCGCACCATCATCTTGCCCGGCAGCCCCGCGAAGTAGACCTCGAGCAACACCTCTTCACCGGGCTCGAACGCATCGGTGGAGAAGGCCTGCAGCGACTGAGGCTCTCCGCCCGGCTCGAGCGCTGCGGTGTAGGCTTCGGGGGAGGGATAATGACAGCGAATTTTCCGCAAGGTCGACTACCGGTCTGGGGGCGCGCGTAGCGGACACTAGCACAGTCCCGCCGAAACGCGCGGGGGTCCATGCCATGAAATCGCGCGCTGGGCCCGGGCCGTTGGTGGGATCGGCCGGCGCCGGGCGGTCACGCCCCGCGACGGCGTCGCAGCCCGAGCAGCAGCACACCCGCCCATGCGGCCACCGAGGCGGGGGCGCCCGTCGCCCGCAGCTGGCAGGCACAGCCGCTCGGGCCGAGGTCCTGCTCGCCGAAGGTATCGGGGAGCGCGTCGTCGTCGGGGTCGCCGCCGCCCGAGCTGCCGGTGCCGTCGGCCAGGCCGTCGTCGCCGCTGCCCGAGAGCCCGGTGCCGCCGTCGGTTGGATCGCCCGAGGTCGCGCCGCCCTCGGAGCCGCCGCCGGTGGTGGGATCGGGCGCTGCCGTCGACGGCAGCCGCACGACCACGCGCGTGCCCGGATAGCCAGCGTGATCGATCGCGACCTGGGTGGCCGCGTGATCGACCGCCTCGGCGTCGAGCGTGTGCATGCCCGCGCCGACGCCCGCGATGCTGAAACCACCGTCGGGCCCCACCGCAATCGGCTCGCCGCCGTCGAGTCGCAGGGTCGCCTCGGGCACCGCGAGCGACTCGGGCGCGCACCAGCCCTCGAAGTGATCGAGCGCGACGAAGGCCTCCTCGCCGAGCACGGAGCCCGCGCACGGACCATCGTCGTCCATGATGAGGCGACGGTGCCCGGCCATGTCGTCGCTGGCGTGCAGGTAGGGCAGTGCCGTGCCGGCGGCGACGAAGCACTTGCCGTCGTCGGGCAGCGACGCGGCGTCCTCGAGGGTGGTCTTGAGCCAGGTGTCGACGCTCGCCGTCAGTGTGCACGCGAGCGCGGGGTCGACCACGGTGCCCTCGACCACGTCGGCCGCGACGACGTCCTTCACCAGCGCCATGTACAGCGCCCAGTTCCAGTTGGGTCCGGGATCGGTGTGGGTCTGGTTGGGCAGCTCGACGTGGCCGACGATGTGCTCGCGGTCGAGCGGGAGATCGTAGTGATCGGCGAGCCAGCGCGCGAGCTTGGCCGACTCGCGATACATCGCCCACGTATACCAGCTGGCATCGTCGACGTAGCCCTCGTGCTCGATGCCCACGGAGATCGGGTTCTCGCTGCCGACGTGCCAGGCCTTGTCGACCAGCTGCACCGTCTGCGTGATCTCGCCGTCGCTGCTGCGCACGCAGAACTGCGCCGAGACGTCGGACACCGGGTTCTGGAACCAGTTGATGCTGCCCGCGTAGGAGCCCTGCATCGTGTGCACGACGACGTAGCGCACCGTGCCCATGCCGTTGGCGGTGTAGTTGCTGCTGTCGGCGGGGATGAAGGCCGCCGCGAGCGGGTACTCGGGCGCGATCTCCGAGGCCGGCGGCAGCGACCAACCCGGCGCGGCGTACTCGGGCGGCATCTGGTGGTGGTCCTCGTGCTCGATCACCAGCGGCGGGGCGGCAGTGGTCGGCGCGACCACGCCGAGCACCGCGAACACCGCGATCGAGGGACCGAGGACGCGACGAGGACCGTACGTGCCGTGCTTCGCTGAACCCATGACGATGACCACCCCACGCGAAGGGTCGCAGGCGCCGCGCATCGCCACGATGTAGGCCTGTGCTGGTTTACGTAGACCTGCGTACGCGCTCTGGCAGACTCCCGTGGCCGTGTACGGGGGTAACCACGCGGGAGCAGCCGGAGACGGGCCGCGCGTGGTCGCGGTGGTGCCGACCTATGACGAGCGCGAGAACCTGCCGCGCATCGTCGATGCGATCCTGCGCGACTCGTCGGCGCACGTGCTGGTGGTCGACGACGCCAGCCCCGATGGCACCGGTGCGATCGCCGACGCGATCGCGGCCGAGCAACCGCGGGTCGACGTGCTGCACCGCGCCGGCAAGCAGGGGCTCGGTCGCGCGTACCTCGACGGTTTTGTGCACGCGCTCGTCGACGCCCGCGCCTTCACCCACGTGGTGCAGCTGGACGCCGATCTCTCGCACGACCCCGCCGCGATCGCGTCGCTGCTGCAGGCCTGTCGCGACGGGGCCGACGTCGCGCTCGGCTCGCGCTGGACCGAAGGCGGCGGCACCGTGAACTGGCCGCTGTCGCGACGGCTGCTCAGCCGCGGCGGCAGTCGCTACGCCGGCGCGGTGCTGGGCCTGCCGATCCGCGACCTCACCGGTGGCTTCAAGTGCTGGCGCCGCGAGGCGCTCGCGGCGGTGCTGCGCGGGCCGGTGCGCACCGCCGGCTACGGCTTTCAAATCGAGATGACCGCGCGGGCTGTCGCGTTGGGCCTGCGCGCGGTCGAGGTGCCGATCATCTTTCGCGAGCGCGAGTACGGCAGCTCGAAGATGTCGGGCCGCATCGTGCGCGAGGCGTTGGTGGGGGTTTGGCGCCTGCGCAGGGAGCTGCGCCGTGGCCACTGACGGGCGCGATCACAGGCAGGAGAGGGCATGAGCTCGACCAAGGTCTATCTCTCGACCACCGGGGCGCCGGTCGATCCGGAGCACGCGCGCATCAGCGTATTCGATCGCGGCTTCCTCTACGGCGACAGCGTCTACGAGACCATGCGCACTGCGGGCGGCCGTGCCGTCGAGCTGGTGCGGCACCTGGCGCGACTGCACCGTAGCGCCGACGGCATCGGCCTGACGATCCCGTGGGACGACGCCGCGCTGGCGGACGCGATCACGCGCACCCACCTCGCCAGCGGCAACGACGAGAGCTACGTCCGCGTCGTCGTCACGCGCGGGGTCGGCCCGCTCATGCTCGACCCGCGGCGCTCGGAGGACCCGACGCTGGTGGTGATCGTGCAGCCGTTGACGGTGCCCACCGCCGAGGCCTACCGCACCGGCCTCTCGGCGGTCATCGTCAGCCAGACCAAGACCGGCGGCAGCCTGCTCGATCCGGCGATCAAGAGCGGCAACTACCTCGGCAGCATCCTCGCGCTGCGGCAGGCGATCGCATCGGGTGGCGAGGACGCAATCCTCTGCACGCCCGACGGCGAGATCGCCGAGGGGGCCACCAGCAACGTGTTCTTCGTGGCGCAGGGCGAGCTGTTCACGCCCGATCTGCAGGCCGGGCTGCTGGCCGGCATCACCCGCGAGGTGGTCTGTGAGCTGGCCGCTGCCGCCGGCCTGCCGCTACACCAGACCCGCGTGCTGCCCGAGCAGCTGCGCGCCGCCGACGAGGTGTTCTTGACCTCGTCGGTGCGCGGCATCATGGCGGTGACGCGGCTCGACGGCGTGACGATCGGCGATGGCACCGCGGGTCCGATCACGCAGCGGCTCTCGCAGGACTACGCGCGCTACCTCGCTGCCGCCGCCGCGGCCCCGAGCCGGTCGTAGCCGAGCGAGCGCGAGCGCTCGGGGGGCATCGATCGCCGCGCTCGCACGCGGGTCGCACGTCCGCGCCCCCGGCAACGCTTGCGGTTGCGACGGCCGCGGGGCGCGGGACACTCTACCGCCGATGACGCTCGACGATCCGATCTCGTCCATCATGACCGCCGGCCCCGAGACCGTGACGTCGACGATGCCGCTGGTGCGCGTGCAGGACATCCTGTTCCGTGCCCACGTGCACCACGTGCCGGTGACCCACGAACGCAGGCTGCTCGGCATCGTGTCGACCAACGACTTGTTGCGGGTCATCGGCGGCGATCTCTACGCCCCTGCCCAGGAGGTGATGGCCGCGCTCGAGCGACTGACCGCCGGCGAGGCCATGAGCACCGAGGTCGTCACGGTCGGCCCCGACGAGCCGATCCGTCGCGCGGTCGAGATCCTCCGCGTGGGCTCGTTCCACGCGCTGCCGGTGGTCGACGACGGCGAGTTGGTCGGCATCGTCACGACCGGCGACTTGCTGGGCCTGTTGCTGACGACCGCCGGCGACTGACGCGGCGCGCGTGCGTGGCGGTCAGCGGCGGGCGTCGAAGGCCTTGGCCGCGCGCGAGCCGGTCCAGCGGGTCGATAGCCGCAGGCAGCCCAGCTTGCACCGCGCGCGCTCGTGGTCCACGTCGCGTGGATCGCATTCGCGTTGGCAGCTCGCGATGCCGAACCAGTCGTCGCGGGTAGCGCTGCCCGTCGTGGCCGCGCGCGCCGGCGACGTCGCACGGCTCGCGGGGCGGGCGATGGCCGTGGTCGTCGACGGCGTTGGTGTCGATGGTCGCGGGCCCGCGGCGGTGGTGCCATCCGCGGTCGCGTCGCCGCGCGTGGTGACGTTCCCGCGCGCATCGGTGGTCTGCTCGCGCGTCGTGGTGTTCGACTCGCCCTCGTGGGCGCTGCCGGGCGGCGCGCCGCCCAGTCGATCTTCGCGGTGCCACGTGGTGACGCCGCTGTCCGACGGTCGCTCGTGTTGCTCGCAGGTGAGCAGGCAGGTCTGGCGATCGGTGCCGGCCAACGCGTCACACTCGTGCGCGCACGCCGGCGCCTGCAGCAGCGCGCGCACGAACGACAGCAGGGCGAGGACCGGCATCGGCATGGACAGGGCGAGCATAGCCCCCTTGGCCCGCGGCAATTGGCGTTGGTGCTTGCCCGCGGCGGCCGCCAGGCGCTAGCCTCCCGCGGTTTCCCCAGGTCCGCGGGCGCGGGCGGGGCAACACCTTGGAACGTCATCATGAAGCCTCTCGAGATCTGCAAGCACCTCGGCCCCGAGCGGGTCGACGGGTTCTACGGTGAGCTCTCCGGCAAGGAGGTCCGCCAGGTCCTCAAGGCCGGCGGTGTCGGCTCGAACGTGCCGGAGACCGCGTTCACCCGCGCCGCACGCCTCAAGGCGTGGCGCAAGCGCTTCGACGCCGAGTTCGGCGCCGGCAACGAGCAGCTCGCGCTCGCGCTGCTCATCGAGTGGCTCATGCGGCACCATCGCTCGATGCTGGTCGACTACCTCGACTCGCTGGGCGTGACCCATCGCCAGGGCGAGACCGACGAGGACTTCTGCGAGACCCGCACGCCCGAGCAGCTGCGCGAGGCCGCCGACAAGCTCTTCGACAAGTACGAGCACTACCACGTCGCGGTGTACCTGCTGCTGGTCGGCCACCTGCAGGAGACCCCGGTCTTCGATCGCACGCCTCGGCTGCTCCACGCGCTCGGCATGGCCGACGGCGACGCCAAGGCCTACATCGCCGATCACGAGAAGACCTGGCAGCCGTCGAAGAAGGGCGCCGCCTGACCATGGACCGCCTGGCGATGCTGCAGCAGCTGGCTCAGCGCGCGCCGGAGGATCCATTTCCGCAGTACGGCGTGGCGATGGAGCTGCGCAAGCAAGGCCGCGTCGACGAAGCCGTCGCGGCCTTCGGTGCGCTGTGCGAGCGCCACCCCGCGTACGTGCCCTGCTACCTGATGTACGGCGAGCTGCTGGCCAAGCACGGTCGCACCGCCGAGGCCGCGGCGATCTTCGATCGCGGCATCGCAGCCGCCCGCGACGCCGGCGACGGGCACGCCCTGGGCGAGCTCGAGTCGGCACGGGCGGCGCTGCCGTGAGCGTCGCGCTGCCGACGTTGGTGTTCGCGAGCCCCCGCAAGCTGCCCAAACCGGCGGAGTGCCCTGGCCGGGTGGTGGTGCTCGACATCGCGTTCGCAGCGGTCGCGATGGGCCGCGGCTTCGACAAGACCACCGGGGCCTTCATCGCCAAGTTCGGGCCGCGGCTGG
>WBZX01000602.1_pt1 | contig 31770 bp, 23 predicted proteins | sample 5204211 | NCBI WGS metagenome assembly WBZX01 (sample SAMN12344362, study PRJNA552823) | activated sludge metagenome | biome: Activated sludge suspended growth; feature: Nitrification reactor; material: Wastewater; isolation source: activated sludge from nitrification reactor of wastewater... | reverse complement strand
TGGTCGATCTTGATGCACATCTTGATGCGCAGATCGTTGTTGAGCCCCACGTCCCACGCGCTGGCGTGACAGATCACCTCGCGATCGGTCGGCTGCACGAACATCGAACGCTCCCAGAAGGTCGGTGGCAGCGCATCGAGGCCCAGTGAGGTGAAGAAGCTCTCGCCCATCTTCACCATCTGCAGCTCGTCGGTCTTCTTGGCCTTGAGCGCCTTGGTGACGTCGATGCTGGGCTCACCGGGGAACGGCTCGAGCATCGGGTAGATGTTCTGCCAGTCCTGCTGCCACATGTTGCCCAGCAGGTGCGCCGGGATCGGGCCGCTGGCGGGAACCTTGTCGCCGTACTTGTCGTGCAGCTTGGCGCGCACGTGGCAGTGCAGCGCCTCGTAGAGCGGCTTGACCTGGCCCCACAGGCGCTCGACCTCCTGCTCGAAGGCCTCCGGCGGCATGTCGTACTTCGATCGCCACAGCACGCCCATGTCCGCGAAGCCGATGTTGCGTGCGCCCTCGTTGCCGAGCTCGACGAAGCGCGTGTACAGCGGGCGCATGTCCTTGGCGGTGGCGTGCCAGCCCTCCCACGCGTCGAGTTGCTTGGCGTAGTCGCGGTCGTTGGTGAGCACGTCCTCGAGCTGACCGAGATCGCGGCAGGCCTTCTTGCCGGTGCCCTTGCAGTACTTGCCCTTGCCGTACATGCCGTCGAGCTTGGCCATGATCTGCGACAGTTCCTCGCGCTTGGCCGCGTCGTCGGGGGCCGGCAGCGTGCTCGAGAGCTTGAGCAGGTCGATCTGGCGTCGGACCTCGGGGTCGCCGGTCCAGCCGTCGAACTTGGTCGCGAGCTTGATGGCCTTGGTCTCGTAGGCCATGGTCTCGGCGTTCGCTGCCGCGGCGGCCTTCTCGGTCTCGTCGGTGATGTTGGTGGCCTTGGCCCACTCCGCGGTGCCGCCGGCGACGTAGAGCCGACGCAGCTCGCCGTCGACCTCCTTCACGAACGCGCGCGCCTCCTCGTCGAGCGCCGCGGCGGCGGGGTCGGGCTTCGCATCGGGCTTGGCGTCGGCCTTCGCATCGACCTTGGCATCACCCTTCCCGTCGGTCTTGGCGTCGCCCTTGCCGTCGCCCTTCGCGGCGACACCAGCGGCCTTGACGTCGGCCTTGCCATCCTTCGCCTCGGGGGCCTTGGAGCCGCACGCGGTGAGCAGTGCGAGCGTGACGAACGTGAGCGACGACGACGATCGGATCGACATGGCGGCTCGGACGGTATGCCCGTGCGCCGCTCTTTGGCAACCGGTTCGGCGCCGGTCGACGCGCTGTCGCTTGCGTAAGCGGGGGTGCTCGCCTCGACGGGGGTGTTGACCTCGCCGAGACCGGGCGACCCCGGGGTTCGTCCCACCCTCGCGACCGGCGGTCGCCAAAGCCGCTACACTTTCGCGCGATGACACGACGTGGTTGGCTCTTCATCGCGTGCACGCTCGCCGCGGGGTGCTTCGACCCCACCGATCTCACGGGCGCAGACACCGACGCCGGCTCGAGCGGATCGACCGCCGCGACCTCGACTGCCAGCGACACCAACGCCACCACTTCGGTTTCGAGTGACAGCAGCGTGACCGGCGAGGTGACGCTCACGGGCACGACGTCGGCGGACTCGAGCGGTGGGTCGAGCTCGGCGTCGAGCGCCGACGGCAGCAGCAGCAGCGGCACCGTCGACACATCGTCTGGCGGCAGCGAGACCACTGGCGGTCCGGTGGCATGCGACCTGTTCGATCCGATGTGCCCCGACGGGTTCAAGTGCAACGCCTTCGCCGACGACGGCGGCAGCATCTGGACGGCGTCGCAGTGCTTCGATCTCGATCCGACGCCCGCCGAGATCGGCGAGCCGTGCACGATGACCGACAGCCCCACCAGCGGCCTCGACGACTGCGAAGCCGGCTCGCTGTGCTTCGACTTCATGGGTGGCGATCTGACCGGCGTGTGCCACGAGTACTGCGGCGGCTCGCCCGACATGCCGACGTGCCCGACGGGCTTCGCTTGCGCGGGCTTCGACAGCAACGGGGTGGTCTTCCTGTGTCTGCCGTGGTGCGATCCACTGCTGCAGGACTGTGCCGACGGCGACGCCTGCTACCCCGTCGGCGATGCGTTCGCCTGTGCCCCCGACGCCAGCAACGGGGCCGGCTACGGCGACGGCTGCAACTTCGTGAACGCGTGCAGCCCGGGGCTCTTCTGTGCGAGCGCGGCCGGCGTGCCCGGCTGCGTATCGCTTGGGTGCTGCAGCCCGTTCTGCGACCTGTCGGATCCCATGCCCAACTGCCCCGGCCAGGCCGGCGGACAGGAGTGCGTGCCGTACTTCGACAGCCCGCCCGCGGGCTTCGAAGACGTCGGCGTGTGCATCATCCCGATGTGACGCCGAGCGCCTCGCGGAGGTACGGCGCGGTGCGGCTGTCGCCGCAGCTCCCCACCTGCCGTGGTGGGCCGGCGGCGACCACCCGGCCACCGTCGTCGCCGGCACCGGGACCCATGTCGATCACCCAGTCGCTGCCCGCGACCAGCTGCATGTCGTGCTCGACGACGACGACGGTGTTGCCGGCGGCCACCAAGCCCCGCAGCTGAGCGACGAGCAGCTCGACGTCGGCGGGGTGCAAGCCGGTGGTGGGCTCGTCGAGCACGTACAGCGCGTCGCCCCGCTGCACCCGCTGCAGCTCGGTCGCGAGCTTGATGCGCTGCGCCTCGCCGCCCGAGAGCTCGGTCGCGGGCTGCCCGAGTCGCAGGTAACCCAGCCCGACCTCGCGCACCGCCGTGAGCGCGCGCGTCAACGCCGGCTCCGCGGCGAAGAAGGCATGCGCCTGGTCGACCGTCATCGCGAGCACGTCGGCGATGTTGCGACCGTCGACGAGGATCTCGAGCGTCTTGGGATCGTAACGCGCGCCATGGCAGCTCGGGCACGGCGTGCGCACGCTGGGCAGGAACAGCAGCTCGACCATCACCGAGCCCTCGCCCGCGCAGGTGCTACAGCGGCCCTTGGCGACGTTGAAGGAGAAGCGGCCGGCATCGTAGCGACGCGCCCGCGCGGCCTTGGTGGCCGCGAAGATGCGACGCACGTGATCGAAGAGGCCGGTGTACGTCGCGAGGTTCGACCGCGGCGTGCGACCGATCGGCCGCTGGTCGACCTGCACCAGGCGACGGATGTTCTCGAGCCCCCCGACGATGCGCCCGGTGGTGGGCACCGCGGCGGTGCGCTCGAGTGCGTCGACCTCGTCGTCGTCGCCGCCGTCCTCGAGCGACTGACCGAGCGCGCTCGCGACCAGCTCGACCAGCGCTTGTGCGACCAGGCTCGACTTGCCCGAGCCCGACACGCCGGTGACGCACGTCAACACTCCGAGCGGGATTTCGACCGCGAGATCGCGCAGGTTGTTGCGGGTCACGTCGGTCAAGCGCAGCCAGCCACGCGGGGTTCGGGGCTCGTCGACGCGCGCGCGTGCCGGCGCGAACAGGTGCGCGGCGGTGCGCGAGGCCGCGACCCCGCGCAGGCCCGCCGGCGGCCCGCTGTAGATCACGCGCCCGCCCGCACTGCCGGCCCCCGGCCCGACATCGACGATCCAATCGGCGCGGCGGATGACATCGATCTCGTGCTCGACCACGAACAGCGAGTTGCCGGCCGCACGGAGCTGCGCGAGCGCGTCGAGCAGTGCCTCGGTGTCGGCCGGGTGTAGCCCGGCGGAGGGCTCGTCGAGCACGTACACGACCCCGAAGAGGTTCGAGCGCACCTGCGTCGCGAGTCGCAGGCGCTGCAGCTCCCCCGGCGACAGCGTCGGCGTGCTGCGGTCGAGCGAGAGGTAGCCGAGCCCGAGCCGCACCAACACGTCGATGCGCGCCAGCAGATCTTCGGCGATGCGCTGCGCCACCAACACCCGCTCGGGGTGCGCCGCGGCCTTGCGTCCGCCGTGTTCACCCCGCGCCGCCGGCCGCAGCAACGCTGCGATCTCGGCCAACGGCAGCGCGCCGAATGCTGCGATGTCGCGGCCCGCGAAGCTCACCGCCAAGGCCTCGCGACGCAGCCGCTTGCCGCCGCACTCGGGGCAGTCGATGCCGAGCATGTACTGCGCCACGCGCTTCTTCATCAGCGCGCTGTCGGTGTTCGCGAAGGTGTGCATCACCCAGCGGCGCGCGCTGGTGAAGGTGCCCATGTAGCTGGGCTCCCGCTTGCGCTCGAGGGCCCGACGGACCTCCGCAGGCGTGAACCCGGCGTAGACCGGAACCGTCGGGGTCTCTTCGGTGAAGAGGATCCAGTCGCGGGTCTTCTTGGGCAGCTCGCGCCAGGGCCGGTCGACGTCGTGGCCGAGGGTGGTGAGGATGTCGCGGAGGTTCTGCCCGTGCCATGCCGGCGGCCACGCGGCGACCGCCCGCTCGCGGATCGTCAGGCGATCATCGGGCACCATCGAGCGCTCGCTGACCTCGTAGACGCGCCCGAGCCCGTGGCACCGCGGACACGCGGCCTGCGGGGTGTTGGGCGAGAACGCCTCGGCGTGGACGATCGGCGCCTTGTGGGGATAGTCGCCGGCGCGGGAGTAGAGCATGCGCACGAGGTTCGACAGCGTGGTGACGCTCCCGACCGACGAGCGCGTGGTCGGGGTCCCGCGCTGTTGCTGCAGCGCGACCGCGGGCGGCAGCCCTTCGATGGCATCGACCGCGGGCACCGGCATCTGCTGGAACAGCCGCCGCGCGTACGGCGAGACCGACTCGAGGTAGCGGCGTTGGGCCTCGGCGTACAGCGTGCCGAACGCGAGCGACGACTTGCCGGAGCCCGACACGCCGGTGAACACCACCAACGCGTCGCGCGGCAGATCGACGTCGACGTGCTGCAGGTTGTGCTCGCGGGCACCTCGCACCCGCACCATGCCCGGACTCGCGGCGGCCGGCGATGCAGCGGTGGATTTGCGGCGTGGTCTCGCCATGCGAGGGCCGCGGTGTACCACGACCGTGGCGGCGCGGCCTTCAGCCGGGCTCCGCGTCGCTCGACGCGGCCGGACCGGTCGCGGTTCGCAGCACGCCGGCGGCCACGCGCCAGCGCGCCGACGCCATGGCGCACCACGACGGCGGCGGCTGGTGCATCGCGCACACCACCGTGCGCCCGTGGGCACACCACCGCCCGACGATCGCGTGCACGGCCGCGACGCCGGCGTCGTCGAGCGCGTTGGTGGGCTCGTCGAGCAGCAGCAGTTGCGGCTCCCCCACACACGCGGCCGCCAGCGAGACCTTGCGTCGCTGACCTGCCGACGACATCGACATCGGCGCGTCCATCGAGGTCGCGTCGAGCAACTGTTGGCCCGCTGCAATCGCAGCGGTCGGGTCTGCGCCGCGCATCTGCGCCACGAACTGCAGCCACTGCCGCGGCGTGAGCACCAGGAACGCCTCGGTGCGCTCCGGCATGTAGCCGAGCGCTCGCTTGGCCGCGAGACCGTCGCGCTCGAGGTCGTGGCCGTCGATGCGGATGCGGCCGCGAACGACCGGGAGCACGCCGGCGATCGCCGCCAGCAGCGACGACTTGCCGCTGCCGTTGGCACCCTCGAGCAACACCAGGCCGGCGGGCGCGCTGGCGTCAGCGGATGCCACGATGTCACGGCCGCCGCGCCGCACCGTCACGTCGGCCAGCACAAGTGCTTCGGATCCGGTCATCGGTGTAGTTCCGTGAACACGCGCATCCGGCGGCGTTGTGGCCGAGCGGCCTGACGACGTCCCGGTGCGCTGGTGGGCTGCACGCGTGCGACGTACCATGCCGGCGCGTGCGCGACGGGCCGATGACCGGCGGCGCCGTGGAGACGACGTATGAATCGACATGTCTTGATCGCCATCGCTGGATTGTCCTCGTTGATGCTGAGCAGTCGCGCCGCTGCAGGGGGCGGCTCACTGTACGAGCTGCAGATCGACGCGCTCGACCCCCAGGCCTGCGGCGGACAGGGTTGCTGGACCAACCACATGCGCGTGACGGATCTCGACGGCGACGGCAGCCTCGACATCTTGCTCGCCAACTACAACGACTTCTTCGGCGGTGGCGACGACCCCGAGCCGCTGGTGATCTACACCAACGACGGCGACGGTGGCTTCACCAACGTGTCGGCGTCGGCGCTGGGCAACTACGCGGGCAACCACCACCAGGTCGCCGTCGGTGACGTCGACGGCGACGGTGCGCGCGACATCTTCGGGCCCGATGGCTCGGGCGGCGCGTACGGGCTCTTCATCAACGACGGCACCGGCAACTTCGTCGACGAGGCCGATGCTCGCCTGCCGGGCGCGCCGTATCCCCAGGGTGGTGCCGCGCGCATGGGCGACGTCGACGCCGACGGCGACCTCGACATCTTCTCCTCCGATGGCTACGGCGCCGACGGCCCGCCGTGGGGCCACCTCTACGTCAACGACGGCACCGGCGTGTTCACCGAGCAGGACGGCGCGATCCCAGACTCGATCAACGGCGGCGACATCGATGATCTCGAGTTCTTCGATGCCGACGGTGATCACGATCTCGACCTGGTCGTGAACGCCCACAGCGGTGGCACCGGCGCGCTGTGGCTCAACGACGGCGCCGGCATGTTCAGCGCCTCGACGACCATCGACCCCCCGGGCATCGGCTCGCAGTTCCACTACAACGTCGCGCCGTGCGACGTCGACGGCGACCGCGACCTCGACCTCTGGATCGACAACACTGGTGGCAACTACACCGAGCAGCTGCTCATCAACGACGGCGTCGGCAACTTCGCCGATGAGACCGCCGCACGCGTGACCGGTGGCGTGAACGGCAGCGACGACAACGGCGTGGTGTGTACCGACGTCGACGACGACGGCGACTTCGACGCCGTCGTGATCGCACTTGGTAGCCCCGAGCGTTTCTACGAGAACGACGGCAGCGGCAACTTCTCGCTGGTCGGCGGCGTGTTCCCGGGACCGACCGACTGCAGCCTGTGGGGCGAGTTCGGCGACTTGAACGGCGACGGGCGCATCGATCTCGTGACCGGCCAAGGCGAGTGCAGCTCGTCGGACGAGGTCTACTTCGCAAACGACGGCGTGCCGGTCGACTCGAGGGACCCGGTGATCCGCAGCGTCGAGGCGCCCCCGGCCGCCGTGAGCGCGGACACCGAGGTCGTGGTTCGCTATGCGGTCAGCGACCGCACCGTCACCGACGAAGGCCCGCGACTCGCTCGCGCCTACGCGGTGCTCGATCCCAGCGGTGCCGCGACCGAGATCGACGCGACCGCGATGGGCGGAGACCTGTTCCGCGTGACGATCCCGGCCCAGCCCACCGGCACCGTCGTCTACACCCTGTGCGCCGAGGATCCCTCGGGCAACGTCGGCTGCTCGACCGAGCAGATGTACGACGTCAGCGAAGGCGGCACCACCACCGGGGGCTCGGACTCGGGCGGCGCCGACACCACGGCGAGCACGGATCCGACCGACCCCGACAGCTCGGGCAGTGCCAGCGCGAGCGCATCCGCGAGCGCGAGCAACACCGGCACCGCGAGCGACAGCGCGACCGCCAGCGCGGGCGACAGCGACGGCAGCGGCAGCAGCAGCAGCGACACCGCAGGCGGCACCGACACCGGCGGCTGCAGCTGCGATATGGCGCAGCCGGGCACACCGACGTGGTTCGGGCTCGCGTTGCTCGGCGTCGCGGCCGTTCGTCGACGCCGACGTCGCTGACGCTCGACGAGCCCCGCGGGGCAACGCGCGAAGGAGCGCCGCGATCGACCCCCTTCGCGCGAGCGCGCGCGTGCTCACGCGTCACCGCCCTGCGCCACGCGGCCCCGCCGCTGGCGCACGCGCTCCGCCGCGGGCGCGCGTCGCCAGACCCACAGCACGAAGGCGCCCGCCACTGCGAGCGCGGCGATGCGGCCCAGCCCCGTGAGCGCCAACGCCTGCAGCACCATCACCGTGGCGACCGCACGCACCATCGGCGCCTGTAGACGATCGTGCAGCTGGCCGTGGGTCGACGCCGCCACGACCGCAGGACCGCACGCCAGCGTCACCGTCGCAATCGTCAGGGGAACACCGGCGCCAGGCTGTGGCACCCCGAGCACCGTGAGGGCCGCCCACGCCACGAGCATCGGTAACGCCAGTGACGAGGCCGCGAGCATGCGCGCGACGAGGTCGAGGGCGGGCCTGCCGACGAGCGGATCGAGGGCATGACGCTCGAGCGCGAGCCGCCGTTCGTTGCGGAGCCCGAGCCAGAGCACAGGCGCAACGCCGAGGCTGCACCACAACGCGATCGCGGCGGTGACATTGCCACCCTCGGCATCGCCCACGTGGTGCCAGGCGAGTGCGATCGCGGCGATCGACAGCACCTCGAGCACGGTGACCAGGAGGATCGCGGCGCGATCGTTTGCCCACGCGACCGCCAACCACAGCCACACCAGCGCGCCGAGCGGACCGCCGCCGGTCGACGACGGCGTCCGGCGACGGCTCGCCGCCGGCAGCGGCCGCGCGAGTCGTCGCCACGACCAGCTCGTTGCCAGCCCGGCGAGCGCCAGCGCTGCCGCAGCCGATCCGAGCGCCATCACCGACCAAGCCGCACCCGCGGCCCCGAACACGAGGGCGGTGCGAGCCAGCGCGTCGCGATCCCGCAGCGCGAGCACGGCGACGCGCCATGCGATTGCAACGCAGAGCGTCGCGAGCCACCACGCGGTCGCGTCGAAGCGCGCGCGGGCCCACGTCGGCGCCAGAGCGTAGGCCACGACCGCGGCCAGCGGTAGCTCGAGCACGGCGAGGTGCACGGCGTGGGTGCGCTGCCACGTGCGCGACGCGATCGGCAAGTGGCGCAGGTGCATCACCTCGCTCGAGGCGACCACGCGGGCGCTCGCGAAGCCGGTGATGCGCAGGTAGGCCGCCAGCGCCACGAGTGAACCGAGCGCCCGCTCGACCGGCCGCGCGGCGTGCAGGGTCGCGCGCAGCTCGGCGGGCGGGAACCACAGCCACAGGTATCCGGTTGCCGCCAACGCCAGCGCGAGCACCAGGCCCTGACGCCGACGGACGTCGGTCAGGACCACAGTCGTCACGAAGTCGAACGGGCTCGGCACGGGTGGCGCTTGGATGGACCCCGCGCTGCGGCGCCGGGATTCGCCCGGGGCCGCGCAAAGCCCCTGTTCGCGCGCGGGAACACGCGCGCGAGCCAGTGCGTCCGGTCGCTCCGATGCCCAGCACCGTCATCGAGGTCCGTCGCGCCTATCCCCCCGCGCTCGAGCAACGCCTGCTCGAGTCCGTGCACGCCGCGCTGGTCGAGGCGTTCCAGATCCCCGTGGAGGACCGCTGCGTCCGCCTGGTGACCCACGACGCCGCGCGATTCCTCTGCTCGCCCAAGCGCAGCCAGCCCGAACGCTACACCATCGTCACGATCACGGCCTTCGCGGGCCGCTCGCTGGCGGCCAAGCGCAGGCTGTACGCCGGCATCGTGTCCCGCCTTGGCGAGCTCGGCATCCCGCCCGACCACGTGAAGATCATCCTCGACGAGGTCCCGCGGGAGAACTGGGGCCTGACTGGCAAGCCCGCTTCGGAGATCGAGCTCGGCTTTGTGGTCGAGGTCTGACCCACGGGAACCGATCGCGGCCACCGGCATCTGTTCGGGGACATGCGACGCGCGCTGGTGCTGTGGGCGGGGGCGGAGTTCAAGGGCTCGTGCGCGGCGGTGGTGCGTCACCTGGAGCGCGAGCGCTTCAGCTGCCAGAGTACCGACGTGGGCGAGGCCTGGAGCTCGACCCAGCTGTGGATCGACGAGTACCCCAACCTGATGCAGCGTGCCGACCTGATCGTGGTGCTGTCCCACGGCGGCTGGGACGGCCCGATGATCTTCGGTGGCACCCGCAACGGCCTCAGCACCAGCCCGCAGATCGGTCGCCACTACAGCAACCTGGCCTGGCCCGCCGTGTGCCGATGGTTTCGCAACATGCTCACGAGCGATGGACTCGCGATGATCCACGCCTGTCACTCCGCGGGCTCCAACCGCTACGAGAGCACCGACGGCGGCCAGGCCCACCGTTGGGTGGAGGAACTCTCGAGTGACGCGAGGATCTACACCGTCGGGGTCGAGGGCGTGACGTCGTCGGCGATCGGCAGCCAGAGCGTCGCGCTGCTGCAGTACGCGCTGCGGGGCAGCGCGCCGCCGCAGGCCGCCCGCGCCTACCAACCCGGCGGGCGTCAGGCCGCACGTTGGGGCGGCTGGCTGAACCTCGCCCGCCGCTGACGCGCAACCGCGACCTACCTTGCGATCATGCAGATCGCAATCACTGCTTGAGGCGGTAGCCGCTCTTGACCATCCACCGCACCACCCCGAGCAGCAGCAACAGGAAGCCCACGGTCATGCCCAGGCTCACCCCGACCGCGACGTCGGCGAGCCCGTAGAAGCTCCAGCGGAAGCCGCTCACCAGGTAGACCACCGGGTTGAACAGCGCGACCGTGCGCCAGGTCGGCGGCAGCATGTCGATCGAGTAGAACGCACCGCCGAGGAAGGTCAGCGGTGTGACCACCAGCAACGGCACGAACTGCAGCTGCTCGAAGCTCTTGGCCCAGATACCGATCGCAAAGCCGAACAGGCTGAAGGTCGTCGCGGTCATCACCAGGAACGCCGTCATCCACAGCGGATGCTCGATGCGCACGTCGACGAAGCAGAATGCGGTGCCGAGGATCACCAGCCCCACGAGGATCGACTTGCTCGCGGCCGCACCGACATAGGCGATCACCATCTCGAGGTACGAGATCGGTGCCGAGAGGATCTCGTAGATGGTGCCGGTGAACTTGGGGAAGTAGATGCCGAACGACGCGTTCGAGATGCTGCCGGTGAAGAGCGACAGCATCATCAGGCCCGGCACGATGAACGCGCCGTAGGAGACCCCACCGACCTCGGACATGCGCGAGCCGATCGCGGCCCCGAAGACCACGAAGTACAGCGAGGTCGTGATGACCGGCGCGATCAGGCTCTGCATGACCGTACGGAGGAAGCGCGCCATCTCGAAGCGATACAGCGCCCATACCCCGCGATGATTGATGCCCATGCTCACGCCCCCTCGTCGACCAGGCTCACGAAGATGTCCTCGAGTGAGCTCTGTCGAGTGTTGAGATCCTTGTACGCGAGGCCGAGCTCGCCGATGCGCTTCATCAGCGACGCGACGCCCTCGTGGGCCTCTGCGTCGTAGGTGTACTGCAGCGCGTGGCCATCGGCCTCGAGCGTCAGCGGCCAGTCCGCCAGCTCGGGTGGGATCGACGAGCGCGGCTCGACCAAGGTCAGCGTCAGCTGCCGCTTGCCCAGCTTGGCCATGAGCTTGACCTTCTCTTCGACGAGGATGAGCTTGCCCTTGGCGATGATGCCGATGCGGTCGGCCATCTCCTCGGCCTCGTCGATGTAGTGGGTGGTCAAGATGATGGTCACACCGCGCTCCCGCAGGCCGCGGACCATCGTCCACATGTCGCGCCGCAGCGCCACGTCGACCCCTGCGGTCGGCTCGTCGAGGAACAGCAGCTCCGGCTCGTGCGACAGCGCCTTGGCGATCATGACGCGACGCTTCATGCCGCCCGACAGCGCCATGATCCGCTCGTTGCGCTTGTCCCACAGCGACAGCTGCCGCAGCAGCTTCTCGAGGTACGCAGGGTCGGCCTTCTTGCCGAACAACCCACGGCTGAAGCTGACCGTCGCCCACACGGTCTCGAACGCGTCGGTGGTGAGTTCTTGCGGTACCAGCCCGATCTTCGTCCGCGCCGCACGGAAGTCGCGCTCGATGTCGTGCCCGGCCACCATCACGCGGCCGGTGCTGCGCGTGACCGTGCCGCAGATGATGTTGATCAGCGTCGACTTGCCGGCGCCGTTGGGGCCGAGCAACGCGAAGATCTCGCCTTCTTGGATCTCGAGGTCGACCCGCGCGAGCGCGACCGATCCCGAGGCGTAGGTCTTCTCGAGGCCGGAGACCGAGAGGATGGCCGTCACGGGCCCGAAGCTAGCGCACCTGGGGGCGCCCGCGGCCCCGCCGATCGGGCGGTGCGCGGCCTCATCGAGCTGGTGGGCCTGCCGCGCCCGCGACGACACCGGAGGCTCCGTCCTCGACCCCATGTGGGCCACGCTCGTGCGGGCGGCCGGTATCCACTCTACGGATCGTCGTTGCGAGCACAGCGATGACCGCCCCGGCCCACCGCGCCGCACCGAGCCCACCGCAGGTCTGCGAACCCGCGGACTCACCGGCCAACCTGCCCACGCGCGACTACGCCGACGACGGCGTGGGCGACGGCGTGGGGCTGGTGCCGCAGATCGCCCTCGCGCCCGGCGCGGTCGTCGACGGCACCCGCTATCGGCTGGTGGCGTGGCTCGGCGATGGCGGCATGGGCGTGGTCTACGAGGCCGAGCACCTCGACCTCGGGCGTCGCGTCGCGCTCAAGGTCCTGCGCAGCGAGGCCTGTCGGCGGCCCGATCGGCTCGCGATGTTCCGCGCCGAGGCGCGCGCGCTGGCCTCGATTCGCTCGCCGTTCATCGTCGAGCTCTACGACTTTGCCGAGCTCGGCGACGGCCGTGCGATGTTCGCGATGGAGCTGCTGCGGGGTCGCACCCTGCGATCGGCGCTCGCCCACGGCCCGATCGAGCTGTCGCACGCGATCGCAGTGCTGCGCCAGATCTGCAAGGGCCTCACGGCCGCCCACGCGGCGGGCATCCTCCACCGTGACGTCAAGCCGGAGAACATCTTCCTGACCACCGTCGACGGTCGACCGGACTGCGTGCGCCTGCTCGACTTCGGCGTGTCCGCGATCATGTCGGAGCATGGCCGCGTGCGCGGTCGCGTCGCGGGCACGCCGTGGTACTTCGCGCCCGAGCTGGTCTCGGGCCTGCCGCACGACGGTCGCGCCGACCTCTACGCGCTGGGGTGCACCGCCTTCGAGATCCTCGTCGGTCGGCGCCCGTTCGAGGGCAACGAAGGCGAGGTGCTGCTGGCCCACATCGGTCGCGAGCCGCCACGCTTCGCCGAGGTCGCCGCGGTGCCACCCCAGCTGGCCGCGATCGAGGCGGTGGTGCAGCGCTGCCTTGCCAAGCGACCCGAGGATCGCTTCGCATCGGCGGTCGAGCTCGAGGCAGCGCTGTGCGAGGTGCAGATCGCCTGCGGCCTCACCACCGCCCACGATGACCTCGCGCTGCCGGAGGTCGAGCCGCGGCGACGTGCGCGGCTGCGCGAGGCGATGCCCCACGCCGACGACCATGCTCGCGCGCACCGACGTCGCGTGCGCGGCTGGTGGCGACTGGGCGGCGCGCTCGCGGGCATGGTGATGGCCGGAACGATCCTGCACACATGGCCGTCCGAGGCCGCGCGCGCAGACGTCGAGACCCTCGTCGAAGCCGCGCGCCACGCCGCAGCGCAGGCCTACTTCGTCTATCCCCCGCCCGACGATCCCGACCATGCCACGGCCTACGACCACGTGCTGCGGCTCGAGGCCATCGGCGGGCTCGCCGGGGTCGAGGCCAGCCACCGCGCCCGTGAGCTGCGCAGCGAGTTCACCGGCACGCTCGTGCGACTCGGTGATCGCTACTGGGGGCTCGAGGGCGGTGCCGCGTTCGCGATCGACTACTACGCGTGCGCGCTGGTGTTCGACCCCGACCATGCGCACGCGCGCGAGCGGGCATCCCTGACGATCGGCGAGGTCGTCGCGTTGCGCGACAAGGCCCGCGATCACGCCTTCACGCGCGACGAGCTGGCCGCGGCCTCACCCCTCCTGGCGCTCGCCGAGGACGACGAGCGCCTGCGGACCGAACGACTCGCCGCGCTCGCACCGCTGGTGGCGGAGCGCAGCGCATCGACCCGCGTCGCGCTGGATCGCCTGTCGCAACGCGACGACCCACCGACACGCGCCCGACCGGTCGCACGGGGGTCGACGCCCGCCGGGCTTGCGCTGCCATCGAAGTCACCCGAGCTGGCCGCGCCCGCCGTCGATACCGCGACGCTGCCACTCGCACCGATCGTCGCCGACGATCCCGCGACTGCCACGGCTGCGCCCACCGCGGGCGACGCCGCGACGGTGCGCGCCCGCGTGCGGGAGGGCCGAGTTGCCCTGACGAGCGGCGAGCCGGCCACCGCGTCGCGTCGCTTCGAGGCCGCGCTCGCGCTCGATGCCGACGACGCCGACGCCCACGCCGGACTCGCGGAGGCCGAGTTCGAGCTCGGGCACGCCAGTTCGGCCATGCGCCACGCACGTCTCGCCGCCCGGCGCCGGCCCAACGATGCCGCCTTGCGGGTGCTGTGGGGCGACGCCTGCTTCAAGGCCTATCGCTACGCCGACGCGCTGACGCAGTACCAGCGTGCGCTCGAGCTCGGCCATGCCGCCGCGGCCGCGCGCGTCGCCAAGGTCCGCGCGAAGCTCATCGAGTGAGTGCGCGGGCGCCGAGCGCCTCCTGCAGCGCACGGAGCCTGCGTCGCGTCTCCCAGCGAAACACCGCCGCCAAGATCGGCTCGAGCACGAACGCGAGCCACCGCGGTCGCGCTCGGAAGTTGTACGTGTACGTGACGCGGCTGTGCCCGTCGTCGATCGCGTCGTGGCGGATCGATGCCGCCCACCGCTCGAACAGCGGCGGGTGGTTGATCATCTTGACCGCCGCCACCACGCCGCGCTCGAAGCTGACGTAGACCGTGCGCACGGTGAGTCCGCCCACCAGATAGCGCCCGCGGCACACCGCGATCGCGCCGTGCCCCGCAGCACCGCCGCCCTCGACGAACGCCTCGCGCAACAGCGTGTCCCACTCCAGCCGCGCGCCATAGTCGTGCAGTAGATCGAACACCGCGTCGCACGAGGCCGGCATCGACTCGCTGACCCGTGCGTGCACCACCCCGGGCCAGTGTAGCAACTCGTGGGTCACCGATCGCCGGCGGGTACGGCGTCGCGTTCCCCTCGCGGCGTGTCGTCCATTCTAGTCCCCGGCAGCGGACGGCGGCGCGTCGCTCGACCGGGCGCCACGCCAGCCACGGCGCACCAGCTTGCTCAGCTCGACCGCCGATACCGGCACGAATCCAAGGCCGAGCAGCGCCAGCACCTCGAGCGTGGTCATCGGCGCCAGCTCGAACCACGCGCGCGTCTGCGACCAGGCGTGCAGGCCCAGCTGCAGCCCGATCGACACCGCCACCACCACCACGAGCACGACGTTGCGCGACCAGCCCACCTCCCACAGCAGCTTGTCGCGGCTGCGGGCGGCGAAGGCACGCAACAACACGCCGAACACGAGGCTCGAGAACGCCAGCGTGCGCGCGAGCTCGACATCGCCGTGGTGCAGGCCCCACGCGAAGGCGCCGAGTCCGACGGCGGCGTGCATCCCCGCGACCCAGGCGATGTCCAACCACGCCTCGCGGCCCAGCAACGGCGATCGCGGGTCACGTGGCGGCCGCAACATCACGTCGTCGTCGGCCGGATCGATGGCCAGCGCGATGCCCGGCAGCGGCTCGCACATGATGTTGAGCCACAGCAGCTGCAGCGGCAGCAGCGGCAGCGGCCACCCGACGATCGCGGCGACCAGCATCATGACCAGCCCGGCGGCGTTGCCCGACAGCAGGTAGATCACGGTCTTGCGAATGTTGTCGTAGACCACCCGCCCCTCGCGGATCGCGGTCACGACCCCGCCGAGGTCGTCGTCGACCAGGACCATGTCGGCGGCCTCGCGCGTCACCTCCGTGGCGCCCTTGCCCATCGCGATGCCGATGTCGGCTTCGCGGATCGACGGCGCGTCGTTGACCCCGTCGCCGGTCATGGCCACCACCTCGCCGTGCTCGCGGAGCCGTCGGACGATCGCGGTCTTGTCGGCCGCGGTGCGCCGGGCGAACACCGTGTCCTCGACCCCGCGGCCGGCCTCGACGATGCCGAGCTCGCGCGCGATCGCCTCGGCCGTCAGCGCATGATCGCCGGTGATCATCACGACGTGGACGCCGGCCCGCTGGGCCGCGCGCACCGCCGCCAACGCCTCGGCCCGCGGCGCATCGGCGAGCCCGACCAGGCCCAGCATGGTCAAGCCGGCGTCGTCGTCCCCCTCGCCGGTCGCGACCGCGAGTACCCGCAGGCCCCGACCGGCCATCGCCTCGACCGCGGCCGCGAGCTCGGGCAGCACGCTCGTGCACGACGCCTGCACCGACTCGACCGCGCCCTTGACGTAGACCCGCCCATCGTCGCGCCACACCGCCATGCGCCGACGCTCGGTGTCGAACGGCATGGTGCGCACGCGCGGGCGCTCGCGTTCGATGTCGCCGCGACGGATGCCGCGCTCGGCGGCCGCTCGAAGGATGGCGATCTCGGTGGGGTCGCCGACACCGCCGTCGTCGTCGAGTTCGGCGTCACAGCACGCCGCGGCCGCGAACAACAGCGCCTCGGCGTCGGGCCCCCGCTGCTCACGCAGCGTCATCACGCCGGTGGTGAGCGTGCCGGTCTTGTCGGTGCAGATCGTGGTCGCGCAGCCGAGCGTCTCCACCGTCGACAGCCGTCGCACGAGCACGCGTCGCGCCGACAGGCGCCGCACGCCGACAGCCATCGCGACGGTGACCACCGCCGGTAGGCCCTCGGGCACCGCCGACACCGCGAGCGACACCGTCGTGAGCAGCACGTCGAACCACGGCAGTCCCCGCCACCAACCCAGCGCGCCGACCAGCGCGACCAGCACGACGGTTGCGTACAGCAGCACGCGGCCGAGCGCCGACAGCCGCTTCTGCAGCGGCGTCTCACCCACCTCGGTCTGCGCGAGCAGGTGGGCGATCTTGCCCAGCTCGGTCGCCATCGCGGTCGCGATCACCTGCGCCCGTGCGGTGCCGGTTGCGACCGTCGTGCCCATGAACACGCGATCGGTGCGCTCGGCGATCGGTGCATCGTCGGCGATCGCGGTCGGCGACTTCTCGACCGGCTGGCTCTCGCCGGTCAGCACCGACTCGACCACCGACAGCGACGCAGCCTCGAGCACGCGCGCGTCGGCGGCGACGACGTCGCCGGGCTGCAGCAACAGGATGTCGTCGGGCACGATCTCGATCGCCGGGATCAACCGCCCGACGCCGTCGCGCAGCACCGAGGCCCGCGCGGCAGTCATCGAGCGCAGCGCCATGAGGGCCCGCTCCGCGCGCGACTCCTGCACGTAGCCGATCACGCCGTTGACCAGCACGATGAGGGTGATGGCGACGGCGTCGTCGTAGGCCCCGACCGCGACCGAGACCCCGGCGGCCGCGATGAGGATGAGCACCAGCGCGCTGGCGAACTGCGCGGCGAACATCCGCCAGCGTGGGGTCGCGGCCTGGCGCGTGATCTCGTTGGGGCCGACCCGCAGCAACGCGGCCCGGGCGGCGTCGGTGCTCAGCCCGCGGGCGACCTCCGATCCGCCGCCCGCCACGGTGGCGGAGGCCAACGTCCGACGGTCGTTCACGCTGCGCAGGCTATCATCGCCAGGCGCCGAAGCACCGTCGACTCAGTCGGACGCACGGCTGCCATCGTGCTCGCCGCCGGCCGGTGGCGACTCGCCGCGATACTCCGCCAGGCGGTACTGGATCTTGCGCGGCGAGATCCCGAGAATCTCGGCGGCCTTGCTGGTGCTGCCGCGGACGTGCTCGAGGGTCTTGAGGATCGCGAACTTCTCGATGTCGGCCATCGACGAGCCCGGGATCGGCGGGGTCTCGTCGCCCATGCGCGCGTGGACCATGATGTCACGCGGCAGGTGTCGCGGCTCGATCTCGTGCCCCTGGCACAGGACCACGGCGCGCTCGATGCAGTTCTCGAGCTGGCGCACGTTGCCCGGCCAGTCGGCGCTGAGCAGCACCCGGAGCGCGCGGTCCGAGAAGCCGCGGATGAGCTTGCGGCTCTTGCTCGCGTAGCGCTCGAGGAAGTGCATCGACAGCGCCGGGATGTCCTCGCGGCGCTGGGCCAGCGGCGGCGTGCGCAGCGTGATGACGTTGAGCCGGTAGAAGAGGTCCTCGCGGAAGCGGCCCTCGCGGACCTCGCGATGCAGGTCGCGGTGGGTCGAGGCGATCACGCGCACGTCGACGCTGACGGGCGTGTCGGAGCCGACCGGCTCGAACTGCCGCTCCTGCAGCACGCGCAGCAGCTTGACCTGCGTCGACATCGGAATGTCGCCGACCTCGTCGAGCAGCAGCGTGCCACCGTCGGCCTTGAGGAAGCGGCCGTCGCGTCGCGCGGTCGCGCCGGTGAACGCGCCCTTCTCGTGGCCGAACAGCTCGCTCTCGAGCACGCCCTCGTTGAGGGCCGCACAGTGCACCGCCACGAACGGCGCTTGCTTGCGGCGGCTCCACGCGTGCAACGCCCGCGCGACCAGCTCCTTGCCGGTGCCGCTCTCGCCGAGGATCAGCACCGAAGCGTCGGAGTCGGCCACCTGCCGCACCAACCCCAGCAGCTCGCGCGACTGCTTCGACTGGCCGATCCACTCGAGTCCGGGCGCGATGCCCTCGCCGACCAGCGCGGTCTTGAGGCGCACGTTCTCGCGGCGCAGCTCGTAGCTCGCCAGCACCCGACGCACGACCACCAACAGCTCGGGAAAGTGCACCGGCTTGGTGAGGTAGTCGTCGGCACCCAGCTGCATGGCCGAGACCGCGTGCTCGACCGAGCCGTAGGCGGTCATCACGACCACCCCGGTTCCCTCGAAGCGCTCGCGCACCTTCTTCATCAGCTCGATGCCGTCCATGCCCGGCATCTTCACGTCGGTGACGATGAGATCGGGGGTCCAGTCGTCGAGCTGACCGAGTGCCTTGAAGCCGTCCGCCGCGCTGCGCACGACGAAGCCCTCTTCCCGCAGCAGTTCGACCAGCGCCGAGCGAGCCGCGGGCTCGTCATCGACCACCAGAATGCTCGCACCCTGCACGTTGGACTGCTCGGTCATGGTCCTGATCTCTCCCAGCGCCCGACGCATCGGGCAATCACGCTTGCCGGCAACTCTTGCGGCAGACCCCCCGAAACGCAACTATTGCGGAGACCGCACGACGAGCACGTTCGCCGGACACCGATGCACGATCTTGCTGGCGGTGGTGCCGAGCAGCCGCTCGAGCGTGCCGTAGCCGTGCGAGCCGATCACCACCAGCTCGGCAGCGATCTCCTTGGCGACGTCGCAGACCACGTCGGCGGGCTGACCCATGCGGACGTGCTTGGTGACCGCGAGGCCTTCGGCGTCCGCGAGCCGGCGCGTCAGGCCGCGCTCGGCCTCCTCGACCAGCGCGACGTCGAGCTGCGCCATCGACATGCTCCACACCGCGTCGGGCAGCCCGACTGGGATCGTCACCGCCCGACAGGCGTGCAACGTGGCGCCGAGCTTCTGCGCGAGGCTCACCGCGGTGCGAAAGACATCGGGCTCGCGCTGCGACCCGTCGAGGGCGACGAGGATGGTGCGGTACATCGCCTGCGACTATGGCAGCCGCTCGCGCCGGGCCAAGACGGGCGCAGCGCGCAAAAAATGCGCCCTGGTCGGACCGCCGTTTGGATGATGCTGGCGGACGTCGTGGCCCAGTTCCTCGAGGACATCCAGGCGTACATCGGCTTCGGCGAGGCGGACGGGGAGCGGCTGCGATCCCTGCACCCGATGCTGTCGCGGCACTTCGAGTCGATCGCCGATCACTTCTATGCCTGCATCCTGCGTCACGATGGCGCGCACTCGGCGATCACCGGCGGCGATGCCCAGGTCCAGCGGCTCAAGCGGACCCTCGTGGCGTGGATGGACTCGGGCCTGCGCGGGCCGTGGGACGAGGCGTTCTTCGAGCGCCGCGCTCGCATCGGTCGCAAGCACGTCGAGATCGGTCTGCCGCAGCAGTACATGGTCACCGCGATCGGCGTGATGCGGCAGGACTACCACGCGACCCTGCGAGAGGAGCTCGCAGAGGATCGCGCGGGACGCGAGGCGGCGATCGTCTCGATCGATCGGCTGCTCGACATCGAGCTGGCGATCATGCTGCAGACCTATCGCATCGACTCCGACGACGAGCTGCGTCGCAACGAGCGACTGGCGACCATCGGCATGGTCGCGGCCAGCATCGGCCACGACCTGCGCAACCCGCTGGGCGTGATCGAGTCGTCCGCGTACATCCTGCGCCGCCTGGTCGACGACGACCGCGGCCAGCGGCACCTCGACAAGATCGTCAACCAGGTCCGCAGCTGCAACCGCATCGTGACCGCGCTGCTCGAGCTGGCCAAGTCGCGGCCCCCGCGATTCGCCCCCGTCGAAGCCAAGACGGTGGTCAACAACGCGCTCGCGATGATGTCGACCCTCGATGGCATCGAGGTGCGTGTCGAGGTGACTCCGGGCCTCCTGCTGCACGCGGACGCCGGCCTGCTCGAACAGGCCATCATCAACCTGGTCGTGAACGCGGCGCACGCGATCGGCCGCAACCGCGGCGCGATCACGATCCAGATCGCGCCCCACGACGCGGACTTCAACGCGATCGTGGTCCAAGATGACGGGCCGGGCTTCGACCCCGAGGTTCTCCCCAAGGTGTTCGAACCCCTGGTGACCACCCGAGCCAGCGGCGTGGGCCTGGGCCTGGCGTTGGTGCGCAGCGTGGCGGAGCGCCATCGCGGGCGCGCGCAGGCCGAGAATGCGACCGGCGGCGGCGCGCTCGTTCGCCTGCTGCTACCATCCCGGGAGGCGCAGATCGCCCCGGAATCATGAGCCCTGGATCGGTCCTGATCGTCGATGACAACGAGGACTTGGCCGAGAACCTCGGAGAGGTCTTGAGCGACGAGGGCTACGAGTGTGCCATCGCCCACTGCGGCAACGCGGCCATCGCCCGTCTGCGCGAGAGCGACTTCGACCTGGTGATCACCGACCTGCGCATGTCGCCCGGCGACGGGCTCGCGGTGGTCGAGGCGGTCCGCCAGCGCTCGGCGACCACGCCGATCGTCGTGATGACCGCGTTCGCGGGCGAGCTGCACATCGACACGGCGCAGCGCGCGGGTGTCACCACGGTGGTCGCGAAGCCGGTCGATCCCGGCAAGCTGATCCAGCTGGTCCGCGGCCAGCTCGACCGTGAACCAGCGGGCGGCGTCCCGTAGGCGCCGCCATGAGCCTCGCGGGCGCACGCATCGTCGTCATCGACGACCAAGCCGACCTCGCGGACAACCTGCGCGAGATCCTCGAGATCGACGGCGCGACGGTGGCGCTGGCCGGCACCGCGGCCGACGGCCTCGAGGTCGCAGCCGCCGGCTGCGACGTGGCGTTGGTCGACGTGCGGCTGCCCGACAGCACCGGCATGTCGCTGCTGCCCCGCCTGCACGCGCTCGACCCCGCGACGGCCGTCGTGCTCATCACCGGCCACGCATCGATCGACGACGCCATCGAGGCCGTGCGCGAGGGCGCATATGCGTACGTGCTCAAGCCCTTCGACAGCGTCGATCTGCACGCCACCGTCTCGCGCGCGTGCGCCCAGGTCGCGCTGGTCCGGCGCACCGCAGCGCTGCAGCGCGAGCTCGAACGACGCGAGGACGAGCTGCGCACGCTGGTCGACACCGTCGCCGCGCTACTGCTGGTGCTCGACGGCGACGGTAACGTGATCGACGCCAATCCGGCGGTCGCCGTCGTGTTGCTGACGCCGGTCGAGACCTTGATCGGCCAGGCATGGGCGAGCTACGTGCCGCCCCGCGATCGACCCGCGCTGCTCGAGGCCTACAGCCAGGTGCGTGCGGGCATGGGCGCATCGTTCGAGGGCCGGGTGTTGCGACAGCACGGCAGCCACGTCGAGGAGCGGGTGATCCGCTGGCGCCTCGCCGGCGCCGCCGGCCGCGACGGGTTCCGCATGTACGCCTCGGGCCTCGACCTCACCGAGACCCGCGCGCTCGAGCGGCGCACTTCGCTGGCCGAGAAGCTCGCCGCGGTCGGCACGGTCTCCGCGGGTCTCGCCCACGAGATCCGCAATCCCCTCAACGCCGCCACGCTCCAGCTCCAGCTGCTCGAGCGCCGACTGCTCAAGGTGGTGGACGCCGAGCGAGCCGGCACCATGCTCGAGCCCATCGGGCTGGTCCGCGAGGAGCTCGCGCGGCTGTCGCGACTGGTCACGGAGTTCCTGCAGTTCGCCCGCCCGGCCGCGCTGCAGGCCCGCGACACCGATCTCGCCAACGTGCTGGGCCAGGTGGTCGAGCTCGAGCGGCCGGTTGCCCGCGAACGCGGCATCGCGCTCGAGCTGCACGCCCCACAGGACGCGGTCATCGTCGAGGCCGACGGCGAACGGATCAAGCAGATCGCGTTCAACCTGGTGCGCAACGCGATCGAGGCCGCGCAATCGCGTGTGCTGGTGTCGGTCGAGGTCGACGGTGCGGGCGCTCGCATCCGCGTGCGCGACGACGGCCCTGGCATCCCAGCGACCGATCTCCATCGCATCTTCGAGCCGTTCTTCACCACGAAGGAGGGCGGCACGGGTCTCGGCATGGCAATCGTGCACAGTTTGGTGGAGCGCCACGGCGGGAACATCGAGGTCAACTGCAACGGTGGCACCGAGGTGGTGATCGCGCTGCGCCGCCACGTGCCGTGAGGCGGGCCGCTAGCGTGGAGCAGCGGCCGTCTCGACCGCTTCGATCGCCGCGCGGGCGCGGGTGACCATCGGCGCGAAGCCGGGGTGCGTCGCCCCGAAGTCGATCATCGCGCGCAGGATCTCGAGCGCGCGGGCCTCGTCGCCGATCGCTGCGAGATCGTCGGCGTAGTGCAGCGCAGCCTGGGCCGCCGCGTGGTCGTGCTCCTCGAATTCCGGCATGCGCCCGAGCCCGCGCTCCCAGTACGGCACCGCCGCTGCCGGACTGCCCAGCTGATGCAGCACCGAGCCGAGATTACGCGCCGACATGCGCGCGCTGCTGTGCCCCTCGCCGAACGCGGCCACCTGGATGCGATAGGCCCGCTCCAGCAGCTCGCGCCCCGCCTGCGCGCGATCCATGTTGCGCAGCAGCAGGCCCATGTTGTTGAGCACGCCCGCCACCGCAGGGTGCTCGGGGCCGTAGGTGAGTTCCTGCAGCCGCAGTGACTCGCGGTAGTGCGCGAGTGCGTCGTCGTGGCGTCGCGAGGCGAACTCGGCATTGGCCAGCGATGTCAGGTAGGCCGCGAGTCGCAGGTCGTGGCGATCGGGCGCCGCGCGCAGGCGCTCGACCGCGCGACCGAGGTGCGCGATCGCGGCCTCCCACTGACCGAAGCGGGTCTCGACCAGGCCCTGTGCGCGCTGCAGCTCGCTCTCGAGCTCGTCGGCCACCACCGGGTTGTGACGCCGCAGTCGCGCGATGAGACCTTCGGCGTCGCGCACACGCGACAGCGCGGCGGCCTCTTGCCGCTGCTCGTAGCCCAGCTGCACGACCTGCCGGTTGGCGGCCGCGATCGCGTCGACGGTGCTCCCGCTGCGCAGCGCGGCCTCCCACGCCTCCTGTGTCGACGCGAACGCGCCATCGTCGTCATCGAGCTGATCCTGATAGCGCTCGCGCGCCATCAGTGCCCGCGGCAGCAGCCGCTCGTCGTCGAGGCCGCGCGCCATCTCGACGGCCGATTCGGCCTCGCGCAGCCCATCGTGGAAGCGTCCGGCGCGGAACATTGCGTCGGCGGCGGCGAGCGCATCGACGGTGGCACCGTGGCGGGCGCGCGCATCGGGCCGGTCGGGCAGCGTCCACACCGGATCGTCGAGCAGCGCCGGCGAGGTGCACTCACGCACCGGCGGCAGCGCATCCACGGCCTCGATCGCGCGGCCCGAGCTGTCGGCCGCAGCGTCCTCGAACACCTGCAGCAGCGCGACCACGGCGTGGCGTCGCGCGTCGAGGCACGCCTGCCGCCGATCGAAGAGCGCGTCCGACTCGACCCCGTCGCGATGGGCGACGCAGACCTCGGTCGCCGCGCTGCGCCACTGCTCGACGTAGTCGTCGAGCAGCCGCGCGACCGTCAACGCGGCCTCGCTGGCGTAGCTGGCCCCCGCACCGCCGAGCTGCACGGTGAGCCGCTGACGATCGTCATCGGTCCACACCCCCGCCATCGCGTCGTCGTCACACCGCGGTGCACCGTCCGAGCCGACCTGGCCACCGATGATCGCGCCCGCGACCACGCCGGCGGGCACCAACGCGAGCAGCCACGGTCGCAGCGAGCGGGCCAGCGTCGCAGTGCCGAGCTCGAGCTGGCGCACCAACGCGGCCATCGACGGCCAGCGGGCCTCCGGCGCGATCGACAGCGCTCGGGTCATCACCCGCCGCAGCCAGGGCGGCACCGCCGGCTCGCCGGGGATCGCGATCGCGACGCCGGCGCGGTAGAGCTTCCGCAGCTCGGCCCGCGTCCGCGCGGCGTAGGGCCGCGTGCGCCACAACGCCTCGAAGATCGTGACCGCGAGGCTGAACTGATCCGAGCGACCATCGAGCGGCTCGCCCGCGAGCTGCTCGGGTGACATGTACGCGGGCGTCCCGGTCGTGAGGCTCAGCGCCAGCGATTCGTCGGACGACGACGATGCGGGCTCCGAAGGCTGTCGTGTCCGACGGCTGCTGCCGACCGGGAGCGCAACGCCGAAATCGGTGATGCGCACGCGCTCGTCGTTGCCGATGAGGATGTTGTCGGGCTTGACGTCGCGGTGGATCATGCCGGCGGCGTGGGCCGCCGCCAGGCCCAGCGCGGCCTCGCGAAAGACCGCGACGATCGCCGACCACGGGCGCTCGCGCTCCGCCAGCCATGCCCGCAGCGTCCGCCCCGCGACGTACTCCATCACCAGGTACACGCGCCCGCGATCGACCGCGGCTTCGTGCACCGTGACGACGTTGGGATGCGACAGCTTCGCCATCGCCTTGGCCTCGGTCAGCAGCCGCGCGCGCTCGTCCTCGGAGGGGTTCCCGCGGGTGTGCAGCAGCTTGATCGCAACCCGCCGCTCGAGCGCCGGGTCGAACGCCGCGTAGACCGAGCCCATGCCACCGCGGCCGAGCAACTCGAGTACGAAGTAGCGGCCGACGCGATCGCCGGGCCGCGGTGCGGCGCTGCCGTCGCCAGCGTCGGCCGCGAGGCGCTCGGTCGCGGTCGGCTCCGGCGTCGGCGACGGCGCGGCCTTCTTCGCCTGTCGGCGGGTCGGCACCGCCGCCGGATCGGGGGATCCGTCGGGCGCCGCGGTCTCGTCGCTGTCCACCGTCACGCGCTCACCCGCCAGTATGTCCGGCCCGCCGCGGCAATGGAACGCGCGCCGATGATCTACACTGCAGGCTGTATGGACTCACTTGATTCGAACAGTTGGCATCGATCGATACCGCTCGGCTGGACGCGCGCACGGCCCTGGGGCCTCGCGCTGACGCTCGCCATCGCCTGCGGAGGCGATGACGGCGGCACCGCGGCGGACAGCACCGCCGACGGCGGCAGCGACACCAGTGGCGGCAGCACGGCGAGCACGACCGCCTCGACGACGGCCTCGACCTCGGCCAGCACCACCGTGGGCACCAGCGCCAGCACCACGGTCGGCACCACCGATACCGACACCGACACGGCGACCACCACCGCGACCACCACCGCGACCTCGGACAGCGGCACCGGCAGCGAGACCGGCTCGGCCGCCTGCGGCGCGATGGATTGCGCCGCCGATCAATACTGCGACTGGGTGATGAACTCGTGCGGCGCCAATCGAGTCGACCAGCCGCAGTGCACGATGATCCCCGACGGCTGTCCCGAGCTGGTCGAAGATCCCGTGTGCGGCTGCGACGGCATCGTCTACTCGGGCGAGTGCTCGGCGGCGCTGCTGGGCGTCGACGTCGATGTCGACGGCGCCTGCACCACGCCGCCGGATCTGTTCCCGTGCGGCTACAAGTTCTGCGATCCCACCACCAGCTACTGCCAGCACAGCGTCTCGGACGTGCTGCCCTCGCCGGATGGTTTCACGTGCGTGCCGCTCCCGGACGCCTGCGGCGAGACGCCCGATTGCGATTGCCTCGCCGCCCGGCCGTGCGCGGAGTTCTCGTGCGAGCCCAGCGGTGATGGCCTGGTCGTGATCTGCCCCGGCGGCTGAACGCCCCCGGCACCGGCGGCCCTGCGCGCGCGCGAGGTGCCGCCGGTTCTTGCTAGTCGCAGGCGAAGCCGTTCGCGGCGCCTGGCGTGCCGTACTCGCCGCCGACGTTGGCGTCGACCAGGGCGTCGGCGGAGAAGCACCAGTTGCCGGTCAGGTCGTTGTCGGCCGGGTCGAGCGCGAACGGGTCGAGGCTCCACGAGCGCCCGGTCGGCGCGCTGCCCCACGCGGCCATCTCGTCGAGCACGTCGAAGGCGTTGAGCAGCACCACCGTGTTGCCGGTGTTGGTCAGCGACGGCAAGGTGCCGAAGTAGCCGTCCGCCGCGACCGCGTACGGCCACGTCGTCATGTCGTGCGAGGCGATCACCGCGTACGACGACGGGCCGACCACCGCGATGTCGTCGACGATGCCCTCGTTGGTAGCGTCATCCTGGATCCGCAGGCCTTGGAGATTGATGTCCGCGTCGGTGTTGTTGAAGACCTCGATCCACTCGCAGGTGTCGAGTGGGCAGGTCGGGTTGGCCATCACCTCGGTGACGATGAGGTCGCCCGGCAGCAGGTCGTCGACGCCGAAGGGCGCATCGGTGGCCTCGATGTAGCCCTCGAGATCGGCGGCGGAGCGCGGGGCGATCTTGAACTCGCCGTCGAAGAAGTTGAGCGGGCCCTGGATCGCCGTGAAGCCCGCATCGAACCACAACGACGGGAACGACAGATCGTCAGCAGGCGCGCTGTAGAGGAAGTCGTCGATGGTGACGTCGACGCCGCCCGCTTCGACGGCGAACTCCTGCCCCGACAGCGCGACGACCACCAGCGGCTCGTCCTCGACCCGCACGAGCACGGCCTCCCACGGCTCGCCCAGCTGGGCCGCGTCGACGAGGTCCGGCGTCAGCTCGACGCCGGTGGTGCCGGTCGCCGTCACACTGCCGCCACTGGCGTCGATCTCCGTGAGATCGTCGAACTCGGCGGTGACGCCGAGGATGTCGACCTCGTCGCCCACCGACACGCTCGGGACCTCACCGACGTAGACGTAGACGCCGCTGTACTCGCCGCCCGCGGGCTCCTGCACGAAGAACGCGTTGCCCGACACGCCGGTCACCACGACCCCGCGCACGTCGACGTCGGTGCCGATCGCCAGCGTGCCGTCCTGGATCTCGTAGATGGTGTCATCGTCGGCCCCGCCGCCGCTCGAGCTGCCTTCGCTGCCCGAGCCCTCGGCACTCGCCGAGGCCGAGGTGTCGGTCGCGGTGTCGTCGGTGCCCGGCGCGGTGGTGTCCGTCGCCGCAGCGCCGCTGCTGTCGACCGAGCCTCCGTCGGGATCACCGGTCGCCGCGTCGGATCCGCCGACGCTGCTCGACGAGCCCGCCGAATCGTCGAGGCCGCCGGCTGTGGTGCGCCCCTGGTCGCCACTGGCGCAAGCGGCCACGAGGAGGGGGAGGGAGAGGAGTGCGGTGTACGGGATCGCGCGCGTCACGGGGTTGCCGTGCAGCAGACGGGTACGACCGCCGCTCGGTTGCAGCGCGGTCGCGATCGATCAGCTCACCTCGTCGCGGCCCATGCTCTGGTAGACGTCCTCGAGGTCGCTGCGAACCTTCGCGAGGGCGATGACCTCGACGTCGGCGAGCACGAGCTCCCGCAGCAGGTGCGCGGCTCGCTCTTCGCTGCCGTGGATGCGGACCTTGAGCAGGCCGCGATCGGCGGTCTTGGGGTCGGGCTGCGGCTCGCCCTTGTGTAGCGGCTCGATGCGCTCGACCAGGCCCTCGTGCTTGCGCAGCACCTCGATCGCGGTCTGCAGTCCGCGCGTGACGTGGACCTCGTGCAGGCGACGTCCGACCTCGTACTTCGCGATGACGTCGTCGACGCTGCCGTGGACCTCGAGCTTGCCCTTCTGGATCAGCGCCACGCTGTCGACGAAGCCGTCGAGCTCGCGCAGGATGTGCGAGCTGACCACGATGCCGACCCCGCGGTCGGCGACCGACCGCAGGATGTCGCGCAGCTGTCGACGTGCGAGCGGATCGAGGCCATCGGCGGGCTCGTCGAGCAGCAGCAGCTCAGGGTCGTGGATCATCGCGCGGGCGATCGCGAGGCGCTGCCGCATGCCCTTGCTCATCTCGCCGATGCGCGCGTTGGCCTTGCTCGCGAGATCGAACATCGCGAGCAGCTCGGCCACGCGCTTGGTCGCGACATCGTCGGCCTGGCCGTAGCACTCGGCGAAGAAGCGCAGGTACCCTGCAGCGGTCATCGTCGGGTACAGCGCCGTGCCGTCGCCCAAGAAGCCGACGCGCCGGCGGATCTCGAGCCGCTGTGCCCACGCGTCCTGGCCGTCCCAGTGCACACTGCCGGCATCGGGACGCTGCAGCGTCGCGAGGATGCGCAACGTGGTGCTCTTGCCGGCGCCGTTGGGGCCGATGAGTGCGAGCACCTCACCACGCTTGATGGTGAGATCGAGCCCGGTGACGGCGTCGCGGACACCGTCGTAGGAGTGGCGGATCTGGCGGCATTCGACCTGTTGCATCGGCGGGACTGTCCAGGGTGCTCGAGTCGGAGCGCCGGGTGCTGCCGGGCTGGCGTGGCGGTCGAGCCAGCGGCGCCGCCCGAGGCGCTTGGCTGGGGACGCACCACGGCGCCGAAAGTTTCCGGTGCCTCTGCCCTGCAGCGTAGCAGTCAAACCGCGCCGGATCCGGTCTGCGACGGGAACCCAGCGCTGGCGCCGGGCCGGGCCGGGGCGTACAACCTGAGACCTTCATGCGTACGATGGCCGAGCGAGCGATGCCCACAGCCACGGCGGCGACGTCCGTCCCGCACGATCCACGGCACCACGCCGGCGTCTGCTCCCGATACCGCGGCGGACTCGCGACGTTCTCGTTGCTGGCGATGCTCGTCACCGCCGGATGCCGCCGCGATCCCGGTGCGCTGCAGGGCCCCACCACCGGCAACGCCCGCGGGGAGGATGCCGCGGGCCTGCCCGCGTTCGGCAGCGAAGGCGAAGCCATCGGCGAGACCGAGCGCTTCAAGGTCGAGGTCGGCGATGCACCGGTGCGGGGCAACCCCAACGCGCCGGTGACGGTCGTGATGTTCAGCGACTTCGAGTGCGGCTTCTGCCGGCAGGGCTACCACACGCTGCGCGAGCTCGAGCACCGCTACGAGGGTCGCGTGCGCATCGCCTACAAGGCGTTCCCGCTCGACTTCCACTCCGCCGCGCTGCCGACCGCGATTGCGGCCCGCACCGCGCAGTCGCAGGGCAAGTTCTGGGAGTTCCACGATCGCCTGTTCTCCGACCAGCGGCTCGATCTCGAGCGGCTGTTCGACTACGCCCGCGACGCCGGCATGGACACCGAGGCGCTCGCGAAGGACCTCGACGCGCTGGCGTGGGGCCCCGAGGTGCGCCGCGACATGCGACAGGCCCGCAAGCTCGGCGTCAGCAGCACGCCGACCTTCTTCATCAACGGTCGCATGATCTCGGGCGCGCGTCCGATCGGCGAGATGTCGAGCATCGTCGACGAGGAACTCGAGCTCGCAGACACCTGGCTCGCGCAGGGCGTGGCGCCGTCGGAGCTCTACGCCCACGCGATCAAGGACGGCTACGCGGCCGTGCAGTACACCGAGCGTCGCGGCCTCGACCCCGACGGCGTGTTCGTGGTGCCGCTCGGCAAGTCGCCCGCGATCGGCCCCGCGACCGCACCGGTGACGATCGTCGCGTTCGGCGACTTCGAGTGCCCCTTCTGCGCCCGCGGCAACGACGTCATCTCGCGGTTGCGCGCGCGCTACGGCGAGAAGATTCGCCTGGTCCACAAGCACAACCCGCTGCCGTTCCACTCCCACGCCTTCGTGGCCGCGCGTGCGGCCGCGGCCGCCGATGCGCAGGGCAAGTTCTGGCCGTTCCACGACGCGCTCTACGAGACCCGCGCGCACTTCGACGAAGACACCCTCGACGCCATCGCCAAGCGCATCGGCCTCGAGATGAAGCGATTCCGCCGCGACATGGCGGGGCGCGAGCTCGACCAGGTGGTCGACGACGACCTCGCACTGGGCGCGATGCTGGGTGTGACCGGGACCCCGGCCTACTTCGTCAACGGCCGCCCCATCGAGGGCGCGCTGCCGGAGCTGCACTTCCGCCTCGTCATCGAAGAGGAGCTCGAGCGCGCCGCCACGGCGCTCGAGCGCGGGGTCGAGCCGGCGAAGCTCTACGACACGCTGTGCCGTACACCCATCGAGTGAGCGCGCGAGTTCTCCTTTGACGGCGGCTCGGTACGCGGGCACCTTCGCCGGCGATGCGAACCCGTTCGTCGACGCTGCTGCTCGCCGTGCACCTCCTCGCGTGCGGTCACGAGGGCGCCGCGAACGGCGACACCGAGGCGATCGCGTGCTTGCTGCCGCGCTGCGACAACCCCAGCCCGAAGACCTGCGCGTGTCCCGACGACACCGACGGCATCGTCACCAACACCGCCACCGACACGGGTAGCTCGACGACCAGCGGGACCCATGGTGGCAGCTCGGGCACCGGCGACACCTCGGGCACCACCACCACCACCGAGGCCGGCTCGAGCACCACCACCGACGCAGGCTCGTCGAGCGGCCATGGCTCGTCGAGCGGCGACGGCTCGGGCTCCAGCGACGGCTCGAGCAGCGGCGCTTCGAGCTCGAGCGGCGGCTCGGGCAGCAGCAGCGGAGGTCCGGCGTGAACCCGATCAGCAGGCCGTGGAGCAAGCACCTGCCCGACGGGCGCTGGGACTACGTCGTCATCGGCTCGGGCATGGGTGGCATGGTCGCAGCCGCGCTGCTCGCCAAGCTCGGCAAGCGCGTGCTCGTGCTCGAGCAGCACTACGTGCCCGGCGGCTTCACGCACACGTTTCGCCGCAAGGCCTGGAGCTGGGATGTCGGCGTGCATGCGGTTGGCGAGGTCACACGCCACAGCATGTCGGGCCGGCTGCTCGCGGCCATCACCGACGACCGCTTGCAGTGGGCGTCGCTGGGGCCGGTGTACGACGAGTTCCACTACCCTGCGCGCGACGCCGCCGACGGTGACGGCTTTCGCATCGACTTTCCCGACACGCCCGAGGGCTTCCGCGACAACTTGCTGGCCGCGTTCCCGCGCGAGCGCAAGGCGATCGATGGCTATCTCGCGGCGGTGCGTCAGGTCGCCGGCGCGATGAAGGGCTACTACTCGAGTCGGCTGTTGCCCCGCGGTGCGGTCGCGTCGCTGGCGGAGCGTACGCTCGCGCGCACCGCCCACGTGCAGCTGCAGCGACGCGTGAAGGACGTCATCGCCGAGCTCACCGACGATCCGCAGCTCGCATGCGTACTGACCTCGCAGTGGGGCTACTACGGCGCGCCCCCCAGTCGCGCGTCGTTCGCGATGCAGGCGCTCGTCACCCGCCACTTCATCCACGGCGGCTACTACCCTGTCGGTGGTTCCGCAGCGATCGCCCGCGAGCTGCTGCGCACGGTCGCCGACGCCGGCGGCCACACGATGATCCACGCCGACGTGGCGCGCATCGTGGTCGAGCGCGGGCGCGTGGCCGGCGTCGAGCTCGCCGATGGTCGTCGCATCGCGTGCCCGCGCGTGGTCAGTGCGGCCGGGGTCGCGTCGACGGTCACTCGCTTGCTGCCCGCCGAGCTACAGCATGCCAGCTGGGCCCGCAGCGTCGCTGCGCTCGAGCCCGCACCGGCCCACGTGTGTCTGTACCTCGGGCTGCGCGGCGACATCCGCCGGGCCGGTGCCTCGCCGGCGAACAAGTGGTTCTACGAGCACTGGAGCTCCGAACAAGAGGCGTGGCAGATCGACGGCCCCGATCCGCTGCCGCCGGCGCCGGTGCTCTACTGCTCGTTCCCCTCACTG
>WBZX01000598.1_pt1 | contig 31818 bp, 32 predicted proteins | sample 5204211 | NCBI WGS metagenome assembly WBZX01 (sample SAMN12344362, study PRJNA552823) | activated sludge metagenome | biome: Activated sludge suspended growth; feature: Nitrification reactor; material: Wastewater; isolation source: activated sludge from nitrification reactor of wastewater... | reverse complement strand
ACGACGGACCACTTGCCCTTCCCCTTGAGGTTGGCGTCGGTCACATCGATGAACTTGCCCTTCTGGAAGGCGGTCGCCTTGAACGGCTTAATCTCGGTGTTGATCAAAGACATTTGGGTACTCCTTGAGGTTTCGGTCGCGCCGGGTGGGCGACGGCTGAGCCCGGCGTCGGACTAAGACTTAGGAGCGTTCTAAGATTTATCAAACCGCAAAATAACGAATTGAATAATCGAAAAAAGCGATTATATACTTTCCATGAGGACCGTCCCCACCCTACGCCAGCTGCGGTATCTGGTTGGCGTGGTCGACCGTTGCCATTTCGGCCAGGCAGCCGCGGCCTGTAACGTCAGCCAGTCGACCCTGAGCGCCGGCATCCAGGAGCTGGAAGACCTGCTGGGCGCTCCCCTCCTGGAACGCACCAAACGTACGGTCGTGCCCACTGCACTGGGCCGCGACCTCGCGGATCGCGCGCGCGATCTGTTGAAGGGTGCCGAGGAACTGATGGACGTGGCGCAGGCGGCGCGCGAACCCATGGCCGGACCGCTGCGCCTGGGCGTCATCCCGACCGTGGGCCCCTTCCTCCTGCCGCGCGCGCTGCCTCAATTGCGCGAGACCTTTCCCAAGCTGCAGCTCTACCTGCGCGAGGATCAGACCGCGCGGCTGCTCGAACGGCTAAACGCCGGCGAACTCGATGCCGTGCTGCTGGCGCTGCCCTATGCGCTGGGCGATCTCGAGGTCATGGATCTCGGCGAGGATCGCTTCTCCGTCGTCTATCCTGCAGATCATCGCCTGCCGGCGTCCGGCGTGGCGACGCCCGCCGACATCGCGAGCGAGAACCTGCTCCTGCTGGAGGACGGGCACTGCCTGCGCGACCAGGCGCTGGCGGCTTGCGAACTCGAAAGCGCGCGGCGCAACACCGCCTTCAACGGCACCAGCCTGCATACGCTTGCTCAGATGGTCGCCAATGGCTTGGGCGTTACCCTGATGCCGCAGATGGCGTTGGACGCCGGCATCGTGCGCGGCCTCGACGTAGCCGTACGCCCTATGGCGGACGGCACGTCGCATCGCCGCATCGGACTCGTCTGGCGGCGCACCTCCGCGCGCAAGGAGACCTTCCGTCGGCTGGGCGAGGCGCTCCGCCCTTTTCTGTAGAGGGGCTCTATGAGCGCGGGTGCGAGAGGCGCCGCAGCAGCTCGGCGCCAGTCGTCACGACCAGGCTGTTGAACGATGCCGATGCCGGGCCGCCGATCAGCCACTCGCTGTAGGCCAGCCAGACCTTCGCACCGCGCCGGCGCGCCACGGCGGCCGCTTCCTCGGCAGTGTCGCGCGCGCGATCGATGAGGCCGGCGCGGAGCTGGACATGGGCGAGGTCGGCCAGCAGGCGCGCTTCGTTCTCCAGCCCGGCATTGCGGCGGCGTGCATAGGCCAGCGCATCGCTGAGCGTCGTCGTTGCATCGGAGTAGGCGCCGCGCATGGCCTGTGCCAGTCCGGCATAGCCTTTGCCGTAGACCATCAGGTAGGGATTGCCGCTGCGCTCCGCGAGCGCCAGCGCCTGCTTGCTGTGGCTGTCGAGCAGCTCCAGATCGCCCAGCGCCCACGCGATGTCGCACTGGGTCGCGTGCGCCAGCAACCTGTGCAACACGTCCACCGTCGCGTCGTCGGCCGCGATCAGTGCGTCGAGCAACGACCTCGCCTCGTCGAATCGCCCCATCATGGCAAGGATCTGCGCGCGCATGCCGTTGATCCAGATGGCGATGCTGAAGCCCAGCGTCTGCTGATCGATGTCGTCGATGTCTGTCACGCGCGCCAGGGCGCGATCATTGGCTTCGAGCGCACGCGACAGGTTTCCCGACAGCCTGAGAGCGTGGCACAGGATCGCCGTCAGGACGACGCGCAGGCTGGCATAGCGCACGCTGTCGTCGACCGTTGCCAGCACGTCGTCGACGGTCGCCACATAGTCCTCGGCCGAGCCGCTGGCTGCCAGGACCCGACCATATGCCGCCGCCAGCAACGTGATGGCCCGCATGTCGCCCAGCTCGCGGGCGATCGCCAGAGCCTCGGCGTAGTAAGGCTCGATGTCGACGGCCGTCAGCCCTTCGCGCCAGGCGAGGTTCACGATCTGGCCGCTGGCCGTCAGCAGCGGGTACCGCTGCTGCCCCTGCAGGGACAGGCCGCTCAGCAGACGATGCGCACGCTTCCAGGCCTGCAGGGCTTGGGCGGCGTCGCGCGTGCCGTGCCAGGTTCCTGCCTTCATGCTGTACGAGGCCGCCTGCAGCGGGTTGCCGGCCTCTTCCCAGTGATAGGCGATGAAGCCGGCCTGGGCGCCGTTGGGATCGGGCAGGGTCTTCTCGAGTTCGGTGGCCACGGCGGCATGCAGGTTGCGGCGCTTCTCGGAAAGCAGCGAACGATAGGCGACGTCCTGGACCATCGGATGCCGGAAAGCATAGAGGTCGTCGCCGCCGGCGCCGGCCTCGTAGACCAGGCCGGCGCCGGCCAGACGATGCATTACGTTGCCGAGCTGAGAGGCCAGGCCACCGACCAGCCGCGCGAGGACAGGCAAGGCAAATTCACGGCCGATGACCGCGGCTGTCTGCAGGATCGACTTCTCGGCCTCCGGTTGCCCATCGATGCGTGCGCCGATGATCGCCTGCACCGTGTCGGGCACCAGCCGCATGTCGGGGGATCGGTGCAGTCGGTAGACGCCACGCTCGCCTGCGAGATCGCCACTCTCCTCGAACTTGCGCACCAGCTCCTCGATGAACAGCGGATTGCCGCGGGCGCGGTCGGCCATCAATGCCAGAAGCGGGGTCACCGATTCGTCGTCGCCGAGAAGCTGCGCCGCCAGCTGATCTGCCGCGGCCCGCCGCAAGGGCGCCAGCGAGACCTGATCGTAGTGGTCGCCATGCATCCAGGCCGCGGCGTAGCCGGGGCGGAAATTGACCACCAGCAGGATGCGCGTGCCGGGCAACGATTCGGCCAGCACCTCCAGGAGCGATTCGCTGCCGGAATCGAGGAAGTGCAGGTCTTCGAGCAGGATGACGGCGGGTGTCGTCGCTCCGGCGGTGCGAATGAGCCGGCGAAACAGGCCGTTCAGCCGCTCGCGCCGCACGACCGGATCGGCGCGGGGAAGCGTCGTGGCTGGATCGGCGACACCGAGGAAGTCGAACAGCAGTGCCAGGTCGTCGCCGAGGTCGACGCCCACTGACTGCAGCACCGCGACGATCTTCTCGCGGGCCCGTTCCGGTTCGTCGTCCGGCGCCATCTCGAAGAGCGCTTTCATCACGTCGATGACCGGCTCGAAAGGCGTCGCGCGACTGTGTGCGAGCGCGAGACCTTCGAGCACGCGCATGCCGCGTGCGCGGCAACGTTCGGCGAATTCGAAACAGAGCCGGCTCTTGCCAATGCCGGCATCGGCCACGAGGCCGACTGCGCAGCCATCGCCTTCGCCGGCCCGTTCCAGGCCGCGTTCGAGCAACGCCATCTCGGTGTCGCGTCCGACGAAGTCCGATCGGCCGATCTCGTTGCTGAACCGCTGACTGTTGGGGCCGCGCCGCAGGCCGGTCAGCAGGAAAATCTCGAGCGGCACCGACAGGCCGCGAATCGGCTGCGTGCCGAGCGATTCGACTGAGACGAACTGGCGGGCGCCGCGCAGCGTCGCCGACGAGAGAGCGATGCCGCCGGAAGGCGCCAGGTTCTGCAGGCGACTGGCGATGTGAACCGTCAGGCCCGTCGCATCGAACTCATTGGAGAAATCGTTGGCGATCACCCGCGCCAGCACCTCGCCGGAGTGAATGCCGACCCGGACGGGCGGTGCTTCTGTCGACAAGGCTTTGAAAGCGGCCTGCATGGCAAGGGCGGCGCAGCAGGCGCGGACGGCATGGTCTTCCTGTGGGGTGGGCGCCCCGAACAACGCCATGACACCGTCGCCCTGGATCTTGACGACGGTACCGTCGAAGCGATGCACGGCCTCTTTCATCGTCTCGATGCAGGGGGCAAGCCGGCGGTCGGCTTCCTCGGGGTCGAGTGCTTCGATCAACTCCGTCGAGCCGAAGACGTCGGCGAACAGGACGGTGATCTGCTTCAGCTCGCCCTGAACCGCGGAGGCGCCATGGGAGGGCGCCATCGGCGGGCGCCGTACCGCTGTACCGCACTGGGTGCAGTACCGGGCGGTTGCGGCATTGAGATGATTGCACGACAGGCACAATTGCCCGAGGGCCGCACCGCAGGCGATGCAGAAACGGCTGTCCGCTGTGTTGTCGGCTTCACAACTCGTGCAACGCATCGTCTTCCCCCGACGGTGGTGCAGCGCCCGCCTAGCTTAGCGGGCCTTTCGGCAAGAAGGGAGTCTCATTGGAGAATCGTCTGGGTTGTAGACTCGCCGATGTCCTCGCCCTAAGGTCCGGCGTCGATCGGTGGAGACCTTGGCATGATCCTGGGCTCAGCAACGCCGAAGCGTAGTTTACGATCTTTACTGGATTATCGGCATCGCGCCCGGATCGAAAGGATCGTCGGGCGCTTCGCCGCGCGTTTCCCCGATATCCGTTTCGACATCCTCTGGACGTCGTCGACATGCAACGCGCAGGCCTTCGTGCTGGATGGTCGGAAGTGGATTCGCCTCTACGGTGGTCTTGCGCGGCATCGCCGTCTCTCGGTCGCGGGCATCGCCTGGGTGATGGCGCACGAAACCGGGCATCATCTGGGCGGCGCTCCCGTCCATCCTCATTACTTCTGGCTGAGCTCCGAGGAGCGCGCCGACGAATGGGCCGCGACCCGCGGCTTGCGGACCGTCTTTGGCAGATCGCTCGGCCGTCGCTACGCGACCGTCGGCCGTCGCGAGGCAATGAGAGTCGCGCGTCCATAGTTCGAGCGGGGGATCAGACGATGGGACTTTGGCTCAACGACAAGCAGATCCAGCGGATTGTCTCCAGACTGGATTTCAAGTTCAGCGACAGCGGTCCAAACAGCGGCATCGAGAAGATTCGTTCGACGACTGCGCGGATGAATCGCTTCAACGCGGGTGCCGCCGGACTCAAGCTGCATAAGATCGCGCGACGGATGCGCATCTGGGGTGATGCAGGGGGACCCAACACAACCCATTCCAAGCGATGGTGGGGATTCCTCAAGGTCCTGCATTCCAAGGCGAACAGTGCGCCCGGCGGCGGGCCCGATGCTGCCGAAGACATCAAGAGGTACATCAAGACAGCTCTGCTCGGAGCAGACTGCCAGTCGATCAAGTTCGCCGCCGTGACGGGAACGGATCTGCGCGTGGTGGCCAATGCCATCCCCCTGCCGCAGGACCCCGCCAGGTACATCACCCTGATTATCCTGCAGACGCCCGAAACCGACGGAACCGAAGAGGATGATCCGGGTTCGACCGGCGAAGATCCACCCGGCGAGGATTCATTGTCGTTGAGCCTGCCCGCTGCTGCCAAAAAGGCAGCAAAGAAGAAGACAGTAAAGAAAGCGACGAAGAAGAAGGTCGCCAAGAAGAAGGCCGCGAAAAAGAAGAAGGCCTGATCGGGGAGATGTGCGGGCTGGGCACTGGACGCCTGGCCCGTGTCGTCCGCACACTCGAGTCCTAATCCTCTGGGGAGAGGGACATGACGGGACGTCGGATCGCCATCGCGGCCATGGCGGTGATGCTGGTTGGCTGCGGGTCGCCGCGGCCGGAGTCGTTGCAGGGGGAAGTCTGCAAGTCGATCGCCACGGCGGGGCGTTCGCCCTATCCCTGGCCGGACATCTATCAGAGTGTCATCGACGCGCAGGCGAACCTTGCCCCTGTGCCGGCTGGTGGTGGCCTTGTCGCCGCCGCCCACGGCTGCACCACGCCTGGCGGCACCACCCCCGCCGCCGACGACGCGCATTCTTTCGGTTTCGGCCGGCGGCGCGTGGGGGGCCTTCTCGGCAGGGTTCCTCGAAGGCTGGGGCGAGAACAGTGCGGAGCCGCGCCCCAAGTTCGATGTGGTGACGGGCGTCAGCACCGGCTCGATGGTCGCGCCCGTGATCTTCCTCGGCGACGCCAAGCGCATGGCCAAGCTGCGCGAGATGTACTCCAACCTCAGCAACAAGGATGTCTTCACCTCGCGCGGGACCCTCTCGCTGCTCACCGCCACGTCGCTCTACGACAACGCGCCGCTCCGGCGGAAGGTCGAGGAGATCCTGGATGAGGAGATGGTCGAGGCGATCGCCGCCGAGAATGCCACGCGCACGCTCGCCGTCATGGCGACCAATCTCGACAGTGGCGTGCCGGAGGTCTTCGACCTTACGGCGATAGCGGCGCGCCAGGACATGACCATGGCGCAGAAGCGGCAGCGCATGGTGGCCGCGATCATGGCCTCGGCGGCGCTTCCCATCGGCTTTCCGCCGGAATTCATCGACAACAACCTCTACGTCGATGGCGGCGTGCGCCTGCATGTCTTCTTCACGCGCGAACTGCAGGCGGCGCTGCAAGGCCGGCGGCTCGACCTGACCATCGTGGTCAGCGGCGACATGAAGGTCGGCCGCGACTGCACCGGCAAGGACGGTCTCGATCTCCTGAGCATCGCGGGCCGCACGGCCTCCATCGCCATCGACCAGCTCCTGCGGTCCAGCGTCGAGTCGCTGCTCACCGTCGGCCGGCAGCGCGGCAACGTCGCGCGCTACATCGATGCCGCCTCGCTGATCGACTACGGGGCCAAGGTCCCGCAGCCCGGCATGCCGGAGCCCGGCCCCTGCCGCATCGGCGGCGGTGGCGACAACGACGACATGTTCGATCCGGTCTTCCAACGCTGCCTGGCCACCCGGGGGGCGGCCATGGGCCGGTCGGACCCGATCCCCTGGCGGCTTACCATCCGCGGTGGGCAGGTAGTCCGCCCCGTCGTTGTACCGCCTGTTTCGGCTGCCCCCTTGTCCGGGTGACGGCGCGCGGCGTCGGCGGGATGCAACCAAGCTATGCACGAAAAAAATGGCGGACCGTCTGGTCCGCCGTCCGACAAACTGCTAACTCGAACGTGCAGAGATTAAGGCCTGTGCGCCCGATCGCGGAACTCGCGGTCGGGCTCTTTTTTTGTGCCCACCTGATGCCCGTCCTACTGCTGTGCGGGACGGTCGGGGCCCGGCGTGGTTTCTGTCGGCGCCGGACGCATGGGGATCGCCGGCGTCCGTGGCTCGTCGGCAGGCAATGCGGTCCCCGCCGGATCGGGCGGAGCGCGGGCGGTGTCGTTGCGGAGGTCGACCGTGCCCGACATGAACAGCATGCCGACCACGATCACGAGGACCGCGACGACGCCCAGCACGAGGTAGAGGCCTTTACTGGGCGAACGGAGATCGTCACTCGCCATGGCTTACTCCTGCGGCGACGGGCGCGGCTCGACCGGAGTCGTCGGCGCTGCCGATGCCGGCGGCTTGGGCGTGTTGATGCCCGGTACCGCGTTCGGGTTCGCGCCTGGCGTCTCGGTCAGCGACCGTTCGGTAGCTGGCGGTGACTGGGCCTGCTGCTCGTTGCCGCTCTGCGGATTGGCGAAGTAAAGGAACCCGCCTACCAGAGCGACGCCGGCCAGAATGGCCAAAAGCGCGAAGCCCGAGGTGCCGCTCTCGGTCTGGTATCCCGGTTCCTGACCGTAACGGCCGCGGTTGGGACCCAGATCGTTGGGGTTGTAGTCGCTCATCTGGTCCTCCTCTCTTGGATGTCCGCCAGACCAACGCCCCGTCGAGGCCAATGGTTTCCAAGGAATGACATGGCTGATAGCCTTGGCCTGCCTAGGTTGGAGGTCTGACAAATGCCCGATTCGATGCCATTTTCTGCACCCCCGCGGGAACCGGCCCTGCTCGATGCCGATGGCGCGGCGGCCCTTGTCGGCTCCTATGCGCCGGTATCCAAGACCGCCGCGGTAAAGGATATCGGCCGGATCGACGTCCATATGGGTCGCTTCATCGGGCTGTCGCCGATCTGCCTGATCGCCACGGCCGACGCCTCGGGCAAGCAGGACGTCACTCCGCGCGGCGATCCGCCCGGCGCCTTCAAGGTGCTCGACGAGAAAACGGTCGCGATCGCCGACCGGCCCGGCAACAACCGTCTCGATACGTTGAAGAACCTGCTCGAGAATCCCGAGATCGCGCTGATCTTTCTGCTCCCCGGCGTCAACGAGACGGTACGGCTTGCAGGCACCGCCCGTCTCTCGGTCGATCCGGCGCTTCTGGAGTCGATGGCGGTGCAGGGCAAGGCCCCGAAATGCGCCATCGTGGTCTCGGTGCGTCAGGCTTACCTGCATTGCGCGAAGGCGCTGCTGCGGTCGCGGCTGTGGACCGGCGACTATGTCCAGCCCAAGGGGACCTTCCCGTCGATCAGCCGCATGGTCGGCGATCAGGTCGGCCTTTCGGAAGACGAGAAGAAGCAGCGCGAAGCCGCCACCGAACATGCCTACAGGGAAGGGCTGTGGGCGCCGGTCTCCTGAGGCGCCCGCGTCCATGAGAACCAGCCAGGGTGTCTTCGAATGCGGTGACCTTCCGTTGCAACGCGGCGGCACCCTGCGCAATGCGCGTATCGTCTACAAGACGTTCGGCACGCTCTCGCCGCGACGCGACAATGTCATTCTCTATCCGACGAGCTATGGCGCCCACCACACCGACATCGAATGGCTGGTGAGCCCGGAACGCTGCCTCGACCCCAGCCGCTATTTCATCGTCATCCCGAACATGTTCACCAACGGCCTCTCGTCGTCGCCGTCGAACACGCCGGGGGAGTTCCCGCAGGTCACGGCCTACGACAATGTCCAGCAGCAGCGCCGCCTGCTGAACGAACTCTTCGGCGTCGACCGGCTGAAGATGGTCTATGGCTGGTCGATGGGCGCGCAGCAGGCCTATCACTGGGCTGCGCTGTTCGGCGATGCGGTCGAGCGCATCGTGGTGAATTGCGGTTCGGCGCGTACGGCGCCGCACAACTTCGTCTTTCTCGAAGGCATACGCACGACGCTCCTGGCGGCGCGCACGCCCGAAGACGGGTTGCGCGCCATGGGCCGCATCTACGCCGGCTGGGCGCTCAGCCAGACTTTCTATCGCCGCGAGATGTGGCGTGGGCTGGGCTTCGCAAGCCTCGAAGACTTCCTCGTGCGGTCCTGGGAGGCGAACTTCCTGCGCCGCGACATGCGCGATCTGCTGGCCCAGCTCTGGACCTGGCAGAACGGCGACATCTCGGCCAACGACCTCTATCGCGGCGACCTCGAGATGGCGCTGGCCGGCATCAAGGCCAAGGTGCTGCTGATGCCGTCGGCCACCGATCTCTACTTCCAGACGGACGACAATCGCGCCGAGCTGCCCCATCTCAAGTACGGCAAGCTGGTCGAGATCCCGTCGGTATGGGGCCATCGCGCCGGCAATCCCCGCGACAATCCCGAGGACGTCGCGTTCATCGACGCTCAGGTCGAAGCCCTGCTCGAAGCTTAGTCCTTTTCCGGCATCACCGAGGGCTGCACCGCGTGATCGGCCCCTGCAGCTTCCGGCTCGGGCGGCGGTGCGGGTTCCGCGGGCTGCGGTGGCAGCGGAGCGCCGGCGATGAACGCAGCGACGGCGGCGGCGGTCGCCTTGGGATCCTCTTCCATCGGGTTGTGGCCGAGGCTGCCGAAGATCTCGAGCTTGGCGCCCTTGATGTCGTTCTGGAAACGGAAGGCATCGGCGGCCGGCACCCAGCGATCCTTGCCACCCCACAGGATCAGGGTCGGCACGTCCATGCGGCGCAACGGTGTGGGATCGAGCGGCTCCTGCGTGCGGGCGCGCTGGAGCGTGGCCTCGCGGTTGCCGGGGAAGCGCTGCAGTTCGGCCATGCGCCTGATCCGGTCGGGCGTCGCCTGTGCGGGATCGGCATAGGCGTCGCGCAGCGAGCGTCGCACCAGGCTCTCGGGCTTGAAGTAGATGCCGATGTCGCCCAGCACCGGCGTACGTGCCAGCCGCGTCATGAGCGGCACGTCGTCGTCCTGCCGCGGATAGCCGGCGGAATCGATCAGGACGAGCTGGATCACGCGATCGGGGCGGGTCGCGGCAAAGGTCCAGGCCACGGCGCCGCCCAGCGAGTGACCCACCAGGACAACCTTGTCGAGGTGGAGATTGTCGATCAGCACCTCGATGAAATCGGCGTAGGCTTCGACCGTATATTCGTCGCGCGGCCAGCTGCCGGTCAGGCCGTGGCCCGGCAGGTCGACGGAAATCACGCGGGCGTCCGCGCCCAGCTCCTGCGCCCAGCTCTCCCATACTTGCAGCGATCCGTTCGAGCCGTGGATCAGCAACATCGGCACGCCGGCGGGATTGCCCTGATCGCGGACATGCGCGCGCACGCCACCGACATCGATGAAGTGCGAACGGTCGGTGGTGTAGCGCGCGATCAATGTTTCAGCAGGCAACGATGGCGCATAGGCCCAAAGGGCTACACCCGCCAGCACGCCCGCGGCGAACAGGGCATAGAGCGACCAGCGGCGCGGCGGCGCCTCAGACCTTCGACGGCGCGTCGGCATCGCCCGACTTCTCCGCAGGTTTTTCCGCAAGTTTCTCCGGGAGGCCGTCCTTGTGGCCGCTCTTCGGGTCCGAGCCGGGGTCGCCCTGCAGCAATGCGACACCGACACGATCGAGGCCGCGCAGCGTCAGCTCCGACACCGGGGTCGGATCGATGATCTTCTTTTCGATCAATCTGGCGAGCAACGTGCGGTTCAGGTCGTTGGTCACGATCTGCCGGTCTTCCAGCCGGGCCACGAAGACGAAAAGCTCGAACTCAAGGCCATTCGATGCAATCCGGACGAAGCGAACGACCGGCGCCGGCACACGCAGCACGCGGGCATGCTCCAGGGCAGCCTCGCGCAGGAGACCTTCGATGACGGCGACGTCGGTGTTGAGCGGCACGGTGATCTTGAGCTCGATGCGGCTCGACGTGTCCGAGTAGGTGCGATTGACGACCGGATTCTGCAGGAAGGCGCTGTTGGGCACGATGACGTGCGTGCGCTGGAAGGTCTCGATTTCGGTGGCGCGGATGTTGATGCGCCGCACGAAGCCCTCGTGGCCGTTCACGATGATCCAGTCGCCGGCCTTGATCGGCCGCTCGACCAGAAGGATGACGCCGGAGATCACGTTGTTCGCGATGTTCTGCAGGCCGAGGCCGATGCCGACCGACAGCGCGCCCAGCACGATGGCGAGGTTGGTGAAGTCGACGCCGAGCGCACTGATTCCGATCAGGATGGCCACGATGACGCCGACATAGTTGAGGCCGGCATCGATCGACTGGCGCAGCGGCAAGGGCGCGTCGACGGTCGGCAGCACGCGGTCGCGCACGATGCTGCGTATCAGGCGGGCGAGCAGCATGCAGACGGCGAAGGCGATGATCGCCATGCCGACATTGCCGAGCGAGATGGTGACGCCACCCACCTTTACGCCGCGCAGCAGTTGGCTGAAGCCGTCGAGGATGGCGTCGATGTCGACGTTCCACGCGGCCGGAATGGCGATCGCCAGCAGCAGCACCAGCGCCATGTCGAACAGCAGCAGCAGCAGGTGCTGTCCGCGGATGGTGGAGTCGGCCGGCAGGCCGAAGCGGCGCCGGACCCAGGCTCCTGGCGGCGTATCTGGCGCGCCGGCGGCGTCGAGCAGATCGGCGGCCAGCTGATGCAGCAGCAAGGCGATCGCGATCAGCGCACAGCTGGCCGAGATCGCGGCATGGAGATGCGAGGCGAGCGTTGCGTAGCCGGCCAGGGCGAAGGCGATGGACGAAAGGACCAGCACGGTCAACGCCAGGCGCGTGATCGACCACCAGGTGCCACCGATCATCGGTGGCAGATCCGATCCTTCGGGACGCGCCGCCTGCCAGGAACGATTGGAGAGTGCCGGCAGTGCCAGCAGCGCGACCGTCGTGGTGAGGACCAGGGCTCCGACCGGAGCCATCGCGCTGTGGTCCTCGCCACGGCTGAGCGCGATGTAGACGAGGTCGAGCAGCACGCCGACCGTCATCAGGCGGCGCAATGCCTGCGACAGATACTGCGCGCTGTCGTCGGTCAGCGGCATGAACCGCCATTCCGGCCGGCCTGGCGCCAGACCGGCGGCCGTCATGCCGAAGACCAGGAGAAGCCAGATCAGGCGGATCGCTACTTCCGGCACCAGCCTGTCGAGCGGCGCCGGCGGCGCTGTCGCGAGAAGAAGCCTGCTGACCAGCCAGACCGCAAGAATCGGCACCAGCACCAGACCGAGCCCGTCGATGGCCGTGGCGATGGTGCGATAGCGCTGCAGGTTGACGTGCGTGCCGCTGCGACCGAAGCGCTGGCGCAGTGCCCGGCCGAGCCACCAGAGGCCGATGGTGATCGCCGCCCAGAAGGCCAGCGGGACGAGGTCCTGGTTGCGGAGAGGCGTAAGGCCGTTGCGGATCCAGGTCGCAATGGCCGTGCCCAGCGTTTCGATTGCGGCGCCGAGCTGTGGTCCGATCTTCGTCCAGACCTCCGCCGACAGCGGCGAGAGATCGCGTCGCGTCAAATTCTGGAACACCAGCGCGCCGCGCACCTTGGTCAGGCGTTCGAGTAGCTGGTCGGCGCGCGCGATCACCACCTCGCACTGTTTGACCCGGCTTTCGTTGAGCGTCGCCTGGTCGGTCAGCCGCTTGCGCTCCTCCTTCAGCTCGTCGGTTTCGGGTGGCGCATCGGTGCCCGGCTTGATCTCCAGCGGTGCCAGCAGCTTCTTGGTATCGGCGAGGTCGTTGCGCGCCAGCGTCGCCGCGGCCATCGCCGCAGTCCGCACGTCGGTCGCCTGCTCGCGCAGCGTGTCGATTTCGACCGGCAGCAGGCCCGCCTGCTCCGTGCGGGTCGCAATGCGGTCGAGCTGACGCGTCCACAGGTCGGTGAGCTGGCCGAACGGGCGCTGGGGCTGCTGCGGCGCTATCTGGGCCGAAGCTGTGTCCGCAACACCGACCAGCAGCAGCAGGAACAAGGCGAGGCGGGCTAGAGATCGCATTCGATGCGCGATTCCCGGAGAACGAGAGAGGATTCCCTGCTCACTACCACGAGGGAGGACCCCAGGCGATGATCCGCCGATGTTTCGGCGACCAGATGGGCGAAATCAGGGCGTCTTTATCTTCGGGGTGAACGAGGGGTGCCGCTTCGTCGTTGACAGGGCCGGAACGACGCGGAACCTTGCGCGCCGAAGGCGTAGACCGGGGGAGTAAAGAGATATGGCCGAGGCGCAAAGTTCGGTGGGCGAGGTCCGGATCGATCCCGACCGTCTGCATGGCTTCACGATGGCAATCTGCCGGGCGGACGGCAGCTCGGCAGAAGAAGCGAAACTGGTCGCCGACCATCTCGTCCTTGCCAACCTGTTCGGCCACGACAGCCACGGCGTCGGCATGATGCCGCACTACATCCAGAACACTACGACAGGTGCCTGCAAGCGCAACCACCACGCCAGGATCGACCGCGACAATGGCGCGGTGATCGTGGTCGAGGGCGGCGCCGGCTATGGCCAGGTCATCGCCAAGGAGGCGATGGACATCGGCATCGAGCGGGCAAAGAAGCACGGTGTCTGCGTCGTCGGCCTGAAGAATTCGCATCACATCGGCCGTATCGGCCATTGGGGTGAACAGTGCGCCCGCGCCGGCATGGTGAGCACGCACTGGGTGAACGTGCACGGCCACAAGTCGCTCGTCGCGCCGTTCGGCGGCGCCGAGGCGCGCTTCACCACCAACCCCTACTGCACGGCCATTCCGCGCAAGGGCCAGGAGCCGATCGTGCTCGACTTCGCCACCAGCCAGGTGGCGATGGGCAAGGTGCGGGTCGCCAACAACAAGAAGATCCAGATGGAGCCCGGCCTGCTGATCGATGCGGCGGGCAATGCCACGACCGAGCCGGGCGTCATGTACAACGCGCCCTACGGCGCCATCCTGCCGTTCGGCCTGCACAAGGGCGGTGGCCTCGCGGTGATCTGCGACCTGCTGGCCGGCGCGCTCACCGGCGGCCGCACGCACAGCCCGCGGACGATCAAGAAGGACAGCACCGACATCATCAACAACATGCTGTCGATCATCATCGACCCCGATTCGATGGGCGGCACCGCTTTCTACGAAGACGAGGTCGACAATTTCATCGGCTGGGTGAAGTCGGCCAGGCCGCAGCCCGGCGTCGACGAAGTGCTGGTGCCCGGCGAGCCGGAGCGCGCGCGCAAGCTCGATCGCGAGAAGAACGGCGTTCCGATCGATACCACCACCTGGCAGCAGCTTGTCGAGACGGCGCGCAAGGTGCGGCTGAACGATACCGAGATCCCCCGGATGGCCGGCGCCTGACGCGACCGGAAGACAGGAGACCGACCATGGCCAAGATGAGGCTCTACTATTCGCCGTCGTCGCCTTACGCCCGCAAGGTCCGGGTGCTGGCGATCGAGACGGGGCTCGACAAGAAGATCGACATGGTGAACGTCGCGCTGACGCCGGTGGCGCCCAATGCCGATGTCGACAAGCACAATCCGATCGGCAAGATCCCGGCGCTCTCGATCAAGAACATGGACCTCTTCGACTCGCCGGTGATCTGCGAGTATCTCGACCATCAGCACAAGGGCCGCAAGCTGTTCCCGCGCAAGGGGCGCGATCGCTGGGTGGCGCTGCGCCAGCAGGCGATGGGCGACGGCCTGCTCGATGCGGCGTTGCTGGTACGCTACGAGGACTTCCTGCGACCGGAGGAGCGGCGCTGGCCCGACTGGACCAAGGGCCAGATGAAGAAGATCGACGGCGTGCTCGACCAGCTCGAAGCCGAGGCGAAGTCGCTCCGGGGCAGGCCGACCATCGGCACCGTCACCATCGCCTGTGCGCTGGGCTATCTCGACTTCCGTTTCGGCAACCACGACTGGCGCGCCAAGCGGCCGAAACTCGCCAAGTGGTTCACGACCTTCGGCAAGCTGCCTTCGATGAAGGCGACCGTTCCGCCGTCGGCCTGATCGCGTGACGGCCGACGAGATCATTGCCCGGCTCGGGCTGCAGCCGCACCCCGAGGGCGGCCATTTTTGCGAGACCTTCCGGTCGGCCGGTGCGGCCGGTCCAGGCAGCCGCGGCGCGAGCACGGCGATCTTCTTCCTTCTCAGGGCCGGCGAACGCTCGCACTGGCATCGCGTCGATGCCGACGAAGTCTGGCACCACTATGCCGGGGCACCGCTCGAACTCTCGATGAGCGACGACGGCAGGACGACGCGCCATCTGCGGCTGGGCAGCGACTTCGGTCTGGGCGAAATGCCCCAGATCGTCGTGCCGCGCGGCGTCTGGCAGGCGGCGCGCTCCCTCGGCAACTGGACGCTGGTCGGCTGCACCGTGGCGCCCGCCTTCGACTTCGCCGGCTTCGAGCTCGCCCCGCCGGGCTGGGCGCCCGGTTAGCGTTTCCACAGCTCGCGCGACGCGAGGACGGCGCCGACCGTGACCAGGAGGGCCGCGATCAGGAGCGTGCTTGTCGGCTCCGCGAGGCCGCAGGCGATCAGGATGGCGGTCGAAAGGATGGGGGTCGCGTAGGAGAGCGCCCCCAGCGCCCGGATGTCGCCGCGCTTCACCGCATGATCCCAGAAGTAGAAGGCGGTACCGGCCGGGCCGCAGCCGAGCGCCAGCACGGCAAGCCAGCCGGTCGGCGTAGCGGGCCACACGGTGCGCTCGAAGACGAGGTGGCAGACCAGCGAGAGCACGGCCGACGCCGCGCAGAAGGCCGCGATCGCATCGGTTGGCGTCTCGCCGAAGCGGCGCGACAGAACTGAATAGAGCGACCAGGTGAGCGCGCAGCCCAGGGCCAGCGCATAGCCCAACATATGATCGCCTGCGAAGTGCAGGCCGCGGCCAAAGGCGAGCAGCGCCACGCCGGCAAATCCCAGGAAGGCCCCCAGAAGGTGCGGCCACCCCAGCTTCTCGCCGGCCAGCGGCGCGGAGAGCAGCACGATCAGCAGCGGCCAGAGATAGTTGACGAGGTTGGCCTCGGCCGGCGGTGCGAGCTGCAGGGCGGCGAAGTAGAGGGCGTGATAGCCGAAGAGGCCGCCGACCCCCAGCAACCAGACCTTTCCCGGCCAGCCGACCAGCCCGGCCCAGCCGACACCGCGCGTCAGGGCGCGCACGATCCCGATCGTCGCGCCGACGGTAAAGGTCATGGCCACCATCTGGAAGGGCGGGATGGGTCCTGCCAGCACCGAGAGTGCCGCAAGCATGCCCCATAGGCCGATGGCAACGAGTCCTGCCGCCATGGCGCGGCGCCGGATGGTGTCGACAGGAGTCATCGTCGCCGCATAGAGAATGAAGTGCAGATTGTCGAGCGGATGCGTCGGATTCGTTTCGCGGTTACGATACCATCAGCGGAGCGTGGATGTTTGTTCGGCCGACCAACCCGATAAGCCACAGGCTGGCGCGTGTGGCCTTCATTCTGGCCAGTGTGGCTGCCGTGATCGTGGCTGCCCCGGGTCCGTTGCATCGTTTCCTCGGTCTGGACGTCGAGGCGGCCATCGCCGTCTTTCGTTACGGCTTCTACATGGCGGTCGCCGGCGTGGCCCTCGGGCTTGCCACGATCATCCCGTCGCGTCCGGGCGACAGGCGGCGCGGCTTCGTCGCGGCCTTCCTGGCCATCGTCATCGGCGTTGGTACGTCCTGGGTGCCGCTGCGCTGGTTCCTGCAGGCGCATAGTCTGCCCGCGATCAACGACATCACGACCGACACGACCAATCCGCCGCCGCTGGTCGCGACGCTGCCGCTGCGCCGCGGCGCGGCCAATCCGCCGGCCTATCCCGCCGCCAGCGCCCCGCTGCAGAAGGCGGCCTTCCCTGATATCGAGCCGTTGGTTCTCGCGGTGCCGCCGGCCGAAGCCTTCCGTCGCGTCGATCAGGCGGCTCAGTCGCTCGGTTGGGAGATCGTCGCGCGGGTACCGGCGGAAGGGCGGCTGGAAGCCATCTCGACCAGCAAATGGTTCGGCTTCCGCGACGACATCGTGGTCCGCATCCGTCCGCAGGGCACGGGCAGCCGCATCGACATCCGCGCCAAGAGCCGAATCGGTCAGTCGGATCTCGGCGGCAATGCCGAGCGGATCCGTGCCTTCCTCGCGCGCGTGAAGGCCGAGACCTAACCCAAGGGCAGGGTGAAGCGGAAGGTCGTGCCCTGATCGCTCGATTCCGCCAGGGTGATCTCGCCGCCATGAAGGCGCACGAGGTCCCGGGCAATCGCCAGTCCCAGGCCCGCGCCGCCGGCGCGGCCGCCCGTGGTAAAGGGCTGGAAGAGCTGGCCGGCGACGGCTGGTGGGATGCCCGGGCCATTGTCGACGACGTCGATCAGCAGGAAGCGGCCATCGGCATGGCAACGGACGGTGACAGAGGTCGCGCCGCACTCGAAGGCATTGCGTCCGAGATTGAGGAACACGCGATACAGCAGGTCGCGATCGGCCATCACCCGATCGTTGTTGATCTCGTTCTGCCATACGCGCAGCAGGTTGGGGTCGCGATCCTCGCCCTGCTCCTGCAGGATGATGCCAACTTCGGCGACCAGGTCCGCGAGATCGACCTCGGCGAGCTTGGGCGTCGGCTGTTCCCGCACATACTCGATGGCATCGCTGGCGAGCCGTGCCGCACGATCGATCGTGTTGAGGATGGTGGGCGCCAGCGAACGTGTGCGTTCGTCGTCGCTGCGTGCCAGCCGGTCCGACAGCAGCCGGGCCGTCGACAGCATGTTGCGCAGGTCGTGGTTGATCTTGTTGGTCGCGGCGCCCACTTCGGCGAGGCGCGACTTCTGACGCAGCGAGGCGCGCAGCTCACGCTGCAGATTCTGAAACTCCCGGTCGACCACGCCGATCTCGTCGTTGCGCTGGGTCGGCGGCCGCTCGGTGCCGACATCCTCTGGCGCGCGGCGAAAGGCCGTCATGTCGGCAGAGAGACTCTGCAAGGGCCTGACCACCATCCAGCGCAACGCCAGATAGAGCAGTGCCGCCGTCGAGAGGGCGACGATGATCGACAGGACGAGGATGCGGCCGGCATAGTCGTACATCGCGGCGCGCATCGGCATTTCATCGACCACGATCCACACCTTGGCCTTCGGCAGGCGCATCGAGCCGCCGACGACCCTTATGTGGCGCGAGCCGTCGTGCGACATCGCCGTCAGGGCGTCCCAGATCAAGCCGAGTGCGCCGCGGTCCTTGAGGTTGAAGCCCGGCATCTCGGGCCGCGGCTCGACGTTCATCAGCGCGCGCTTGGCCCGGTTGGGCTCGACCAGCGCCACGGCGTCGACGCGCGCATGATCGAGCAGCGTGCGCTTCAGGTTCTCGTTGATCATGTTGTCTGGCGTGGCGTCGAGCGCGAGCGCCGCCAGGGCGCCACGCTCGACGAGTTGCTCCAGATAGACCAGCCGGAAGCGGGCAATCGACGGCAGAAAGATCGCTACTTCCGCCAGCATGACGGCGGCCACGACCAGCCCGAGAATCCGCCACGACAGGCCGAAGGCGAAATTGTGCCGGCGTGCCGGGCGGGCGGATTGGGCCGGTTCGGTGACGTCGGCGGTCATTGCGACGAGAGATTACCGTGCGACTATCTCTAGTGCGACCCCGGGCCGGTGATCAGGCGCGCGCCCGACTGGAAGGTCAGGTAGGACCAGATCCAGTCGAGCATCACGACAAATCGGTTCCTGAAGCCGATCAGAAACGAGACGTGGACCAGCCCCCAGAGCAGCCAGGCGAGCGTGCCGCGCAGGCGCAGCCAGCCGAAGTCGGCCACGGCAGCCCGCCGGCCGATGGCGGCCAGGGTTCCCCAGTCCCGGTAGCGGAATGGTGGCGGCGAATTCTTGCCGGCGAGCCGCGCGCGCAGCACCTTGGCAACGTAGGCGCCCTGCTGCTTGGCGACCGGCGCCAGACCCGGCAGGGGTTTGCCGTCGCGGCCCGACGCCAGCGCCGTGTCGCCGATCACGAAGATTTCAGGATGGCTTGGCACCGTGAGGTCGGGGCCGACGACGGTGCGGCCAACGCGATCCATTTCCGTGCCCAGCCATCGTGCGGCCGGCGAGGCGGTAACGCCCGCTGCCCACACGATGGTTGCGGCGGCCAGAAGCTCGTCGCCGATCGTCACGCCGCTTTCATCGCAATTGGAAACCGGCGTACCGAGACGAACCTCGACGTGAAGCCGCTCGAGCGCCTTCTGCGCGGCAGCACTCAATACCGGCGGAAACGCCGGCAGGATCTTTGGCCCTGCTTCGACCAGCACGACGCGCGCCTCGCGCGGATCGATGGTGCGAAAATCGTGGCGCAGCGCCACATGTGCCAGTTCGGCGATGGCGCCAGCCATCTCGACGCCGGTAGGACCTCCCCCGATCACCACGAAGGTGAGGAAACGTTGCCTGTCTTCGGCGGGCGCCATCGACTCGGCATGCTCGAAGGCCATCAGAATACGGCGGCGGATGCCGGTGGCGTCGTCGATCTTCTTGAGACCGGGCGCTGCGTGTTCCCATTCGTCGTGGCCGAAATAGGCGTGCCGCGACCCCGTTGCCAGCACGAGATGGTCGTACTCCATCTCGCGGTCTTCCAACTTGACCACGCGACGTTGCTTGTCGACGCCTGAGACCCGACCGAGCACCACGCGCACATTGGCCGCACGGCGCAGGATGGCGCGAATCGGCGAGGCGATCTGTGCTGGCGAGAGCCCCGCCGTGGCCACCTGATAGAGCAGCGGCTGAAAGAGGTGATAGTTGCACCGGTCGATGACGGTGACGTCGGCGTTGGCGCCGCCAAGGGCATGTGCGGCACTCAATCCACCGAAGCCCGCGCCGACAATGACAATGCGCGGTCTGGTCATGACGCCTCTCCTTCACGGTGTCCGTCGCGCGGACACACTACGTCCTTACCAGACCGGCAGTCGCGCAAGGAAGCGCACGAGCCCGCGCATGCGAGGGCCGAAAAGTGTCTCGGTGAAGTAGCTGCCGGCGGCGCGCTTCCCGGCTTCGCCGAGAGTCGGATAGGGCGGCACGAAGCCGGCGAGGGCTGAAATCCTGAGCCGCTTCGAGATCGCCAGACACCATGGCTGGATCAGCTCGCCGGCCTGAGGTCCCGCGATGGTCGCGCCCAGGATGCGGCCACGCCTATCGGTGACGACCTTGACCAGACCGCAGGTCGCACGTTCCGCCTGCGCCCGGTCGTTCTCGGCGAATTGCCAGCGCATCACCCGGATGCGATCGCCGTGTTTCTCGCGTGCTGCACGTTCGCCAAGGCCGACCTGCGCCAGTTCCGGATCGCAGTAGGTTGCCCAGGGCACGATAGCCGCATCGAGTTTCGCGGGCATCCGGAACAACGCACCGCGGATGAACAGCGAGGCTTCGTAGCCGGCCATGTGCGTGAAGGCATAGAGGCCGTTGCAGTCGCCGATTGCCCAGACGTTGCGATTGGAGGTGCGCAGCGACGAATCGACGGCGATGCCGTGCTTGGTGTGCGCGATGCCGGCCTTGTCGAGATCGAGCCCCTCGGTGACGGCAGTGCGACCGGCAGCGACCAGGAGATGCGATCCGGCAAGCCGTGTCCCATCGCCAAGAACGGCGACAACGCCGTCGGACGACCGTTCGACACAGTCGACCTTGATGCCGCTGCGCAGATCGACGCCCTCCTTGCGCAGCTGCGCCACGACGATGTCGGCTGCTTCCGGATCGTCCTTGGGGAGGAACGTCGCTGCCTCCAGCACCGTGACTCGGGATCCCAGGCGCCGGAACGCCTGTGCCATCTCGATGCCGATCGGGCCGCCGCCGATGATCAGGAGGTGTGCTGGCAAGGTGCGGTTGGCGAAGATCGTCTCGTTGGTGAAGTGCGGCGTGTCGGCGAGACCCGGGATCGGCGGCAGTGCGGCGCGCGAGCCGGTCGCGAGTACGACACGTTTGCTTGCGATGCGGTGCGGGCCTGCCTGAATTTCGGTACGGCCAACAAAGCGCGCCTCTTCCTTGAGAACCCGCACGCCGAGCTTCTCGAAGCGTTCCACCGAATCGTTCGGCGCGATGGCAGCGATCGTTTCTGCGACATGGTCCATCACGCGGGGGAAGTCGATGCGCGGCTCGACGGGCGCGATGCCGAAGGCGCCGCCGCTCCGCTGCGCTTGTGCCGCCTTTGCCGCCGCGATCAATGCCTTGGAGGGAACGCAGCCGAAGTTAAGACAGTCTCCGCCCATCATCGCGCGCTCGACCAGCACGACCTCGAGGCCGAGTTGCGCCGCGCCCGCGGCGACGACCAAGCCAGCCGAGCCGCCACCGACGATGCAGACATCGGGTGTAAGGCGTTCGGTCATGTCAGGGCGTGGCTTTGGGCTTGCGCAGATGGGTATAGACGACGGGCACCAGAGACAGGGCCGCCAGCCCCAGCAGCGGCAGCAGGATGCGCCATTCGAAGATGATCCCGAGATCGGGCCGCTCGCCGCGACCGATCACCATGCCGAGGCCGGCGCCGACGCTCGCATAGACGATTGCGGCCGGGACAATGCCGATCATGGTTGCGACCACATAGCGGTCGAGCCGCATGCCCAGCAGGGCCGGCACGATGTTGATCAGCCAGAAGGGGAACACCGGCACCAGCCGCAGGAACAGGAGATAGCTGAAGTCGTTGCGTCGGAAGCCCGCCTCGAAGCGGGCCAGCGTGGGACCCGCGCGCGCGCGGAAGAGATCGCGGAAGGCCGTGCGCGCCGCGAGGAAGACGGCGATCGAGCCCAGCGTTGCGCCGATCACCGCAAGACCGGCGCCCATCCAGGTGCCGAACAGGAGGCCCGCTACCGGCGTGACGACCATGGCGACCGGCAGAGAGAAAGCGACGACGAGGGCATAGGCGAAGACGAAGAGGGTCGCCGAGATCAAGACATGCTTCGCGACCCACTCTGTCAGCGTCACCTGGTGGCGACACAGCAGGTCGTAGGAGAAATAGCGCTCGAGCCCGAGCAGCAGGAAGACCGCCAGGCCGCCGAGGAGAATCGCCACGGGCAGCAGCCGGCGGAGCATTATCAGGTTCATCTCGCCTTTCGCATCGCCTCGGCCCGATCATCGCTCGCACGCTCCGGACCTCAAAGCACATGCTGTCACGGCTGGGTTACCGGCAAGCCGGGGTTGGTTGCAGCCAGGCTCGGCCGGGCACCGAAACGTCTCCACCACGCCGCGATCCGCCGATATTCGGCAAGCAGGGCGGCACCCCGCGGCGACAGGACGAAGTAGGCGATCATGGCGCCGAGGTGAAAGTCGGCCAGCGACACATCGGGGCCGCAGAGATAGGCATCGTCGGACGCCAAGGTTTCGAGCGCCAGGAGGACGCGGGCGGCTTCCTTCAGCCCCTTGTCGCGTTCTACGGGATCGATCTCGCCGCCGGTGTGGGGGCGAAAGACGTCGTGCACGAAGACCTGCCGGACCAGGGGCCAGTAGGTATAGGAATCGACCACGCCGATGATCTGGTCCATGCGCGCCAAAGCCCGAGGCGAGGCCGGTTGGAGGGCCGGCCCGGCAAAGGCGCGGTCGATGTAGCGCGTGATCGCTCCGGTCTCGTAGAGGGCGAAACTGTCGTGGACGAGGGTTGGGACCCGTCGGAAGGGGTGGAGAGACAGGTAATCGGCCGGAGAGTCGTCCGCAAAGGGGTTCACCTCGACCCTCTCGTAGGTCACGCCCTTCTCGGCCAGCGCCAGGCGGGCAACTCTGGTGTAGACGCTGTAGCGGTAGCCGTGCAGAAAGATGGTCATCAAGCTATCTTAGCCCTCGTTGACTCGCCGCCGTCTCGCGCTTATTACGCTCGCCCACGGAATTTGCCCCTGCGCACCGCGCGGGGGCGTTGTATTTAGAGGAGTTGCGTCATGAAACGCACCTATCAGCCGAGCAAGCTGGTGCGCAAGCGTCGGCATGGCTTCCGGTCCCGCATGGCGACGGTGGGCGGCCGCAAGGTCATCGCCAATCGCCGCCGGTCGGGCCGCAAGCGGCTCTCGGCCTAGCTTCTTTTGGCTGCGGCGCGCCTCGGGCGTCTGCCGAATCGTCGCGATTTTCTGCGCGTCCAGGCCGGACGCCGTTGCGCCATGCCTGGATTCGTGCTCCAGGTGGCCCCTGTTCCTCCCGATATCGTCCTGCCCGACATCCGGGTGGGCTTCACCGTAACCCGCAAGGTCGGCAATGCCGTGGTCCGTAACCGCGTGCGGCGGCGTTTGCGCGAGATCGCCCGCATGGTGATCCCGGCCGAAGCCCGGCCCGACCTCGACTATGTCCTGGTCGGCCGGCAAGGGGCCCTCGTCCGTGACTTCGCTGCAATGCGCGGGGAGCTGCAGGAAGCGCTGAAGCGGCTCAAGGCGCAGGTCGTCGCGACGCCATGACCTGCACGGACTGCTTGCGCCCGCGCGCTTAAGTCGCCAGTTTCCGGGCCGCATGATGTCATTCGTCCTGCGTGGCGCGATCCGATTCTATCAGCTCACGCTCGCTTACTTCTTCGTCGGCGCCTGCCGCTACGAACCGTCCTGCTCGGCCTACGCGGCCGAGGCGGTGACGGCGCATGGCGCGCTGCGGGGAAGCTGGCTTGCCGCGCATCGTCTCTGTCGCTGTGGCCCCTGGGGCGCCGGCGGCTGGGATCCCGTTCCTCCCGCCGCTGCACGGCGTCCGCACCAAACCCTTTCCTGCCACCCCGCTGAGCGCTCCTGAGTGCCCGGAAAAGATCGTCTGAGAAAGATCGTCTGAAATGGATCAGAAGAATTTCATCGTCGCCATCGTCCTCTCGGTGCTGATCATCGTGGGCTGGCAGGTGGCCTTCCCGCCGGCCAAGCCGCCAGTCAACGGCACCCAGCAGGCGACGACCCAGCCCGGCGCTCCGCAGGCGCCGGCCGGCCAGCCGGGCGCGACCGGCGTGCAGCCGGGTCCGGGCGCGGGTCCTGCACAGCAGCCGGTGGTCGGCCGCCCCGAGGCGCTGGCCCAGAGCCCGCGCGTCACGTTCAACACGGCCGAGCTGGTCGGCTCGATCTCGCTCAAGGGGGCGCGCATCGACGACGTGCAGCTCGTGAAGTACCGCGAGACCATCGACCCCAAAAGTCCGCCGGTTCCGGTTCTCTCGCCGGTCGGCAGCGCCCACCCCTACTACGCCGAGTTCGGCTGGTCCTCGTCGGATCCCGCCATCAAGGTGCCGGGTCCCGACTCGCTCTGGACCGCGGACAACCAGACCGTGGCGCCCGGCAAGCCGGTGAAGCTCACCTGGGACAACGGCCAGGGCCTGATCTTCGGCCTCACCGTGTCGATCGACCAGTTCTTCATGTTCGACGTGCAGCAGAGCTTCGAGAACAAGACCGACAAGCCGGTGACCCTGTTCCCCTGGAGCTTGGTCGTGCGCTACGGCGAGCCGCATGCCGAGGGCATGTACATCCTGCACGAAGGTCCCTACGGCGTGTTCAACGGCACGCTGAAGGAGTTCAGCTACTCCGACTTCAAGGGCAATAAGCAGCAGAAGCTTGCCACGACGGGCGGCTGGCTCGGCATCACCGACAAGTACTGGATGGCCACGCTGGTGCCCGACCAGAAGGCCAAGCTCGATGCGTCCATCAAGCAGACCGGCGCGGGCGCGGACCTCAAGTATCAGATCGACTATGTCGGTGCCGGCGTTGCCGCCGCGCCGGGCGCGACCGTTACGGCCGACTCCCGCCTCTATGCCGGCGCGAAGATCGTGCGGGTGATCGACGACTACGAAACGAAGTACGGCATCGACAAGTTCGACCTCACCATCGACTGGGGCTGGTTCTGGTTCTTCACCAAGCCGCTGTTCTGGCTGCTCGAGTGGCTCTACGTGCAGCTGGGCAACTTCGGCCTGTCGATCCTGGTGCTGACCGTCATCGTCAAGCTCGTCTTCTTCCCGCTGGCCAACAAGTCCTATGCAGCGATGAGCAAGATGAAGGCGCTGCAGCCGGAGATGGAGAAGCTCAAGGAGCGCTATGGCGAGGATCGCCAGCGCATGAACCAGGAGCTGATGCAGCTCTATCGCCGCGAGAAGGTGAACCCCGCGGCGGGCTGCCTGCCGATCCTGGTGCAGATCCCGGTCTTCTTCGCGCTCTACAAGGTGCTCTACACCACCATCGAGATGCGCCATCAGCCGTTCTACGGCTGGATCAAGGATCTGGCGGCGCCGGATCCGCTCACCATCTTGACCGGCTTTGGCCTCTTCTCGTGGCACGTGCCGGACTTCCTGCATTTCTTCAACATCGGCCTGTGGCCCATCATCATGGGCGTCACGATGTTCCTGCAGCAGAAGCTGAACCCGCAGCCGACCGATCCGGTGCAGGCGCGCGTTTTCCAGTTCCTGCCGATCCTGTTCACCTTCATGCTGGCGCCGTTCTCGGCAGGTCTGGTGATCTACTGGGCGTGGAGCAACATCCTGTCGATCGCTCAGCAGTACACGATCATGCGTCGCCACGGCACGCCGATCGGCAGCGGCAAGGCCCCCGTCGCGGCCACGCCGGCGCCGGTAGCCGATGCCAGCGCCAACAAGAAGGGCGGCAAGGGCTCCGGCAAGAAGGGCTGATGTCTACGGACAAGCGCGAGGCAGACGCGCCCGAGGGGCGCAGCCCGGAAGAAATCGAGGCGGCTCGCAAGCTCTTTGCGGGCCCCTGCGATTTCATTTCGGGTGCGGCATCGCTCGAATCGCTGACGCCCACGACATGGCCCGAAGTGGCCTTTGCCGGCCGCTCCAATGTCGGCAAGTCGAGCCTCGTGAACGCACTTACCGGCCGGCGTACCCTGGCGCGCGTTTCGGCCAAGCCCGGCCATACGCGGCAGATCAATTTCTTCGATCTTGCGAACAGGTTGGTGCTGGTCGACCTGCCGGGCTACGGCTTCGCCCAGGTCTCCAGGTCGATGAAGGAGACGTGGCAGGATCTCGCCTCGGCCTATCTGCGCGGCCGTCCCACCTTGGTGCGGGTTTGCCTGCTGATCGACTCGCGCCATGGCGTGAAAGAGAGCGACCGCGAGACGATGCGGAATCTCGACAAGGCTGCCGTCTCCTATCAGGTCGTGCTGACCAAGGTCGATCAGCTCAAGGCCGCCGACGTGCCCCGGGCCGTCGCTGCCGCCGAGGCCATCGCCCGCAAACATGGTGCGGCTCATCCCGTGGTGTTGCCGACCAGCAGCGAGACGGGTTTCGGCATTCCGGAGCTGCGGGCCGAGATCAAGGCCGTCGCGGGCGTCTGACGTTCTCCTACGCTGCGTCGTGGAAGATAATGCCCAGTGTAAAGCGCTGACCGTCGCGCACGCTCGACACGCCATGTCGCATGGCGGTGCGATGCCAGCCGCGCGTTCCCTTCACGGGCCGTTCGTTCACCGCAAAGACGGCGGCGTCGCCCTGTGCGAGCGGCACCACCTCGCCGCGCGACTGCATGCGGGGCCGCTGTTCGACCAGCATGAATTCGCCACCGGTGAAGTCGCGCTCCGGAGCGCTCAGCAGGATCACCACCTGCAGCGGGAACACCAGGTCGCCGTAGAGGTCGCGGTGCAGGCAGTTATAGTCGCCGGGCCCGTAGCGCAGCAGCAGCGGTGTTGGCCGCTTCTGGCCGCCTTCGTGGCATTGCTGCAGCCAGCTGTTCAGGGTCGGCGGGAAGCGCTGCGGGCGGCCGAGCTGCTCGTTCCATGCATTGGCCACGCGGGCGAGCTCGGGATAGAGCGCCTGGCGCAGGCGCTCGACCGGCTCGGGCAGCGGGTAGGCGAAATACTGGTATTCGCCCTGCCCATAGCCATGGCGCTGCATGACGATGTGCTTGCGAAAACGGGCTTGATCCGGCCATAGCGCGGCGAGCGCGCGGCAGTCCGCCGGGTCGATCAGGTTTTTTGCGACGGCAAAGCCGCGCGCCGCCAGAGCTTCGTAATCCATCATGCGGACATCCTGCCGCGGCGCGGGCACTTCTTCTATCCGCGGCCCGCCTGATATATGATGCCAGCTTAGCCCTCTCCCACACCGGGAGAGGGTTTTTGCCAACTTGAGCCGAAATTACGGGAAGCGAAGAAATGGCCGAGCCGGTCCAGACCGACAAGGAGCAGAAGCGGCTCATCCGCATGGCGGAGACCATCTCCAAGGCGCTGCCCTTCATGCGCCGGCACAACGACGCCACCTTCGTGGTGAAGTATGGCGGTCACGCCATGACCGATCCCAAGCTCGGCGACCTGGTCGCCCGCGACGTCGTGCTGATGAAGCAGGTCGGCATGAACCCGATCGTGGTCCATGGCGGCGGTCCGCAGATCAACAAGATGCTGGAACGTGTCGGCATCAAGAGCACGTTCGTGAACGGGCTGCGTGTGACCGACGCGCCGACGATGGAGATCGTCGAAATGGTGCTCGCCGGCTCGATCAACAAGGCGATCGTGGCCGACATCAACGAATGCGGCGGCATCGCCGTCGGCATCTGCGGCAAGGACGGCAACCTGATCCTGGCGCGCAAGGTGACCGAGATGCGCGATCCCAAGACCGGCGAGCTCCTGAAGGTCGATCTCAAGCAGGTCGGCGAGCCGGCGAGGATCAACGTCATGGTGCTGGACCAGCTGCGCCGCGCCGACGTCATTCCCGTGGTGGCGCCGATCGGCTTCGGCGTCGACGACGAACTCACCTACAACATCAATGCCGACACCTCGGCGGGCGCCATTGCCGGCGCCATGAAGGCCAAGCGCCTCCTCTTCCTGACAGATGTGCCGGGAGTCCTCGACAAGGACGGCAAGCTCATCCAGGACATGACGGTCGAGCAGGCGCGCGCCCTGATCGCCGATGGCACTATTTCGGGCGGCATGATTCCAAAGGTCGAGAATTGCATCGATGCCGTGAACAGCGGTGTCGAAGCGGCCGTCATCATGGACGGCCGGGTGCCCCATGCACTGCTGCTGGAGGTTTTCACCGAGGCCGGCGTCGGCACGATGGTTACCCGCACCTGATCTTGAAACCGCCAAATCTGCCGCATATCTAAGCACCATGGCACTTCTGCCCATCCTTACGGCGCCCGATCCGCGTCTCAAGAAGAAATCCCTGCCGGTCGATGCCGTCGACGACGGCGTGCGCCGGCTCATGGACGACATGCTCGAGACCATGTACGCCGCGCCCGGCATCGGCCTGGCCGCGCCGCAGGTTGGCGTGCTGAAGCGCGTGGTGGTCCTCGACATCGAGCGCGAGGACACCAAGACCGGGCCATTGTTCATGGCGAACCCGGAGATCGTCGACGCATCGGACGAGGATGCCTCCTACGAGGAGGGCTGCCTGTCGGTGCCTGAGCATTATTCCGACGTCGTTCGTCCAGCCAAGGTGACGGTCCGCTACCTCGATCGCGAAGGCAGGGCGCAGGAAATCGCCGCGGAAGGTCTGCTCGCCACCTGCCTGCAGCACGAGATCGACCATCTCGATGGCATCCTGTTCATCGACCATATCTCGGCGCTCAAGCGGAACATGATCCTGCGAAAGCTTCTCAAGGCGCGGAAGGAGAAGGAGCGGGACGAAGCCGAGGGCAGGCCTTCGATCAAAGCCAAGGATCCCGAGCACACCCTGTAGGCGTCGCTGCCGCTGCTGTCCCCGGCCTGATTCACCGTCGATCGTCAGTCGATCAGTTTGCCGTCGGCATCGAAGAACGGGTGTGGCCCGTCGTAGTCGCCGATGACGGCCGTATGGGTGACGAGCCTTCGCCCGTTCCACCAGTGCAGCATGAAACCCGGCGGTTCCATTCTGAAGCAGCTGGGTGCTTCGGGGTCGATATCCAGGGCCACCTGATGCGCCGGGCTCGGGCAGGTCATCGCCGGCCGGCCACCGACCTGGGCATGGATGGTGCGATGGAGGTGGCCGCAGAGGATCAGCTCCACCTGCCGGTGCCGTTCCATGACGGCGGCAAAGCCGTCGGCGCCTTTCAGGCCGATCTTGTCCATGTGGCCGATGCCGGTGATGAAGGGCGGATGATGCATCAGCACGAGCGTGGGGGCGTCGGGCTTCTGCGCAAGCATCCGATCCAGCCACTCCAGCCTTTCACCGCAAAGCTCGCCGCCACCCTCGCCGGGAATCAGCGTATCCAGCCCGACAAGGCGCAGGGGATAGTCCTCGACGACGAACTGCAGGAACGTGCCGTCGGCCGGCAGGTAGCCTTCGGCATGGAAGGCGCCGCGCATGGCGTCGCGGTCGTCGTGGTTGCCGGGGATGGCGATGATGCGCTGGCGGATTGGCGCCAGGATGGACTTCAGGTGGTCGTATTCTGCCGGCCGGCCCAGATCGACCAGGTCGCCGGTCAGCAGGATGAGGTCGGGTTGCGGCACCAGCGTCAGCAGCTCGTCGACGCAGCGTTTCAGCATCGCCGCCGTGTCGACCTTCTTGTAGGCCAGCTTGCCCGGAAGCTTGATGTGGGTGTCGGTGATCTGGGCGATCAGCATCGCAAGCTCCTCTACAGTACCAGCAGCCCACGCGGGTCGATGGCGAGCCGCACGGTCTCGCCGTGGCTGAAATCGCGGCGCGCTGTACTTTCGATCACCAGTGGCTGCGCCTCGCCGACATCGACGAACAACCGCGTGCGGTCGCCGAGGAAGAAGGCGGCGGCCACCGTACCCTGCAGGCTGGAAGTCTCCTGACCGTCGGCGACACGGATATCCTCCGGCCGGAACAGAACCTCGGTGGCATTTCCGCGGGCAGCGTCCCACGCCAGTTCGCCGGCGCGACAGGCGAATACGCCGTTACGCACGGCGCCGGACAGTCGGTTCATGGTGCCGATGAACTCGGCGACAAAGCGGGTGGCCGGACGCTGATAGATGTCGCGCGGCTTGCCGACCTGGGCGACGCGGCCGTGGTCCATCACGACGATCCGGTCGCCGAGAGCCATCGCTTCGGCCTGGTCGTGGGTCACGTAGATCGCGGTGATCTTGAGCGACCGCAGCAGCGAGTCGATCTCGAGGCGGAGCGTATCGCGCAGCTTGGCGTCCAGGGCCGTCAGCGGCTCGTCCAGCAGCAGCGCTCGCGGCCGCACGGCAATGGCGCGGGCGAGCGCCACGCGCTGGCGCTGGCCGCCGGAAAGCTGGTCGATGCGCCGGTCGGCGAGCTTCTCGATGCGCATCATCGCGAGCATCTCGGCCACGCGGGCGCGGATCTGCGCTTCGGGCGTGCGGCGGATCTTAAGGCCGTAGCCGATGTTCCCTGCCACCGTCATGTTGGGGAACAGGGCATAGGACTGGAAGACCATGCCGACGTTGCGCTGCTCGATGGGCAGGTGGGTCACGTCGGTGCCGTCGAACAGTACCCTGCCGCCGGCATCGGGCGTTTCCAGCCCGGCGATGATGCGCAAGGTCGTCGTCTTGCCGCAGCCCGAGGGGCCGAGGAATACGATCGTCTCGCCGGCATTGATGGCCATATCGAGCGGTTCGAGCGCCTTCGTTCCATCGGCGAAGGTCTTCGCGCAGTTCTCGAGTGCGATCGCGAGCGGTTGGGCAGTCTCGGTCATTCGGCTTCCTCCGCCACGAATTTCGGCGTGCGTGGCTTGGCGAAAGCCTGCAGGGCCAGCAGCAGCGGCATGATCATCAGGAAAAACACCAGGGTATAGGCACTGCCGATTTCCAGACGCAGCGACGCGTAGGCATCGGCGAGGCCGACGGGCAATGTCTTGGTCAGCGGCGTGTGCAGCAGCCAGGTCATGTTGAATTCGCCCATCGAGAGCGTCACCACCATCAGCGAGCCGGCGAGGATGCCGGAGCGGCAGTTAGGAAGAACGACATGGCAGAAGCGCTGCCAGAAGCTCGCTCCCAGCGAAGCCGCGCCTTCCTCCAAGGTCTCCAGGTCGATGGCGCTGAGGACGGCGAGTACGCTGCGCACCATGAAGGGCAGAGTGAACAGGACGTGGCCTACCAGGATGAAAAGCCAGGAGGTACGAAAGCCCGAGACGCTGCCATAGGTCACGATCAATGCCAGCGCGGTTGCCAGGCCCGGCACCGCGACCGGCATCACCAACAGCTCTTCGATGGCGCGTGTCAGGGCGGTCTGGCGCTTGGCGAGGACGTAGGCTGTCGGCACGCCCAGTACCAGGGTGACGACGAGGCAGGCCAGCGAGAGGCCGATCGAAAGGAAGATCGTCTCGCGATAGCCGGTCCAGACTTCGATCACCCAGCGCAGGGTGAGGCCGCTCTCCAGGCCGACGAAGTAGTTTACTGTGAGCCCGGCCAGGATCGACAGGACGACCGGCACGATCAGGAAGGCCGTGACCAGCAGGGTGAATCCGAGCTGCAGCAGGAAGAGGCCGCGATGCTTCATGGCGCCGTCCTCCTTCTAGCCTGCCGCCGCGACGGTGGAGCCGGCGGCCGTACGCGCTAGCGCCAGCACGATCCAGGTGACCGCCCCCAGCACGAAGCTCAGCGCGGCGGCCATGGCGATGTTCGCTGACAGGGTGAACTCGGTATAGATCACCATCGGCAACACGTTGATCCTGGCGGCGAGCGTGAAGGCGGTGCCGAAGGCGCCGACGGCCGTCGCGAAGCAGATCGCGCCGGCGGAGATGAAGGCGGGCTTCAGCCCGGGAATGATGACATCCAGCACGACCCGCCAGGGCGAGGCGCCGAGCGACCGCGCCGCCTCCTCCAGTTTCGGATCGAGCTTCTCGGCGGCGGCCATCACGGTGAGGATAGTGCGCGGGATGGAGAAGTAGACATAGCCCATGAACAGGCCGGACAGGGTGTAGGCGAAGACCAGCTTGTCGCCGGTCAGGGCCTCGGTGACTTGGCCGATCAACCCTTGGCGGCCGGCCAGCATGATGACCATGAAGCCGATCACCACGCCGGGGAAGGCGAGCGGAAAGGTCAGCATGGCCACGAGGGCCGCATTGCCGGGAAACTTGTGACGCTGCAGGAACACGCCGGAGATGCCGCTGATGATCAGCGTGGCCACCGTCGTC
>WBZX01000048.1_pt2 | contig 31843 bp, 28 predicted proteins | sample 5204211 | NCBI WGS metagenome assembly WBZX01 (sample SAMN12344362, study PRJNA552823) | activated sludge metagenome | biome: Activated sludge suspended growth; feature: Nitrification reactor; material: Wastewater; isolation source: activated sludge from nitrification reactor of wastewater... | reverse complement strand
CGACCCGAAAGCTACCAAAGAAAGCACCGCCATTGTCACGCTGCCTGGCACGACCAGCAGCATGGAACTGCCTGTTGGCACCAGGCATGAGTTTGAGATCAAGCATCAGGGACTAACCATCCTCAAGCTGACTGAACTCCCCATCAAGGCATTCGAGTTCACGGTGGATGGTCGTACCTTTGCTGTGACTTGCACCAAATCAGGGGGCCGGGTTAGCTTCGGCTTACGAGCCATCCCGAGCCGTTTACAACAATAGACCATTTCTGATCGAGAATCTGAACTCCTGTTGCTTTCACAGGAGTGACCGGGTACTCTACCCCTATGCCATGATGGCATTCTGCCCACACCAAAGCAGAGAAATACATGGAGGTTCACATGAGACGTCTGCACCAGACAGCGTTCATGGCTATCGTTGCTGCATTCTTCACCGTATCTACCACGCATGCCCAGGCAGTGGCTATCACCTCCGGGACCATTCCCGACGCAACACCTGTCGTGAACGTTGAGCCCGCTACGCCTACCACCGTCGTTCCCACTTTCGACTACACCCTGATGAACTGGCGGGCTGGCCTGTTATCGCCCTACGTTCAGTCGAACGTCACTACCAGCACAACTGCAGCCAATACAGCTACTGCAACACCGATCACTAACACACCCGCCACCACGAACCCTTTTGCACCCAGTGCGCTCACCCCATTGAATCAGACGAGTAGCACGACAAGTACAGTAACAACAACACCTCAGGTGAATACCCCTGCCACCCAGGCGGTGACTTCACGTTTCACCTTTGCTCCTCGATTTGTTTCGTTTACCACGGTAACGAACGAGAATTCCACCACGGGTACACTCAACCCTACCCTGAATAACAATAACTCAACCACTCAGTACAATCTTAATCAGAACACGGGTGGGTCAGCCGGCCTGTTGGTCAGTGTGCCTGAACCATCCACGGTTGCCATGTGCCTGTGTCTTTTTGTCCTGATCGGGTATGGATATATTCGCCGACAGAAGCAACTGGGCAACATAGTGGGTACGGAAGCCGATGCTATCCTGCAAGGTGAGACCAACGAATCGATGTCAGTCTAAAGCAACTCAACGTAGCAAGCAAGAAGCCCTGGGATGACCAGGACTTCTTTCATTGAGCAGGCGATATATCGATGGCTGAGCGTGTCGGCATCGGCGGTGGTACTAGACACCGCCCACCCACGCAGTTGCTTCTGGCCGCAGAAGGGAACATCACCTTGCTGACGTAGAACAGCGATGCACTGATGATGATGAGCCAGCCTAGGGTTTTCAGCATGATACAGGGTTCAAACTGGAGAATGAGTCGACATTGTTAGTATATGGTTGCCGAATTCCTGATTACAACTGTATCCCCAACTCCTCAATCTTGCGGTAGAGCGAACTGAGGGCCAGGCCCAGGCGTTTGGCTGCTTCTCGCTTGTCCGAATGTGCCTTGAGTAGCTTCTCGATGTGGTGCCTCTCAAAGTGAGCGACCGCGGTGCGAAGGTCGTCGTCCAGGCAGGCATTCGGGTCAGCTACCAGATCGCCAGGCAAATCATTGACTGTAATCAGTGGGCCATCGCTGAGGATGACTGCTCTTTGAATCACGTTGTCGAGTTCGCGGATGTTGCCTTTCCAGACTGCGGTCTGCAGTGCCTTCATCGTTGTCTGCTCGACCCCGACGATGCTCTTGCCCAGCACTCGCGACTGCTTGGCCAACAGGAACTGTACCAATTCAGGAATATCATCCCGACGCTCGCGCAGCGGAGGCAATTGCAGCGACACCACATTGAGCCGATAGTAGAGGTCTTCACGGAACTTGCCCTGCTCGACATGCTTGGCCAGGTCCTTATTCGTGGCAGCCAGGATGCGGCAGAAGACTTTGACAGGCTCGGTCGCACCAACAGGGAGAATTTCTTTCTGCTCGATGGCCCTTAGTATCTTGGCCTGGGTCATCAGGCTCATCTCGCCGATTTCGTCCAGGAACAAGGTGCCATTACCTGCATTCTGAAAGAGGCCTTCAGTATCCTTGTCCGCGCCGGTGAACGCCCCTTTGCGATGTCCGAAGAGTTGGCTTTCGAGCAATTCATTCGGAATGGCTGCACAGTTGAGCGCGAGGAAGCGTTCGTCCTTATCCGGGCCTTGTTCGTGCAATGCTCTGGCAATAAGTTCCTTGCCGGTACCACTCTCACCAAGGATCAATACCGTCGCTCGAGTGCGTGCCACTTTGTGAAGTGTGGAAATCACGCTCTGCATGGCCGGGCTGGTGCCGACAATCATTTCCGGGGCAGGCGGGCGATGCAACTCGCGGCGAAGCCACTGGTTCTCCAGCTTCCACTGTCGATAGAGGAGCAACTGCTTCACCTTGGCTACCACTTCATTGAAGCGGATGGGTTTCAGCAGGTAATCCTGTGCTCCCCGCTGGAACGCTTCGACAGCCGTTTCCACAGTGCCGTAGGCGGTGATCAGGATCACAAAGATTTCGGGATTGATCTGATGCAACTTCTCCAGCAGTTCGACACCATCCATGCCGGGCATCTGGATATCGGTGAGGACTAGATCGAGAGGAACGGCCTGTGCGAGTTGCAAAGCCTGCTGGCCATCAGCAGCGATACGGACGGAGAAGCCTTCCTGTTCGAGGAACTCAGCGAGCGAAGAACGGATCAGTGGTTCATCATCAACGATGAGCAGCCTGGCTGGCTGGTGCAGGCGGGGGGAGACAGGTTGTTGCTTCAGGGGGGTGGCCATGCCTCGTTACTTTATGGGAAAGTGAATGCGGAAGGTGGTGCCTTCACCCGGCTGCGAGGTAACGGTAACCGTCCCTCCCTGTTGTTCTACAAGTCGGCGAGTCATGAACAGCCCCAACCCGGTGCCTTGCAACTTGGTGGTGTAGTAAGGCTGGAAAAGCTTGGACTGTGCCTCCGGGGTGATGCCATGACCATCATCCGTGACAGTGATGTATAGCTCATCGGTTGTAGCTCCTGCTGCCACGATTACCTTGCCACCCTTCTCGGTGGCATCGATAGCATTCAGGATGAGATTGAGGAGCGCCTGCATCAACTGGTCACGGGCGATCAGCAACTTGGGCAGATCATCTGGAACCTGGAGCGTGACTGCTTTGCCCCGGTTCGATTGATAATACTTGGCAATGCTGAGCGCTTCCTGAGCCACGCTGGCCACATTGGTCAGCACACGTTCCGCACTGGCTGGGCGACTGAAATTCACGAGTTCTCGAAGGGTTCCCGAGATGCGGTCGAGTTGGCCACCGACGAGACCAAGCCGTTCCTGTACATAGGGGTCTTCCACTCGGCGCTGGGCCAGTTGCACCAGGGAACTAATGGACGTTAGAGGGTTGCCTACTTCATGGGCGATGCCTGCCGCAAGGAGCCCGAAGGCTGCCATCTTCTCCTGATGGATGAGTTGGGCCTGGGCTTCCTGCAACTCTTTGGTACGTTCGGTGATGCGGACTTCGAGCAGGCTCTGCTGTTCCTTCAGTTGTTCGTTCAAATCGCCCAGGCGACCGCTGGTACGGTGCAGGTACCAGGCCAGCGTCGATGCAGCCCAGGTGACCCAGGCCATCACTACAATATTGAGAGCCACGCTCGGTACGTCCTGCTGGTCGCTAGGTACCACCAGGAACAACAGCGTGTAACTGATGCAATGCATCGCACAACTGAGGTAAGGCACCACCACCGGATAGCGGATGGCCGCGACCAGCAGCGAGAGCAGATAGTAGAACCGGTAGGGACTATTCAGCCCGACATCATACCGGCAAAGCAAGGTGATGAAGATGGTCTCGAGGAAGGCGACGATCAATGGGAACCGTGAGAGGAGGAAGACATCGCCCCGGAAGTAGTAGAACGAATCGACGCAGGCATAGACCAGGCCGACCGAGAGAAGCACGTTGAGGAGAAGTTGCGAATCAGGCTGGCGACCAGGGACATTAGCGATCAGGAAGCCGACGAGCAGGCCGAACCACTGAATTTTGATCAGAATACCTGCAGAATCCCGCTGCCACTCGGAAGGGGCAGTGTTCATCCACGAAGCGATCGGTGTGAGAACTGGGCGAAGCATAAGGGTCCAACTACGAACTTGAATCTATTCTACAACTGAGTGGGAAATGATAACCAGCCATGCCCTGCCAGTTGATGCCAAAGTGCCCTTCGGAGCAACTGCTATCTGAAGACTGACTGGCATCACTCAACGTCTGATCAGATTTTCTGGAGAAACTTGCACCTTCCGTACTGGCCTTTTTCCAGCGATCAGGACGAAACTACTCTTGATTGAACAACGGCACGTGGAGACGTGCTCTGTCGGCTGACTTCTCGCCAGCGTCGGCAATCGACACATCAAGCCAGGAGGGCTTTACTGATGGCTCGCACTTCCCTTTCGATGCGCCTGTTGCAGAATGTTCTGCTCGGCACTGCAACTCTGAGTTTGAGCCTGGTCTCTGGTATCAGCGCTCAGGATAAGGCTGCTCCGCCTGCTCCCTTACAATCAGCCCCCGCCAAAACGGGCCTGGTCATCACCCTGGATGATGCCCTCAATCTGGCACAGGATAAGCAACCTGCCATCCGTGCAGCTCAGCTGTCCTATCAGTCATCCATCTCGGCCAAGAGCGTGGCTGACAGCTTCCTCGTCGGCCTCGTCCCCGAAGGCCGTATCCGTCGTCAGCAGGCTGCTTCCGGCCTGGGTGCTGCTGCTGCCAATGTTCAGCAAGTCGAGATGGAAACCAAGAACGCCATCAATCGTACCTATATCAGCGTCATCTTCGCTCGTGAACAACTCAAGCTGGCAAAAGATGCTGTCGAGACATTGCAAGCTACTTACAAGGTGGCCAAGCAGTTGCTGGATTCTGGCGAATCGAAGAACGTCACCCAGGACGATCTCGACAAGCTCGACATCTATGTCAAGCTGGCTGAAGCCAAGGTAGGCGAAGCTTCTGTCGGTATCGTTCGTGCCAAAGCCGCCCTTCGGGAAGCGATCGGCCTCGAATTCAATACCGAATTCGAAGTGGCAGAAGACAAGCTGACCCGCTTCTACGATATCGCTCAGGACTTCACCAAATCGAAGTCGGTCAAGCTTTGCTGCAACAAGTCAGCAGAGATGGCTGTCCGGTTCCGCCCTGAACTGGCACAGGCTTCCATCCTCGCTGATGTGACTTGCCTCGAAGTACAGGCTCAGAAGGCCAACATGCTGCACTTCTATGCTCGTACCTTCGCCGCTTCCACCGATATTCATGCCAAGGTGTTACCTTCGCAACTCATTAATGGCGATTATCGTCCTGGTCCGGTCGGCCCTGAAATGCCGACCTACCTGATTGGTACGAACAGCAAGCGAACCGAACGGGCTAACATCCTCTTCCAGCGTTCACTCTCGGTAGTCGACAAGGCACGTGGCCTGGTTGCTCTTGAAGCTGAAGAAGGTTGTGCCAAGTTCAACCGTGCTTCGGACCAGATCGAACTGCAGCGAATCGCTGTGGCCAAGTCTTCCAAACTCTACAAGAGTGCTGAGAAGTTCTTCCGCCAGGATCAACTGAAGACAGATGCCCTGCTCACTGCTTATGCACTTGATGTCAAAAATAAGTCAGACCTGAATGAAGCCTATTATACTTTTGGGATGACCTTAGCCTTCCTGCAACGGGCCACGGCTGGTCACCTCTGGGACTGCTTCATTTCAGATAACAAGTAACGATGTTGACACTTGTGAGTTGAGCGAAAGGCAGAAGCTGACAAGAACTGACTGGCCACTTTCAGTCTAACGCCCACTGGGTGGTACAGTTCTAACAGTCAGCCCTACTCGCTCAACTCACTGACGTTTCCCACCCTTCCATATCCCGAGACCCAGCGAACACCATGATGCAACATCGGCGTAGCTTTCTCATCCTGGCTGCAGTTCTGCCTTTGCTGGCTGCAACGATCCTCTCGGCTGGCGATCCCGTCACCAAGACGTTCAACATTGCGATCTCCGATTCGGTGATTCGCGGACAAACCACTCCCGCTGCAGCCATGATCCAGGTGCAGCCGATGTCGCAACTCTTTGCCATGGTAGGCGGCGTTCGCCCCGAGTTCAGCTTCGAAAGCCCCGAGGTACTCGCCAAGAACATTCACGAAGGGAAAGTGCAACTCGGTGTCATCGCTGGCATCGAACTCGGTTGGTTGGGTAACAAAGCCAATGGGTTGAGCACTTTAGCCGTTGCCTACACCCAGGACATCAAGTCCAAGGCTGTGGTGCTGATGCGGAAGGATACTCACTCCAAATCACTGAGAGACTTCCAGGGCAAGCGGTTGGCCATGCCCCGCCGTACCCAGCAACATGCCCAGATCTTCCTGCACGACAGTCTGCACCGCTGTGGCTGTTCCCCACAAGGCTACTTTGCTGCCTGCACCACTCCCCCTGATACCGATGCAGCCATCGAAGCTGTGCTTGACAAGGACATGGACCTGGTAGTGGTCGACAGTGCTGCCTGGGAAGTCTTCCAGGAACGAAAACCCGGTCGTGCCAAGCGACTAGTAGTGGTTGCTGAATCCCCCAGCTTCCCCAATGCAGCCCTCATCTACAAACCAGGCAACATCAGTGAAACCGATCTGAAGAAGCTTCGCGAAGGTCTGTTCACTGCCCACCAGCAACCCTTCTGCCGACAGATTCTGAACTTCTGGCGAATCAGCCAGTTCATCCCCTCCACCCCGGAGTACGATGCCCTGGTGAAGAATATCGTGAAGGAATTCCCTCAACCGATCATCCCTGCGACGTTCACCCAGAGTAAGTAACACCTTGATTGACATCCGCCCAAGCCCACTGAGTTTCTCAGTGGGCTTGGTTGTTTTTGAGGTATTGAATTCGTCCCGCTGTGCCACACTCCAGTCGGTGCTCCAAATGGGGTGTGGTTTCGAGGGTGGAAATGTTGTCACTTCAAAAGGGAATGCATCATCACAAGATGTAACATGCGAATGCAGATCACTAGTTCAAACAAAATGATCGATTGAAATTGTTCTGAACGCTAAAATTGTCAGCCTCGATCCCTGCTGATGGCAGCGGTAGATTATGGATCAATTTCACCAAGGAAGTGCACATGAGTGATGCATCAAGAGTCTACATGTTTGATGGCAGCGACCCTCAGATGTTATTGGCACAAGATCAGGCGCAATCGACATTCAAGTACTTTTGGCGGGAATTGTTCTGGGAACGTCGACGAATCGTTCCTGGACTGGATCTGGCATGTGTGAAAACACCATTCTCGGATGATTGGTCGAATACAACAGGAGATCATTCATCCAAAACAGAACACATGTGGGTCACGGACATTGAATTCGATGGAGAAGTTATTTCGGGTACCTTGATGAATTCACCCAATTGGCTGAAAAGCGTCAAGGAGGGTGATCATGTCCGTTTCCCCCTGAAACGGCTGGCAGATTGGATGTATGTCTTTGATGGTGAAGTGTGTGGAGCCTACACTGTCAACGTGCTACGTGCCCGTATGAATCATTCTGACCGTAGAGAACATGATGGTATGTGGGGATTTGATTTTGGTGATCCCAAAAAAGTGAAAGTACTTCCGACGAATGAAAAGGAAGGACTTCTCAAGACCTGGTTTGGAAAAAAATCGCCAGCAAGCAATGATCATCCGATGTGCACCAACATGGTTCCTAAAGTGAAGGAACAAATTCGTGAGGATCCTTCACTAGTACAGAATGCAGATGAAGATGGTTGGACCTTGCTTCATCATGAAGCGTTGGCAGGGAACGGGGCTATTGTCCAGCTGTTGTTAGAAGCAGGAGCAAATCGACGTGCACAAACTGCTACAGGACAGATTCCTCTCGATCTAGCGAAAGTACTGAATTGGGAGCATGTCATAGCTCTATTGCAATAAGTCTCGTTATCTTGTTCAAGTTGCTGCCTTCGGAAGCCTTGGTATCTTCATCATGTCGTCACTTGCCAAGAAACCACACCCCGCCGTGGGTACACGTCGGAGTGTGGCACAGGTTTGAAATAATTGGGCGCTCTATCACTTCAAATGTCGATCAAAGAACCCATAACACTTCTCACGCACATCCTTCGGAAAGTCGTGGCCAACCTGGGGATGATGCACTTCGAGGTGTTTGGGTTGCTTCAACACATCATATACCTGCTGGGCAAACTTCACACAGTCGCGGACACCATCGATGTTGAAGTTCTCATCGCCTATCGGGGCGTTAATGAACACAGGTCGCGGGGCGAGGGCAGCCAGCACTTCAGGCCAGTCGAAAGGCATTTGCTTCGGGTCGCACTGATATAGACTGGCAATGCGGGGCATGTAGCCGGCGTGTGACCAGCCTTGGAGGTTGCCTCCATAGTACTTGGGGAAAGAGCAGAAACCACACGAGGTAGCGAGGGCCTTGATGCGGTCATCGAAGAGGCCAAGGAAAAGAGTGTTGTGCCCGCCGAGCGAGTGGCCGATACAGCCGATGCGGTTGGCATCTACTTCAGGCAGACTGCACAGCAGATCAACCGCTCGGCGGTGGTAGATGATGCCCTGGCACGTGGTGCTGTCGTAATCCTGGCCATAGGTTTGAATAGAAGTAGCGTCACCGTAGCCGGGGTAATCAGGGGCGAGGGTGACGTAGCCTCGCTGTGCAATTTCGAGAGCATAGTGGAGGTTGGGCAGACCACCGAGACCGGCTGGTTCCGCGCTCCCAAATTTAGTGGTTTGATGCAGGCAAAGAACAGCGGGTCGCTTGCCTGTTTCTTCCATGGGCTTCAGCAAGTATCCCGTTTGCCGCTGGCCATCAAGGGCACGGTAACTGATCTTCTGCCGAAGGACGTTGCCAACCTTCTCTTCGCCATGTACTTTCAGGTCGAACTCGCTGGAGCGACGATCGAGCGTGCTGCCAGTCACCATCTCGATGCGGCTCAGCAGGTTGAGGCGGGCCTGCTTTCGTGTCTCAGCATCCGCTGCCACAAGTGCTGTATCATTCTGGATGAACCTTGGCAGCCGATGGTTGTTGCGGGGCGTGAGGAGCACTGGTACCTCTGCACGAAAGCCCAAGTCTTGCGAGTTGGCACCAGCAGTAAAGCTCAACGTGACTTCCCGTTTGCTGCTGGCACCACAGCGGATCAGCATGGCCTGATACTCAACATCAGCACCACACAGTTCGCTGGTGATGGCTGGCGTTTTCCCTCTCAGCGCAATGGATTCAAAGAAGTGGGCGGAGGTTTGATCATCCCCCAGCGCTTTGACTTGCAACCTGGTGGTCAGGCCAGCTTCGTTGATGATCTTGACTGCCACCGGAGTAGGCCAGCCCGGTTCAAAGGTGATGGCCGTTGGCCCTCGTTCCACTTTCACCCGTCCTTCGGGGTTGATGGTGATGATGGCAGCGAGGTGAGGGTCGATTGCTTTTTCCAACCGCTCATCCAAAGTGGGTGGTCTAACTCGACCACTACTAACAAGTTCAAAACTGAGTTCACGTTCAAATGGACATCGTTGATGTGTCCATGCCCAAGCTTGAAGCAAACCATTCACTTTGGCCTGTTTCGCTCGGTCATCAGATGACGGTGCATGAACGCTTAATGCTGTCATCCACAATGTAATTACTAACAAAACACGCATCATTTCTCACACTCCGCCAAGCGTTGGCGATACACCTTCCGGGCATGTTCGTAGGCTGCTTCCGCCTCCTTCATCTCGGCGTCGGCATAGGTCTTCTGTTTCTGCTTCCAGCACTGTTCGACACCAGCCAGGCACCATTCGAGGCTCGACTTGTCACGAATGGGTTTGCCATCCTTGATGATCCAGATGGGATTGGTGTGGGCATGAGGGAAGACGCGGATGGCAACCCAGGAGCTTTGGTCAAACCCTTTCATCAAGAACATGAAATGCTTGGACTTGCCATCTGCCTTGAGCTTCTTTGTTTCAGTCACTTTGCCGTTGACGATCAGTTCAATATCGACTTCCCTTTGCTGAGGCAAAAGCGCGGCTGCTTCCACACGAAATGCTGCGACGGCATACACCGAACTATCCCATTCGATGTTCCTGCCACCCATTGCTTCAGCGTACAAACCAGTCGTATTGTCACAATAATCGATGTGAAAACCCATCAAGTGCGTCGTGCCATCGCTTATGTAACACCTTCCATCCCCAATCGCCTGGCACCAACTGTCGTAGTCGGGTTGCCCGTTCTGCTTACAATACACCCGCCCGATGCCCACCCGTTGCCCATAGATGCACGGGAAGTCGGTCTCCCCACTCACCTTCACCTTGAACCCGGCATTGAGCGAGTGGTACCACATGTTCCACTCAGCCACCCGGTCGGTATCCATCGCGGAGATGAAATCGACAGCAGGCACCAGCTTGCCGCTCGGGCCGGGCACGTCGTGGGTGATATCGACGATGTACTCGTTGGCACCGATGCCGTTGTACGCGGGGATGTGGTAGTTAGGCAGCCGATGGGGGCCATCGGTGGTGTTGGGGATGCGGCCCACATAGTCGGTCAGACCGTTGCCTGAATGGGCCGGGCCGGTGATGGCTCCCTGTGCCTTCGCCCAGCGGAGCGTGTTCAGGCCGAGCGTAGGCCAATGGTTTTTGGAGGTACCTCCCGGGTACATCTGCTCTTTGAGGCGAAGCAGGCAGAGATGCCCGGACTTGTGCGAACCGAACCCGGAGACCTCGACATCGTACCGCAGCAGATAGGGTGCCTTCGACACCGGGTCAGGCTTGCCGCTGAAGAATCGCTTTTGATAATCGAAGCAAGGCCCCCACGTCAGGCAGCAGCCGACTTTGAGATCCTCCCCCAGGCAGTGCCTCATCATATCGGGTGGATGCACGCCCTCGGTAGGCTTCTCGTAATGGGCACAGCCTGCGGCATGGATGTGATGATCGCCCGACCACCAGCCGCTGAGCGATGGATCGATCCAGCGTTTGACCTGGTAGCTGAGCGTGGCTGGCGACTCCTTCACCAGCAGTTCCTGCATTTCGGGGACCGACTCCGGCCCTCTGGTACACTTCACCGTGTACTTGCCTGCAGGCAGGCGGATGCTCTCGCCACTTTCGCGATAGATTTGGGGATGGAAGAAGAAGTCGGGGGCGAGCCGTTTGACCATCGACGGGTAGACCCGCTTCTGGGCATCACGAATCTCGAAGCAGCCCATGCACGGTTTGCCGTGCTCATCACGAACCTGGAAGGTGACCGGGATCGAAGGCGTAGCTTGGGCATTCAGCTTCACCTCAGCTTGCTGCTTATCGAGCTTGATGAAGAGTTGTGCTGAACGATCGCCCGCATCGCGCGAGTAGAGTTGCAACACCCGATACTCGAGTTCGAGGCCGCTCAGCTTTTTTAGTAGTGGTTGTGCCTGGACCGGAGTGATGTCAAGCCAGCGTTCTTCTACTTTGTCTGCTGGGCTGTGGGGCACAGGCTTGGCTTGTGGACTATCGTAAACCAGCTCGTCCGTCTTCTCACCCAGGTTGACGACTTTCACCAGGAATGTCCGCCAGCCTTGCTCGACGAGTGCAGGCTTTTCCATCAGGAGCTGTGCCTGCAGGGTGCCATCCTTCTGGATGGTGATCTGCAGGAGGGCATGGGGATCGAGCAGCTTTTGTACTGCTTCTGCAACCTTCGCACTGGGTTGATCAGCACTCAGTGTGGCTAGTGCTTTCTGCGTTAGCTCCGGCAGCGGATCGCCTACGATCTCCAGGGTCTGCACCAGCCGGGCTACCTGGGCCAGCAGCGGCTGAGCGGGAACATCATTCACTTTCGCGGGCGGCTGGGCCAGCATGGTTCCGAGGATAATGCAGCAACCCAGACAGGTGAGGAGAGTTTTCATGATCTACTTCCACAGGAGAGTAGACTGATGGTACCGCTCGCAAACGTGCATCCCAAACGAAATCCTGTGTGATCCTCACTCACTCCTTGCTTGCCGTTCATCTGACTGCTAGTGTGGCAATGTCATCTGCCTGGAGGTGAACCATTCCGATCTTCTGGAAATGCCTGGCTATCATGCTCGCCGGTGGGCTTGGCTCGCTGCTTCGCTATGGTCTGACTGAACTCGTCGAACACTATGCAGGCAAAGCATTCCCCTATGGAACGATGCTGGTCAACCTCCTCGGCTGCTTCTTCTTCGGCATCGTCTGGGCACTTTTCGGCAAAGGCCAACTCACCGAAGACATGCGACTGATCCTGCTGGTCGGCTTCCTCGGCGGGTTCACTACCTTCTCGTCGTTTGCGTTTCACAATGAACAGATGCTGACCAATGCCCAGTGGGGTTCGCTGCTCGTGAACGTGCTGGTGCAGAACATCGTCGGCATCACTGCGGTCTGGCTCGGCATCAAGCTTGTTTCCTAACCTCGAGTACATCATGCTTCGCTACGTTTCAATGGTGTTGCTGTTCACGGTGCCTGCTCTATGCAAGGCTGACACCTTCGACCGCTACACCAACCCCATCCTGGCGAAGGCGAGCGAGAGTTCCGATGTGAAGCCCATCACCAAGCTCACGATGGCGGACGTGGCCAAGCATAACGATCTGTTCCAGGAAACCGGCGGCGTGCTCCTCATCGTTCGCACCAGCGATGGCAACAACGCCAAGCTCCTCGCCCAGTTCGCTCGTCAGAAGCAAGGCCAGCAACAGGTGCCGATGGCACTGCTCGAACGAGTGACAACCTACAAGCCTGGCCAGGAACGGGCGTTACAAGCCTATGCTGCTACCGTGCATCTGTATGATGAATTTCGCTTCAGCCTTGATCTAGGCCAGGTGGTTCCTGCTTCGATGACTGCTGATCTCCACTTCGTCAACAATGCCGACGGTGGCTACCTGGAACCGGTGGGTAGCGCCAAGCTGTATCTCGTCACCAAGCACCTGCCGGGCACCGAAGCCAAGAAAGCTACCGGCCGCAGTGTACTGGGCGAAGCCTTTGAGCCTGGTGCGATCAATGGCAAGTATCAACTCTTCGACGATGGCAGACGCACCGCTACGCTGGAGCTAGCTGTCGATGCGGAAGGCAACATCACTGGTGGCTACACCTCCGAACAGTCAGGCCGCAAGTACGAAGTGACCGGCAAGATCACCCCAACGATGAAGCATCAACTGACCTTCCGCGTGAAGTTCCCCAACTCCACCCAGGACTTTACAGGGTATGTTTTCACCAAAGACGCCAGCGCTCTTGCAGGCATGACCAAGATCCAAGGCCAGGAGTTTGGGTTCTACGCGGTGCGGGAAAAGTAGGTTCAAGGCACCAACCGCACCACCAAAGTACGATCCTTCATCGTCGCCTCCCACTTGCACTTCGACAGTGTCACCCCGGGGAGCTTCAACTCTTGCGCCTCCTTAGGATTCGCACCTACCGCAGCAGCACTCAGCTTCTCCTGCAACTGGAATGTCAACGTCTTAGCTGCTCGATCATGTAGCAGGGGTTGCGGGGTGGTTTGCCGGAGGCTGGCGCCACTCCACATCACCGAGATCGGCACCATGCGGTAGATGGTGCGGTTCTCGTCTACTCGCTGCAAACCGAACGTGGTGTATCCGAAGCCAGGCTGCTTCTCCAGAGCGGAGTAGTCCACGACGAGGGTCGTGTTGGGGCCTGCTTCGATCTCCTCGACTGCTTTCTTGATCGCAGCGTGGCCTGCCTTTTCGAACTCCGTTTTGCTGCTGACCAGCGTGACGTAGTCGGGGCGTGAACGAACCTGTTTCAGTGCATCAGCCAACTCTGCTTCCGTTGGCTTGATGGCTGACTGAATCAGATCGGTCAGCGTGCGTTCCGGGGCGAAGATCTGTTCCTTCCAGTTGTTGGAGAGTTGATCGAGCAGTACCCCCAGAGCCATGCCCGAAAAGTAGAGCCGCATCCGCAGCGGTGCGGTGCCGTACGGATCATTGTTGACAGCCACTTCCCCCTTCATGTGCCTGGCCATCTGGCGAACCAGCTTGTCACGTTCGGGTGCCAGATTGTCGTACCCCTGAAACCCCTGCAGGTGGTACATGGCTGGGTGAGGCTTCTGCCCTTCGAGCACTTCCAGCAGACGAAACTCGACATACTTGGCCAACCCTTCGAGATACTCGATCTTGTCTTCGTAAGTCACAGATGATGTCGTGAGCTTTGCACGTCTATCCAGACGCACCGCCAGCCAGCGAATCACTGCCTCACGAAAGTTCGGCAACTTGCGTTGTTTGATGGCTTCAGCCAGCAGTTCGCCTTCAAGATAGAAGCCTACTGCATTGGCAGCGGAGACGGTGGGGTAGCTGATCAGCTCCGCTTCGCCTTGCACCTTCTTCGGTGCCTGCTTTTGCTGAAAGACATGGAACGCTTCGTGGGCGATCATGCCTAGCTTGCCGTAGGCATCTTCCGAGAGTTGCTCGAAAGTGGGGTCTGTGACTTTGCCTGATTGACGAGTGCCTTCGAGCATACCTCGAATGTTGTTGCGACGGTTCGAGAGAGTATCAGCTACCACCAGAGTAGGCACACCTGCGAAGGTGATAGCAGTGTTCTGGCCGTCCATATCGATGAAGGTTTTGCTGTCACGCACATGGATGGTCGCGCCTTGCATCCCCACCGGGCCGTTGTATCGGCGAAAGCCTTCGGGAGGTTTGGGATGATTGACCAGTACATCCTGCACCTTGGGGAAGTAGAAGAGCAGCGGTGTATCGCTGGCGTTCCAGCCAGGCCACACCGGGTTGTCCTTCTTTGCAATGATCGTCCAGACTTCCTCTGCCTGTGCCAGCAGTAGCGGATCGACTTTGAGTTGGGGCTCATCTGCCAACGACATCGCACCAACCAGCAGCAGGCACGACAACAGCGAGACGATTGACGATCTGATCATGGAACTACTCCGACTTGGTGGTTCGTGATTGAAGATCCCGCCGATACTGCCTGACCCAGGCAAGGCGTGCTTCGGTGACAATGAGCGTACCCATCTGGGCCTGCTCGCTGTGCCAATCGCCTGCCTCCCGATAGGCCTGGCAATCAGCCTGCAGTGCAGGCAGTTGGGCTAGTAGCTGCTTCTCCGCATCATCGAAGAACGCCAACTGCTGCTCCGGGCTCAGCACCCGAAGAAAGAAGCTGCGAGTGCGCAGTGGATCGAAAGTGATGGAAGCTGCCGACTCAGGCAGCGGGGGCAGCAGCCAGCTTTGCAGTTGCTTCAGTCCCTTGGGGGCAAGGGTGAAGAGCGAGCAACGCCGACCCAGACTCTTGCCAATGGTCTTCTTGAGGAACCCGAGACGATGGAGCTTGGTGACTGCCGGATACACCGACCCCGCACTACCCCGCCAATGGGACGAAGGTGAGTTAAGGAACTCCCTCGCCACGAGGTAAGGCGTGCAAGGCCCCCGTTTGTAGACAATACCCAGGATGGTATGTTCGAGATCGCTCAGCTTCTTCATGACACAGCCTGTATATTACGAATCGTAATATAATACTCGTGTGGGAGAAGGCAAGAGCAATGTCTTGCACATCATGCTACTTGAGCGATATCTTGGAAGCCCACTTGATGGCTTCGAGACCCAGTGCATCGAGCTTACCAGTCTCAGCTTCGCTGTTGTTGATCATCAGGATCACCCCGGTCTGATGATCTTTCGAGACTGCCAGATAGGATGAGTAGCCCCCCGTCCCACCATTATGCCAATGGATAGTCAGGCCGGTGTGGGGATTCATGATGTGCCAAGCCAGGCCCATGTCGCCTGCCCAGGAACTGTAGTGCTTCTGCATAGCCAGCTTCAGATCGGTGTTCAGTGGCTCGCTGGTGCCCTTCACCTGGGCTTCGATGAAATTGAGCATGTCATCTGCAGTGGAACGAAGCCCACCTGTCGGGGCAAGCACCTGAAAGTCCCAGTTACTGGTGGGTTGGTTCTTTTCATTGTGGCCGGGTACCAGTCGTTGCAATTGGTCCGCATTGGGTGACATGGTGGTGTCATTCATCGCCAGAGGCTGACAGATGCCTTCCATAACTAATTCCGCATACGGTCGTCTGGCTCGTTCGCTCAACAGATGACCGAGCAACCCCATGCCGAGGTTGGAGTATTCTGATGAGGTGCCCGGTTTGGCATCGAGTTCTGTCGAGCTCAAGCTGGCGATGAGATCCTGGGCAGTGTAGTTGGCGTAGGGGTCAGCTTCATTCTTGATGGTGGAATCCAGGTTCACTGGCAGTCGAGGAAGCCCGGAGGTGTGGGTAGCCAGTTGCAGCAGGGTGATACTGTCGAGGTCTTTGGCGAGTTGGATGTCTTTCCCTAGCGTTTGGCGAATAGTATCGTTCAACGTCACCTTGCCCAGCCGTACTTGTTGAGCGAGCGTGATGCCAGTGAAGAGCTTGGTGACCGACCCGATTTCAAAGAGCAGTTTGCCATCGGGTGTGTTCGCCGCTGGGGGTTGCTGGGTGCCGAAGGCTTTGACGTAGCGTTTGCCTTTCTGATACACGCCAATCACAACCCTGGCTGTTGGTTTGCCAGCGACATGTTTCCGTGCTGCTTCCTCGAGACGTGCATCCAGATCATGGGAATCAGGCATGTTTTGATAAGCACGTTCCGAAAGGATGCCCATGGTCATCAGAGCGATGAAGCCGATAAGAAGCATGCCGCCAATGATAGCGAGAGTAATCCACATCGTTCTCCGCCACATGATAGTACTCGTGGGTGGATGGTAACAATCAAGGTACTTCAACTTCGAGTAAATAGTTTCGGGAACATCTGGTAAGGATTGATCGTACACCGACACCCGTTGGACCTCTTCGGGTTGAACTCCAGAGGTCATACCGACAACGCTTCAGCCCGCGCACGAGTAACGAGTTCCGCGAACCCAGCCATCCCCCGCAACGGTCCAATAAAAGGATCCAGTTCCTCAAGAAAGCGGTAATTCGCAAAGCCGTTGTCAACGGCCAGTTCCATCCACCTGATGGCTTCCTCGTGTTCTCCCAGCAAAGCCATGACTGTACCGATGTGGTAGGGGTACTGTAAGTCGCGTCGCGCGCTGGTCTTACACTCCGACGTGAGAACGGTGTCCACCAGGTCGCGCCGCCCCTGCTCCGCATAGACCAGGGCCAGGACGAGGCGGTCCAGGATGCCCAGCGCCTGCCGCGATTCGATCATCGCTGCACTAGCTCTCGCTTCCTCGAATTGCCCGCGGTACAGCAGGATCAGCGTCAAGACGAATTGCACCAGCGGGTTGCCTGGCTCACGATCAAACACCTCTTTGATTTGCGTGTGGGCACTGGCAAAGTCGCCGCCAAAGAAGAGCGCATTGGGGATGAAGACCTCGTTGAGGGCGATAAACGGCTCGGTGCGCACCAAACGCTCCGCCCAAAGCAATGCCAGGTCAGGCTTGCCGCGAAAACAGCCTGCAATCGTCACCCACTGCATCGCCTCCGTGTCCTGCGGCGAAGCTTCCAGGACCTCCAGCAAATGGCGAAGTCCTTCCCTGCATTTCCCTAGGAGGGAGCATTGAATGATACCCAGCAGACGCAACGCATCCAGCGAGTCGGGTTCCAACTCACGCGCCTTCTCCACGCATGCCATCGCCCTGGTGACCGACTCATCCTGGTGAAATCCCAGATTGACGAAGTTGTAATAGTTGTACCCGAGGGCCGCATGCAGCATGGCGCTCTCTGGTTCGAGTCGCAGCGCCTCCTGCAGGAAGCGGTGTGCCTGATCCAATCCCTCGCGCGTCCATCGTGTCGACTCCTGTCGTGCACGCAGGAACAGATCGTGCGCCTGTACGTTGCGAATCCCCCGGCGGGCTAGCGCGTTCACCTCCGAAACGCTCAGGCGAACCTTGAGCGCCTGGGCGATGGCGTGAGCCATTTTCTCCTGTATCTCAAAGACATCTTCCAGTGTTCCAGAGTAGCGTTCAGCCCAAACCTGGCGATCATGCCGCACCTCTACCAGTTCCACATTGACCCGGATGCTCTGCTTGGCCCGGCGTACGCTTCCGCTGAGCACATACTGCACCGAAAACTCACGGCCCAACGTCGGGATGTCCTTCTGCGTTCCCGCCAGAAGCATCGACGATTTGCGCGATATCACCGCAATTCCCCCGATCTTCGCCAGATCGGTGATGATCTCTTCCGTCAGACCATTGGAAAAATAGATATCTTCCCGATCTCCACTCAGGTTCTCGAAAGGCAGCACCAGGATGGACTTCACTTGACTCGCTGCCGCGGATCCCGGCCGTGTACTGCCCGTTCTCGCTTGCTGAAGCGCCTCTCCAAGTTCCGTCGCCGATTGAAAACGGCGGGCTCGATCGCGATGCAGCAATCGAAAAACAATCTCTTCCACTGCTTCTGGGACATCCGTGCGACGCTTGATAATCGATGCCGGCGTTTCGCTCAGGATAGCGTGGAGAGTTGCCGCTTCGTTCGGCCCATCAAATGGCGGGTGACCGCTGAGCAGTTCATACAGCACTACACCCAGCGCAAACAGATCAGAACGCTGGTCCGTCGGTTCGCCCCGCACCTGTTCCGGTGACATGTAGCGGATGGTGCCGGTCAGAGAACCAGGCTGGCTGAGCGGTTCCATGCCCGCCAGCGTTGCCAATCCGAAATCCAGCAGCTTCGGCGTACCGCGGGCATCGATCATGACATTGCCCGGCTTGACATCACGATGAATGATCCCCTTCTCGTGTGCAGCCGCCAGCCCCGCGCAGATGCCCGCCCCCATCGCCAGAATGCGATCCACACCGAGCCGTTCCCGTTGACACAAGCTCCGTAACGACTCGCCCTCAATGTATTCCATCACTATGAAGGGCCGACCCTGACATTCTCCCACCTCGTGGATGGTGGCCACGTTGGGATGGTTCAGTCGCGCAACCGCCTCGGCTTCCCGAAGAAATCGGCGATGCAGCAGGGCATCCTGATTCGCCAGCGGAAACTTCAATGCTACACGACGCTTCAGTTTCGTATCTTCTGCCAGATACACTTCGCCCATGCCTCCCGCGCTGATACGCTCCAGGAGGCAATACTGCTGCACATGCGTCCCTTTCACGAGAAGCAATAGGTCGCGCGTCTCATCAATACCTCGACCCGCATCGCTCAAAATGCTACTCCACGTGCATCCGATACCTTGAGATTTGATCAGGTCATGTTAAATGCGAGATACATCCGTACTGTACCACAGCCTCATGTCTGGAAGAATGGAAAATAATGCCTCTGTCGTCCACTCACCACGCCCACCCCACCCCCATATTCTAAAGCCTAAACGCATTCACCAAGGCTCTCTCCCTATGTCGAACAACATCACCTCCGTCCTCAAAGAATCGCGGGTCTTCCCACCGTCATCGGAGTTCAGCCAGGCGGCTCATATCCCCAGCATGGCTGAGTACGAACGGCTCTGGAACTGGGCGAAAGACAAGCCCGAAGAGTTCTGGGCCGAGTGTGCCAAGGCCATGCACTGGTACAAACCCTGGACCCAAGTCCTCGAATGGAAGGAACCCTTCTGCAAATGGTTCGTTGGGGCAACTACCAACGCCAGCTACAACTGCGTCGATCGCCACCTTGCTGAGCGGGGCAACAAGGCTGCCATCATCTGGGAAGGCGAGCCGGGCGATACCCGGGTGCTTCGTTACCAGGATCTCTACCGCGAAGTGAACAAGTTTGCCAACGTCCTCAAGTCGCAAGGCATCACCAAGGGCGACCGCGTCACCATCTATATGCCGCTGGTGCCCGAAGCCGTGATTGCTATGCTCGCATGTGCCCGCATCGGTGCCACGCACAGTGTCGTCTTCGGTGGCTTCTCCGCTGATGCCCTCGCCGACCGCAACAACGATGCTCAGGCCAAGCTCCTCATCACCGCCGACGCAGGCTACCGCCGAGGCAAACTCATCCCCCTGAAGGCCAACGCCGACGAAGCCCTCGCCAAGTCTCCCACGGTGACGAAGTGCATCGTTTTCAATCGGACTCAATCTCCCCTCTCCACTGGAGGAAAAGGGGCCGGAGGTGAGGGGGCTGCAATCAACATGCACCCCGGCCGCGACCTCTGGTGGCACGACCTGATGAACGAAGCCGCCCCCGTCTGTGAACCCGAACAACTCGACGCTGAGCACCCCCTCTTCATCCTGTACACCTCCGGCTCCACCGGCAAACCCAAAGGCGTGCAGCACTCCACCGGTGGCTACCTCCTCGGCACCATGGCCACCACCCGCTGGGTCTTCGATCTGAAAGAAACCGACACCTTCTGGTGTACCGCCGACATCGGCTGGGTGACTGGGCACAGCTACGTCGTTTACGGCCCGCTCGCGAACGGTGCCACCATCGTTCTCTACGAAGGTGCCCCGAACGCACCGAAGGAAGACCGCTTCTGGGAGATCGTCGAGAAGTATCGGGTCAGCATCCTCTACACCGCACCCACCGCGATCCGCACGTTCATCCGCTGGGGCGATCAGCATCCGAACAGCCACGACCTCAGCAGCCTGCGGGTACTCGGATCGGTCGGCGAGCCGATCAACCCCGAAGCATGGATGTGGTACCACAACGTCATCGGCAAAGGCAAGCTGCCCATCGTCGATACCTGGTGGCAAACCGAAACGGGCATGATCCTGATGTCGCCCCTCCCCGGTGCCACGCCCACCAAGCCAGGCTCCTGTTGCAAGCCGCTGCCCGGTGTCGTCCCCGACATTGTTGACAAGGAAGGCAACTCGGTGCCACAAGGTTCCGGTGGTTTCCTCGTCATGAAGCAAGTCTGGCCCGCCATGATGCGCACCATCTACGGCAACCCCGACCGCTACCGCGATGGCTACTGGGGCCAAGTCCCCCACGTCTACTTCACCGCCGACGGTGCCAGGCAGGATGAGGATGGCTACTACTGGGTGATGGGGAGAGTGGACGATGTGCTCAACGTAGCCGGCCACCGGTTAAGCACAATGGAAGTAGAAAGCGCCCTGGTGAGCCATCCCTACGTGGCTGAAGCTGCGGTAGTGGGTAAGCCGGATGAAATCAAAGGCGAGGGCATCGTCTGCTTCGTCACCCTGGATCGCGCCCATCAGCCGAATGAGGAGTTAAAGAAGACACTGATGGCCCATGTCGCGAAAGAGATTGGTGCGCTAGCACGGCCCGATGAGATTCGCTTTACGGATTCGTTACCAAAGACAAGATCGGGAAAGATCATGCGACGGTTGTTGCGAGATATTGCGGCAGGACGCACATCGACGGGGGATACGAGCACGTTGGAGGACTACAGTGTGCTGGCGAAGTTAAGGGAGGAGGAGGAGTAGGATGGTGCGTCTTGCTTTGTTTCTGCGAGGCATCTCGACATCGATAATTTCGCTGTGACACTCCCTCCGTGTACTGAGGAGAGATTCGCAAATGCTATCCTCGCGTGATGTGAAAGAAGCTCTTGTTCTTGGAAATGCTCTTAAAGGAAACTGGAGCGACTATGAAGCATTCAAGACGATGCTTAGGCATCAGAAAGCTCGCATCGCATCACTTTCAGATTTAGCACTGAACGACCTCATTCAGGATAAGAAAAGACTTCTTGCTTACGATACGGCAACACTCTGGACTTTAGAGGAAGTGCGCCTCTCAAAGTGTCGAGTTTGGCCACACATGGGTGGAAGGAAGTTCATCACGGGTAGTGTAGAGGAAGCAGCAGCACTGTTCCTTCAACATGGCAAGACCGACGACAGACTATATTCAATGGCCAAGATGGCAGAAGCAGATCTCTTTTCTGAACTGCCGATCATCCTATTCAGAAGGAAAAAATCGCCCGAGGGTTTCCGCATTGATGACGGATGCAACAGGGCTGTAGCGATTTGGCTAGTTGGTATCCGAGTAGTCAACGCATACGTCGGAACTGTGAGAGCAGATTTGAATCATAGTTGGTGATGCTACGACACGTTTCATTGATGATACATTAATTGCCCTGCCGCATAACCTGGATAATAAGAACAGTAATGGTCAATCATTTTGGAGTGCGGGATGCAAGCCCTTCACCAAATGCCTGTTGTGCGTTATGACGAGGACCATGTGGCAAACCCCAATCCATCTGGTAGCACTTCGTTTGAAGACTACCATGAAGTGCGTGGTGCCTTGGTTATCTGCAGTCGACGGCATGGTCCGACCGGACCACTTGGTGCATTCCTGGAACAGGGCGATCCCAACCCTGTCTATTACATCATTGACGATCAGTACAACGATGAAATGTATCTCTACATCGAGATTGAGAAAGGATCGCTTACTCAAGCATGGGTGGAAGATGCCCGCAAGACATTACAGATGTACCCTGGATGGGCTTTGTGCATTAAGAACATCACCCATGCCTATATCATCCTGTTTGCCGATAAGTTGATGGTCAATGGTCCTATCTTTTCGTCTGCGACCAACGCAATGGAAATAGTTGATATCGCCAATAAGCAGTTGTTTTAGTTAGACTCCACCCCAAGTCCGTAAGCTGCTTAAAACTTCATGGCTCATGCGCTCTCGCGACCCACCAACAAGAGGCACCAACGTCTCGTGATCAATGGTGCGTGTTGCTTTGATTTCGCGTGGCACCTCTCCTTCGTCAATCTCGCGCGGCGACACACCCTAACCACTCAACTCCCATTGACAAAATGCCCTGGCAGGGGGAAACGGCTGCAAAGACTCTGGCACTATTGCGACTTCTTCGTTGCCGCTGTCCCTGCTGGTTCACGCAATTTCACCTGCTACACTTACCTCATGCTCTTCCGCCTCTCTGCTAAACTGAACACCCATCTGAAGCATGGCCGGTTGAAGGATCGACCTTTGGAGGCGAACCCCTTTGCCGACTGGTCGGCCCATCTCTTTCTCGTGAAGCGGGAGAAACTGATTCTCGTTTCCAACACCCACTCGCTTTATTCCTTTGTCATGTACGGACACACGTTGCCGAATGAACTGCGTTTCTACGAACGAACGATGAGCTGCATGAGAAGGTTCATGGAGTTGGATGGTCTCGGACACGTATACGAAGAGCACATCATCCCCAATACCAACATGCACCACTATGCCAAGGCACTCAATCGCTCGATCACGGGTTGTATGAGAGAACTGATTTACCAGGCAACTTATTCAGTGGGAGAACGAGGGATCGATCCCATTGAAGTGGGGAAGGTACTCAACGAATTTCTTCTTTCCACATTGAAGACAGAAGGATCGTCGTACGGTTGCCCAAATGATGCATTTCGAGCGATGTGTTTAAGCTAACCTGAATAGTCCGTAGGGCGTGTCGCCGCAAAGAGCTTCATAGCACATGCGTTCTCGCGACCCGCCAGCAAGACGCACCAACGTCGCGCGATCTCTGGTGCGTCTTGCTTGTTTCAGCGTGTTATCTCTCCATCGTCAATCTCGCGCGGCGGCACTCCCTACCACACTCTCAACACCCATTGACAAAATACCGTGGCGGGGGCAGCGGCGACGGTGGGATTGCAGTAACTTGATACAATTGCAGCCGCTGCCCCCCCCTGCCATTTTGACTTTCATAGCAATGCGCTCACGCAACCCATCATCAACGGATTGATCCAAGGAATGCTGCCTTGCGTGCGCTTCGTACGATGGTGGTCGCTTGATTCGCGAGACCCGAAGTGAATACTCATTGAACGAAAACGGCCACGACGGGATGTCGTGGCCAATAATGCGATTCGAAGCGATGTCCTAGCGGCGTGCGGTACTCAATCGCTTCTTGCTCCGGAATTTCCCGCGGTAGCGATAACCCACCAAGCCGAGTCCGATGCTGGCGACTAGTGCAATGGTGGTTGGTTCAGGAACACCAATCGTACCAAGGAAAATGCCATCGCTGCCACCAGGGATGTTCGAAACATCCACGGTGAAGTCACCTTCGTCGGTGTTCTCAAAGCCTGTATTAATGAGGAAGTATTGGGTGTTTGGCACCAGTGAAAACGTGAATGCTGAAACGCCAATATCGCCAGGTAAAGGGAAGTCATCGTTGCCTATCAACGCATTGGCAAGCGGATTGGCAGGGTTGAAGTCAGGCGAATACAGAAAAAGATAGTTATCCCAAGCTACTGGTGAAGTGGCAGTGGATTGGAATGAATAGTTGCCGCCAACCGTTACATAAAAAGGCTGTGCATGAAATGGGGTAGCAGTAGCAAAGCCTGAAAGCGAAGCTGGAGGCGTTCCTTCATTCGGTCGATTCCACGTGGGGCCACCTGTCGTGGTTGCGGAGTAGGTCAGCACCTGGGCACTCGCTGTACCCGTTATCATGAGTATGGCAAAAGCAGCTAACAGCATCCATCGCTTCATCACAAACTCCTGGTGCACTTCGAGTGTTACACTTCTTTTAGTCCACACATCTCTCCAAGGCAAGGAAAGAAGAGGAAAAAGGGTAGAGTTGACTTCGTTTCCATCTTACACTCCTCTGATCAATTACTTTCAAGACATTCGACGAAAGATACTCATGCGCCTGCGGCTTCTTTTTCTGGTCGTGTTATCAGGGATGCCTCATTCCATCTGGGCACAGTCGTTTTCGTTTACGGGCTTGGGACAACTCCCCGGTGGAGTCGCCAGTTTTGCTTATGCTCTATCCGCCGATGGATCAGTAGTGGCGGGCACTGCTGAAACTCCGAACGAGGTGATGGCCTTCCGCTGGACCAGTGGAACCGGAATGATAGGTCTCGGATATTTGCCCGGTGGAAGTAATTACAGCAATGTCCGGGGGATGTCAGCAGACGGAGCAGTCATCGTAGGTGATAGTGACACCGCCTTAAGTACGGAAGCATTTCGCTGGACCAGTGGAACAGGCATGGTAGGCCTGGGTGAATACCCAGCAGGAACAACCTACAGCATAGCTTTTGGCGCTTCCAGTAATGGCAGTGTCATTGCTGGTAGCAGCGTCTCTGCCTCGGGGCAGGAAGCATTCCGTTGGACGAGCGGGGGAGGAATAGTTGGTCTGGGAACCTGGCCTGGTAGTGGTGGCACGACTGCTGGTTCACGTGTTTCAGCCAATGGTGATGTTATCATCGGCACGGGCTTATCTTCCAACGGTATGGAAGCCTTCCGATGGACCAGTGGTAGTGGCATTGTCGGCCTGGGAGATTTGCCGGGTGGAATCTATTCGAGTGCAGGCATCGCTCTCTCTACCGATGGTTCCGTCATTGTGGGACACAGCAACTCCAGCAATGGTCATGAAGCATATCGGTGGTCAAGCACTAGTGGTATGGTTGGCCTCGGCGATTTGCCGGGAGGCAACTTCGTCAGCGGGGCTGTAGGTGTCTCGGGCGATGGCAATGTGATCGTGGGGCTCAGCGAAACCGCACTGGGCAACGAAGCCATGCGTTGGACATCTGAGACGGGCATGCAATCCATCAGGGATCTGCTTGTTGCCGGCGGAGTGGACATGACAGGCTGGTTTCTTAGTGGCGCTAGCGACATCAGCGCTGATGGCACCATCATCGTCGGCGTGGGAGAGAATCCTGATGGAGTGGAAGAAGCATGGATCGCCCGCATCGCCGCTGTGCCTGAGCCCTCCACCTGGGCCATGATCGGCATGCTTACCCTTTCAGCAGCCTTCCTTTTCTGGCGACAACTTCACCAGCAACGACAACGGTGGGACTTAGAGGTCCTGCACTAAACGAGGAGTGCCTCGACACTATTTGGACTCTTTACGCTTCACTACCTCAATCAACTCCGCCCCATCCGCAGCAAGACAGACCATCGACTTGGGCTTATCACCTGGCTGGCCCACACTGTGCATGATGGACACCACGGTGTACACCGAGTTGCGTTCCTTCAGCGTGGTGCGGAAGCGAACGACATCTCCCGGTTTGACCGTGGCCCACTTCTGGAACTGGGTTCGATGCAGATTCCAAGGCCTCAAGATAGGATCCAGCTCATACGTAATTCCGTTCGAGAGAACCACTTTCGCTTCGGGCATCTTGAACTGGATACCAGGCAACTCACTCACGAGATCAACGACGTAAACTTCTCCCACCCAGGTAACCGTTTGATTCTCGAAAGCAGCTTGATAATCAGATACGGACGCCTCTCGTTGCAGATAAGGCTTCAGTTCTTTGACGAAGGTAGACCAGTCATTTCGCCACGAAGGAGGTGGAAGGGCAGCACCACCGATCAGCACTACTACAGCCAGGCCGAATATTGCTGAAATTGACCATCGTGTAAACCGCTTAAGCATGGCACGTCTTCCGAGCGAAAGTTGATGGATGGATACATCCGTCCGGAACTATACGTTCAGGCTCATCGAGAAGCAACATCAGTTGATGAGTTGAACTACGCGACAAGCTCTACTTCCGCTTTGCCATCTTGCGTTTGAGTCGTACACGCTGTTTCAGGATGATACCTGCAGCAAGCACGCTGCTCGAAGCAAGAATCAGAGTGGCCGGTTCGGGAACAGCTGCGAAGCCGTACTGCAGGTGATCAACTTCGAGTCCACCGCCACCTGTAGGTACGCCACTTTGAATGAAAATGGAGCCAATGCCGCCAGAGCTGATGATCCCATAGAATCGATCTTCGCTGGTTTCTCCAGTGAAGTTGGCTTCAGCATGACTGCCTGTCAGGAAGCCTAGCGAATTGTTGGCGCCATCGAAGGCTTCAAAGCGAATGTTGTTACTGCCATCGGTCCAGACGATGCCGACATGAGTGGGCAATTGTCCGAGGGTACCAGAGGAAAAGGTAAACTGGATACCGTTCAGCCCAGTGTTCTGGAAAAAGGCTCGCCCGTTCTGCCCGGAACCATCAATCACCCCATCGTCCCCATCCACCGAATCAACCAGTGCACCCGGACCAATGACAGTTCCAGCGGAGGCAATGACTCCCGGCACGGTCAAGCTGCCCGATTCAAAGTTCTCCAGATGGAAGTAGGAAAAGCTTCCACCATTAAAGGGACTGTTGGTGAAGCTGGTATACACTGAAGGCCCGAGCAGCGTTTGGGCATGAACAGCCATCGGGAAGATGCAGCATAAAAGTGCCGCTGAACTCACGCCACATTTCCAACCAGTTAGTCGCATCGATCGCTCCTTACATGTGAATGCGAAAAGACCCCACCAAAGAAGGAAGCGATGGGTGAAGCGAATACCCCCGGAAGGAATCAGGAAAATGTTCAGTGATCGACAATCCAAACTAAAGCCGTGCCAGGGGTCAGCGGCTGCAACACCCTCGCGCCTCTTGCAGCATCAACGTTGCCGCTGCCCCTGCTGGATGTGAAAGAACTAAAGTCCTCGCAGGTCAGTCGTCAAAAGAGCGTGCCCGCACCGTGGGATCACCTGGATAAGGTAGCCCTTCTGGATAGCCCCAATCCTCGGGGTGCAAGATAACCTGTACCCAGTCACCCCAAGAAGTGACACCCAGGTCTGCTACAACCGTACCTGGAGTGTTTGCAATCCACCACTCCGCTACCTCGTTGTACTCCTTCGGTGAAAGTTCAAACGGTTTCCAGCGACCCATCCGCCTGTCTTGATCGCACGGATCACTGCCAGCTTTCAGGAACTCATTGAGGAACTCACGTGGCGGAAAGTAGCCGCTCCCGTCGATGACTCCAAAGATGCCAAACAGCACCGCTTCCATTGGCAGCCAAGACACGCCGTGCGATTTCCACATGAGTAGGCATCGTGCTGGTTCCTACGGTTATTTCAGTCTTACGAGGTGGTCACCCTATGTGACACCTACCCATTCTCTCATTGATGTCACGGTGCAATCACATCCCCGAAACCAAGTAACCTTTGGCACGCAGCTTGCATTATTTACTCTCATGATCACCTTCACCATACTCGCCCTGATGTTGCTTGCAGCACTCTACTGCGTGTGGTGGGTGATGGAGTTCCTTTCCGAAGACCTGTTGCGAAGCAGTTTGCAGGAGATTGAGCATGTCGATGCGCCAGCTTCATGATAACGACCCCATGCGAATTCAAGTGACCGACAAGAACGGCGAACGCCACGGCCTCGTCCTGGAAAAGCATGACCAATGGTGCTGGGTAGCCTGGCACGATAGCAGCGCCCCCGTGACCGAGCATCAGGATGATCTCTGGATTCTCGACCAGGGGTCTCTGTCACTGAAAGACCTGCGCGACTTTGTTCGTGCCTGGGCTCCGAAGGAACAATCCGAACTGGCGTTCAGTTGAGTTCAACCGCAGAGCGGAGGGTCTGACGCTGGTGGACCTTCGAAACACCTGCGCTCACAACCCACCAACAAGACGCACCAACCCACACGAGGCTTGGTGCGTCTTTCTTCACTTCATAACAACATGAGGTGATGCACGTTAATCCAAGTCTTGAATAGCCTGTTGTTGCCCGCACTTGCGACACTCGAATATCATGTCGTATGGCTCATTGCGAGTGACAAATTCGGCTGGTTCACCACAGTGGACCCACCAGCCGATTGGGTTGAATGTAGCGAAACCGATGGTTTGTCCAAAGACGATTCGTTGCCATTCCGAAGGAAGTTCGATACTTTCTTGATGCTCATCGCAGAAATAGGCATCGAAGAACGACGCTTCGTACTTTGTCGCTGCAGATCCATCAGCAATGCACCACGGACAGAGCGATTCTACACTATGCCTTGAATAGACGACACTTTGGTACAGCACACCTCGAGACAAACCACAGCACTCACAAGCATCATCTGACTCACGTACCGACCCGGATGCAACAGGATCGCGGTGGTAGGGGAACTTAGGCAGTATTGATGCATCCATTTGAAACTCACGATTGAGAGATAGTGGACATCCCGTTTCTACGAGCATAATTCGTGTTGTCCCATCAGCAAGTCCATAGTCCGGAGGGCTTCGCGGTCGTGTAGAGCATCGTAGCACATATGATCACACGACCCCATCGTGAATCGCCTAGTGACATATATCAGTTACCTCAAATAGCATATGCTTCTAAGTATGCGTTCAATAAGTCCAGAAAAGGTGGTAATCGCACTGATGTCTCTGCTGCTAGGCATAGGCATCGTCCTGCTACTGCTATCGTTGACACCAGGATGGGAGTGGCTTCGCGACGTGTCAACGTGGTTTATGGTAAGCTCATGCATCATTCCGTTGATACCTTTGCTCCTATTATGGCTGTGCATGGCTTGGCATCATTGGCGACGAAAGTAAAACGCATTCGAGTGGTCACAACGTAGATCGTTGGGTAGTCGCCGCGTAGAGTATTACCCTGCTCGTTCCAACTGATTCGTGAACCGCTTCCATACGAGACGGATCGGCTCATCCTGCATGACAACGATTCGGACATTCATTGCGGTGCGTCTTTTACGATTGACGCGATGTCTGTGGAAGGAAGTATGTCGGTGTGGATCCCAGACAGGCTAAAGCTGGTACTCCAACATTAACTGCGCATCACCAGCCAGAGGATGGTAAACGTGATCAACAGCGTCACCACTACGGCACCAAGGACGATGCCGATGACGGCATTTCTGCTCACGCCTTGAACAACATTGATTTCGCGGGTCGATTTCTTGGTTGGCGATTTGGTAGCGGCTTCGTCTTTGAGGGTGTCTACCTCAGGTGAAGCTATATGGGGGATGCGCATGGCATCGGATGAGGTCGTGGTGCGGAACGGCACTGGCGTCATGCGGCGAGTGCGGAGAGGTTGCTTGGGAGTAGTCGCCAGGATAAGATCACGCACCATCGGACTGGGCCAGGGTACTTCTTCTTCCACTGGTGGAGGCACTTCTTCCGTTACGAAGGGCGACAAGGCCTGTGCCACTTCGAGTGGTGTGGCGAAGCGGTCGTCGGGCTTCTTGGCAATCATGCGGAAGATGATTTCGTTGATCTCTTCGGGTAAGTCAGGACGAACTGCATGAATATGATCAGGGTATTTGGTCTGGTGCCAGAGGAGCTTCTGGGCAGCACTTCCCTTGTTGAAGGGAGGGTGGCCGGCGAGCAGGAAGTAGAGAGTGCAGCCTAGACCATAGATGTCAGCACGAATGTCCGCAGCACTGACGTTGAGGGCCTGTTCCGGAGCGATGTAGTCCGCAGTGCCTAGCACGCTACCTGCATCAAAGTTCATGGTGAGATGATCTTTGTCATTCTCAAACAGGCGAGAAAGGCCAAGGTCCAGCAGTTTGACATTGCCATGCCGATCGACCAGGATGTTGGCGGGTTTGATGTCACGATGGACCCAGCCAATTTCGTGAGCATGATCGAGAGCGAGGGCAGTTTGCACGGCGTAGTGAGCGGCCCGGGAAAGAGGTATGCCGACATCCTTGAAGTGCTTCGTGACCAGCCTCTCAAGGTTCACCCCATCAACGTATTCCATCACCATGAAGTGAACGCCATCGTCGCAGCCCATGTCGAAGGCACGGACGATGTTGTTGTGATCGAGCTGAGCGATGGCACGTGCTTCACGCTGGAACCGCTGCAGTGCCCCGGGTGCTTTTACCTTGTCTTCAGGCATTACCTTCACGGCAACGGGGCGGCGAAGGGATTGGTGTTCGCAGAGATAGACCGCCCCCATGCCACCCTGGCCAATGAGTTCGATGAGCTTGTATTTCTTGCCAATGATAAACCGGCGCCAGCGGCCTTGGAGAAGCTGTCGTGACTGAAAATAGGAAAGCAACCCAGCCTGGTACAGACGTTGCGCAACCTGTTCGGGACGTTCCAATGGTGGTTCGACCGACGACAGTTCTTCGATGAACTGCGTGAGCTTGTCGTCGTCGAGCACTTTGCTCTTACGAACGACATCCAGAAAGCTGTCAACACAGGTGACAACTGCCATACATCTTCCGAGTGTGGTTAAAAATTGGCCGGCTGGGTATTATAGCAGATCAGACTGCGAGGGAAGCTCAACTTACAGTCTTCGACATGTTATTTTGGCAAACTTGGTGTTATAGACGCAAGAGCGAGTCGGGGAAAGTGGGGAAAGATGGAGTATGAGCAGCCTGTTGACTCTCACGCTAAGAGCAACTGTCCCCATTCCACTGCCCCCAGCTGGGTGGTTCAATCGCTTCGCCAATTCGCAGGGAGGCAGCGGCAACAGGATATTACACATGGTGCGATGTCGTTGCAGCCGCTGACTCATGCCAGGCATTTGTATCAATTATTCTAAATAATCTGCCCAATCGGCTCCGCCCCTTCCACGCCCACCAGCTTCTGATCCAAGCCGCCGTAGAAGTAGCTGAGCTTATGCGGGTCGAGGCCCATCTGGTGGAGTACGGTTGCATGGAGATGTTTGACGTGGAAGCGGTCGGTGACAGCGTTGGAACCTAGTTCATCGGTTTCGCCAACGCTCACGCCACCTTTGATGCCACCGCCTGCCATCCACATAGTGAAACCATAACTGTTATGATCGCGTCCGGTGCCTTGGGCATATTCTGCAGTAGGTTGACGGCCGAACTCGCCACCCCAGACGATGAGGGTACTGTCGAGCAGACCACGGCGTTTCAGATCGGCGATGAGGCCAGCGATGGGTTTGTCGGTGTCGCCACAGTGTTTGCTGTGGTTCTTGACGATATCCGTGTGGGCATCCCAATTGTCGTCGTTGTGGGCACCACCCGAGTAGATCTGGATGAAGCGGACGCCCCGTTCCACAAGGCGACGGGCAAGCAGGCACTTGCGGCCAAAGTCTTCAGTGCGTTTCTGGTCGATGCCGTAGAGAGCTTTCGTCTCTTCGGTCTCCTTGCTGAAGTCCACCGCTTCCGGGGCGTGCTGCTGCATGTTGTAGGCCAGTTCATAGCTGGCGATGCGGGCAGCGAGTTCGCTGTTCTGCTCGCGGCCTTGTTGATGCTGCTGGTTCTTCTCGCGCAGTCGGTCGAGCAGATCACGCTGAGCAGCACGCGACATACCGGGTGGCATATCGAGGTTGAAGATCGGCGTCTTGGTGGCACGCAGGATCGTCCCCTGGTAGCTGGCAGGCATGTAGCCTGACGCCCAGTTACGTGGGCCGGAGATCGGGCCACCTTTGTTATCGAGCATGACGACGAAGCCCGGCAGATTCTCATTCATGGTACCCAGACCATAATTGATCCAGGAACCAAG
>WBZX01000597.1_pt1 | contig 31852 bp, 33 predicted proteins | sample 5204211 | NCBI WGS metagenome assembly WBZX01 (sample SAMN12344362, study PRJNA552823) | activated sludge metagenome | biome: Activated sludge suspended growth; feature: Nitrification reactor; material: Wastewater; isolation source: activated sludge from nitrification reactor of wastewater... | reverse complement strand
GATCACCGCATCGGCCATCGACATCTCAGTAGAGCGCGCCGCTGGTGCCGAGGCGTTCTGCGAGCACATCACTTGGTCATTGAGGTTCCAGGACGATCGCCGAGCACGTTGCTCCCACCATTGAGGCTGCAGCCGTGGCGGCCAGCCTGCCCACTCCCACGGGTCGTGGCCCTGGTCGACATTTGTCTGATGGACGATCCTGAGGGCCTCCGCTCCTTGAGCTGGTCGAACAGTGGGCACTATGACGCCTTTCCCAGCCACCGCGCCGTGCTCGACAGGGAGGGCGTGGCCTGTGCTCGATCGCCACGGCCCGATGTTCTCGCGCCGCGCCAGTAGGCGGCTGGGCACGCGGCCTCGATGAGGGATTGCTCGACGATGAATCGGATGTCTAGCCTCTGATTCATGCGGATCGGTGAGGGCGTCGAGTGGGGAGCGCACGTTTGCCTGCTGCTTGATTGGCTTGGCCCCGACGCCACCGTTCCCGCCGTGAAGTTGGCGGCCGCGTTCGAGCTGCCGGCGCCGTATCTCAACAAGCAGCTCCAACTGCTGGTGCGAGCCGGGATCTTGGAGTCGACCCGGGGCGGCAACGGCGGGTTCGCGCTGCGGCGCGGCCTCGGCTCGATCACGATGTACGACGTCGTTGCCGCGGTCGAGGGTGAGGATCCGGCGTTCCGCTGCTCCGAGATCCGTCGCTGCGGGATCGGTGCCCGCTCTCCACGGTCGTCTTTCGCCGCACCGTGCGCGATCGCGGCGACGATGCACGACGCCGAGGCCCAGTGGCGCCAGCAGCTCAGCTCGCAAACGTTGGCCGCCGTACAGGCCGACGCCGAACGCAGCGTGCCCGGCCTGCGTGAGCAGACCCGCCAACGGTTCGCCGCCCTCTGACCTCACCCTATTACCGAACCAACCGAACCTTCTCACGCCCCCGAATCGGACACTCATCATCCAGAAAGGCACACCATGGAAACACGACTCAACGTGTCGACCGTCGCCACCGATGGCTACAACGGGCTGCTACGAGTGGAGAAGTTCCTCCGCAGCAGCTCCCTCGACTCCACGATCCTCGAGCTTGTCAAGCTGCGCGCCAGCCAGATCAACGGCTGCGGCTATTGCGTCGACATGCACGCCCACGACGCCGCGGTGGCCGGTGAAACGACCGAGCGATTGTTCGCCGTCGCCGCCTGGCGGCATGCCCCCTACTTCACGAACGCCGAACGCGCCGCGCTCGAGCTCACCGAGGCCGCCACCCGCCTCGCCGACAGCACCGACCCCGTGCCTGACGACATCTGGCGACGTGCCACCAAGCACTTCGATGATCACCAGCTCGGGGCGCTGGTGATCGCGATCGCTGCGATCAATGCCTGGAACCGCATCGCGGTCATCACCCACCAGATCGCCGGATCACACCGACGCTGAAAAGAGTGGGCGGCCTGGTCGTCGATCTCGAACGGATCCTCGTCGTCGAGGAACTCGAGGTCGAACGGGTCAGACACATGAGTCGGTGTACTACAAACGGATACGATGACCTACCCCTCCAACACTAGGTCGATCGTCGCCACTCCTGGATCTGGGCTAGCGGATTCCGGGGCGGGGGGTCATCGTCGCACTCGATACCTGCCACGGCCCACGCGCTCGAGGTCGTTATAGGAAGCAGCGTGGTGGACGGGTTCCTCCGCACACATGCGAGAGACGATCTCGGTGCGGATGGTGTGCTCCGGGTAGCGATCGGTGACGGCGATTACCTCCTGGATGATCTCGACCGGAGCGAACACGGCCCGACCGTGACGTCGCTCCAGCCGATCGAAGGCATCGAGGATCTCGGCCCGGCACGTCGCCTCGCGGCCCACTGCAGCGCCGCGGGCCTCACCGACCTCCGGTAGCGCGGTCATTGCCGCCGGCTCCGCCACTTCGTCTCCGACCGGACGGTGCGGAAGCACGAGGTCGACCGAGCCGTTGTCATTCACGAAGTAGACGCCGAAGCCGAGCAGGCCGAAGGACACCATCGTCCGCTGCACCAGGTTCTCGTAGGTCTTGAACCGCGGGAAGGCGATCGCGATCTCGGCATCGGGGCGCTTGTCCCTCACCCGACTCCACGTCAACGGCGGCGCTTCCGTGCAGGAGTTCCGTCTTCTTCGTGGAGAGTGCGAGCCCTCGGATTCGTTGGTGGGGGGCAGGATTTGAGCCTGCGACCTTCGGGTTGTGAGAGCGATGGGGCATGGCCCTCGAGGGGGTCGAGGTCTGGCGGATCAAAACGCCCAGCCTGGGTGGGTACCCCCAGCGATGAATGGGGGATCGGCCCGATGGGCTGAACGGGTTCGTTGGCGCACGGTGGTCCTGACGACGGGCACGGCGCCCGCCGAGAACAGGAGCCCGTCATGCCCGCATCATTCCCACCCCCACCGGCCCCACCCGTCGGATCGAGCGTCGTGTCGAACCAGGCACCGGCCCAGCCCGACCCGATCGTGGGCGGAACTCCCCTCCAACTGGTCGGCAACAGCCCTATGAAGACCTGGCTGGTGCAGCGCCGAAACGAAGGCGCCACCCCCGACCAGATCTGTGCCCAACTGGTGCAGGCCGGCTGGGATGCCGACTCGGCAGCCCAGGTGGCTCTGCGATCACTGCGAGCCTCGGACCGCCACCGCCTCCTCTACATCGCCCAGTGCTGGGGGGCAGGCCTCGGTGCATTGGGGGCGGGTACGGCCGCCCACCTGGCCCTCCAAGGTGGTGCCAACGAGATCGACATCGCCACCTGGCTGACCGTCATGTTGGTGGCCACACCCATCGGGGCGGGGGCTGGAGCATGGGCCCGAAAGGTGGAGGACTCCGAGCCGCACGCCATCTGGTCGCCGACCCGTCGCACCCTTTTCGCCACCCTGGCCGCCTGCACCGGGACCGTTGGAATCTTCCGGCTGCTGTCGTACACCTTCATGGTGATGGCGGCGATGGTCGAGGCCGAGGGCTATGAGTTGACGCCGGCGTCTCTGGTTCAGGTGATGGTCACCTTGGCTCTGGCGGTGCCGTTGTTCTGGTGGTCACTGCTGGAGTGGCGGCGTTCGAACGTGGCCATGCGCCTCCTCACCCGCCGCAACGTCACCACAGCGGACCCCTCGATCGCTTCTGACCCCCCGGCTCCGACGAGGCCGAGCTTCGATCAGGAGCCGACCCGCTAACTCGACCCCCGGCAACGGTTCGATGTCAAGGTCTGTGAAGCAGGTCAAGGAGGGGCCGTGAGTTGTCCGCCGGGTGCCTCAATCTGGATCCACTGGTCGGACTTGTGTGCAATTGATGCCCCTGTTCGACACCGGTTTCCTCGGCGCTTGGACAGCGGTTGTCCTGCCAGGCGTAGGCCGAACGCTGCGGTCGTCGATAGCTTGCGGGCATGCGGTTTACCGTCCCGTTCCCGATGCTTCCGGCGCACCACCTCGTGCCACTGGCCCAAGCCGCCGAGGAGCACGGGTACGACACTGTGGCAGTGCCCGATTCGGTCTTCTTCGCTGAGTCGGTGAGTGCGGACTACCCGTTCAGCGATGATGGAAATCGCTGGTGGGCCCCCGACACGCCATTCGTCGACCCGTTCGTGGCCATCCCAGCCATGGCCGCGGTGACCGAGCGGCTGCGGTTCATGACCAACGTGTACAAGCTTCCACTTCGGTCGCCGTTGCTGGTGGCCAAACAGGTGGCTTCGATCGCAGCCCTGTCGGCAAACCGGTTCCGGTTCGGAGTCGGCGTGTCATGGATGCCCGAGGAGTTCGAGTGGACTGGCACCTCGAAGCGGACGCGCGGGGCCCGCACCGACGAGGCCATCGAGATTGTGCGAGCTGTCTGTTCTGGTGCCGGCACGCGCTGGATTGAGCACCACGGCATCCACCACGACTTCGACCGGCTGATGATCTCGCCGGCGCCGACCGAACCAGTTCCGATCCTGGTCGGTGGTCATAGCGATGTCGCCATGGCGAGAGCGGTCCGAAACGATGGGTGGATCTCGGCGAACTGCGTGGAGGCCGACCTGGTCGATCATCTTGCCCGCCTGCGTGCCCACCTCGTGGACGTTGGCAGGTCGACCGACGATGGCTTCGAGGTCAACGTCTTGGCAGTGGACGTGTTCGATGTTGACGGCTTCCGACGCCTCGCCGATCTGGGGGTCACCGATGCCCAGGTCGTCCCCTGGTTCCTGTATGGCGGCGACCCCTCGGATCTGCAAGTCCAGATCGACTCCTTGGCCCGCTTTGCCGAGACAGTCGCCTCCAGGGTCGCCCTTTGATGATCGTCAAGAAGGGGCGGGTAGTGGGTCGGTCCACCTATCAGCGATCCTCCTAAGCGACTGGGGGCGGGGGAGAAGCGTCCTTGGGGCACATGTCCGTGCCGTCTGGGGCTGTCGCGTTCGAAACCGGCACTCGGCAGTATGCGAACACAACCTCGATCTCGGTGATGAGGCCGTCCTCGACCTTGAACCGCTCGGCGAGCATCGTTGACTCGATGCCGGGGGCTTCGCGGATGTCCAGAACGTAGTAGGCGATTGCTTCGTTGCCGCTGACGAACCGGCGGATGTCACGAAGTCCTTCGACATAGGTAGTGAAGTAGTCGTTGGACATGCTCTCTTGGATCTCGGGTCCCGACATGCCGGTGTTTACGCCCTGTTCGATGCGCCAAGCATTGGGAGCAACTGGGACCTTGCTGCCGTCGTGGCTGAGGATGCTGGCCAGGTACGCGCACGCCGGCTCTACGACACGCAATGCCGCTTCGCCTTCGACGTTCACGCACTGAGAGCGGAACTCGTCGTCGCCGATGAGGTCTTCGGACGGTGCCGTGGTCGTTGTGGTCGTCTCCTGGGCCCGGGAGGTTTCCGATGTCGAAGAGTCCGCTTCGCTGCATGCTCCGAGTAGCAGCGCCATGGCGCACACGACAGTGAGGAAGTGATGACTGCGCATTTGGATCTCCCGGTTGCTCAATCTCCCCTGGTTTGAGTCAATGAACGTCCTCTGGCTGGTGCGTCTCTCACCTGCTGGTGTTGGGACTCGCCCATTCCGGCTGGCGGGGATAGCCGCCAGGTCAGCAACCGAACTCCACCGGAAGGCTCTGCCTTTCGGTTGATCCAAGCTCATGACCCGAGCGGATAGGTCCAGTCCTCGTCGTGACCAGGTTGATCAGACCGAGGCTTCGCCTCGGTTTAGCCATGCCGTGCTTATGGGTCGGTCCGCCTGTCGGCGCACCTCCTTAGTAGCGTCAGCCTGGTGAGCGGACCGGTGGGTTTCGAGCCTCGTCTGCGGGAGTTGGTGGGTGGGATCACGGTGCTGCGTCTGTTGGTTCTGGTGTGGGCGCTGGTGGTCTCGGTGGTGGATGCCCGGTCGGGTGTGATGAGCGGACCGACCGGGGCATTCGCCGTCTTGTCGGTGCTGGCGGTGTGGACCGGACTTAGCGGGGTATGGGTGATCTCGTCGCCCGAGCGGATGCTTCGGTGGTGGTTTGGAGCGACGGATCTGGCGGTGGGTGCCCTGGTGGTGGTGTCGGACTGGCTGGTCTATGACGGTCCCCATCCTCAGAGCTTCGGGTCGGCCTGGCCGGTCACGGCGGTGGTCCTGGTGGCCGTGATCCGAGGCTGGGGCTTCGGCCTGGCAGCCGGCGCGGGCCTGGGGCTGTTGAACGTGTTGGCGGTGGCCGCCACCGATCACCTGAACGGGCGAGGTCTGGCCTTGACCGGGAACCTGGTCTTGCTGTCCACCGCGGGTTTGGTGGCCGGTTTCGTGTCGAGGAGGCTGGCCCAAGCCGAGTCCGAGGTGGCCGCATCTCGAGAGCGGGAGCGGTTCGCTCGCACGCTTCACGACGGGGTTCTCCAGACCCTCGCCGCGGTGCAGCGGCGCAGCGACGACCGCTCACTGGTGGATCTGGCCCGGGAACAGGAGTGGGATCTGCGCCGCTTCATCGGCTCGGGCCCCGGGGCCACCGCCGATCTGCTGACCGAGCTGCGCGCCATCGCTGCTCGCACCGAGAGGCACCATTCGGTTCGAGTCGAGGTGGTGGTGATCGAGGTCCCCGATCTGGCCGGTGATCACCTCGAAGCCTTGGTCGGCGCCACCGTCGAAGCGGTCAACAACGCGGTGAAGCACGCGTCGCCGGCCACGATCAACCTGTGTGTGGATGTCGGGCCCGACGGCGCCGGATGTCACGTGACGGTGACCGATGACGGATCGGGGTTCGACGTGGATGCCAACAGCGAGAGCACGGGAATGGCCCGTTCCATGCGGGGCCGGTTGGCCGAGGTGGACGGGCGGGTGGCGGTGAGGTCCGCTCCGGGCCGAGGCTCAGAGGTGTCATTGTGGGTGCCGTGAGCATCCGACTGGTGATCGCCGACGACCATGCCATCTGGCGGAGCGGCCTGAGGGCGGACTTGGGCGAGGCGTTCGCGGTGGTCGGCGAAGCCGCCGACGGGGCCGAGGCCATCGAGGTGATCGGCCGAGAGAAGCCTGACCTGGCCCTGGTCGACCTCCACATGGAGGGCGGTGGGGGAATGGCCGTGGTCACCGCCTGTGCCGCCCAGTGCCCGATCGTGATCCTCACCGTCTCAGAGGCCGAGCGAGACCTGCTCGACGCGGTCGCCGCCGGTGCGGTGGGGTATCTCACCAAATCGACGCGACCCGACGATCTGCGGGCCGCCATCCGTCGGGCGGCTGCGGGCGAGCCGGTGTTCTCGCCGCAACTGGCGGCCCTGGTGATCGGCGAGTTCCGTCGCCTGTCCAGCACGGGTGGCGATGCCACCCAGGGGCTGTCGCCGCGCGAACGGGAGGTGGTCGGGTTGGTGGCTCGGGGTCACACCTACAAGGCGGTGGCCGAGGACCTGTTCATCTCGCCCAAGACGGTCGAGAACCACGTGCGCAACATCATGGCCAAGCTCCACCTGTCACGCCGTCATGAGCTGGTCCGCTGGGCCGTAGATCACGGCATCACCTAAGCCTGGATCCACCGAAAGGCAGAGCCTTCCGGCGGAGTTCGGTCGCCGACCCAAAGGCCACGGCATTGCCGTAGGCATGGGCGTCAGGTTTGTACCCGCTCGATTGGAGGATGAGGCGACAACCGATCGGCGGTGGGCTGTGGGCCGGACCGGCCCGCCGGTTCACCGTAGGGTGCGCCCATGATCTCGTTGCGCCTTCGTTCGGTGGCCGTCGTGGCCGCGATTGCCATTTCGCTCTCGGCCTGCGGCGGCGGCGGGGACGGCGACGACAGCGGAGGTGATGCCGCATCGCCCACGACATCCAAACCCTCGGCCACCGGTGATTCCGGCGATGTGGGGGCGACCACCGAGACCACCGAGACCACCGAGACGACGCTGCCGAGACCGCCGGTCGATCAGAGCGCGCCCGACTCCATCAACGGTCTGACCGTCGACGGTGACACCCTCTGGATCGCCAGCATCGGCGACGACACGGTGTTCCAGGTGTCCCGTGACGACGGCACCATCCTCGGCCGTTACCCCGCCGGGGGTGCCGGCCCCGATGACGTGGCCGTGGCGCCCGACGGAACCGTGTACAGCACCGGCTACCTGAACGGAGACGTTGGCAAGATCGTCGACGGCAAGTACTCGGTACTGGTCACCCTGAAGGCGGGAATCAACCCGATCACCGTGGGAGATGACGGCTCGATCTGGATCGGCGAACTGGCCGACGGAGGTTCGATCACCCGGGTCGACCCTGACGGCACCACCGAGGTGGTAGCCACCGGCATCCCAGTCATCAACGCCTTCGCCCTGGATGCCCAGGGTCGCATCCTGGCCCCCGCCGGTGGGCTTCAGGCCGGTGAGGTCGGTGGCACGATCATCCGCATCGATCCCGCCGACGGTTCGATCACCACGGTGGCCGATGGCCTGCCGCCGGTGCTGGCCAGTGCCGCTGACCCTGATGGCAACTACCTGGCCCTGGCCAACGTCAGCGGACAGATCCTGGCCGTCGACCCCGAAGCCGGAACCTTCGAGGCGCTGCACACCGTCACCGACGGGGCTCCCTTCGACAACATCGACGTCGCCCCCGACGGCACCATCTACCTGTCTAGCTTCGTGGCCCCCACCGTCACCGAGGTAAAGCCCGACGGCACCATCCGGGTCATCAACGTCGGCCACATCGCGGTCGGGGGCTGAGGTGGAGGTCCACCTCGTCGACGGCACCTATGAGCTGTTCCGCTACCACTTCGCCCTGCCGTCTCACCTTGACTCCAACGGTCGAGAGGTAGCGGCGGCCCGCGGCGTGGCCGGATCGGTGCTGACCATGCTGGAGGAGGGAGCCACCCACGTCGGGGTGGCCACCGACCACGTGATCGAATCGTTCCGCAACGACCTGTGGCCGACCTACAAGGACGGGTCCGGCGTGGACCCTGACCTTCTCGGCCAGTTCAACCTGGTCGAGGACCTCCTGAGGGCCCTGGGGGTGACGGTCTTCGCCATGGTGGAGTTCGAAGCCGATGACGCCCTGGGCGCGGCGGCGCGGGTGGCCGCCGCAGACGATCGGGTCGACCGTGTGCTGATCTGCACACCCGACAAGGACCTAGGCCAGTGCGTCGGTGGCAAGGTCCACCAGATGGACCGGCGCAAGGGCACCGTCATCGGGGTCGACGGCGTGCGAGAGAAATTCGGAGTCGACCCCGAGTCGATCCCCGACTACCTGGCCATGGTGGGAGACACCGCCGATGGCTTCCCCGGTCTGGTCGGGTGGGGGGCCAAGTCGGCGGCCACCGTGTTGGCCCGCTACCGCCACCTGGAAGACATCCCAGCGGGGGCCGACGACTGGGACGTGACCGTTCGAGGTGCCGGGAAGTTGGCCCGCACCCTTCAGGACAACTTCAACGATGCCCTGCTGTTCCGGCGGATCGCCACCATCGAGTACGACGCGCCCACGGTGGCCGCCGTCGACGAACTGGAGTGGCGTGGCCCTCACCCCGAATTGGTCGAGCTGGCGTCGTCGGTCGATGCTCCCGCACTGGCCGAGCGGGCCGCCAAGCTCGCCGAGGCCCGCCAGACCTGATGCCAATCCGTCCGGCCTGGCACGCCTCCCGTCGGGTCGGTCACCTCAGGTGGTACGGGCCCGGCTTGGATTGACCCGGGGTGGTTCGTGAGGCTGCCTGGGGTATACCGGCGGCCACGGTTCGTCGAGGATCCCAGCGGCCAGGTCTCGATGCCAGCGGTCGACCAGTTCGTCGATGGATTGCGGCGCCTCGTGCATTCCCGCCCACGGGTCCCCGTGCGTTGCGACCTTTGCGGGCACGGTGGCCATGGTGAGGCCATCGAGATCGACGGTGGGTACCTCATCCCAGGTGATCGGACACGACACCTGGCCTCCCACTCGTGGGCGCACGCACCAGGTGCCGAACACGGTCTTGTGCGGGGCGTTCTGGTTGAAGTCCACGAAGACCCGCGCTCCCCGCTCCTCCTTCCACCATCTGGCGGTGATCAGGTCGGGACGGCGTGCTTCAAGGGCCCGGGCGACAGAGACGGCGGCCCGTCGGACGTCATAGGAATCCCATCGCGGTTCCAGCGCGGCGTAGATGTGCAGCCCCTTGCTGCCGCTGGTCTTGACGAAGGAGACAATGCCCAGTTCCTCGAGGAGGTCCCTTGTCGCCAGCGCTGCTTCGCGAACCTGGTCGAAGGTGACACCGGGCGACGGGTCCAGATCGATGCGCAGCTCGTCGGTGGTGTCGGGGGCAGCGGCCAGGTACGGCCACGGGTGGAACCCGAGGCAGCCCTGCTGCACCGCCCAAATCAGGTGGGCCAGGTCGGCTATCACCAAGGCGTTGCTGGTGGTGCCGTTGGGGGTGGCTACGTCGGTGGTCTGGAGCCAGTCGGGGGCCCCGGCTGGCACCCGCTTCTGGAAGAACGACTTGCCGTGGGCGCCGTCGGGAAATCGTTGCAGCAGCGTCGCCCGCCCGCCGAGCGCGGCCATGATCGGGCCTTCCACGGCCAAGTAGTAGTGGACAAGGTCGAGCTTGGTCTCGCCGCGGGTCTTGAAGAACACCTTGTCCGGGTTGGTGATGATGATCTCCCGGCCGCTGGCGGTCACCGTCACTGCCTCGCCCTGTGCTGGTCCGCGTGCCACGGGTGCGACCGTATCGGAGGGAACAGACGAGCTGGCCGGTCCCCGAGCTGGTGATCGACCTCCCGAGGCCAGGCCGACGGTGGCGTCGACGGCGCTAGCTTCACCATCCATGACTCGCCTGCGCGTCGCCAGCTGCCAGATCAACACCCGTGTTGGCGACCTGGACCACAACGTGGCCCGGATCCTCCAAGCCCTGGACGAGGCCGAGGCAGCCGGGTGTGACTTGGCTGTCTTCCCGGAGTTGGCCATCACCGGTTACCCACCCGAGGACCTGCTGCTCAAGCCTGGGTTCATCGCCGACAACACGGCTGCGCTGGATCACGTCGCGGCTCGAACCGGTGGATGCGTGGCGGTGGTGGGGTTCGTGGACGTGCACCGCGATCTGTGGAACGCGGCGGCGGTCTGTGCCCACGGCCAGGTGCGAGGCGTGTACCACAAGCGAAACCTGCCGAACTACGCCGTGTTCGACGAGCAGCGGTACTTCGCCCACGGCTGGGAGCCCAACGGCCTGTGGTCGATCGGTGGGGTGAGGGTAGGGGTCAGCATCTGCGAGGACGCATGGAACCCGGCGGGTCCGATCTTGGACCAGGCCGACAGCGGCGCTGAACTGATCGTGAACCTAAACGCCTCCCCCTACGCCGAGGGCAAGCTGGCGTTCCGGGAGCGGCTCATGGCCACCCGTGCCGCCGACGCCTCCTGTGCCCTCGTCTATGTGAACCAGGTGGGAGGTCAAGACGAGCTGGTGTTCGACGGCGGGTCGATGATCCTCGACCCCCACGGCGAGGTCTTGGCCCGGTCACCCCAGTTCGAAGAACACGTGATGATCGTCGACCTCGACATCGACCCCGTGTACCGCAAGCGGCTGTTGGATCCGCGAGGCCGCCCCACCGATGAACTGTTGCCGGTCGATGTGATCCCCACCCTCGGCCTCGACGGTGAATCCGACGGATCCGATGGCCCCACCGTCCGGGACCGGTCGGCGCGGCCCCGCCTCGACCGTCCGAAGCTGGCCACCGGCCTCGACCCCGACGAGGAGGTCTACCGGGCCATCGTCGTGGGTACCCGCGACTACCTGGTGAAGAACGGATTCACCGACGTCGTGATCGGGTTGTCCGGTGGCATCGACTCGACGTTGGTGGCGGTGGTGGCTGTCGATGCCATTGGCGCGGACCACGTTCACGGGGTGTCCATGCCATCCCGGTTCTCCAGCGACCATTCCCGCTCCGACGCCGAGGACTTGGCCGCCAACCTGGGCATCGACTTCCGGACGATCCCCATAGAACCGGCTCACGCCGCGCTGTTGGAGATGTTGGCCCCCAGCTTCGGTGACCGGGCCCCGGATCTGACCGAAGAGAACCTCCAGAGCCGGATCCGCGGGTTGACCCTCATGGCTCTGTCCAACAAGTTGGGCTGGATCGTGTTGTCCACTGGGAACAAGTCCGAGGTAGCCGTGGGCTACGCCACTCTCTACGGCGACACCGTGGGCGGCTACTCGGTGCTCAAGGACGTGTACAAGACCCGGGTGTATGACCTGTGTCGTTGGCGCAACACCCAGGGCGGGGCGGCTGTGATTCCCGAAGGCGTGATCACGAAGCCCCCGTCGGCCGAGCTTCGACCCGATCAGCGAGACGACCAGAGCCTGCCCCCATATGAGGTGCTCGATCCGATCCTGGAGGGCTACATCGAGCACGACCGCACGGTGACCGAGCTGATCGACGCGGGTCACGATGCCGAGACGGTTCGGCGGGTGGCGGCGTTGGTGGACGGTGCCGAGTACAAGCGACGTCAGAGCCCGGTTGGAGTGCGGGTTTCGGCAAAGGCCTTCGGCAAGGATCGGAGACTCCCGATCACCAACGGATACCGGTGACCCCGGGCGTGGCCCCGGGGGGCCCGCAGCGTCGCAGCCTGGGGGTGGCTGCCCTGGCCCTAGCCGGGTTCATGTTCGGCTCCACGTTTCTCGTGGTCCAGGACGCGGTGGAGACCGCTTCGGTCACGGCCTTTCTCTCGGCCCGGTTCCTGCTTGCCGCCGCCGTGTTGTGGGTGGTGGCTCGTCGTCGGCCGTCGAGTGCCGACGAGGTTCGCCACGGGGTCCTAGCCGGGCTCAGCCTGTTGGCCGGCTATGTGTTCCAGACCGAGGGACTGCGCCACACCACCTCGGCGGCTTCGGCCTTCATCACCTACCTCCTGGTGGTGTTGGTGCCGGTGCTGCACGCGGTGCGGACCCGGCGACTTCCGGCTCGACCGGTCACGGTCGGGGTGGTGTTGGCCGTGGTTGGCCTGTATTTCTTGTCGGGCGGGGTGGCGGGCTTCGGTCGGGGCGAGCTACTCACCTTGTTGTGCGCGTTGGCCTTCGCCGTTCACCTGCTGATCGTGGGTGACGTGACCCACCGTCACGACCCGTTCCGGTTCACGTTCTGGCAGGTGGCGACGGTCGGGGTGGCGTGTGCGGTCCCGGGCGCGTTCAGCGAGGGCGGTTTCGGGTTCGGGGCCAGCGTGTGGGCCGCGGTGGTCTTCACGGCGGTGGGGGCCACCGCGGTCGCGTTCTGGTGCATGGCGTGGGGGCAACGGGTGGTGCCCGAGGCGCAGGCCGCGTTGATCCTGCTGATCGAACCGGTGTCGGCTGGGGTTCTCGGTTCTCTGGCCGGCGAGGAACTAGGTGCCGAAGGTGTTGTGGGCGCGGCCCTGATCCTGACGGGGGTGGTGGTGGCGGAGCTCTTCGGACGCCGGTCGGGGACCGGTACCGCTCCGTTGCCGACCGAGCTCGGATCCCAATTGGGTGACGCCTCCTAGGACCGGACCAATCCGCTCGGCTCAGTAGCTAGTTTTCGGTGATGGGTGTGGTGATTCCGGCTGGGTTGACCATTGACGAGGCGGCTCGCTGGTTGGGGGGATCGTGCTGGGCGGAACTGGCTGTGCACGAGGTTCTGACCGCGGTCATGGCCCATGCCGAGATTGAGCCTGACGTGCGGGTCAGCTTGTGGAGGGTTCGAGCTCACCGGGCGGAATCGGCCGACGAGTGGCATGCCCGGCTTCCCGAGTTGCGGGAGATGCCCCGGTCCAACTTCGTGACCGCCCCCTCGGGTTGGGAGATGGCCGCTCCCACCGAGGGGACGGCGTTGACGGCGGGTGAGGACTCTGTGGCCGAGGTTGTGCGCCTGCTGAGGTGGCTAGAGGACCGCTACGTGGCCCACGAAGCGGTGGCGGTTGGTCCCGCCGATGGGCCGACCGGCACGTCGCTCAGACGGGTTCGGGATCTGCTGGCTCAGGATCTGGCGATGCTGGCTGTCCCCCAGCGCTGAGCGCATCGGGCTCGACTGGCTTGGCGCGGACGTAGCGACGGTGGTCGGCCCGATACACCCAGTCCCCGCTTCCAGCCTGGAAGACCTCGACTAGGGCGGGGTAGCGCTGGGCGAGTTCGGCCAGGGTCACGGCCTGGGTGGTGGAAGCAGGATCGTCGCCGAAGTCGTCTTCGGTCTCGGTGCCCGAGTACAGCGTCCAGCCGCTGTCGATCTCGTCGACTGGGTCGTCATGGGTCACCCAGGCCGGTGGCCTGGCCTGGGCCAGGGCTCGGTGGGTGGCCACCGCTCGCTGATCGACCGCGAACGTCACCTCGTGGTGTCCGAGCGCGATCCCGGCGACGTGGCGGGGTTCGAACTCCAACACCACCCCCGCCGGTAGGTCAGCGATGACGGTGGACGGTGCGGTCAGTCGTCCCTGGAGCCCCTCGGCGGATGTCTGGGTCACCTCGACCCACATGCGTTCGGCGTTTGGGCCCTCGAGTGGGTCTTCTTCGAGCACGAAGATCAGCCGAACCTGGTCCCCTGGCTTGAGCGCGTTGCGTTCCGGCTCAGAAGGGATCGGAAATGCATCTGGATCGGCGAGATGCTGTGCCTCGGCATCCAACAAGCCCCAAGTCAGAGGGGTGGAGCTGGTGTCAGAGTCCATCATGTCCCCCCGAGATCACCACGTGGGCCCCCCAGAGTGCCAACTGCCACCTCGATACCCGGACATTTTTCCTGAAAGTTTGGGGCACTTGACCCGATCAGTAACCTGAGAGGACCCGCAGTCGGCCCGATCGTACGCGCTTCGGACCCGACAACTCGGGACTCCTCCGGGGAAATGCAACAGCCTCCCCCTCCAGCAAGCCAGGAACAGGTGCCAAATGGCCAAAGAGCGAGTGGAACGCGACGAAGAAGACCTCGTCCGCCTCTACCTCACCGACATCGGCCAGTACCCGTTGCTCACCAAAGACGACGAGGTACGACTGGCTCAGGCCATCGAGGCCGGCAACACCGCCCGCGCCGAGTTGGAGGCGGGTGAAAAGGGGCTCACCGCTGCCCGCAAGCGCGAACTTCGTCGCCTGTCCCGGGAAGGCGAGCGGGCCGAGCGCACCTTCGTCCAGTCCAACCTCCGTCTCGTGGTCTCGATCGCCAAGAAGTACCAGGCCTCGGGGCTTCCGCTGCTCGACTTGATCCAAGAGGGCAACCTGGGTCTGATGCACGCCGTCGAGAAGTTCGACTGGCGCAAGGGCTTCAAGTTCTCCACCTATGCCACCTGGTGGATTCGCCAGGCCATCACCCGCGGTATCGCCAACACCGGCCGGACCATTCGTCTGCCTGTCCATGCCGGAGACACGCTGGCCCGTCTCCAAAAGGCCCGGGCCCGTCTCGAGCTCAAGCTCGGTCGTCCTGCAACCCTGGCCGAACTGTCGGCCGAGGTCGAGATGCCCGAGGACAAGGTGACCGAGGCACTGCGATTCGCGGCTGAACCTCTCTCGTTGTCCGAGCCACTGCGCGAGGACGGCGACGCCGAACTGGGTGACGTGGTCGAAGACCGTTCGGCCGAGTCGCCCTTCGAGGTGGCGGCCACCGCCTTGTTGCCCGAGGAGATCACCCGGTTGTTGGCCCCCCTCGACGACCGCGAGCGGGAGATCCTCAAGCTCCGCTTCGGTCTGGACCGTGGCGAGCCCCGCACTCTCGAGGAGGTGGGTGAGCACTTCAACCTGACTCGGGAACGCATCCGCCAGATCGAGGCTCGGGCCATGTCCAAGCTGCGCCACCCGTCGTCGGACACCGGCGCCCGAGATCTCTTGGCGGTCTGATCCGGCCGTCCGCTCTGGGCTCGCCAGGTTTGCCGGGTTTGCCGGATCCGACCAGCACGGTCCCGGTCGGCTTCCTATGATCGGGGCATGAAGAAGCTGCTCATCCTCGTCGTCCTCGCCGCTCTTGCCACCGTGGTGGCCAAGAAGGTGAAGACGGTCTGAACCGTTCCCACGGCCGGTCCTTCGGGGCCGGCCGTGGCTGTTTCTCTGTATGTGATCGATCGAACCCTTGTGGGTGAGGTCATCGGTGGGTAGCGTGCCCCACGCCGCCTTCCCCGCGAGCCTGTTGTTCGCGTTGTGGGAGGCCCTGTGGTCACCGCTTGTTGGTCCCTCAAGGGTGGTTCGGGAACCACCGTCATCTCGGCTGGCCTGGCTCTGGCCATGGCTCGCCGTCGTCTCGGCCGGGACGTCCTGTTGGTCGACCTGGCTGGTGATCTGCCCGCCCTGTTGGCGATGCCCGAGCCTGGTGGCCCCGGTATCGCTGAATGGTTGGCGGCGGGGCCTTCGGTACCTCCCGATGCGCTGGCCCGCCTAGAGGAGCCCGTCACCTCCGGGCTGACCCTCTTGCACCGCGGCTCGGGACCGTTGCACGCCGCTCGCGGGTCGGTGCTGATCCAGGTGCTGGCTGGATCGGGGCGAGACGTGGTGGTGGATTGCGGAAACCTCCCGTTGATAGACGGGGTGTCAGACGGCCAGAGTGGCCTGGCGTTGCAGGTGGCAGCGGAGGCGTCCCGGTCGCTACTGGTGACCAGGGCTTGCTACCTCGCAGTGCGCCGGTTCGATCGGTGTCTGGTCTCGCCATCGGGGGTGGTGGTGGTGCGGGAGTCGGCGAGAGCCCTGTCCGACGTGGACGTGGCCAACAGGTTGGGGGTGCCGGTGGTGGCATCGGTGGCGGTGGATCCGGCGGTGGGCCGTGCTGTCGATTGCGGGCTGATGGTGTCACGGATGCCCCGTCGATTCGCAGAGGTCATGGGCGAGGTGGCCTGAGGTGGGCCTGGTTCCCGACGCACGGATAGATGAGCTCGTCTACGGCCAACTGCTGACCAGGGAGGCCGGAGTCGTCCCGGGCTCCGAGGAGATAGCGGCTCTGGTCCGTGGAGTCGACCCGCTGATGTCGGCGGCCGAGGTGGCCGTCGCTGTCACCCGGGTCCGGGCCCGGATGGACGGCCTGGGCCCCCTCGACGTGCTCCTGGCCGACGCCTCGGTCACCGACATCTTGGTGAACGGCTCCGGACCGGTCTGGGTGGAACGCCACGGTGAGCTGTCTCCCACCGATGTCTGGCTGGACCGCCCGGTGGTGGATCTCCTCATCGAGCGGATCCTGGCTCCGCTGGGACGCCGAGTGGATCCCCTCAACCCGGTCGCCGATGGCCGCCTCCCCGACGGCAGCCGGGTGCATGTGATCGTCCCGCCGTTGGCGGTCGACGGCCCGTGTGTGACCATCCGGCGGTTCGGGGCTCGGGCCGTGCCCCTAGCCGACCTGGCCCCCGATCCGATCGGTCGCCTGCTCCGGTGGGCGGTGTGGTCGCGCGCCAACGTGGTGGTGGTGGGTTCCACCGGATCGGGCAAGACCACGTTGCTGAACGCCATGGCCGCTCTCTTGCCACCGGCGGAGCGGCTGGTCACGGTGGAAGATGCTGCCGAGTTGCGTCTGCCGTCGGACCATGTAATCCGCCTCGAGACTCGGGTTGCCTCGGTCGAGGGGGCGGCGGCGATCCCAGCCCGGGAACTGGTGCGGAACGCGTTGCGCATGAGGCCGGATCGTCTCGTCATCGGCGAGGTGCGTGGTGGCGAGGCTCTCGATCTGATTCAGGCCATGAACACCGGCCACAACGGTTCGCTGTCCACGCTTCACGCCAACGGTTGTCACGACGCCCTTCACCGGCTGGAGACGCTGGCACTCATGGCCGGTGTCGGTCTGCCCCTGGAGGCAATCCGGGCCCAGGTCGTGGGGGCCGTCGACCTGGTGGTACACGTGGTGCGGTCCGAGGCCGGGCGTCGGGTGGTCACCGATGTGGCCGAGCCGATCTCAGACCTGTCGAGGGGAGTGACACCCTCCGTGCGGATGCTGGTGGAACAGGGGAGGGCGGTTGCGGACCCAATACGTTCACCTCGCCTGTCGGCCGCCACCTGGAGTGGATGGTGATCGCCCAGGTGACGACGGCCAACGCGCTCCTTCCGGTGGTGGCCGCCGTCATGGTCGGGGCGGCGGGTGTCACCTGGGCTGGAGTGGTGCGCCTTCAGCGTTCACACGCAGTGGTGCTCCGACTGAGCGGCCCTCACGATCCCGTAGCGCCTCCGCCGTGGTTCGTGACCGCGGTCGACATGTCGGGTCTCACGATGCGGGTCGATGTGGCATGGCGGTGGGCGACCAGGGTCGGGGTTCTCGCGGGTCTTGTGATGGCGGTCAACCATCCGGTGGTGGCCGTGGCCGTGGCGGCCGTGATGATGGTCGCCGTCAGGGCCCGGTCCCAGCTGCGCCGGCGGGCCGACGTGAGGGCCGAGGCCCATCACCTGGCCTCGGCGATAGACGTCGTCCTGTTCCGATTGGCATCGGGCTCATCGTTGGTGGCGGCGCTGGAACAGGCCAGCAACCAGCCATCTCCTTTGGCCGCCGACCTCGGTCGCATCGCGTCGCGAGTCGGTCAAGGGGTGGCGGTGCAGGTTGCCGTAGACGACTGGGCCCAACGGTCCGGCTCGGTGGGAATCAGGTTGGTGGCCGATGCCGTGGCCATCGCCGGTGCCTCCGGTGGCAGCCAGCAGGCCGCCCTGCTCGGCGTGCAGGCCACGCTGCGAGAGCGCGACGCGCTGGCCCGTGAGGTCAGGGCGCTGGCCTCTCAGGCCCGAACATCGGCTGTGGTCTTGGTGGCGGCCCCGTTGATGTTCGCCTTGGTGGTGGGTGTGGTCGATGACCAGGTGGGGAGGTTCCTCGTCAGCCCTGCGGGCCTCGTCTGTGTCGTCGTCGGGTTGGGGCTCGATGCCGCCGGGGCGGTGTGGATGGATCGCCTCACCCGGGACGTGGCCTGATGGTGGGGTTCGTCATCTCCTCGCAGTGGGCTCCGGTGTTGGCCGGTGGCGCCGTCGTCGCCGCCGGGTGGGCTGTGGGGGCAATGGGGGCCAAGCTGCCGGCCCGGCTGGAAGACCCCGTCGCCCGTTCCGAGGACCGTCATTCACCCAGAGCCGGCTCGGCCACGGCGCTGGGTGCTCCGCCGGTGGTGCCGCCACCGTCGCCGGCCCTGGTTGCGGTGGTTACTTCGATGGTCGGAGCCGTGGCCGTGGCGGTCGGGGTGCCGGTGGCAGTGGGGTTGGCAGGCTTGGTGGGTCTGTCCCGGTTGAGGGTCGCCCGCCACCGTCGCGTCGAACAGCAGCGCAACGTGGAGGCGGCAGTGCCCGACCTCATCGACTTGTTCTTGGTGGCAGCCGCGGCCGGGCATCCGGTGTCGGCCAGCTTGCGCATGGTCGCTCCCCGATCGCCCGTGGCGGTCAGGAGGCCCTTGACCGACAGCGTGGAACGACTCGATCGTGGATGTTCGCTCGCCGAGGTTCTGGCCCACCTCGGGGGCCAACTCGGAGCGCTGGGTGCGGCGCTCACCGGTGCGTTGGCGGGCAGCGCTGCCACCGGTTCCCCGCTGGTGCCCACCCTGGAGCGGGTGGCCGTGCTGGCCCGAGACCGGCGGCGACGAGCAGCCGAGGCCCGGGCTCGGCGACTACCGGTGACCATGTTGTTCCCACTGGTGGCTTGCGTTCTTCCAGCCTTCGTGCTGCTGACAGTGGTCCCTCTGCTGGTGGCGTCCCTTGGTTCGCTCCGCCTCTGAGGCTCTGATCCTGGATCCGCCGAAAGGCGGAGCCTTCCGGCGGAGTTCGATCGCCGGCCAACCCTAAGGAGGTGAGTGGATAGGCGAGCCGACCCATATGCACGGCATGGCTAAACCGAGGCGAAGCCTCGGTCTGATCAACCTCGCAGCGAAGACGACCGGACCTATGCGCTAGGACCCCTAAGGAGGCTCTAGTCAACATCGACCGCGACGGGATGCGACCCATCCGTTCGGGTCCTCAATGCACCTTCGGGTGCCGTTCCCGGCGGTTCCGGCCGGCTGCACCTTCGGGTGCCGTTCGTGTTCCCAATACGTGGAGGTGTTCCTCGTGAACCTGTCACCCCTGTCCCAACGTCCGTCATTCCCTCGCCCGGCCTCGCCGGCAGACTCCCCGGGCCGCAGGCCTGGGCAGAAGGGGCAGGCCACCGCCGAGTACGCCCTGGTGTTGTTGGGGGCGGCGGCCCTGGCTCTGCTGTTGGTAGCGTGGGCCACCGGTTCGGGCAAGATCGGCGAGCTGTTCGATGCCGTGATCGGACAGCTCATCTCCAAGGCCGGCTGACGTGACGATCCGGGGCGGTCTCAGACCACGGCTCTCACCATCGGGCCGCCCCGGATCGGAGGGCCAGGCCACCGTCGAGGTGGCCTTGGCGTTGCCAGTGGTGGTCGTAGCCCTCCTGTTGGTGATCCAGGTAGCGCTGGTTGCTCGGGCTCAGGTGCTGGTGGTCCAGGCCGCCCGCGAGGGGGCACGGGCTTCGTCGGTGGGTGAATCGCCCGAGGTGGCGCGGCACACACCGGGCCTGGACCCGACCCGGGTAGAGGTCTCCCAGGTCGGGGGAACGGTGCCCGGTTCGGTGGTGACGGTGAGGGTTGCTTATCGGGCAGCTACCGATGTGCCGTTGGTGGGTGGCCTTCTGGGGGACGTAACGGTGCGGGCCGCAGTCACGATGAGAGTCGAGGGCCCCACTTGAAGGCCCGCAGCAGTCGAGCGGCGGCGAGCTTGTCCAGCGGCTCGTTCAGGCTTCCGCACTTGGGTGACTGGACGCACGACGGGCAACCGTCATCGCAGCCACACTGCTCCAGCGTTTCCAGCGTGGCCGCCAGTTGCGCTTCGGTGGCTGCGTAGGCGAGCTCGGCGATGCCGATTCCGCCGGGGTGACCGTCATAGATCACCACCGCCGGGGCGTTCAGGTCTTCGAGCCAGGCCGTGGACACGCCACCCACATCCCAACGGTCACAGATGGCGAACAGCGGCAACATGCCGATGGCGGCGTGCTCGGCGGCATGTAGTGCACCGCCGAGTTGGCGAGCCTCGACCATGGCCCGTTCGATCACCACCGGCGGGATCCGCCACCACACACCGGTGGTGACCAGGGTGGACGGCGGCAACGTCAGGTCGTGGGCGGCCAGTAGGTCCCCTGACAGGATCTCTCGTTGCTGGTAGCCGGTGACCTGGCTGGTGACCTCGACCTCGGCCAGTCCGACCTCTATGCGCCCTACTGGCCGTGACGAGCGGGTTCGCAGGACCCGCAGGTCTACGTGGGAACGGGCCTGGGTGTAGGTGTGGCCGGGGTCGGGTTCGACGATGGCGGCACCGTCGTCCAGGTCCAGGTCCACCACCCGGTGAGGGCGGCCCTGGTGCAAGTACACGGCTCCGGGGTGGACACTCTCTGGGGCTCGGGCCCGATCGACGGTGCCGATCAGGGTGCCGTCAGCGAAGGCGATGCGGACTTCGTGAGCCGAGGTGGAACGGATGCCCACCTCGCTGGCGGGGTGACCACGCCGAGCCCACACCGCCATGGGTTCTCGCCGTCGGGGCCTGATCCTCAGCGTGTCGTCTTTGACCAGTCGGCGCACTCCGTCACCGAGTTGGTCTCCCCACCACCGTTCGTCGTGGTGGGTGAGGGGCTGCTCGTAGGCGGCGCAGGCCAGGTGAGGGTCGAGCACGTGAGGGTTGGCCGGGTTGATCACCGCCGGTTCGGGCCGACGGTCGAACACCTCGGTTGGGTGGCGGAGGAAGTGGTGGTCGAGTTGGTCCTCTCCGGCCACCAGTACCGCCACCGATGGCTGGCCCTCTCGTCCGGCCCGTCCGACCTGTTGCCACATCGATGCGATGGTGCCGGGGAACCCGTTGAGAACCACGGCGTCGAGCCCGCCCACGTCGATGCCGAGCTCGAGCGCCGAGGTGGCCACCACGCCGCCGAGGGTGCCCGAGAAGAGTTGGGCTTCTATCTCTCGCCGTTCGGCGGCCAGGTAGCCGCCTCGGTAGGGGCGGACCCGCCGGGCCAGCCGAGGATTGCGCCGGGCTACTTCGGCGGCCACCACTTCGGTTCCGGCTCGGCTGCGACAAAAGGCCAGGGTTCGGTGGTCTCGGGCCACCAGACCGGCCACCAGGTCGGCGGTGACGCGGTTGGGTGAACGGGGCCCGCCATCGCCACCGGCCCGGGCCGGGTCGACCAGGGCGATCAGCCGGGCGCCGCGGGGGGAACCGTCTTGGTCGACGGTGTACACGTCGGTTCCGCACAGCTGTGACGCCAAATGGCCGGGGGTGCCGATGGTGGCCGAGGTGAATACGAAGGTGGGGTTGGCCCCATAGGTCTCACAGATTCGTCGAAGACGGCGCAGCAGGTGGGCCACGTTGGTGCCGAAGACGCCGCGCAACACGTGGAGCTCGTCGATGACCACGTAGCGCAGGCGCATCAGGAACGTGGACCAGCGGGCATGCTGGGGGAGGATCCCGCAGTGGAGCATCTCGGGGTTGGTGAGCACCACATTCGCGTGGGCCCGGGCCCAGGTCCGCTGCTCGGGCTGGGTGTCTCCGTCGTAGGTGACGGGGGTGAGCCCACCGACGGCTAGATGCCCGAATGATCGGAGCTGATCTTGGGCTAGGGCTTTGGTTGGGAACAGGGCCAAAGCGGTACCGGGGCGGAGCCGGTCCACCACCGCTTCGGCGATGGGGACCTGGTAGCAAAGTGATTTGCCCGAGCCGGTGCCGGTGGCGATGACGGTGGAACGCCCGGAGCGGATGTGCTCCATGGCTTGGGCCTGGTGGGCCCAGAGGTGGTCGATCCCGGTCTCGGCCAGGCGTGAGGTCAGGGCCGCGGGGAGGTCGGCGGGGACGGGCGCGGTTTGCCCGGTCGATGCTTCTTGGAACTGGGCGTGGACCAGTCCGTCCCCGAGTAGTGCGCGCAGATGGTGCAGCTCGGTGTCCAACGAGTCGGGACGAAGCAGAGCGGCGGTGGACAAAGCGGTTCCCCGAACGAACGGAACAGACGTTCGGTATCGTACCGCGCCGGTCGGGCGGTCAGGCAGCTCCTCGGTCTGATCGACTTCTCAGCGGTTGCGACAGGACCTGTCGGCTACCGCACCCAGTCGGCCACCGCACCCAGACCGAGGTGCGTCTGGGTGCGGTGGGGTGCGGTTAGCGTGGGGGCTGGCTGGGCAACCCTGGAGCACCATGGATTTCCGACTGGAAGCGACCGAGCAGGACGGCTGGACGGTGGTGTCGGTTGCTGGCGAGGTAGACGTGGCCACCGCCCCGGCGCTGCGGACCCGCCTCATCGACCTGGTGGCAGATGGGTGTCGTCGGCTGGTGGTCGACCTCGCCTGGGTCGACTTCATCGATTCGACCGGGCTGGGTGTGCTGATCGGCACGCTGAAGCGGATTCGATCCCACGATGGTGAGATGGTTCTGGTGATGGATGACCCCCGGGTGTCGAGGATCTTCGACATCACCGGCCTGCATCAGGTCTTCACCATCGTTTCGTCTCTGGATGAGGTGCCGGGGTCGTGAACCCTGTCGACGACGCCGCTGAGGTCGTCGAGTTGATTATTCCGCCTCGGCCCGAGATCGTGTCGGTGGCCCGCCTGGTGGTCGGGGCCGCAGTGGCCATGGATCCATCCTTCGACGAGGAACGCAGCGCCGATTTGCGCCTGGCTGCGTCCGAGGCCTGTACCAACGCCATCGAGGCTCAGTTGGCTCGGCGCCAGGCCCGTGATGCTGACCTGCCGATCGTGCTGCGCTGCGAGTTGGGTGCGGATTCGATCGTGCTCACCGTGCAGGACCATGGGGGCGGGTTCGATCCCGATGACCTTCCCCCTCAGCCCGAAGCCACCGACCCGGCCCGGCTCGATTACGAGGACGGCCTTGGCATCCCGCTCATCCGCCTTCTCTCCGACGATCTCGAGTTCCGTGAGACGCCAGGGGGTACCACCGTGGTGATGAAGTTCGAGCCGCGGCTCACGACCGGGACCATCGAACCTTGAGCCATCCGAGCATGGGGGATGGCTTCCCCGACGATCCAGACGACGACGATGACGACGAGCTGTTCGGCTTCGGCGACGAGTTCGACGACGACGACGACTACGAAGACGATATCGACCAGGACTGGGACGGCGAGCCGATCCCCAAACCGGCCGAGCTGTTGGCACTGGACTCGGTCACCGAAGAGTTGTTCGCCACCCTGCGCCGCTGGTTCGACGTACCAGCCCTGGTCACCCTCGATCTGACCGAGGTTGATTCGGCGGTGACCGAACTGGGTGATCCTCAGATGGTGGCGGCCCTGGCCATGCGCAAGCTCCAGGCCCTCAACCTGTTGGCCACACCAGGAGTGCGGACCACCACCGATGTGGTGGTGGCCATCGTGAACGACTTGGAACGGGCCATGGTCCAGGCCCCGAACATGTGGCTCAAGCGCCAAGCCGCGGCCACCGACTGGGATTCGGCGCTGGAGGCGCTGGAGGCCGGCGACGTGGAGGGACTGGACGAGGCCCCGGTGGAGGCTGACGAGATCGACCCCGAGGTCCACCGCTTTCGAGTCCTGCACGGAGCCCTACACGAAGCCATGTTCGCGGTGATCGAGATCTCCGAAGGTGCAATCCGCGAGTTCGAGTGAGCAAGCGGACCCGGCCCTGGTGGTCAGGTGAGCTGGTGGTTGATCCCGGTCAAGGGTCGGGGCCCGACCCCTATGGTGGCGCCGCCGGGGTTGGTGGGGGTTCGGCGGTACCACTGGAGCGGGGCTGCTGGCGTGGCCCGGAAGGCGATGCGGTAGGGGCCCGGCGTCAGGTTGGTGAGCCGGAACTGGCCGCCCGGGAGAGTGGTGGTACGACCGGACGGTACCCACGTGTCGTGGGGGCCGAAGGCCAACACCTCGATGCCAGCCTTGCCGACTCCCCATCGGTCGGTGACTCGACCCGTCACCGGGTAGGAGCGGGCCAGCACGGCGTCCACCCTCAGCGATCGTCCCGGTACCTCCACGGGACCGCCAGCGGTGGAGTGGAGCGGTCCGGCCAGCCACGCCGTGCCCAGGTCCGAACCGGCGGGGGGCACGACCACCAGGCCGTAGGACCCGGCGGGCAGGTCGGTGAGCTCCCAGGTTCCGTCGGCTCCGGTGACCACCCCCGCGGTGGGGGTGAAACCGTCGCCAGGTCGGTAGGCCAGCACCGCCGCGCCCGCTACGGGCATCGTGCTGGGGTCGGTGACCGTGCCGTGGATCGTGTGGTGCTGAGGACCGCACTCGGTGCGGAACCGCCAGCGGTAGGGGGTGACGGCCTGGCCTCGGGCATCGGTGACTGCGGCGGTGACCCCCACACCAACCTCGTACCACGAGCATCGGTCGAGGTCTCGAGCCGGTTGCACGTCGATCAGGTGCTGGCCGGCGTCACCGCCGTAGGGAACGCTGCGTGGGAAACCGGCCAGGACCGGCAGCACCTCACCGGAGGCCACATCGGTGATGGTCATGGTGCCGGGCGCCATCTGGGCGGGCACGCCGGGGCCGCCGGTGGCGGGGGCGTACGGGCGGGAATGAGTCAGCACCGCGGTGATTCGGGTTTGGGCACCGCCTCGTCCTCGTGAGCTGCCGGGTTGGTAGGAGCGGACCCAGCCCGAGGATGGGACGTCTACCTGGCCGGTGGCGGGGTAGGTGACAGAGACGGTGGTTGGAGGTTGCGCCCCGTTCAGGCGGCCCCACATCGATCCCCAGTATCCGGCGATGGCACGGGCCGCGAAATTCACGCCGCCCGGCGCGGTGACCATGTTGGCCGACATCCACGGCATGGCCGCCTGCACCCCGGCCAGGTGGTCAATGGCCCATTGGGTTTCGAGATCCCACACCGCGCTCATGTGAGGCACCAGTTCGAACTGGGCCGCGGTGACACCTTCGAATCCGGAATCCTCGAACACCTGGAGCAGGGCATCGGCGTCGGGTAGCGGCGGCATGACTGGGCGAGGGACACCGTGTACGGCCACCGCCACCAGATCCATCTGGGTCTCGGCCCCGCCCTCGTTGGCGGTGGGAAGGCCGTTCACGTAGTACTCGTTGCGGTCCGGGCCGTTGGGTTCGAACAGCCAGTCCCACACCTCGTCGCCCATCCCGTGGCCGGCCACTCCGAAGGCGTGGGCGATCATGTCCGCGCACGGGGCGTCGGGATCGGTCAGGTCGGGGCCGCAGTCGTCGCGGGCGGCGATGAGGTCTATGTAGGCGTCGACGAAGCGTTGCCAGTGCGCCTCCTCGCCGTAGGTGTTGGTACCGAAGTAGCCGAGGTCGGGGAACATGGCCCCGGCCCGCACCTGGTCCTCGTGGGCGCGCAAGAGGTTGGCCAGGCCCGGTTCGGTGACGTAGTCGATGGCCTCCACCGCCATCCACCCGTGGGTGGTGATCCCAGCGGCCTCCGCTGACGGGGTCGGAGTCAACAACGTGGTGGCGACGGTCACGGCGGTGAACAGGCAGGTCAGCCGAACCTGGCGGCGGGCGATAGCGCGACGGTGCCCGCGGCCGGTGTCGGGGCGCGGCCTTCGGCCCGCCCCGGTTCTTTCAGAGGTTGTCGGCTTGGCGCCGGCCGTGGGCTGGGGGAGGGTTACCGCTCTGGCGCGGCCCTCAGCGTTGGATCGGGTGAGCCCCATAGGTAACCCTCTCGGTCAGATCCGGCCTACGTCGGGCGGCAGTTCGGTGGGCATGTAGCGCGACAGCTCCTGCTTGGCCACCTGGCGGCGGTGGACCTCGTCGGGGCCGTCGGCCAGGCGCAAGGTGCGGATCCCGGCGTACATGGCGGCCAGGGGGACGTCGTTGCTCACCCCCATACCTCCGTGGGCCTGGATGGCCCGGTCGATCACCTTGAGGGCCACGTTGGGGGCCACCACCTTGATGGCCGAGATCTCGATGGCGGCGCCCTTGTTGCCGACGGTGTCCATCAGCCACGCCGCCTTCAACGTGAGGAGGCGGGCCTGTTCGATCTCCATGCGGGAGTCGGCGATCCATTCCCGGATCACCCCCTGCTCCGACAGCGGGCGGCCGAACGCCACGCGGTTGGTCACCCGCTGGCACATCAGCTCCAACGCCCGTTCGGCGGCGCCGAGGGCCCGCATGCAGTGGTGGATGCGGCCGGGGCCGAGGCGAGCCTGGGCGATGGCGAACCCACCTCCTTCCATGCCGATCAGGTTGGACACCGGCACCCGCACGTCGGTGAAGGTGACCTCGCAGTGGCCTTCCTGATCGATGTAGCCGAAGACCGGCAGCGACCGTTCGATCACCACGCCCGGGGTGTCTCGGGGGACCAGGACCATGGACTGTTGGAGGTGGCGGTGGGCGGATGGGTCGGTCTTGCCCATCACGATGAAGATCTGGCAGCGCTCGTCGGCGGCGCCCGACGTCCACCACTTGCGTCCGTTGATCACGTACTCGTCGCCGTCGCGTTCGATGCGGCACTCGATGTTGGTGGCATCGCTGGAGGCCACCGCTGGTTCGGTCATGGCGAAGGCGGAGCGGATCTCACCTTCGAGCAGGGGGACCAGCCACTGCTCCTTCTGCTCGTCGGTGCCGAACATGGTCAGCACCTCCATGTTCCCGGTATCGGGTGCCGAGCAGTTCAGCGCCTGGGGGGCGATGGCGGCCGAGCGGCCGGTGATCTCGGCCAGGGGCGCGTAGTCGCTGTTGGACAGGCCGTCGGTCCACTGGGTCTGGTGGGGGAGGAACAGGTTCCACAGCCCCCGGCTGCGGGCCTCGGCCTTGAGTTCCTCCATGATCGGCGGGTGGTGGTGGGGGTTCCCCGAGGCCGCGATCTGTTCGTGGTACACGGGCTCGGCCGGGTACACGTGGGAGTCCATGAAGTCGAGCAGTTCCTGACGGAGCGTCTCGGCCCGGGGCGACAAGGCGAAGTCCATGCCCGGAACCTACCCCTGCCCTCAGGACCGAGTGGATAGGTCTGGTCTGTGCGAGGTTCAGGCCTATGTCGCACATCAAGGTGCTACATTTGAGGTATGGGATCGGTTCAGTCCTTCGGCGTGAGAGAGCTACGCAACGACACGGCTGGCGTTCTCGAAGCGGTAGAGCGAGACGGCGAGGCGTTGATCACCAAACGAGGGCGTGTCGTCGCCAAGTTGGTGTTGGTCGACGGCCCTGACGGGTCGCCGCTTGACGACTTCGTCGCCTGGGCAAACTCGCTCTCGGGGCACGACACGGGATGGGTCGACGAGTTCCTGCGCGAGAAGGCACTCGACTCAGAGGCGGCCGAGCCCAAGCCATGGGAGTGATCCTCGACACCTCGGCGGTGATCGGCCTCGTCGAGCTCGATGCAGACAGGCCGGGCATCGTTGCCTCGGTGCGACAAGTCGGTGGCGACAAGCGCCCGGCGATCCATGTCGTCACCCTCGGAGAGTTGGCGGCAGGTGTGCACCGCGCCGTCGAACAGTTCGGATCGGGCTCGGTGGAGGCGAACGCCAGACAACGCACCTTGGACGTCGCCGCCGGTCGCGAGGCAGGTGGATCTGGCCGCCCGCGCTTGTCCACCTTCGACATCGATGCGGCCACGTGGGGTTGTTTCGGTGAGATAAGCGGACCGATGGGTAGGCGCATCAGCAACAACGACAAGTGGATCGTCGCCGCCGCGATCGTCAACGAGCGTGTCCTGATCACCCAGGACGAGACGCTGGCCGACCGCGCCGGTGGCATTGGAGTAGAGGTGGCGCTCGTTCGGAGACAACCTCCCGACCGGTGATCTAGTGGTCCGGGTTGGAGCGGAAGCGCTCAGATGACCCCAAAGATTTGGGCTTGGGTCAGCAGGTGAGGCCGTGGTCGATGGGGACCACGGCGCCGGTTATGGCGGTGGCCTCATCCGAGGCCAGGAAGGCGATCAGGGCGGCGGGCTCTTCGGGCGCGAGAGACTTGCCGTTGACGCCCATCGCTTTGCGCATCAACTTCCAGTCCATGGCTTCGGGGAAGTCGATGGTGGACACCATCGGGGTGTCGACCTGGCCGGGGGAGATGGCGTTGACCCGGATGTTGTGCTTCACGTACTCCCAGGCGATGGAACGGGTCATCATGGCCACCCCACCCTTGGAGGCGCCGTACCCGGCGTTGTAGGCCTGCCCGAACATGCCGGCCGAGGACGCCACGTTGACGATGGCGCCACCACCGGCTTCGAGCATGGCGGGAATGGCGGCCCGACACATCACAAACGGGCCTCGGACGTTGACCCGCATCATCAGATCGAAGTCCGCCATCGACGCCTCATGCGTGATGGCGAAGCGCAGCACCCCGGCGACGTTGGCCAGCACCGTGGCCGGGCCCAGTTCGCTGGCGGCGTCGGCCACCGCGGTGGCCACCGCGGACTCATCGGCCACGTCGAGGGTCATGGCCAGGGCCCGGCCCCCGCCGCCGGTGATGGCCGTGGCCGTGTCGTGGACGGCCTCGGCCAGGTCGAAGCAGGCCACGCTGGCCCCTTCCGACGCCAGGCGCAGGGCGGTGGCCCGCCCTATGCCCGACGCGGCCCCGGTGACGATGGCGGTGCGTCCCTCGAATCGACCGGCAAAACCCATGGTGAAACCCTCTCGCTCGACAAGGCCGCACGGCCCCGAAATGACGAGGTGACCCTACAAGCCCCGACGAGAACACGTTCTAGTGCCGAGACCGGCAACCATTGCTGGGGTAGGGACTCACCTGCGCTGAACGCTGCCCGGTTCTCGTGGGCCGCCTTCGGCGGACGATTCCTGGTTCCGTCGAGCCTGGTCCTCACTTCGTTGCGGGGGCTCGACGGCGTTTGCTCAGTGGCTCGCAAGCTCGCAACAGCGCAAACGTTGTCTGTTGCAGCACTAGGCCCGGCCAAGGTGCGTCGGGAGGAGTCACCCCGGCATGCGGTCGGTCTCGTAGGCCCACATGGCGAGCTCGACTCGATTGCGAGCACCGAGCTTGTTCATCAGGCTGGCGAGGTGGGTCTTCACGGTGCTGAGGCTGATGGAGAGCTCGTCGGCGATCTCGGCGTTGGTTCGACCACGAGCGACGGTCACGAGCACCTGTTCCTCACGTTCGGTGAGCGGCTCGATCGGCTGTGCCGCCGGCTCCCTGGATGATGCCCCGCCGTCGGCGAAGGTGGACAGCAGCCGGGCGGTCACGCTCGGGGCGATGAGAGCGTCACCGCTGGCCGCGGAGCGCACGGCCTGAGCGAGCAGCTCAGGGCCGGCATCTTTGAGGAGGAACCCACGGGCGCCGGCCTTGAGCGCCCCGTGCACGTACTCGTCCAGGTCGAACGTGGTGATCACCACTACGGCGAGCGGGTCCTCCACGTCCGGCCCAGCCAGCTGACGGGTGACCTCGATGCCGTCCAGCTCGGGCATGCGGATGTCAAAGAGGCAGACGTCGGGGCGCAGCGAGCGGGCGAGCTCGAGCGCATCGCGACCGTCGACGGCCTCGGCCACCACCTCGATGCCGGGCTGGGCGTCGAGGATCATGCGCAGTCCGGTGCGCACGATGTCTTGGTCATCGGCGACCAGGACCCGGATCGTCACGTCGTCACCGCTCGACGGGGGAGCGTCGCCGCGACCGCCCAACCACCGCCGGGACGTGGACCTGCGTCGAACGTGCCCCCGAGGAGCTGGGCCCGCTCGGTCATCCCGACGAGCCCGAAGCCCGGTGCGGACAGCATCGACGTGCCGCTGCCTCGTCCATCGTCGACGACGGTGAGTCGAACGTGGTCGTCATCGCCGTCGACCCGCACCTCCACCTTCGACGCTTGTCGAGCGTGGCGGAGGGCGTTGGTGACCGCTTCCTGGGCGAGGCGGAAGCAGGCGGCATCGACCGAAGGCCTGATCTCGTCGAGTCCGTCGGCGATCGTCACCGCCACTCGGGGCCCGGTTGCGCCGCCGTGTCTTTCGAGCTGAGGCAGGTCGCGGATGCCCTGCTGCGGCCGTAGATCGGCCTGGTCTCCCTGACGGAGGGCGACCACCATCGACCGCATCTCGTCGAGGGCACGGGTCGCCTCGTCCTCGATCACGCGCAGCGCCTCGACCGCCGCTTCGGGCCGGGTGGCGGCAACGACCCGACCGGCCTGCGCCTGCACCGCGATGGCCGATACGTGGTGTGCCACCGTGTCGTGGAGCTCGCGGGCCAGCACCGCCCGCTCGCGCGATCGCAGTCCCGCGACCTCCTCGGCCCGAAGGTCGGCGGCGTACCGGACGGCGAAGCCGATGGTGCACGAGAGCAGCATCACGAGGGCACCGCCGACGAGGTTGCCGCCAGGATGGCCAGCGACACCGGACACGGTCAGGGGGACCGTCATGACGAGGAGGCCGATCCCGACGTCTCGTCCCGACGCCCACCGCGTGAGCGCGTACGGGAGGACGAGCATGAACGCCGAGGTGTCGAGACCATCCCACGTCACATCTCCGACAATCGAGAGGGCCTCCACCGCGCTCGCCGTCCCGAAGCAGACCACGAACACCGGTAGCGGCCGGACTCGGCGCCAGGGCAGCAGTAAGGCGAGGCCGACCGTCACCGCCAGCGAAGCGCCGCGCCACACCAACTGCTCGCGGGTGATGGCCTCCACTGTCGCCAGCACGACCACAGCGGCGACGAACAACCAGTCACGCCCTGCTGGCCCGGGGGGATCAGCCGCCGGTGGTTTCGCCCAGTAAGGCCGGATCCGGTCCAACGCCACACCGCAAAGGGTACGAGACCCGGGGCTGAGCGGGATCGGCCAAAAGGATGATCTCTGCACCGACCGAACAGACGGTGCCGAAATGACCGGAATCCCGATGTGCGGTCGGTGCCGGATCCCGACGATGTCACCATGCCCATCACGACGACCACCCCGGTCTCCCCATCCCGTCTCCAGTCCGCCCAAAGGGTCCAAGCGGATAGGTCCGATCGTCGTCGCTGCGAGGGTGATCAGACCGAGGCTTCGCCTCGGTTCAGCGATGCCGTGCTCATGGGTCGGCTCGCTTGTCCGCTCGCCTCCATAACGCAGGGAGGCCGGCGATGATCAGCGTGACCGGTCTCACCAAGCACTACGGGGAGCGACGTGCGGTCGACGACCTCAGCTTCGAGTTGAGAGCCGGCAGGGTCACCGGCTTCGTCGGCCCTAACGGCGCTGGCAAGTCCACCACCATGCGGATGATGGTTGACCTCACCCGTCCCGACCGGGGTGAGGTCCGCTACGACGGTGTCCGCTTCGCGGACCTCACCCACCCGTCGCGGACCGTGGGTGCGGTCCTGGACGCCCGCTGCATGCACCCGGGTCGCACCGCCCGGAACCACCTCCGAGTCGCCGCCGCCCTCAGCTCCATTCCGGTCGCCCGGGTAGACGAGGTGCTGGCCGACGTGGGACTCGAGAGCGTGGCCGATGAGCGGGCGGGTCGGTTCTCGCTCGGCATGCGCCAGCGGCTGGCACTCGCTTCTTCCCTGCTGGGAGACCCCCGGGTCCTGCTGCTCGACGAGCCGTCCAACGGCCTGGACCCCGACGGTATCCGCTGGCTGCGGATCCGGCTTCGCCGCTTCGCCGACGCCGGCGGCACGGTCCTCGTGTCCAGCCACCTCATCGCCGAGCTCGCCAAGTTGGCCGACGACCTCGTCGTCGTCGGCGCCGGAAAGCTCATCGCC
>WBZX01000596.1_pt1 | contig 31886 bp, 21 predicted proteins | sample 5204211 | NCBI WGS metagenome assembly WBZX01 (sample SAMN12344362, study PRJNA552823) | activated sludge metagenome | biome: Activated sludge suspended growth; feature: Nitrification reactor; material: Wastewater; isolation source: activated sludge from nitrification reactor of wastewater... | reverse complement strand
GTCTCGCTTTCTTTGTTGAGCTGCATGATCCGGAAGTAGCGCTTGCTATGCTCAGGATGTATGCCAGATGCTGTCTTTAAGATTACGGATGCATTGCCGGATGGCTTGACTGTTGTGGTACGTGCTGCAGGATTGATACCCAGCAGCCTTGCGATTTCTTTATTGGTCTGCTTGACGATCTCGGCTCCCTTGCGGAGGATGCGTTCGTCAAACAATTCAGGACGGGTCATCCAGCCAGTGATCGAAATACCGATCAATGCTTCTCCCGCTACGATTTCTTCAGTCTGCTTGCCGAGATATGGGAAGCTGGTATAGCCTGCCTGCAGCGTACCCAGTATCGCTGATTTGCGGCAGAGCTCATAGAATTTTTCTTCACTGAATTTGCCATGCTTGTTGACACAGGCAGAAGCATTCAATTCATTGAGATTACAAAACTGGAATACAGCCTCTTGTTTGTTCTTGATCTGGGAGTAGAAATTAAAGCCGATCTCAAAGCAAGGGTTGAACATCTCATCTTCATGGGACATGAACACAAAGCCCAGGTCATTGTCACCCTGGTTTAAGGAGACCAGTTCGTTAAACTCCTCATAGCTGAAGGTGTGGCGCAACAAGCCGACAGAGTTGTTACTCCTTGCTCTCCATGGATGTGTCTGGCGCCAGTGGCCTGTCTTGGCACGGAGCAGTTCGGTGTCATCCGGATCCATGATGATGTTCATGGCACTGCGCCTTACGCCTCCGGAGAGGACAGCATCGGAAATGTGCATGAAGACATCATAGGCGATGATGGATTTGAACGGAGCGGATTCTGCACCATCGATATATTGATCGAGGAGGGCTTCGATGCGCTCGATAGATTGTTTGAGACCATCCGGGCCTGGTGCTTTAAAGCCACCCGAGATCGGGGAGCCTTTTGGCCTGATTTCAGAATAGTCAAACTTGATCTGGTTTCTGAAATATTCATTGTACAGGGATGGGTGGTGGCAGTACGAACTGATCAGCACCTTGATCGCTTCTGACCATCCTTCGATAGAATCAGGGACCGTATAGGATTTGACCTTCTGGCTCCTTTTATACAGCGGAGGGAGTTGGCTTACAAATTTGTTCTTGAGGGACACGCCAAGGCCTGTACCTGAAAGGAGTACAAAAAATCCCTTGTTGAAGACATCCGGTGCGTACGCATATGTAGTGCAGCAATTATAGATCTTGGCATTGTTGCGGATGATCTGTTCTTCCCTGAATTGCAGGTTGCGCTGTGAGGCAAGGAACTCCTTGTTGTAATATGACTCCGCGATTTCTTCCAGGATCGGATCTATGCTGTTGCCGTAGCGCATGCGATGGGTGTTCAACACTTTATCGCAGGCTTCTTCCCACGTTTCATAGCGGCCCATGATCGGGTCCCATTTGAGGTAATCGCTGTAGAGTTTGAGTTGGGACAGGAATTCTTTTCCCTTATCCATTGGTATTGCTGATGGAGACATAATCTGAATGAAATTTAACCCGGTCTCAGGTTTTAGCAAAAATACATATTAGAAATAATCGTCATCATTCAAAGGGGTAATTTCTGGCCTGCCGAAGCCCACCGGGAACCATCCTCTTCCGGGAGTTTATTTCGTAAACTTCCTGTAACCTTCTTATTGTCAATCGCCTATCGAACAGGTATGGCGGGCGGGAAGACGTGGATAAAAAGTGGATATCTTTTTTGGCCAAACGGATCAAAAACCGGCCATGACCCTATAAACACCCGACAAATCGCTGCCTGAGCAGTCCTGCCAAATAACCTCAATAAAAGTCTTTAATTCAGTCATTTAAATCTTAGAATGAAATTTAATATGTTTAATAAACCGGCTAGTGCTCAGGGCATTATCGCCTATATGCACAAACAGAAAATTATCCGTGTTTACTTCTTATTAGGAAAAGAAACTCCGGCAGGGTAATACTTTTGATCTCCGTCATCACCGCGCTGATGTCAAGTGCGCTGATCATCCACGGAAGTATAAAATACAGGTCTATGATACAGGTGTCTAAACTATTGATCGCTATGCTCTTGATCATATTGAGTGGAAAGGTCCAGGCCGCTGATCCGGCAAAGGGCCCCGAAGCCACTATGGTCGATGCACCTGCACAGGTAGACCCAGGCCAATCCGTCATTTATTTCAAGGCCAACGGCGTTGATCCGGTATGGACACTGACGATTTCTTCGTATCAGATCGATTTCAAGACAACGGCCAGCGGATTTGAATCAATCAGTGCACCGCATGTTGAACCCATCAAGGCTATGGACAGCAATATCAAGATGTATCGTGTACAGACGGAATCAGGACAGATGGATGTGGAAATAGCTAAAATGCTCTGTCAGAATGAAGGATCCAAGGAGCGGTTTCCTTATGCGGTGACGATCATGATCAAGCAAGGCAAGGACACTACGTTTACCTACTTTACGGGTTGCGGCCAGTATGTCACAGATAGCCGGCTTGAAGCAAAATGGACTTTGCTCCAGATCAAGTCTGAGACAGTGACTGCTACACAGTTTAATGACACGCTGCCCAATCTCGACCTGCATGCCAATGGCAATTCCTTTGCAGGCTATTGCGGATGCAATACAGTCAACGGCCATCTGTTTTCAGAGCGGTCATTGCTGCGCTTTACCAACATGGTCTATTCAAAGCGAAATTGTCCTACGAAACCGAAAGAGGATGAATTTATCAAGAACCTCGAGTTTTCGACACAATACAGTATCGAAGGTGACCGGCTGACACTCTCCAATTATAGCGGCGTGACGCTTGTCTTTAAGCGGACAGAATGATGTCGTCAAGGACGATACATTCCAGGACTATTTTATAGCAGCAGTTTAGAAATTTCCCTTTTGCATTCTTTGCGAATGGCGCATCCGCCAACGAGAGGGTTTAGATACCTTTGCATCAACGGATGCTACGGGACCTCCACAACTATAAGCTAGTGCTATGAATACCAAGTTTAACATCGAGGGTTACTGGAACGAATGGGGAGGGAAAATCCTCCCATGGTTGCTCACCCATGGTCTCAGGATCATCCTGATCCTGATCATTGCCTATGGGATCAATTATCTGGCAAAACGGCTTATCGAAAAGTTGGTCAGGGTGTCTGTTACTGCCGACAGGCATCAGTCCGAGCAAGCTGAACAGAAAAGGGAAGAAACCCTGATCCAGATTTTTTCATGGAGCATGAGAGTATTGCTTGTGCTGATCGTCGGGATGCTGACCTTAAATGAGATCGGACTTTCTATCGGCCCCTTGATTGCGGGAGCAGGAATACTTGGCCTTGCGGTAGGTTTCGGTGGGCAGTATCTCATCAGGGATTTCTTTACAGGATTTTTTATGATCATCGAAAACCAATACCGCATTGGTGATGTCGTCAGCCTCGACCAGACCAGCGGGCTCGTCGAGAATATCAGCCTGCGCATGACGACACTGAGAGACCTTGATGGCACCGTCCATTATGTACCTCATGGAGATATCAAGCGGGTCGCCAATCTCTCGATGGACTTTGCACGCATCAATCTCAATGTCAGGGTGACGTATGCCACCCAGTTGGAAAAGGCCATCGAAGTCATCAATAGGACGGGAAATGAGCTTGCAGAAGATCCTTTATGGAAACCATTTATTATCAAGGCTCCGCAGTTTCTAAGGGTGGATGATTTCCTGGAGAGCGGCATCGCACTCAAGATACTTGGTGAAACAGTGCCTCTCAAGCAATGGGACATCACTGGTGAGTTGCGCAAACGGATCAAGGTAGCTTTTGAAAAAGATGGAATCGAGATGCCGGCCCTGCAACGCATTGTAAATCCATTCGCGCCAACTGCGCCGCAGGTATAACAGTCCTGCCGCAAATGAAAGATTTCCTTTCAGGATCCCTTTCCGGAAGCATTCTCCAGGCACTGTTAGTAGATCGGTTGTGCTGTATTGGTCGATTCTCCAGGACATGAAAACAAATATTAATTTATCTTGACCCACTGTAATCCAACTAAATCCTCCAGAATGAAAAAATGGTTCTTTGGCCTCCTTCCTTTCCTGCTCCTCATCAGTTGCAAAGGAAAAAATGAAACGGTAACCACTCCGGATATCAATGCACTCGCGGAGCAATACGTTCGCCTCGCCCTGGTGATCGGCCAGTATGACGAAGCATTTGTCGATGCGTATTACGGTCCGGATTCCCTCAAGCCGACTGCTCCGGCTGCAACGGTTTTTCCTAAGGATAGTTTACTCGCGGCGACGCGGGCCCTCAAAGGTCAGTTGGACCAGATCGCCATGACGGATAGCCTGGGCGCTACAGGACATCGGGCCGCATGGATAGCAGATCAGTTGATCGCCTTTGACAGGCGTATCCGCATCTTCTCAGGAGAGTATGGTTTGTTTGATGAGGAGTCTAAGGATTTGTTCGGTACCTCCGCACCAGTGTTCAATGAAAATTACTACCAATTGGTGGTAAATCAATTAGACAGTTTACTTCCCGGTAAGGGCTCAGTAGCAGATCGTTTCCAGGCATTGGCCAACCACTTTATCATTCCAAAGGACAAACTGGATACTGTCTTCAGGGCAGCTATTGCAGAATGCCGCAAGCGTACCTTGCAGCATTATACATTGCCTGCAAATGAAGACTTCAAGCTCGAATTTGTCACCGGCAAATCATGGAGTGGATACAACTGGTATAAAGGCAATTACCAGAGTGTGATCCAGATCAACACCGACCTCAATATCTTCATTGACCGCGCAATCGATGTAGGCAGCCATGAAAGTTATCCGGGACATCATGTGTACAACATGCTGCTCGAAAAGAACCTGTACAGGGACAATGGACTTGTAGAGCTATCTGTATATCCATTGTTCAGCCCTCAATCACTCATCGCAGAGGGTACGGCAAATTATGGGATAGAGGTTGTCTTCCCTGGAACAGATAAAATCACATTTGCCCGTGAAGTCCTCTTGCCACTTGCAGGACTGGATACTACAGGGATCACCCTTTATTTCAATGCACTGGAGATAAGAGGGAAGTTGAACTATGTGCGTAATGATGTCGGCAGGCGATTGCTCAGCGGGTCAATGACAGAAGAGGAAGCCTTGCGTTGGTTGGAGGAATATGGAATGAACAATAAAGAAACCGCCTTGAAATCCATCAGCTTTATCCGCAACTACCGGAGCTATGTCATCAATTACAATCACGGCATGGAAGTCATGAAGAGCTACATCGAGCGCAATGGAGGAACCAATCCTGAAACGCGTTGGAAAGTCTTTGAAGTGCTGCTCAGTGGCCAGGTCAGGATACAGGACATCCTGGAGCCTGCAAAGTAACCGGGTATATGGATCAATTATTCACCTTCATACTGATCATCCACATCGTTAGCGGGGGCACTGGCCTGAGCACCGGTACCATCAACCTGATCCGCAGGAAGGGAGATGCGCTTCACAACCGGATTGGCCGCATATTTACATATGCTATGATCAGTGCAGGCGTCTCAGCCATTGTGCTTTCATTGATGCACCCCAACTATTTCTTATTTATCGTCGGTGTCTTCACCCTGTATATGGTCAGCACAGGCTATAGGTATATCCGTCTCAGACTAGAGGGGATTGACAATGATCCGAAGGCACTTGATTGGGTGTTGACCGGCAGCATGGCCATAGCAGGCATAGGGTTTTTATTTTTTGGGGCGTGGCAACTATACAAGGGGGTCAATTTCGGCATTGTCATGCTGGTGTTTGGTCTGATCGGAATGCTCTTTGTGCGCCAGGACCTTAAAAACTACAGGGGCAAATCAGAAGTGCGCAATTACTGGTTACTGGCCCACCTGCAACGGATGACTGGCGGATACATTGCCGCGCTTACAGCATTCCTGGTGGTCAATATGGATCGATTGCCTTCCTTCATTCCGGGCATACTGTTTTGGTTGTTGCCTACGGCTGTCCTGACGCCCATGATTATTTTCTGGAGTAGAAAATATCGGCAAGGGATCGTGAGAACGTGAGAACGTGAGATCGTGAGATGTGTGAGTGTGGGGGTGTGGCAAACCTGCGACAGTCATCATGGTTTCAAAAGTAGAGACGCGCAGTCTTCATATTCGTGCACCACAGTCATCATGGTTTCAAAAGTAGAGACGCGATTAATCGCGTCTCTACTTTTGAAACGGGCGGGGTCATGGGGCAGTCTTTTTTTTGATCGCGTCTCTACTTTTGAAACGAGGTGAATCCCTGTTGTGACTAAAGCCAGCCATCCCTTTTGCATCTACCCCTGACTAAAGTCAGGGGCAATTATTGTATTTACTTAAGCCTCTTGAGCCTCTTAAGCCTCTTGAGCCCCTTCCGCCCCTTCAGCCCCTTCCTCCCTTGCTCCCTTCCGCCCTTCCGCCTTTCCTCCGAATTTCATATTATTGCATATTCTAATAAGTTTTCTTTACTTAGCAGTCTGAGAGCGCGCGCTATAAAAGGCAGCATATCCTTTTGTTTCCGTCTCTTCTATTAGGTTAACACACGCATTTATTTGATACAGCCCCCCCTCAGGAGTTGTGTCCTATTTGAAACTAAGGCTTAAACACGAATCTGTCCAACCATGAGATTTTTTACCCCCCTTCTCTGCGTGGCCCTGATGGCCATCAACCAGCTATCTGCCGAAGGCACACGCCAGGTAGCCCCCAACGCAAACATCGATATCAACGGCAACGCTACCACCGACCTGGCCGCCCTGCATATCAACAACCCCAGCTACAACAGCTTCGCCTCCTATGACAACCCCAATCCGCAGAGCAGATTGTACATCCATGTACAGGATCCTTCAAAGGAATGCCTTTACCTCGGGTTCAACTGGGCACACAACAACGTAACCTCACCCAATCCTCCCAGGATCAGTTTTGAGTATCGCATCAAGGACCCCAATGGCAATGTGGTATTCGGGCCGGTCAACGTGAACCCACTCGAAGCCAATATCCAGACCTGGGCAGAAGGCTACACAGGCCCGATGCAGATCCATGGCGTAGGAGGCTACGATGCCACCCAGGTATCATCTGCGCTCCTGAGTTCACAAGGCTGGACCGGCAAAGGCGATTATTACATCGAATTCAGGGACGAAGAAAACAATGACCTCCTCATCGACTTCTGGGATATAACGGTCGCTGATTGCTCCACTCCGACGCCCACAGAGCGTCTTGGCAGGCTTTGGTCCTACAACTGGTCCATATTTGCCGTCAACGATTTTGGCTTCCCCAATCGCCCTTTCAACGGCGCCTTTTATGTCTGTGCTCCTGATCCGGACAATGATCATGCTTCGTTTGTGACCAAGATTGATTTTAATGGTAGCGGCTTCAGGCCGGCAGCCTTCAATGTTGCCTTCAATAGCTTTGGCGCACAGAATACCGGCGATGTCAGCGTCGACCGCCGGAGTGTCGAAAATACCAATGCGACCACTCCCGAATACGCCATCTTCCTCAACGACCCAATCGATATCTGCGAGACCGCCAGCATAGGCGATATCGCCATCATCGGCGTCAGCCGTTGCGCCGGAGAGGACTATTGCATCAAGTTTACAACTACCAAGGCCGGACAAATTGATCTCTTGCTCGATTTCGATGGACCTGACAATGTATATACCCCGGGCACAAGGGACATCTTGTTGTCCCGCACTGTGACCGCCGACGAAGTAGGGATACCTACCTGCGTTCAATGGGATGGCCTGGACGGTCTCGGCAATCCTTTGCCTGAAGCTATTTCAACCCAGATACCCGTCACCATAGCCTATGCGCAGGGTATCTATCACTTTCCGATCTATGACGCTGAGCTGATGACCAATGGCTTTATGATTTCAGCCGTGCGTCCTGCAGCAGCAGTATCCCTCTTGTTCTATGATGATTCCAATATCCTTGCTCCATCCGGTAGCGGCGAACCCGTAACACAATTGTCAGGCTGCATGCCTCCTTGCCACAAATGGACCAATTATACACAACCAAACACACCAGGTTTTGGTAATCTGCATACAATCAACTCATGGTGGTTTTCACAACTCATCATTCGCCAGGATGTGTTTTTCCTCCCTGCTTATTATACCTGTGAAATCGAGGGACCAAATCGCTTTTGTACCGGAGGCACGTCACAACTCACTTTTAAACCTGTGTTGACACCAGTAGGCGCAGAAGGCCCTGAGATCATCAAGACACAATGGTCAGGTCCTGGCATCGTAGGGGCAAGTAATGAATCATCCATCACGATCGATGATGCAGGCACTTACCTGCTCAATGTCCAATGGGTCACCAGCCTTGGCGACACCTGCTCAACCGCTTGTGAATACCAGGTCGAGGTCGATCCCCCGCTCGAATCCTCTATCGATACGCTGATCCTTCAAGGAGAGACGGTGGAGATCAATGGCGAAGAATACAGCGAAGGCGGACAATACATCCAGGTGCTCTCTACTGAAGCCGGATGCGACAGTATCCTGACCATCAATGTCGTCCTGCTGAGCACCATCATCCACTACGATATGAATGACTGTGAATCCTTCATGGCCAATGGGTCACACATGGACTACTCTGAGTTTGTCCCAGTCTATCCAAATCCACTGCCTTGCGCAACGATCGTAGCAGATACCCTGCACCGTGAAAATCCACAAGTCAACAAGCATAGTTGTACACCGGGTGTCAATAACTCACCAGGTATGTGCGTTGGTTCGCTGGCGAGTTGCACCTATGCGCCGGGTCATGAAGCATCTGTCATCATCGAAGTCAACATCACACCGGATCCGGATACTGCAGTATACCTGACGGGATTTTCATTTTTCGAAAAAGCACCTATCAATTTTAGCTGGATCAGCGGTCCAACAGGACTCAACAACTATCCAAAGTTTTTCAGGGTACGCATCCTGAAGAATGGTACAGAGATATTCCTTTCACCTGAAACCAATACCTCACTGACCTGGCTCGAAAGAGTATATGATTTCATTGACAATGATGAATTCCTGGTCACAGAGCCGACTACCTTCCGATTTGAACTCTTGTCCTACTGCCCGATTGGCAATGGTGCTACTGAATCAGTATGGGATCTTGATGAAGTCAATTTTGTAGCGGCATGTGCATCTCCATCCCTGTTAAACAAGAGCATCGCCGGTAAGATTACTACGCCACAGGGAGGCGCAATCCATGGCGCACAAGTCTATCTCTATGATGATCCTGCCTATCTCCATGAGCAAATCACAACGACGGATGCCAATGGCCGGTATGTGTTTGATAATCTGCCATCCAAAGGTGATTATTATATCAAGGGATATGACAACAGGGATCCTCGCAATGGCGTCAGCACGCTTGACCTGATCCATATCCAGAAACACCTGCTGGGCATCAAGCCATTCACGACACCATACCAGATGATCGCTGCTGATGCCAATCACAGCAATACCGTCAGTGCTATCGACTTGCTCGAACTGAGGAAACTGATCCTGGGCTTATACACTGAACTCCCGCATAATACAAGCTGGAGGTTTGGTATAGCAGACGAGGGTCTCCAGGTTGATTTCCCATGGATATTTGATGAAACCTATGAAGTAGAATACCTTGGTGAAGATATCACCAATGCAGATTTTGTCGGAGTCAAGATCGGGGATATCAATGGAGATGTAGACCTGGGATTTGGATCAGGTGCATTGGATAGCAGGACCAGTGAGAAAATGATCCTGACTGTTGCTGACCAACCATTGATCTCTGGTGTTCCGGCAACGATCGAAATCACTGCCGCAAGTTTTGATGATGTGGCTGGACTTCAACTCAGCCTCGGGATGTCACATGGCCGCATCATGGATGTGGTTGGTGGAGCACTGCCTGTCACTTTGGATTACTTTAGCATCACCCCTGATGGCCGCTTATTGATGAGTTGGAACAGCATGGATATGCTTACTGTACCTGCAGGCCAGGTGCTCTTCAGTCTTGTCGTCATGCCTGATGCCAACGGCAGGGCAGGGGATATGTTAAGCATCAATACGGGCAGGCTGTCTCCTGAGGCGTACATCGGTGAGGCATTGGATAAACGCGCTATCGAACTCGAATCAACAGGTACTGAAAGATCAGAGGTCACAAACGAGTTGTATGTCAACCAGCCAAATCCATTTTCACAGAAGACAACAATCCGTTTTAGCCTTGAGCAGGCAGGCCAGGCAAGTATCCGCTTGTATGATTTGTCTGGAAAGGTATTATATACCCAATCAGGGCTCTTCAGCAAGGGCATGAATACGCTTGAAGTCACGGCTACTCAAATGGGACTCAGTCAGGGAATCGTGATCTGCCAATTGCAGGCAGAAGGTTTTGTGGCTACGCAAAAGATGGTGGTTGTAAGACAGTGAGAGGGGTAAGACAGTAAGAAGTGTGGGTTTGAGTGTGGTTTTGCCCAATCAATAAGGCCATTTCATACAAAATAGAAGAGACGTGATTAATCGCGTCTCTTCTATTTTGTACACGACCTATTGGGACTTTCTGCTTAAATTTAGGCAGGAAGTTTTCTACAATAACATCATATCATGGACACCTCTACCCCTTGCCAGGACAATCAGTCCCTGGTGATCTCCTACCTCACCTTGAGAAAAGCTATTGGCTTTCTTGGCCTGTTCTTACCCCTTATCCTGGTGATCGGAGGTTGGATCGATACAGGCCACCTTGGCGTCGAACCCTCCATCAGTGATTACTATTACACCAGCATGCGCAACGGATTTGTTGGTGTCATGGCTGCTGTAGCCTTGTTTCTTTTTGCCTACCTCGGCTATGACCCCATCGACCGGATTGCGGGCAACCTGGGTTGTATTTTTGCCCTGGGAGTGGCTTTCTTTCCGACTACACCGGAATTGCAGGATCCTGATCTCACGGGAACCCTTCACTTTTTCTTTGCGGTTTTATTTTTTGCCACATTGGTTTTCTTTTCTCTGTTTCTGTTTACCCGGACGCGCAATGTAAATCAGATGACCGCACAAAAGAAAAAGAGAAATACTGTCTACCATATCTGCGGGTATATCATGATAGCCTGTATCCTTTCTATGGCGCTATATTTTTTTGTATTTGAAAACAAGTATCCGTGGCTGGATCAGGCCCATCCCGTATTTTTTCTGGAGTCCCTTGCACTTGTGGCATTTGGTGTTTCATGGCTGGTCAAAGGCGGGTTTATACTCAAGGACCTCAATCATAAGGGAGATCATTAAAAGACATGCCCACCTGAATAAAAAAAGGGAACCGGCTCCCACCGGTTCCCTCAAAATGCATATCCAAAAAAACGAAAAACGCTTACCGTTTCACGCTTATCCTGGCTGTTGAGATAAAATCAATTCCTTTTGTTTCGAGCATATACAGCCCTGTTGACAAGTTGCCTATGTCAAAAGTGACAGTACCTTGATTTATTATGGCCGATACCGGAATTGTTTTTCCGGTGATATCCATGACCCGCGCACTTTCAATAGTCCGGTCAGCCAGTGTCATCGTGACTGCATCTGATGCCGGATTAGGATAGACAAGAGCTTCCAGTCTCTCCAGGTCATTGGTAGCTGAAGGGCCAGATAATGGCAAAGGAATCAAAGCTCCACCTGAAGAAAGCGCTGCAAAGAGTCCGAAGGCAGGCCCGTTTGAATTGGCAGCCGGGTTGAGGAATCCGGAAGCTATCACAGTCAGTGCTGCGTCTTGTAACGAGAGTGTCGCCAATGGCGCGTCATAAGTTGCAACTGTCACAGTGCCTGATTGATCCCTGACATCTATCCTGTAGTCAGCCGTAGCCAACTCTAGATAACCCGCATATTCACCATAAGCCAGGTCATCAACGATAGTGGCACCACCAGTGACGAGCGTTTCTACGACATCTACTGTCGGAGCATCAGTTGAACCATGATGTACAAGCACATCTGTATTGCCCGCGACGGATGCTGCTTCCCTGGCCAGCGGATACACTTCAAGACTGAATCCGACGAATGGATCAAAGCCAATCGGGACGACGAGGCCATCGGCAATGATGATAAACTTACCACCTGCAGTCAGGTTGTAATTGAAGGAAGCAATGACATCATTGACAGAGGTGCTGGTAGGTGGGGCCACGCCGATGGTAAAATCTACAGCAGCAGGAATATCTACAAAAGGCGTTGCTGTGCGAAATGCAAAATTGTCAAGCAACAATGCGTCGTTGAGATACACATCTACAACTGCTGCAGCAGGATCAGGTGAGTTGTGAATCACCTGCACACGTGCTGTTGATTCCGGCAATGGAATCAAGTCCCCTCCGGATGGCAGGGCTACAAAAAGTCCAAAGGGTGCACCATTGCTATTCTGTGAAAGATCCAGAAATCCTGATGCCAATACAGTCAATGCGGTGTTTTGAAGACCCAGTGTTGCAAGAGGCGCTTCATACGATTTTACAGTTACCGTTCCGGTTTCATCTCTTACTTCAAGCCTGTAATCTGCTGTGCCTAATTGAAGGTATCCGGCAAAATCGCCATAAGAGGCATTATCAACGATTGTCAATCCACCGGTCACCAGGGTTTCTACAACATCCACTGTAGGCGCATCTGTAGAACCGTGATATACGAGTACATCCGTATTGCCGTTTTGTGAAGCCATTTCCCTTGCACCGGCAAATACTTCAAGATTGAAAGGTTGTAATGGATTGTAGCCTGAACCACTGACGAGTCCGGTGGCCACAATGATATAAGTCTCGCCAGGTGCAAGGGTGTAGTCAAAGGAAGCAATGATATCTGCTGATGAGGTGCTGTTTGATGGAGCAATACCAACTGAGATACCTACGGCGGCAGGAGCATCGATAAAAGGCGATGCGGTCCTGAAACCAAAATCATCAATCAGCAGGGAACCGTTGAGATAAACATCTACCGCTGAAGCTACAGCATCAGGTGAATTGTGAATGACCTGCACGCGGGCAGTTGACTCAGGCAAAGGAATTAATGCGCCACCAGAAGGGAGTGCAACATACAAACCAAATGCAGGGCCGTTGCTGTTTTGCGAAGGATCCAGGAAGCCTGAAGCAAGTACTGTTAATGCAGCATTTTCTAATCCAAGTGAAGCTAATGGGGCTTCATAGGATTTTACGGTCACTGTGCCGGTTTCATCTCTGACTTCGATACGGTAATCCAGCGTCAGCAAATCAAGATAACCTGCGAAATCACTATAAGAGGCATTATCTACAATCGTGGCTCCACCGGTCACGGCGGTTTCTACTACATCAACAGTCGGTGCATCCGTTGAGCCATGATAAACCAACACATCGGTGTTGCCACTTGTCAATGCAGTTTCACGTGCACCGGCAAATACTTCGAGGTTGAATGCAGGTGCCGGATTATAACCTGCCGCATTCACAATGCCTGAGGCAACAATGATATATGTTTCATTTGCTGCCAGATTGTAATCAAATGTGGCAATAGCATCGGCGGATGATGTACTGTTGGAAGGTGCAATGCCTATAGTGATATCTGTCCCGGCAGGGGCATCAATAAAAGGGGTGGCTGTCCTGAATTCGAAATCATCGATCAGGAGGGCATCATCCAGGTAAACATCTACTGCCGTAGCAAGCGCGTCAGGTGAATTGTGGATGACCTGCACTCTCGCGGTTTGGGCATTTAAGGTGATGGCGGCTTGGAGCACCAGGACCATCATGAGCTTGTTGAAGTACTGCATACAATTTGATTTTAGGTTTAATGAATGTGGAGAATCGAATATCATTAACCTAAATACTGTTTAACTGTTTAGTAAAATGGTTAAACATTAATAATTTTTGTCAGGTAGCTGTCAAAAGATGTGCAATCCTGTACATCAGGATGACCGGCCATTGAGGAGACCCATTTACAGGAAGGAGAGGTAATTAAAGGAAATTTGCCCCCAAAGACAGAGTTAAAGCACCTGTTAATCAGGCTATTGTTAGAGGGCTTTCAAAAAATCCTCCTGGCTGAGGATCAATTTGACACCGCTAAATGCTGTCCTGGAGGACAGGGCATGGATTTTCCTTCCGGAGACCCAGAGTTCATCCTTCCCCTTACGTAGAAGTGAGCTTGAAATATTGCTGAGGTAGGTTTCAAGCTTTTCGTCTGTCGGATGGGTGGTCATCGATGTGACAAAGGTGATGCCGGGATATATTGACTGCAAGTTGCCAAGAGCTTCCTCAGGTACGCTTTGACCCAGGTATATTGATCGGTGCCCATGAGCACAGATTTCATAGTGGGAGTACAGGAGCCCCAGTTCATGCACTTCGTTGGCAGGAAGGAAGAGGACAAATGTCCTGGCACCGGGGACGCTCTGCGCTGACTGCAGGTGCTCGACCTGAAGCAATATCTTCTGACGGACGAGGTTGGACAGGAAATGTTCATGGGCTATCGTGATGGTATCCGTCTGCCACATCATCCCGATATCATTGAGCAGGGGAATAAAGATGGAGCTGAAGATTTCCCTGAAGGATCTGTGCCTGCTGACCTCCATAAAGGTCTGGTCAAACAAGGGTTGATCATAATTGAGCATGGCCAGTTTGAACGCATGGCTCGTAAAATCATCACTCATTCCCTGCATGGATTCCTTCCGGATGGTCTCCAGTAGTTCTGCCTCATCCATGGAAGCCAGGCGCGATATTTTATAGTGTTGCTTATAGAGCGTAGAGATATTGAGGAGTTTCAGGAGGTCTTCCTGGGAATAATAGCGGACGTTATTGCCGGCCCGCAGCGGGTGGAGCAGGTCATACCGCTTTTCCCAGATACGGATCGTATGTGCCTGGATACCAGATAGGTTTTCCAGGTCCTGGATGGTATAGCGATCCTTAAAAGGTTGATCCACAGTTGCCGCCATGATGCTGTTTTGCCTTGGTGAAGGTAAAGGGAATCGATTACAATGGGTTTGCCCGCAAATTTTTTACTGATACAGATCATTTTGCCCCCTGATGATCGTATTCTTCCAATGCGGTAATTTTGGCGCGGTAATCACATTAAGGTTGCCCCGTAAAAACGAACAGTTATGAGTCAGGTATCAAAATATAAAACCGCCGAAGAGGCCGTCAAAGTGGTCAAATCCGGCAACAGGATATTCCTTCACGGTAGTGCCGCCACCCCGCATACCCTCATTCGGGCCCTGGGGCAAAGGGCACAAGAGCTTGAAAATGTAGAAATTATCTCTATATCTACCCTTGGGGAAATGTGCCTGGCGGACCCGGAATGCAGGGAAGCATTTCATTTTAATTCAGTCTTTGTCTCCCAGAATATCCGTCAGGCGATCAATGATGGAATGGGCAATTATATACCGGTGTTTCTGAGTGAAATCCCCAGCCTGTTCAACAAGAAGATCCTGCCTATCGATGTCGCCTTTATCAATATCAGCCCTCCGGACAAACATGGATTCTGTTCACTGGGCGTTTCTGTAGATGTCGCTGTGGCCGGGGTTAAGAATGCTAAATATGTCATCGCTCAGGTCAACTCCCGAATGCCAAGGACACATGGAGATGGATTGCTGCACATCAACGATATACATGCGTTGGTAGATGTTGCCGATGATCTGCCTGAAGTGGATTATCGCAAGCACATCACCCATGTGGAAGAAGAAATCGGAAAGCATTGCGCCTCCCTGGTCGAAGATGGTGCTACGTTGCAGCTTGGGATCGGGACGATTCCGGATGCCGTGCTGCAGCAATTGACTTCACACAAGGACCTCGGTGTGCATACTGAGATGTTTTCAGATGGGGTTATTGATTTGTTGAAAAACGGAAACATCACCAATAAATTCAAGAAGAAACACAAGCGTAAGGTCATCACCTCTTTTACTACCGGTACAAGGGAGCTTTATGATTTTATTGACGACAATCCTGAGTTTGCATTCCTCGAATCGGACTATGTCAACGATGCCTACGTGATCGGTAAGAACCCTAAGGTAGCGGCCATCAACAGTGCTATCGAGATAGATATCACCGGCCAGGTTTGTGCTGATTCGATCGGCACCTACCAGTTTTCGGGTGTCGGAGGCCAGATGGACTTTATCAAAGGTGCTGCGATGTCTGAAGGAGGTAAGCCTATCATTGCGATGGGTTCTATGACCAACAGGGGAGAATCCAAGATTGTTCCCTTCCTCAAGCAAGGGGCAGGGGTGGTGACCACCAGGGCTCACGTCCACTATGTGGTGACAGAGTATGGGGTTGCTTATCTCTATGGTAAGAATCTCCAGCAACGTGCCTATGCCCTCATGAACGTCGCCCATCCGGATCACCGGGAAGGCCTTGAAAGGGAAATCCGGCAACGATTTGGAAAGAAGATTTACTAGGAGATCCCGACAGCCTACTTTGTTTTGATCAGGTTTTTTACATCATCTTTTTTACGCCGTGAAATTTCCACCTGGCTGCCATCGCGCATGACTGCTATGGAATGATCTCCGTTGACCTGGAGGAGATGAGCTGGATTAATAAGGTGGGACTTATGGATACGTATAAAAGAATAGTCTTCCAGCATTTCTTCAAAGTGCTTTAAGGTCTTGCTTGCGGTAAATCGCTTGCCTTCGATCAGAAAGATGTGAGCATAACTGCTGTCAGCCTCTATTCGTATGATATCGTCAATCATAAAAAAACGAGCACCGTCAGCCGAGGATACAGCAATTTTAAAATCACGGGTGTCTTTCTTGCCAAGGTTTCGGACCAGGTTTTGGTAGAGTTCTTCTTTTTCCCTTGTCGACGCTTTTTGGTCAAGGTGGCGTTGGACAGCACCTTTGAGTTCGTCAGCATCTATGGGTTTCAACAGGTAATCCAAAGCGCTAAATCGTATAGCCTGTATCGCATATTGATTATATGCTGTGGTAAATATGATGTCAAAGGAAGGAGATTTAACTTCTACCAGGAAATCAAAGCCTGATTTGACTGGCATCTCCACATCAAGAAATACAATGTCAGGTGAAAATTCGCCAAGCATAGCAATCGCTACATCCACACCATCGGCTTGCCGGATGTCCATGGCCTCCGGGATATGCTCAACCAGATAGTGGTGGAGGATATTCCTTGCTTTGTGTTCGTCGTCGATAATGAGAATTCGGATCATAACCGGAAGTTTATTTCGCTAGGATATTGGTGGATAATTCTACGATCACTTTAGTACCTGATGGCTGTCCGGTGTTATCACACAGGTCAATAATCTCCATGGATGCATGATATTGCTGATGCCTGAGTATTTCAAGTCGTTCTGCATTCATCTTCATACCTTTTGACGCGTACCCGTGGGCCAGGACTTTGTGCTCCTTTAGTTCAGCCGATTTTTTCCGGCCGATACCGTTATCTTCAATGATACAGGTGAAGATGTCTTCACTTGTTTTAAAGAAACCAATACATAGTTTACGGTCGCCCGGTTTATGCATTAATCCGTGCCAAAGGGCATTTTCTACAAAGGGCTGCAGAAACATGGACGGCATGAGGATATCATCTGCTTCGAGATCCGGATCAATGTGCATTTCATATTGGAAGCCATGATCAAATCGCATCTGTTCAAGTTCGAGGTAGAGGGTAAGGATTTCCGCTTCATCTTTGATAGTGATTAATAACTTGCCGGAGCGGTTTAGTACCTGTCGGAGGAGTTTGGCAAACTTATTAAGATAAGCGCTGGCTTCGGTGTATTTTTTGGTTACGATACACTCCTGGATGCTATTGAGGCAATTGAAAACGAAATGTGGATTCATTTGTGCACGAAGCGCTTTGAGCTGGCTTTCGGCAAAAAGTTTATTGACTTCCATGAGTTTCAGTTTCTGCTCATGGGCGAGAATCTCTGTTTGAGCTTCAGCGATTTTATAGGAGCTGATGGAAGCAATAGTGGTTAGTGTCTTCAGGTGTTCAGGGGTAAAGAAATCCCTTCTCGGACTCTCTGCATCGATGACACCGATCACCTGCTGGTCATGCATGATAGGGACGGCGATTTCCGATAGACGGGTTTTATCATCCGTGACGTAGCGCGCATCTCTGGAGGTGTCTCCTATGATCAGTGGTGATGCATGTGCGGCTACATAACCGACAATCCCGTTGCCTACCGGAATTTCTATAGGATTGGCGATTTCACTTCCCCTGGGATTCTTTGGTCCATAAGCCGCTTTCTGCACCAGTACATTTCTATCCTCATCCAGCAGGTAAACCACACAATCTTCAAAACCGAGTTGGGAAATACAATTACGGGCAATGTCCCAGCAGATTTCATTTACCGAATTCTCCCCATAGACGGAATTGGCAAAGTAGTCGATAATGTGATCCGCTTTCTTTTTTTCATTCACACTGTGCCATCGTCGGATACCAATGAAAACCAGTGCAGACAGGATGGCAAGGCAGAGAAGGTAAAACCAGTTTTCCTGCCAGAACGGGTGCTCCACCACAACCACCATGGCATAATACTGATCATTCCATGCACCGGATGGATCAGAAGATTTTACTTTAAACGTATACCTTCCTGGGGGGACGTTGGTAAACCCGGCATCCAGTTTTCGGCCACAATAGACCCAGTCAGGATTAAACCCTTCAAGGATATATGCGTATTGCATGGACGGGAAGTCAAGGTGATACCGGTTGGAATAGGATATGGAAAAGAAATTTTCATGATGACGGAGCAATAGCCCATCCGGAGATGAACTGAAAGGTTTTTCTTTTCCAAAGACGCTGATACCCGTGATCAACGGAAGCGCTTTCGCTGCAGGTTGCCGGATCAGGCTAGTATCAATCAGCGCTATACGGTTGAGCAGGGATACATATAACCCATGTGGTGAACGAAACATGCATGGAAAATTGTCAGTCATTCCTTTTTCAAATACGAAAGGGATTTTTCCTATGCTCTTTGATTTTGTATCAATGTACTGAATTGATTCCGGGGTGGAAAACCAAACGAGATCATTGTTAAAAATGGCCAGCCCGCTGGTGAGGTTGGTTACCAGGCCATCCGAGGTCGTGAATTGATCAATGACCCGGCCTTCTGTGTCTGAGCGGAAAACACCATTTCCCCATGAACTCATCCAGATATGTCCATCCGGGTGTTGCACGAGTCTGGTGATAACTGTATTATCTAATTTCTCATCTTGAACCGGATTTACAAATCGTCTCTGCTGAGTTATATATTTTCGCAATCCACGTTCACCGAATCCTGCCCAGATGTTTCCTTCTTTGTCTTCCAAGAGGTCAAGGCAATTGGTTTTTCCAATATCACCTTGGATTGCATCAAGCCCGTCATACCGGATGCACTGCCTGGTATCCGGGTTATATTGATAGATGTACGTTTCCCATCCGGCAAACCAGAAATGATCTTCATGGTCCTTGATCATAGACATGATCGAAACTGAATTCACTTCGGCTGTAAATGCCTTGAGATCGGGTGTTCGGAATGTACCGGTAGCAGGGTTGTAAATTTTAATCCCATGTCCGGTTCCACACCACCATTCACCGCGGAATGGGATGATCTTGAAGATACGGTTCCCTTTTGCATCCTCCCCCGGAATAGTTGTAAGAGTGACCGTCCTGTTTTTTTCATGGTAAACATAGAAGCCATATTCAGTAGCTAGGATCAATTGGTCTGCAGTATACCTGATGATACTGTTGACAATGGGCGCCGGATCCGGTAGATCAATAATATCGCGGATAGGATCATGAGCTGAAATTTTTGCCACCCCACTGTTGGTGCATAACCACAATTCGCCGTTACCTAACTGATGTATATCATTGAGGAAGCCAGATGGTAGGGCATATGGTTGTGGAGATGATTCAGGCAAGGATATGATGCGTCCGGTTGGCTCAATCACGAGCACGCGCCCCTGCCATGTGCCAAGCCAGATGTTGCCTGCGAGGTCCGGGTAAATCAGTTTAAGTGAAATGGGACCAAAGCGATCAGCCGAAAGGTTGTGGTGAAGGATGAGCTGCTGCAGGCCATTCCGACATTGGTGCAAGGTGTTATAGGCATTGCTCCACCAAATATCCCCGGTGACAGGATGGATGGCAAAGGCATGGACAATTTCATTCCGGAAGACCGGCCATCCTTCAGGATTGTTGGATTCGTTGTGAATTTGTCCGGTATTGAAGTCAATCATCAATAAACCGTGATTAGTCCCAAGCCATATCCCTTGCCGGGCCAAGTCACTAACTATAGGGGTGGTAATGACAAGGTCGGCGGGCAAGCCTTTGAGTTCATGGAATTTATCTTCTGCCTTAATAAGTTTTCCCTGATGGAACAGCAGTAATCCTTCCCGGGCAACTATCCAGACTGATCCCATGTCATCCCTGGCCAGGGAGGTGATATCCGGATGTATTGTCCTTCCATCGGGAAGCATAAGGGGAATAATCGTAAACGTAACCAGGTGTCGGTTAAAGAGGCACAAGCCCTGGCGGGTGCTGATCAGCAAGATGTCGCCGTTCAATGGGAGAATCCCGGAAATATCCTCACTCAGATCTTCGGGATAATTTTTTGCAGCCCGGCTGAATATTTTTACTTCAGATCCGTCAAACCGGTTTAACCCGTTGTGCGCGCCAACCCAAATAAAACCTTCCTGGTCTTCAGCCAGGCATGTAGCTTCCAGAGATGAGAAATTTGGCGTGGGTTGCAGCCGCGTAAACAGGTATTGTCCATGAAGAATAACATGACATGTTCCTGTTAGGATGAATATTATCAGGATATGCCGCAGTCGTTTCATGGTTTTAAATAAGTTTCACCTATAAAGCTAACCGGTTAATCATAATTTACAATTGGCCATTTTAAGGTTAATTTTTGCTTCCTGGAAGTAGTTACGAAGACTGATTTTCCCACCAGCATCCCCTTGATCTGGTCTTCCTCCAGAAAATCATGGATTTCAGTTACAAAGTTTCTGGCATTCCCGGGTTTGACATTGATTTGAAGATAGAATTCCTGCTTATTGTCACGTTGACGGCCCGTTGGAAAGAAGGAAAGGATGATGGCCTCTGTTTCGCGGGATTCCGGCCCGGATGTCTTTATAACCCTGTTTCGTAATACATTGAAAAGGTGTAGCAATGAAAACTTCATTTTACACAATTGGAGATGAACTATACATTTACATATTAATTGACAATGACCAGAACATTGAATTTTATTCCGGGCGTAAATTCAAAGGGGACATTGGACGGTACAGGGATGTCTACACATTCATTCAGTGGATTGCACCTGAGCACCTCATAGTGTGTAGTGGTATATGAACTATATCCTTGAGGCAGTATCATCCATTTCTGGATATTCTCATTATAATCCATGGTGACTGATCCGTGGTAAATGGACCTTGCCGTCACCAGGATAATGGCATCAGGATTTCCATTGGCCGCAGGATGGTCAAGTACGATATATGCTGAATTGACTGCGGTGACAACAAAGGCAGAAGGGTTTGACCCACTGAACCTGATATTTCCACTGATCTCCAATGCCACTTCTTCTCCTGCTTGCTGAACCAGTTTGGTTTTTCCGCTGACTTCAAGAGCCTCGGTGTCCCCTGCTTGTTTGGTAAGTTTGGTTTTTCCGGCAACCTCCAGTTTTGAAGAAGGATTGCTTAGGTTGATACCAACGTTGCCATTGTTGACAATGGACATTCTTTCAAGGAGTGCATTAGGATCGTTGGTCGCCTGGGTGTAAAAAGCCAGTCGGGAAGATGTTGCGCCTGTTCCGACGGTCCCCACCGAACCTGTAAAATAGGTTCCGCTGCGGAATAAAAGGCGCGCCGATACATTTGAAGCAAGCGCATTGGCGTTTTCTAGTAAAAGTAATTTGTCATCAAATGCTTTGCTATGCACTTTCGCCAGCGGCGAGGACGTGCCGATTCCAATATTTCCAGAGCCCTTGATGCGCATACGTTCCGAGAAACCATTACTGTTCCCATAGCCAAAGGCGATATCCGAGGTTGATTGATCCGCATAAAATTGCAGTGTATTGTTTTTGACACCGATGCCGAATTGATTGATAGCATTCCCTGTGAGGCAAATCTTGTTGCCGTCTGCATTGGAAAAACTAAGTGGAGTTGATGGGGAAGATATACCTATCCCGACATTTCCATTGCCTTGGATCCGCACCTGTTCAGTAAATGCATTACTGGTGCCTGTCCCAAACGCGATTGCAGATGAAGGTTGATCGGCGTGGATCTGCATGAGCCCGGGCTGCACGCCAAAGCCGAAATAGGCAGAGGAAGGACCATACAAGGATATTTTACGGCCCATCGAATCAGGCAGACTGATAGGGGAGTGAGGGGTGATATTGCCGATACCCACTTCCCCATCCAGATATAAAGCAGCGCCATTGATGGATGAAAAATAGCCTCCGGTGCCATTGATGCTATTTCCCAATGTTCCTATTCCGTTTTCTGAAAATCCGAAAACCCCTCCGGATGTATTGGTAGCCACGCCAAGAATTGCCGCACCACCCGTTCCACTGTTCGTCAGGTTTAAGATATAACCATTGGTAAGATTGTGCACGGATTCATGAGGAAGGGAGAATCCATTTCCCCCACTGCCATTTTCAATTTTTTCCCAGGTTCCGCTCCTCCTGTAAAAAATGGATTGATCGGTTGAATTAAAAATGATCATTCCATCTGGAACCCCCGACATGCCTTCCATTTGGCTTTGTGTAAGTCGGGGAAGCAGCAGTCCTTTGCCAGTGCCACCATCCAACTCAAGGACCGCGTTTGCATCAGGAGCGCCAGAACCTCCAATTTTTACCTGTGCAACTGCCCTGTGGCAAAGAGCGGTGAGAATGAGCAATAAAAGGATTATGTTTTTCATAGATGACTGTATTTATTGGATATGGAGCAAAGAAAATGCACAGTGTATCGTGAAGTGAAATCCGATTAGCCAAATGACAGGCTGGAACAGTGAGCGGTAGAAGCGGATACATGAGGCATAAGAATTCAACCAGGTATCAGGGATTTTTCCCCATCTTTAAATGGCATTCTGTAAGGATAGAAGATCTTTAGGTCATCATATCCTTCAGGGTACTTTTTACTGCACTTATAATGGATGCATAATGAATGCAAAAACAGGTACAACAGCACTCATCCTTACCCTCATGGCGGTTTTGCCGTTTACGATAGCAAAAGGACAACCTATGGTTCCTGTTCAGGAAGGTACCATCCTAAACCTTTACGATGCCTTTGGTAAGAATCCTTCACTGACCAAGGACTGGGGGTTTTCCTGTATCACGCGGTATCAGGGAAGTGTTATTCTGTTTGATTCCGGCAGTAGTGCAGATATTTTCAAACTGAATACCCAGCAACTGGGCGTCGATCTGAAAGACATTGATATCGTGGTGGTTTCCCACAGCCATTTTGATCACCTCAATGGGCTGGATTATCTCCTGCACGTCAACCCCAAAGTAAAAATTTATTTTCCCTATGATATTTTTTGGGGAGCGCCTGTGCCTTTTGACGCAACAGGTCAGGAGCCTCTTGTCAAGGATTCACTCCCGGTGGAGATGCAATACTTCGACGGAGGTTCAACAAAGTTTACAATTCCCCAAACCGGGCGTTTCTGGAATGCCAATATTGAGTTTGTGAAAACCTCAAAAGAAATTTTACCCGGGCTCAAACTGATAGCCACGAGTTCATCCTACCTCGGATATTTTTCCTGTTATCCCGGCAAGTCATTTGTGCCTGGACAGTTTGATGATAAGCCTAGCCAGTGCAAGAACAGTGAGCTGCCGGAATTGTCTCTGGCAATGAATACAGATAAAGGCGAAGTACTTATTGTAGGTTGCTCCCATACAGGGGTAGAAAATATCATAAAGGTAACTCTAACGGAAACAGGCAATGCTATCGATCTTGTCTATGGGGGATACCATCTCCTGCCATATGACAGGGCGCAAACAGTTGCACTTGCTACACAGCTAAAAAATGAATTAAGTGTCCGGCGCGTTGCACCGGCGCATTGCACCGGCCATCTTGCTTTTAAAATCCTGAGAGAACTGTATGGAGACAACTATCTTTATGCCGGCCTCGGAGAAACTATTACCTATTGACAATAATTCCACAACCCCCTCCTAAATGCATAAACCTATAAACTCATAAACCTATAACCCCTCACCCCCTCATTCCCTAACCTCCTAACCTCCTAAGCCCTCAATGAAGCTAAACCTGGTCAAATGGCGACTGATGCTGACCACTATGCCGGTCATGATCCTGGTGGTCTTGCTCAAGATACTATTGGATAAAGTGCTGATGTATCATGGCTTGGTCAATTTCTCGGAGATCGGATTGGTGATCACCGGGGGTATCTTCCTCATCGGTTTTATGCTGGCCGGTACGCTATCCGATTATAAGGAGAGTGAGAAGATTCCGGCAGATATCGCGACGACGATTGAAAGTATCGAAGATACCATCGTCCTGGCTCACCGGTTTAAGCCGGATTTTGATCTTCACGCCCAATTGAAGCAGTTGTCCGGCGTCACGGATTCCATCATCAGGTATTTTGCCCACAATGCATCTGAAGCAGAAGTGTACCAAAAGATAGAAGACATCACGGATATATCGATCCATATCGAGCAAACCAAAATGGGCTCTACCACTTCGTGGGTCAAGCGTGAACAAACCAATCTCCGTAAACTGTTTGCCCGGACGACAGTGATCAAGCGGACGCATTTTATCTCTACCGGATATGCTTTCCTTGAGGTCCTCACTATAGTGATCATCGGTCTGCTGCTTGTATCCAGGTTTGAAAACTTTCCGATCAGTATCATCCTCGTGAGTTTTATCACCCAGATCTTTGTCTACATGGTCCGACTCATCAAGGATATCGACCACCCCTTTGAATACCCGGTCAATGGTAAAGTGAGAGCTGCTGATATCGATCTATTCCCATTGATCGAATATCATGAGCGGGCGAAGGGGAGGGCGTAAATCGTTTTGCTTTTCGCACGGAGTCATTTCAAATTATTACTCACAATGCACAACTGACAACTCCCTATATGAGTCTGTAAATTTCCTGAATCCCCTTCAGTTCCTTTTCAAAATCAATCTGCAGGTCAACCAGCCTGCCTGACTTGATATCCATGACCCAGCCATGTACAATCGGATAGCCGGTGTGGATAAACTGCTTCTGGACTGCTGCGGTCTTGATGACATTGATACATTGCTCACGTACGTTGAGTTCGACAAGGCGGTCAAATTGTTTCCTGGGATCAGTGATGGCATGCAATTCTTCCTTGTGGATCCTGAAGACATCACGTATATTCCTGAGCCAGGGATTGAGGATGCCCATATCCTCCTGGGTCATGGCCGCCTTGACGCCTCCACAGTTATAGTGACCGCAGACAATGATATGTTTCACCTGGAGGTAATTGACGGCATAGTTGATGACACTCATCACATTGACATCAATACTGACGACAAGGTTGCCGATATTACGATGCACAAAGACCTCACCTGGCTTTGCACCCATCATCTCCTCTGCCGTGACCCTGCTGTCACTGCATCCGATGTAGAGATAATCGGGGTTCTGATCTATGGCCAGTTTCTCAAAGAATTCAGCATCTGTCGCTTTCTTCTTTGCGATCCATTCGGCGTTGTTTTCGAATATCTTTTCGTACGAAATCATCTTTGTGAGTTGTGAGTGGTCAGTTGTGAGTGCCCCCAACCCCCTAAAGGGGGCTTAATATTTTTAAAATTCAAGTCCCCTTCAGGGGATTTAGGGGCAGATAAGTGAATTTATAATTTCTTCCCGATCACCGGAATGTTCTTCCTCTCTTTCCAGAGTAATATGGCACTTGCGACAAAGACTACGCAAGCGAGTATAAATAAGAACCCGCCATCGCCTTGCACTTCAATGCCCAGGATCGTGAGGTGGAAAAACAAAGCTCCGGAGATGGTGCCAAGGGCCAGTAATGCCCCCAACCACGTCGTCGCCGGGATCAGGATCAGGATCGAGGCGATCAGTTCTACAATGCCTGAGCCTATTCGGCCCCAGGGCTCCATACCCACGGTTTGAAAGATATAGACGCTTTCTTCAGCCCCGGTAAACTTGAAATACAGGGTCTGAAGGAGGATCGCTGCTACGATGACCTTGAGGAAGAAGGAGAATGTAAAGAGTGATTTCATGACGGGAAATTACGCAATTGTAAGACAGTGAGAAAGTAAGACAGTATGATGTGTGTGTAAAGGAGTGTGGAAGTGAGACCGTGAGACCGTGAGACCGTGAGAACGTGAGAGGTGTGCGTCCTGTGTGTGAGCATGGATATTGGATCGGGCACAGATCACAGATCACTGATCACTGATCACCGATCATTCATAGAACGTCTCTTTGATCCTATCTACATAGCTGAGGGAGGCAATAGCAAAGAGTTGGTTTTTCCAGTCGGGCTGGTGCGTTGTATTGATACACAACCATTGCTGGGTGGTGCAGCCTATTCTTCCTTGAGAAGATTTCATCACGCGGACAGCAGGAGCTTTTTTCATGACTTCCCGGAGGGTTGCCTCATCGGCAGGGATACAAAACTCATAGTCGACGGCTACTTCACCATGCCGAAGGCCTTGCTCATCGATCATTGAATAATCAAATTGAATTTTAGCCTCGTAGATCTTTTGCATTTTGCGCGGACATTGGAAAGCAGACAAGCATATCATGGATACCAGGACAAAGAGGAAGGGTTTAGTCCACATGATGGGTTGAATTTAGAAAGCGAAATGTATATACATTTTTGATCAACGAGCAGGGATGCACAATTCTTATCCTCAATGGAGAAAAAGAAACATCAGTCCGGTGAGGATCAGGATGACGCCGGAGATGAGTCCGGAGCTGTGTTCGAGTTTGTGCCAATCCATTTTCTTTAAGCCATGTAATGCAAGCCAGGCAAACAAGGTCATCCCCAAAGCAGAGGTGACCGTATAGATCAGTGCTATGATCATCGTCAGTGCCATTCCCTTGGTGCCTGCAACCAGGAAAAGTGCGCCAACCTCGAGACAAGGGGAAAGAAACATGGCCAGCAACAATGAGCCGATGATCACACCCATATTGGTATTGGTCGTCATCCTAAACTCCCGCAGGTGAAAGTGCTTGTGGTGCTGGTGTCGCCAGACAAAGAGGATACCCAGCGTGATAAGGATACCGGCAGCGATGTATTTAAAATAGGGGAGGATACCACCCAGGGTCATTCCGCCCAATGCGAGGAGTATTCCGATGATCACTGTACTGAGGGAGTGTGCCAAGGCAGCCAGCATAGTGATCCCCGCAGTCTTGCGCCCATCCCATCCCATTTGCCTCGAGATAGCCACCACCGGTAGCCAGTGATTTGGCAGGATGGCATGCAGGATACTGATCGCCAGTACACTGATAAAGAGTTCAATGGAGTCCATGATCATCAGCCCGCAAAGGTAAGCGAGAAAACGTAACCAACAGGATCAACTACCTTGGGGAATACAGGATTTACCCCTTATTCCTTGACAGGAGGCAAGGTGAACTTGTTCAATACACTCTTGCTGGCAGCGAGTTTCTCTACCTCATGGATTTCCCTGGGGGCATAGGAGGAGATGTTTTCGCCTTGATGCTTTCCGATCAGGATGTCATCTTCTATGCGTACGGCAAGGTTCCACCACTTCTTGTCACAGGGACTGCCTTCTGGGATATAGATGCCTGGTTCTACAGTAATGACCATGTTTTCCATGAGGGTGGTCGTGACACTTTTGTCATGGACGTCAAGTCCGATGTGATGTGAACATCCGTGAATATAATATAGTGACACATCCTCACGCTTTTTGGTGATCCCGAGTTTAAGCAATCCGTCAGCAAGGACGTCTGTTGCCTTTTCATTGAGGCTGAAAAAGGAGTTGCCTTCTTTGCAAAGAGCCATCACTTCGTTTTGTGCATCCAGGACCAACTGGTAGATCGCTTTTTGTTCGGCGGTAAATTTTCCATTGGCGGGTGTAGTCCGCGTGACATCTGCAGTATAGCCATGATATTCAGAGGCCACATCCATCAGTACCAATTGGTTGTCTACTTGCGTCACATTGTTGTCGATATAGTGCAGGATACATCCGTTTGCTCCTGTGCCAACGATCGGCGGATAACCCTCTTCTTCAGCCCCATATTTTTTATGTACGTACCGGAATATGCCGTCCAGTTCTGATTCAGACATATCCGGATGGATCGCTTTCATCACCTCAGCGTGAGCCACTGCAGAGATAAAGGCTGATTTGCGCAACATGGTGATTTCCTCAGGTTGCTTGATTTCCCTGAGGAGGGAAGTAAGTTGATAAAACTGTAATGGAGGCATTGGGTTGCCTAGTATACAATGCACGACTCCTGTAAAAGTCGCGGTATCAGGTTTGCGAAGCAGGTCCAGCAGCAAGGAGTCATTCCTGAATTCAGGATCTGCTGTTTCCTTCATCGCATTATTGATCCGTCCTACACGTGACTCGAGGTTATTTGCATTTGTTGAAAACGCCAGGCGTTTATAGGCATCCAGTATGTTCTTATTATCGACGGCCTTGATGTTTGCCTTTTCCCTGAATGTCTGAACCAGTGAAGAGAGTGTCCCGGCACTGACGTCATCCGGTAGCACATCATAGATCACCCTGCTGAATTTTGAAAAATCTACATTGATATTCTTAAAATCCTCTGCATTGTAGACCTGGTCAAATCCTAATTGCTTTTTGACACCCTCAGTTCCGAGCCTGCGGCCTGTCCATTGTTCCTGGAAAGGATTTCTCTTCCGGACATAAAACAATTCATTGTATGTGCCAACATCGTTTTGCTGGGACTCCTTGAAAATCAATAACACCGCATCAGGCTCTTTGTAACCGGAGAAGTAATAGAGATCAGGATTGGGGTGATAGATATAATTGACATCATTGGAGAAGACCCGCTCAGGATAGGCAAAGATGACCATGACTGAGTTTGGTGGCATGATCTTCCGCAGGGCTTCGCGCCGTTCTGCATGAAAGGCAGGCGTGAGATAATCGGTGGGCAATGCATTTTGAGCAGTGGCACTCAGCGTGCATATGGTAAAAATGAGTGGCAATAGAATTCTGTACATGTCAGAAGGAACAAGTGATGTTAAATAGGCAATAGCATGAATTGAACATCGCGCTTTAATGCCTCAATCCTTACAAAAAGATAGTTGATCAGCAGCAATGTCTGATGCTAAAGATATTTAGTTTCCTTTAGTTTTAAAGAAATGGCCCTCAGGGACCGTTAAGTTCGCCCCGGGAGCCAGGGTCAGATCTTTGCAGGAGAGGCCAGTGACATTGATGACCGGGTCATGGTTGGGTGCTATGACCTGAGGAATGATCACATCCTGCATTGACGTTGGTACGCCATTTGGATTCCAGTTTTCCGGATTGTTCCAGTCGGATGAGATATTTCCCACCCACGTAAATATAGTTGGTACAGGCACTGCAAGCCCCGACTCCCAAAGGCCGCGGCCATTGGTGGCAGCCCTGATCTTGCTGATCTCATAGGTGATGTCGAGCTCCTGTACATCTACATTAGGCAATCCCGTAAAAAACGGTTGCCATGAGGAATATGACCTGTCCCTGTAATACACTCCGACGTCTGTACCGACATACAGGCCATCATTTGATGTCTTCTGGTATACGATGCAATTGACAGGCAGATTGGGAAGGCCGGTGGAATAGTTGGTCCAGGTAGTTCCACCATCAACGGTAGTCCACACTTTATTTGCAGCAGCGTAGCCTGAAAAGGTAACCCATGCTTGTAACGGATTCGTATTGCTCACAGCCACAGCAGTGATACTTGCGGAGCCAACAGGCAATGTTCCTGTCTTGTCCGTAAAGGTTGTTCCATCCGTACTTACAAAAACCCTGTTGGTCTTAGTCGCATAGATATAGTTGGGATTGGAGTTGGCATAGGCGAGGGATAAGACATAAGTATTACCTCCGGTTACATTGCCAACCTGCGAAAAGCTGAGTCCTCCATTTGTAGTACGCCATACTTGTGCCTTTCCAACCAGCAGTGTTGAGTCATAATCGGGATGCATCACGAAAGGGGTAACCCAACTGCCGTTGGCATTGACACCAGAGCCTCCATAGTTGCATACTACATTGTACAGTGGATAGTTGTTGTAGGATACGATGATGCGCCCCTTGACGGAGCCCAGATACCGGATAGAATCATTGTCATGTTCATAGATGCATTCGATACCATCTCCTGTGTTGCGACAGAATATGATCCAGTCAGTACCATCGTACTCCTGTGTATACATATCCTGGTGTCCGGTCAGGATGGTATAAGGGTCCAGCGGCGAAACACCAAACTTATACATCTGTGCGATCTGCATGCCTTCATTCATGGGAGTCCATGTGGCACCATAGTCGGTGGTCTTAAACAATCCACCATCATTGCCTGAGTAATAGGATCCGTCTGTGCCGGGAATAAATGTGATGGAATGATGGTCAGGATGTACATAGGGTACGAATCCGCCGTTTTCACTCGAGTGTTGCGTCCAGGTCAAACCTCCATCCAGGCTGCGCCACATGTTTGTCGCTCCGACGATGATCGTATCCTTGTGAAAGGGCGATACGGCCATGCATAGGTTGTACCACGCCTGGTTACCCGCAGCGCCAAAGAGGATGTTTGGTGTATTGGCTCTTAGCGTAAAATGATCACCCCCGTCAACAGAGCGGTAAAATCCGTGAAAATCAGATGTGCCTTGCTTGACGATCAATATGTAGACATAGTTGCTGTCAGCTGGAGTGACCGCTATTTCAAAACGTGCCACAGTATTGCTCGCAGGAAGCCCATCGGTCAATTGTGTCCACGTCACCCCGTCATCAGTGGATCTGTTAAGAGAGCCACCCGACTGAATTCCAGCAGATGCATATAATGTGTTTGGATGTCCCGGCTTAAACTCTATGTCGGTAAACTGTCCGTCATTCATCTTCACCCAATTGGTCCCTGCATTGATTGTTCTGTAGACCCCAATACTGGTAGCGGCATAGACGGTGTCCGGATGGGTGGGGTGGATGAGGAGTTTATAGATATTGCGTCCCCAACTTACATCCCAGTTCATAGTGTTACTTGAGGTCGGCCATGTAGCACCGCCATTGGTTGATTTAAGGATACCAATGGAGGCTATGGTGAGTTGTGATCCGACCCCATTGGCATCGCCGGTAGCCATGTACATGACCTGTGTATTGGATGGGTCGATAGCAATGTCTGAGCAACCAATTATTGGCAATTGATCGGTATTGGAATTCGTCCAGTTGAGACCGGCATCAATGCTTTTCCATAGACCGCCTAGTGGAGAGACTGTCCACATGATATCGCTGTTGGTCGGATCAAATCTTAGGAAATTGACTCTTGCCGCGCCGTAAAAATCACCATTACTCACCGTGCCTGTCGGGCCGAGGGCAGTCCAGGTAGCCGGCGGTAAAGTACTGGATCTTGTATTGCTTTGTAAGGAGGTTTGGTACGCTTCAAATTCTTTATAGTTGGTGGAGGGAAGGGTAATGTCACCTGAAGGATACACGCGTGGTTCCATGTGATCTTCCCATCGTTTGTATTGCTTATACCCGGCAAAGGTGCCTTCATCTTCCCTGCCATCGCCCTCCTGAACCTGGCTTGTTTTCCGCAGTTGCTTTTTCTCGTAGCGGTTAAAGGCCTCCTGAATGTCATAGAAATTGGCAGGCGCTGAAGGGTCAGTAGATCGTTTTGGCTTGAAATAAGGCGCACTCATCCAGGGTTGAGCAGTAGCTACAATCCCTGGGAAGGCCAGAATGCATAAGAGGAGGAGCGCTTTCAAAGCGTAGCCGGTTTTCTTATGAGATACAAGATAGAAGGTATTTGTTGCCTCATCCATATATTAAACGAGGACAGGAAGATACCCAGGCAGTGAGTTGAATTGAAAACGGCCCCTGTGTTGACAGAGGCCGTTAGTTGACTACCTTTTAATGGCGAGTGTTTTTATGTGGCTCAGGTTGCTTATTTCAACCCAAAAAG
>WBZX01000593.1_pt1 | contig 31916 bp, 31 predicted proteins | sample 5204211 | NCBI WGS metagenome assembly WBZX01 (sample SAMN12344362, study PRJNA552823) | activated sludge metagenome | biome: Activated sludge suspended growth; feature: Nitrification reactor; material: Wastewater; isolation source: activated sludge from nitrification reactor of wastewater... | reverse complement strand
CACACTGGACGAAACCCCGCTGTTCGGTGAACCCGACCACCCCACGGCCGAACTCTGGCAGCGCAGCATCGCCGCCGTGCTGTTCGAGGAAACGGCCGACGTAGCGGCGATCCTCGCCGAAGCGGCCGCCGCCATCAAGGTGCCAGTCCCCACCGGCTACACCATCGAGACCGTGGCCGATGCCGACTGGGTGCGGCTCACGCAAGCCCAGTTCGACCCCATCCCGATCTCGCCGCGCCTGTGGATCGTGCCGACCTGGCACGACGCGCCGGACGCCGCGGCGATCAACCTCAAGCTCGACCCGGGCCTGGCCTTCGGCACCGGCAGCCATCCCACGACGCGGCTGTGCCTGCGCTGGCTCGATGCGCACCTGAAGGGCGGCGAAACCCTGCTCGACTACGGCTGCGGCTCCGGCATCCTGGCGATCGCCGCCGCCAAGCTGGGAGCTGCTCGGGTGGACGGGATCGACATCGATCCGCAGGCCGTCACGGCCTCCCGCGACAATGCCGGACTGAATGCCGTCGCCGCGCGTTTCGGCCTGCCGGGCGAACTGCCGGAGGCGCCCTACGACGTGGTCGTCGCCAACATCCTCACCAATCCCCTGAAGGCCATGGCCCCCCTGCTTGCCGGCAGGGTATGCCCGGGCGGGCGACTGGTGCTGTCCGGCATCCTCGCCGAACAGGCCGAGGACGTGATGGCGATCTACCGCACCTGGTTCGCCTTCGATCCGCCCGAAACCGATGAGGGCTGGGTCCGTCTGGCAGGCACCCGGCAATGAACTACCGCGCCGCCTGCCCGCATTGCGGGAGCGTGTTCCGGCTGGGCGACGACCAGCTCGCCGCCGCGCAGGGCTGGGTACAGTGCGGCGTCTGCGGCGCGGCTTTCGACGCGCGCCTTTCCCTGCTGATGGAGGATGGCTCCTCGCTGCCGGTGGCACGCGCGCCCGAGCCGGTCGAGCCTTCGCCCGAACCCGTCGCCGCGGCGGTAGAGGCAGCGATCGAGACTGCCCCCAGTCCCGCCCCCGAAAGCGCCCCCCCTGACGAGCCGGCCCCGGCCGACAACGCAGCGACAACCGAAGCCGAACCCGAAGAGGCCGGGCACAGCGAACACGATGCCGCACAGCCCGTCGACATGCCGCGTGGCATCCGCGAACGCGAGGATGCGCTCGACCTGCCGTCCATCATCCTCATCGACCCCAATCTGCCGACCTACGACGAACCCGGCCCCATGCCGGTCATCCGGGTCGAGCCGCCCCCGGCGACCGAGCCTGCACTCCCCGCTCCCCCCGACGCGCCGCCCATGCCTGCGACGGCATCCATCGCCACGGCGCCGGTCCAGCCGGCCGCCCACATCGAATATGCCCGGCCCCGGCCCGGATCCGCACGTTCACCCGGCACGCCGCGCCGCATCAAACCCTGGGCATGGTGGACCGGCAGTCTCCTGCTGCTGCTGGCACTCACCGCGCAAACCGCCTATTTCCTGCGCGACACCCTGTCGACCCAATGGCCGCAGTCCCGCCCCCTGTTCGAACAGGCCTGCGCGCTGCTGGGCTGCAGCCTGTCGCTGCCACGAAACCTGGACCAGTTGCAGATCGTCGGCTCCGACCTGCAGACCGAAGCGGGCGGGCGGCTGCGGCTGGTCCTGACGCTCGGCAACCGGGCCGACCACACGCAGGCCTGGCCTGTGCTCGTTCTCACTCTCACCGACCAGGCCGGCCGGCCGCTCGCCCGCCGCAGCTTCGCGCCCAGCGAGTATCTCGACGACAGCCGGCGCATCGAGGCCGGCATGCCGCCCCGTTCGGAACAGCCGCTCAGTCTGCCGCTCAGCGTGCGCGACATCGCCCCCATGGGCTTCGATCTGCGACTCACCTACTGAAAAACCCGCTTCGCGCAGGGGTGGCTGGCGCTGCGCTTCTTCGGTATAGTTCGGCATCCCGTTGCGGGAGAGTGCGGTCGGGAACGACCGCCGCCGAAGGCGCAATTCACCCGGAATCGCTCAGGCAAAAGGACCGCAACAGCCGGAACACTCTGGAGAGCGCAGTCGCTGGTGGAACACACGGCGGAACTGCCACCGAAGGGGCAGCGGAAGCGCCGTTTTCAGGACGCACCCGTAATCTCTCAGGTACCAAGGACAGAGGGGTGAAGCGAATCCGCGCTTCACCCCTTTTTGTTTCTGGAACCAGGCCATGCTCAAACAGACTCCGCTCAACGCCACCCACCGCGAACTCGGCGCCAAGATGGTCGATTTCGGCGGCTGGGACATGCCGGTCAACTACGGCTCGCAGATCGAGGAGCATCACAGCGTGCGTTCCGGCTGCGGCCTGTTCGACGTCTCGCACATGCTGCCACTCGACATCCGGGGCCCGAACGTGCGCGCCTTCCTGCGCCGCCTGGTCGCGAACAGCGTCGACAAGCTGCAGACGCCCGGCAAGGCACTCTATTCCTGCATGCTGAACGAGGCCGGCGGTGTCATCGACGACCTCATCGTCTACTTCATGGACGAGAGCTGGTTCCGCCTGGTGGTCAACGCGGGCACTGCGGAAAAGGACCTTGCCTGGATGGAAAAGATGAACGCCGAATGGGACATGGGCCTGACGCTGACCCCGCGCCGCGATCTGGCCATGATCGCGATCCAGGGCCCGCATGCCACGCAGGCGCTGCACGAGGCCCTGCCCGGCGTCGACCAGATCACCTCGACGCTCAAACCCTTCAACGCGGCCGCCATGGGCGAGATGTTCATCGCCCGCACCGGCTACACGGGCGAGGACGGTTTCGAGGTGATGGTGCTGGCGAAATCCGCCCCCTTCTTCTGGAAGGCCCTGATGGAAGCGGGCGGCAAGCCGATCGGCCTCGGCGCACGCGACACCCTGCGGCTGGAAGCCGGCATGAACCTCTACGGTCAGGACATGGACGAGACCACCAGCCCTCTGGAATCGGGCCTCGCCTGGACGGTCGACCTCAAGTCAGAACGCGACTTCGTCGGCCGCAACGCGCTGGAATCCAGCGAAGTGACGAAGCAGCTCGTCGGCCTCGTGCTGCTCGACAAGGGCGTGCTGCGCAGCCATCAGAAAGTGCACACGAAACACGGCGAAGGCGAGATCACCTCCGGCACGTTTTCGCCTACGATGCAGCAATCGATCGCGCTTGCGCGCATCCCGCTCGGCATCGCCCCCGGCGAGGAAGTCGAAGTGGAAATCCGCGACAGGAAGCTGCGTGCGAAGGTGGTGAAGTATCCGTTCGTACGCAATGGCAAGGTTTTGATCTAGGAGGGGTCGGGATTCAGGGGGCAGGGATCAGGGGAAATGCACGGTGCAGCCGCACCTTCCCTGAACCCTGGCCCCTGATCCCAGTCCCCAGGAATACAACGCGACCAGGAACACACAATGAACATTCCCGCTGACCTCAAATACACCCCCAGCCACGAGTGGGTACGCATCGAAGCCGACGGCACGCTGACCGTGGGCATCACCCACCACGCGCAGGACCTGCTCGGCGACATGGTCTTCGTCGAGAACCCCGCCGTCGGCCGCGTGCTGGGCAAGGGTGAGGAATGCGCCGTGGTCGAATCGGTCAAGGCTGCATCGGACGTGTACGCCCCCGTCGCCGGCGAAGTCGTCGCCACCAACGGCGACGTCGAATCGAGCCCGGAAGCGATCAACCAGGACGCCTACGCCGCCTGGATGTTCAAGCTCAAGCCCGCCGATGCGGGCGGAGCCGGCGACCTGCTCGACGCCGCCGCGTACCAGAAGCTGGTCGAGTCGGAAGCCCACTGAGGCGGGGCCGGGATTCAGGGGGCAGGGAATGGCGGCCACGTCGCGCCCTTCGATCCGGCTCCCCTCTCCCCCCAGCCCCTAAATCCCAATCCCTGGCCCCTAGCGCAAATGCCCTTCATCCCCCACACCCCCGAAGACGTCTCGTCCATGCTCGCCGCCATCGGCGCCACGAGCATCGAGGACCTGTTCGACGAAATCCCGGCCGACCTCAAATCCGGCAGGCTCGCCAGCGTGCCCGAGGGCGAATCCGAAATGGCCGTGACGCGCCTGCTGCACGAGCGCGCGGCGGCCGACGGCTTCTGGTCCAACTTCATCGGCGCAGGGGTATACGAGCACCACATCCCGGCGGCGATCTGGCAGATCACCACGCGCGGCGAGTTCTACTCGGCGTACACGCCCTACCAGGCCGAAGCCTCGCAGGGCACGCTGCAGCTCATCTACGAATACCAGACGATGATGACGCGGCTGACTGGGCTCGACGCGTCCAACGCCTCCCTGTACGACGGCGCGAGCGCCTTGGCCGAGGCCGTGCTCATGGCCGTGCGCGCGCACAAGGGCAAGTCGCGCCGCGTGCTGATGCCGAAGACCGTGCATCCGACGTACCGCAAAGTCGTGCTGACCACGGTGAAGAATCAGGGCATCGACGTCGTCGAACTCGACTACGATGCGGCGACCGGGCGCACCGTGCTGCCGGGCGATCCTGGCGTGTTCGCGGGGCTGGTCATCCCCCAGCCCAACTTTTTCGGCGTGCTGGAAGACGTACACGCGATGACCGACTGGGCGCACCAACACCAGGCGCTCGCCATTGCGCTGGTCAACCCCACCACGCTCGCGGTGCTCGAAGCGCCCGGCCAGTGGGGCCAGACCGGCGCGGATATCGCAGCGGGCGAAGGCCAGCCGCTCGGCGCGCCGATGGCCTCGGGCGGCCCCTACTTCGGCTTCATGTGTTGCCGCCAGGACTTCGTGCGCCAGATGCCGGGGCGCATCGTCGGCCGCACCGTCGATCTGGACGGCAAGCCGGGCTTCGCGCTCACCCTGCAGGCACGCGAACAGCACATCCGCCGCTCCAAGGCCACGTCCAACATCTGCACCAACCAGGGCCTGGTCGTCACCGCCGCCACCCAGTATCTCTCGCTGCTCGGTCCCGAAGGGCTGGCGCGCGTCGCCGCGGTGTCGCACGCCAACACCCGCGCGCTGGCAGACAGGCTGACCGCGATTGCCGGCGTGAAGCAGGCTTTCTCCAGCCCGTATTTCCACGAAGTCGTGCTGCAGCTCGACGACAAGGTGCCCGACGTGCTGCGCGCCTTGCGCGCCCAGGGCATCCTCGGCGGTTACGACCTCTCCGCGGCCTACCCCGAGCTCGGCAACGCCATGCTCGTGTGCGTCACCGAGACCAAGACCGCCGCCGACCTCGACCGCTACGCGCAGCAACTGGAACGCATCCTCTCCAAGCGCCGCGAAGCGCCGCCGTGCGCGTACAAGAGCTGAGGCGACGATGAGCGAAAAGCAACGCGACAAGATGTTCTACGACCTGGCCGACGCCCACATCGGCGTCGCCAACGAACAGATGGGGCAGGTGAAACCCAGCCTCGCCAGCGCGGCCATGCTGTTCGCGGCCTCGCGCTTCAACGCCTTCGTCATCATGGCGGCGTCGGCGAACAAGGGCGAGATGCTGGCGCAGAAGGAAGCGGCGATCGCCTATTTCCTCAACGAATATGAAACCTACCTGCGCGAGAATATCGACGAACACCTGGCCCGCTACGAAGACCAGGCGGGCACCTGAGCCACAACCCACAACCCAAGGAGAGACATCATGGCAGTGACCCTAGGCGGCAATCCCATCGACGTGGCCGGCACCTTCCCCAAGGTCGGCGACACCGCGCCCGACTTCAAGCTGGTGAACAAGGACCTGGCCGACGTCTCGCTGGCCGACTTCGCCGGCAAGAAGAAGCTCCTCAACATCGTGCCCAGCCTCGACACCCCGGTGTGTGCGATCTCGACCAAGAAATTCAACGACGCCGCTTCCGACAAGGTCGTCGTGATCGCCATCTCGGCAGACCTGCCGTTCGCGCAGAGCCGCTTCTGCGGCGCCGAAGCACCGAACGTGGCCACGCTGTCGACCATGCGCGGCGGCGATTTCATGAAAGCCTACGGTGTCGCCATTACCAGCGGCCCGCTTGCCGGCATCACCGCCCGCGGCGTGGTCGTGCTCGACGAAGCCAACAAGGTGCTCCACGCCGAACTCGTGCCCGAGATCAAGCAGGAACCGAATTACGACGCCGCATTGGCCGCTTTGAAGTGAGGGGCCTGGGGTCAGGATTCAGGGATCGAACTGGCGCGGCTTCGCCGCGCCAGTTCGATCCCGCTTTTCCCTGCCCCCTGCGTCCTGAATCCTGATCCCTGACAATCATGCTGATATTCGACCACTCCCGTCCCGGCCGCACCGCCGCCGCGCAGCTTCCCGCCGAATCCGGCAGCCTTGACGACCTGCCCGCCGAATTCCGCCGCAAGCTGGCGCCCGCGCTGCCCGAGGTTTCGGAACTCGACGTGGTGCGCCACTACACGCGCCTCTCGCAGAAAAACTTCTCGATCGACACCCAGTTCTATCCGCTGGGCTCGTGCACGATGAAGTACAACCCGCGCGCGTGCAATTCGCTGGCGATGCTGCCGCAGTTCCTCGCGCGGCATCCGGCGAGCCCGGACGAGACGGGGCAGGGCTTCCTCGCCTGCATGTACGAGCTGCAGGAAATCCTCAAGGACGTGACCGGCATGGCCGGCGTGTCGATGGCGCCGATGGCCGGCGCGCACGGCGAATTCGCCGGTGTGGCGATGATCCGTGCCTACCACGATGCGCGTGGCGACACGGCGCGGCGCGAGATCATCGTGCCGGACGCGGCGCACGGCACCAACCCCGCCACCGCCACCATGTGCGGCTACACGGTCAGGGAAATTCCCACCGACGCCAACGGCGCGGTCGACATCGAGGCGCTGAAAGCCGCCGTCGGTCCGCAGACCGCCGGTCTCATGCTCACCAATCCCTCGACGCTGGGCGTGTTCGAAACCCGCATCGTCGAGATCATGAAGATCGTCCACGAGGCCGGGGGCCTGGCCTACTACGACGGCGCCAACCTCAACGCCATCCTCGGCAAGGTGCGCCCCGGCGACATGGGCTTCGACGTGATCCACATGAACCTGCACAAGACCTTTTCGACGCCGCACGGCGGCGGCGGCCCGGGCGCAGGTCCGGTCGGCGTGTCGCAGCGCCTGCTGCCGCACCTGCCGATCCCGCTGGTGCTGAACGACAACGGCTACTGCCGCCTCGCCACCGAGACCGACGTGCCGCAGAGCATCGGCCGCATGAGCGCCAACCTCGGCAACGCCGGCGTGCTGATGCGCGCCTATATCTACGCGCGCCTGCTGGGCCGCGAGGGCATGCACCGCGTCGCCGAATACGCCACGCTCAACGCCAACTACCTCATGGCGAAACTGCGCGACGCCGGCTTCGAGCTGGCCTACCCCGAACGTCGCGCCAGCCATGAATTCATCGTCACGCTGAAAAAGCTGAAGGACGCGACGGGCGTGACGGCGATGGATTTCGCCAAGCGCCTGCTCGACTATGGCTACCACGCGCCGACGACCTACTTCCCGCTGCTGGTGCCCGAATGCCTGCTGATCGAACCGACCGAGACCGAATCGCGCGAGACGCTGGACGGCTTCGTGGAGGCCATGATCAAGATCAAGCACGAAGCCGAGACCCACCCCGAACTGGTGAAAGGCGCGCCCTACACCCTGCCGGTGCGTCGGCTGGACGACGTGAAGGCGGCGCGCGAACTCGATCTGGCATACAAGCCGGCGGCATGAATGCGCCCCGTCCCCCCGACGGCAGCAGCGCGGAGAGCCCCTTCAAGGGAAAAACCGGCCTCAGGCGCATCATCAACGCGGCCGGCTATTCCTGGGCCGGACTGGTCGCAGCCTTCCGCCACGAAGATGCCTTCCGGCAGGAAGTCTTTCTCGCCGCAGTCCTGATTCCGCTTGCGTTCCTCCTCGGCGAGAACTTCGTCGGACGGGCATTGTTGATCGGCAGCGTGTTGCTGGTGCTCATCGTCGAACTGCTGAATTCGGCAGTGGAAGCCGCAGTGGACCGCATATCGCTGGAACACCACCATCTCATCAAGCGCGCCAAGGACATGGGCAGCGCCGCCGTCCTGATCGCCCTGCTCAACGCCGTCGTGGTCTGGGGGCTGGTCCTTCTGGGATGAATTCCGGCTGATTTTCTGCGCGGCCTCGCCCCCGCAAACCAAAAAACGTGCCAATATTCCGGGCGAACCCTAAAGTTGTCCGGCTCCTGTCCGGAAATACTGACGTGTTCCACTCCTATTGATCGCGTGAAGCTCTCGACCGCCTGCCTATTGCTGGGACTCTGCCACCTCGGCTCGGCTGCAGCCCTGGGGCTGGGCGACGTAAGCGTGCGCTCGCATCTGGGCCAGCCCCTGCACGCTACCGTCGGCATACTGGGCGCCACGCCGGAACTCACGGCCGACTGCTTCCACGTCGGCAACGACGGCAGCCTTTCCCCCCTGCAGCAGCCGCAGCTGAGCCTGACGCGCACGGGAGACCAGGTCACGCTGCACATCCGCACGCCCCAGGCCATCAACGACCCGATTGCCCAGTTCGTCCTGGTCGCCGACTGCGAATCGCGCCTGCAACGCGACTACGTGGTCCTGCTCGACCCGCCTCCGCTGGTTGCCGTCGCCGTCGCCGACCCTGCGGCGCGCAGCGCGGCACCGGCCTCCGATCGCGCAGGCGATGCCGCGCAGGAACCGGCCACACGGACACACCGTGCGCCTGCGCGCAAAACCACCCCGCGGGCGCAGCCGGCCAGCAGCCCGCATCTGGTCCTGTCCGGCAGGCACCGCACCGCGCCGGAACAGGCGCGCGCATTCGCCTTGCGGTTCGACACCAATCTGCCGGACCCGACGCGGGCTCCCGAGGAACCCCTGACCGCCACCGAGCTGTCGGACGAGAACACCGCGCTCACGCACAAGCTTGCCCATCTTGAGACCCAGCTGGCCGCCCTGCAGCAGCGCAACGCGGAACTCGAAGCCCTGCAGCGCACGCCGGCCCCGGCCAGCGCCCCCCCGCCGGTCCCGGAGACGCCGCAGTGGCCGCTCTATCTGCTGGCCCTCGTGGCCGTCGTGGCCAGCCTGGGCCTGCTCGTGCTCTGGATGCGGCGGCGTGGCCAGGCGGCAGCCGATACCGTGCTGCCCGACGTGCTTGCCTGGACGCCACCGCCCGAGCCCGCTGCGGACAGCGGCGTCGACGGCATGCCCGCGTCGGATGCGCCGCATGCCCTGCACGCCGTACATGCCCATCCCGAGCGGATCGCGGAAATCCCGCCGCCGCCGACGCAGGCGGAAGGCACCGAGATCAAGGAGGACATCCTCGACCAGGCCGAGGTGTTCATGGCACACGGCCATGGCGATCTCGCGATTCACCTGCTGCAGGAACATCTGCGCGAAGCGCCCACCGAGTCGCCGGTGCCCTGGCTGCTGCTGCTCGACCTGCTTCACCGCGCCGGCGACACGGCGGGCTATGCCACCGCCAGCGCGGAATGCCGGCGCTACTTCAACGTCAATCTCTCGGGCCACCCGATCTCGCAGGACGGCAATGAACCCGGACCGGGCCTGGAGGCCTATCCCCATCTGCTCGAAAAGCTGGTTCACGTGTGGAACACCGCCGAGGTCACCGCCTTCTTCGAGGACCTGATCTACGACAAGCGGGGCGGTACCCGCGTCGGCTTCGAGCCGAGCGCCTACCGCGACATCCTGCTGCTGCGCGACATCTCGCAGCAGACCCTGCCGCTCGCGGCCTGACCGTCACCCCGGCGTCATCCGCGCTTCATCAAGCTGTCGCATGCTGCGCGCATGCTGCGCGGCATGGACGCAGCCGCTTTCACCTGCCAGACCCTGCCGTCGATACGCCCGCAGTTGCGCATCGCGGTGGTGACCGAGACCTATCCGCCCGAAGTCAACGGCGTGGCGATGACGCTCGGCCGCGTGGTCAACGGCCTGCAGGTGCGCAATCACCAGATTCAATTGATCCGCCCGCGCCAGCATGCCGACGACGTGCCGCAGCCAACCGCGACGCTCACCGAGCACCTGCAGCGCGGCATCCCGTTGCCGCGCTACGAAGGCCTGAAGATGGGACTGCCTGCAAAAGCCGCGCTGACGAAGCTGTGGACCAAGCACCGCCCCGACGTGGTGCAGATCGCAACCGAAGGCCCGCTCGGCTGGTCCGCACTCGCCGCCGCCAACAAGCTGCGGCTGCCGGTTGCGAGCGACTTCCACACCAACTTCCACAGCTACAGCAGCCATTACGGTTTCGGCCTGCTGCGCCGCGCCATCGTCGCCTACCTGCGCAAGTTCCATAACAAGGCGGCGGTGACGCTGGTGCCGACCGAGGGCATCCGCCGCGAATTGCTGGCCTACGGCTACGAGAACATCGAGATCATCGGGCGCGGGGTGGACACCAAGCTGTTCCATCCAGGCCGCCGCAGCGGCGAACTGCGTGCGCAGTGGGGCGTGGGCGAAAACGATCCGGTCGCCCTGTATGTCGGCCGCCTGGCCGCCGAGAAGAATCTCGCCCTGGTATTCGCCGCCTACGACGCGATGCGCGCAGCGAACCCCGCCACCCGCCTGGTTCTGGTGGGCGACGGCCCGGAGCGCGCGAGCTGGCAGGCCAGGCGTCCCGACGCGATTTTCTGCGGCACGCAGATCGGCGAACCGCTGGCCGCGCACTACGCGTCCGGCGACGTGTTCCTGTTCCCGAGCCTGACCGAAACCTGGGGCAACGTCACCATCGAGGCGATGGCCTCGGGACTGGCCGTCGTCGCCTACGACTGCGCCGCCGCCGAGGAAGTCATCCGCCACGGCGAGAACGGCCTCAAAGCCACCCCGGAAGACGAGGCCGCGTTCGCCGCGCTGGCGGCGGAACTCGCGCTCGATCCGGCGCGGCAGCGCAGGCTCGGCCGCGCCGCCAGCGCGCGTGCCGCCCAGCTTTCCTGGGACGCCATCGTCGATGGTTTCGAGCGCGTGCTGCTGCGTCTGGCGCAGCCGCAGGCCGCCCCGGACGCCGATCTGGACTGGTCTGACGCCCGCTCGACCTGAAGGAACCGCCATGCGCGATACCCGATTCGGTCTGGTTGCCCATCACGGTCTCGAACGCCTCGCCGCACGCGAACATGCCTGGCTGGAACGCCTGAACGGCGTGCGCCTGCCGGACTGGGAAGTCGCGCTGTTCCGCGCCGCCAGCCGGCTCGGCGATGGCGTGTTCTGGTACGTGCTGATGGCGGCGCTGCTGGTGTGGGCCGGCCTGGATGCGCTGCAACCCGTGCTGCACATGATCGCGGCGGGCCTGATCGGCACGCTGGCCTACAAGTGGCTGAAAGGCGCGACCGAGCGGCCTCGCCCCTATCAGGTCTGTTCAGCGATCTGCTGCCTGACCGCGCCGCTCGACCGCTTCAGTTTCCCATCCGGTCACACCCTGCATGCGGTGGTGTTCAGCGTCGTCGCCACGGCCTATTACCCGACGCTCGGCTGGCTGGTGTGGCCGTTCACCGCGCTGGTGGCGCTGTCGCGCCTGGTGCTCGGCCTGCACTACATGAGCGACGTGGCGGTCGGCGCGCTGCTCGGCGCCGGTATCGCGGCGGCCACCCTCGCGCTCTGACCATTCCGCTTCGTTCCCCGATCTGCCGACCGCCTATGCCGCCTGCTGCAGCACGGCGGCTTCCGTCTCGAACAGGTCCCCGGGCAGCGGCATGCGGCACGCCACCAGCTCCGGCGCATGCGCGGCGATGCGTGCGCGCGCCACTTCCGCCGGCGGACAATCCGCCAGCCAGGCCGGCGCCTCGCCCGCCAGCACGCGGTTCATCTGCGGCAGCCGGCTGGTCGTTTCCTGGACGTAGTAGTCGAAGCGCGCAGCGAGCGCGCGGTCGAACAGGCGGCCGGCGCCGTGCAGCAGGTTCGGCAGCCGGCTGTGCCGCAGCAGGCGCTCGGCGCCGGACAGCTGGCGGATCGCGCGGCGCGCGACTGCGGGCGTGCAGCCGAAATTGGCCGTCACGTAATCGACAAGCCAGGCGTCGGCCTGCAGCAGCGTGGCGGGCGGGCGAAACAGGTGGCGCGCGATGTGGCGGTCCATCGCCCACTCCGACGCGGCGTGGGTGAGCATCGGCACGTTCCACCACAGATGCTCGTGCGCAGGAACGAAATGGTTGTGCGCGATGATGTCCACCCACAGGTGGCTCATCGCGCCGACCGCACAGGCGCGCGCCTCATCGTCGTGGGCGTTGTCGAGCAGCGCGTGCGCGGTTTCCCAACGGTGGCTGGCGTCGAACGCGCGCGTGCCGGCCGTGGTCCCGACCAGCGCAAGATCGGGCAGGCAGGCGCCCGCCGTCAGCCTGTGCGGAAAGCGGCGCACCGCGCGCCGCAGGCTCGGATCGAGCAGCGGCACCGCCCACACCAGGAGCTGTGCGAAGTAGACGTGGGTGTACAGCCCCCACGCCAGCGCGTCGCCGGCGAACAGGAGAGCGGGAATCGACCACAGCAGCACGGTGCGTCGGGCATTCATGCAAGCAGCATGGAATCCCCGGATGACCGTACGCTGTCAATGCGATGAAACTTCGGTGAAACCCGCCGGCCGGCGGCTGCGTATAATCGCCGCTGTCGTTTTCTGCCCACACGCTCCCATGCGCACCCTCATCTGCGGCTCCCTCGCCTTCGACTCCATCATGGTGTTCCAGGATCACTTCAAGCATCACATCCTGCCGGACAAGATCCACATGCTGAACGTGTCCTTCCTGGTGCCGGAGCTGCGCCGCGAGTTCGGCGGCTGCGCGGGCAACATCGCCTACAACCTGAAACTCCTCGGCGGCCAGCCGGTGATCATGGCCACGGTCGGCGACGATTTCGGCGTCTATGCCACCCGTCTCGATGCGCTCGGCATCACGCGCGAGGCAATCCGCCACCTGCCCGACACCTACACCGCACAGGCCTTCATCACCACCGACCTCGCCGACAACCAGATCACCGCCTTCCATCCGGGCGCGATGAATTTCTCGCACGAGAACGACGCCTCGAGCGCACGCGACATCGCACTCGGCATCGTCTCGCCCGACGGCCGCGACGGCATGCTCAACCACTGCCGCCAGTTCCACGCCGCCGGCATTCCCTTCGTGTTCGACCCCGGCCAGGGCATGCCGCTGTTTTCCGGCGAGGAACTGCTGGAAATGGTCGACCTGGCGGATTACGTCACGCTCAACGACTACGAGGCCGAGCTGCTGCAGGCGCGTACCGGCCTCGCCATCGAGGCGCTGGCCGCCCGCGTGAACTGCCTGGTGGTGACACGCGGCGAGGCCGGCTCACGCTTCCACGCCGACGGCGGCGTCATCGACATTCCCGTCGTCCCCGCCCGCGCCGTGGTCGACCCCACCGGCTGCGGCGACGCGTTCCGCGCCGGGCTGCTGTACGGCATCGCGCACGGCTGGGACTGGAAGTCGACCGGACAGCTGGCCAGCGTGATGGGCTCGATCAAGATCGAGCATCGCGGCGGCCAGAACCATGGACCCGGCCGGGACGACATCGCCGCGCGCTACCTGGCCGCGTTCGGCCAGCCCCTGCCGGCATGACGATTCGCAACCAGCGGCTATGCTGAAACTGTCCGCGCAGAACGCGGTCACACCGGCACCCGATGCACGACCCCGCCCCAGGAGCAGAACCATGAAACCGATCCCAGCCTTCGCCATCCTTGTCGCCGTTTCCGCCCTGCTGTTCGGATGCGCCACCGGCACCGGCGGCAAGGATTACAGCCGCGAGCAGACGCGCACCGTGCAGGAAGTACAGATGGGCGTCGTCGAAGCCGTGCGCGAAGTGAACATCGAAGGCACCAAGACGCCGATCGGCGCCGGTGCCGGTGCGGTGGTCGGCGGCGTGGCCGGCAGCACGATCGGCGGCGGCAAGGGCAGCGTGGTCGGCGCCGCGGTCGGCGCGGTGCTGGGCGGCCTGGGGGGCGCCGCGGCGGAAGAGGCGATCACGCGCAACCAGGGCGTGGAAATCACGGTCAAGCTCGATTCCGGCCGGCTGATCGCGATCACCCAGACCGCGGATGAATCGTTCCGGGTCGGCGACCGGGTCCGCATCCTGTCCGGCGGCGGCACCACCCGCGTATCGCACTGATCCGCCTGCGCGCCGCAAGGCGCGTCATCGTTCCGCAACCTTCGCGTCACGCCGGATTCACGGCGGCTCCCTAAGCTGGGCGCATTCCGTTTTTGGGAGTGCCTCATGCTCGACGTTCGCAGCACGGTCCAGACCGCTCCGGTCGGCCGTTATCACGTTTCCCTGGCGGTCGACGACGCCGAGATCCGCGAGGCCCAGCGCCTGCGCTACAAGGTCTTTGCCGAGGAGATGGGCGCACGCCTGTCGACCATCCTGCCCGGCCACGACATCGACCTCTACGATCCCTACTGCGACCACCTGCTGGTGCGCGAACTGGAAAGCGGCGAGGTCGTCGGCACCTACCGCATCCTTCCGCCCGAGTCGGCCAAGCGCGTCGGCAGCTATTATTCCGAGCAGGAATTCGACCTCACGCGCCTGCATTGCCTGCGGCCGCGCATGGCCGAACTCGGTCGTTCCTGCGTGCACCCGGATCATCGCAGCGGCGCGGTCATCGCCCGCCTGTGGCTCGGTCTGGCCGACTACATGACACGCCACGGCCACGAGACCATCGTCGGCTGCGCCAGCATCGCGATGCACGACGGCGGCCATGTTGCCGCACGCGTCTACCGCCAGATTGCCGGGCGCCATCTGGCGCCGATCGAGTGGCGCGCCACGCCACGCACGCGCCTGCCCGTCGAATCGCTCGACGATGGCCTGGCCGCCGCGCTGCCTCCCCTGATCAAGGGCTACACGCGGCTGGGCGCGCGGGTATGCGGCGAGCCGGCCTGGGACCCGGATTTCAACACCGCCGACCTGCTGATGCTGCTGCCGATGGCGCAGCTCAATCGCAGCTATGCCCGACGTTTCCTCGCTTAGGCAAGGCACGCCTTACAATGCGGGCGTGATCGCCGCGCTCCGCCGTCTGCCCCGTCTCCTGCTGCTGTGCCTGCACCTCGCGTTAGGGATCGCGCTGGCGCTCGTTGCCCTGCCGCTGGCCGGCGAAGCCACGCGCGACCGCATCATCGCCCGCTGGTCTGCGCGTCTGCTGGCGATCCTGCGCATACGCCTGCGCGTCGAGACGCCGCCCGCCCTGCCCGCCGGCGCCTTGCTGCTGTGCAACCACGTGTCCTGGATCGACATCTACCTGATCCTGGCCGCGCGCCGCGTGCGCTTCGTGTCGAAATCGGAGGTACGGCAATGGCCGGTGGTCGGCTGGCTCGCGCACCGCGTGGGTACGCTGTTCCTCGAACGCGGCCGCCGTGCCGACACGAAACGCATCAACGCCGACATGGCCGCCCTGATGCAGAGCGGCCACTGGGTTGCCGTTTTTCCGGAAGGCACGACCAGCGACGGGCGCAGCCTGAGGCGCTTCCTGCCTTCGCTGCTGCAGCCCGCGGTTGCGCTGCATTGCCCGGTGGTGCCGGCAGCCCTGCGCTACCGCACGCCGGACGGCCGCTACAGCGCTGCGCCCGCCTACATCGACGACATCAGCCTGTGGGAAAGCTTCACCCGCATTCTCGACGCGGGCGGCCTGGTTGCCGAGTTGCGCTTCGGCGAACCGATCGCAGCCGACGGACATCGACGCGAACTGGCCGCCACGGCCGAGCGCGCGGTCGCTAGGCTTTTGGGCGTTGCATCTGCGGACAGTCCACCGCAAACGCCTGCCTGTCCTCCAGCCGCACCGCGGTGAGCCTGCCGCCCCACAGGCAACCTGTATCGAGCGCGATCAGTCCGGGCCGGTTGATCAGCCCCAGGGTCGACCAGTGACCGATCACACAGGTCGTGTCGGCGCTGGCCCGGCCTGGCACCGCGAACCACGGCAGCCAGCCCGCGGGCTGGCTGCCCGGCGCGCACTTGTGGTGGAATTCCATCTCGCCTGTCGCCGAACAGTAGCGCAGCCGCGTGAAGGCGTTGACGATCACGCGCAGGCGTTCGTATCCCTGCAGGTCCGGCGTCCAGGCGACCGGCGCATTGCCGTACATGCGTTCGAAGAAGACACGGTAGTCGGGCCCCCGCAGCGCCGCTTCCGCCTCGGCGGCGCGCGCCATCGCGTCGGTCGCCGTCCAGCCGGGCAGCACACCGGCATGGATCAGCAGGAAGCCGTCCTCCAGCCAGGCCAGCCGGCGATGCCTCAGCCACTGCAGCAACGCATCGCGATCCGGCGCCGCCAGCACGGCATCGAGCGTATCGCCCTTGTGCACCCGTCCAAGGCCTTCGGCCAGCGCGAGCAGGTGCAGATCGTGGTTGCCCAGCACGCACACGGCGGCCTCCCCCAGATCCCGGATCAGTCGCAGCACGCCCAGCGAATCGGGCCCGCGGTTGACCAGATCGCCGACGAACCAGAGCCGGTCGACGGCGGGGTCGAAACGGATCCGCTCCAGCAGGCTCTCGAGCGAATCGCGACATCCCTGGATGTCGCCAATGGCATAGGTGGGCATATAAAATACGGGCTCCTCGCGCGTGAGTCCGCATCATAGCGCGCCCGTTTTCCCGCCTTGTGACGCCCGCCGCATGAAACCCCTGATCCGCCTCTTTTTCCGTACCCTGCGCGCCGTGCTCGGCCCCTTCCTCCTGCTGGGCAACTGGCTCACGCGCCCCAGGGGCGTCCAGCGCAGCGCCGAGGCGCAGGCCGCCGTGGATGCGCGCACCCGCGCGCTCGCGCTCTACCATTTCCCGACCTGCCCGTTCTGCATCAAGGTACGGCGCACGCTGCGACGCCTGTCGCTGAACGTCGAGCTGCGCGACGCACGCGCCGACGACGCCCATCGTGCCGCCCTGGTCGCCGGCGGCGGCAAGCCGCAGGTGCCCTGCCTGCTGATCACCGCGGCCGACGGCGGACAGACCTGGCTGTACGAATCCGACGCCATCAACGCCTGGCTCGATCGCGAATTCGGCGCGGCATGAGTCTGCTCGCCGCGCTCAACCCGCCGCAGCGCGAGGCGGCGAAGTACCTTGACGGCCCCTTGCTGGTGCTGGCCGGCGCCGGCTCGGGCAAGACGCGGGTGATCACCCACAAGATCGCCTACCTGATCGGCGAGTGCGGCTACAGGCCGGGCTCGATCGCCGCCATCACCTTTACCAACAAGGCCGCGCGCGAAATGCAGGAGCGCGCCGCCAGGCTGACGCAAGGAGATGCCTTTAATAAAATCAGTACCAAGGGGCTGATCGTCACCACCTTCCACTCGATGGGCCTGCGCATGCTGCGCGAGGATGCAAAGTTCGCCGAGCTGAAGCCGGCGTTCTCCATCCTCGACTCGGCCGATGCCGCCGGCATCGTGTCGGAAATCCTCAAGACCACCGACAAGCAGGAAATCCGCCGCGCGGCGACGCGCATCTCGCTGTGGAAGAACGAACTGAAGTCGCCCGCCGCCGCACTCGCCACGGCCGAGGACGACAACGCGCGCGCCTACGCAAAGATCTACGACCGCTACGACGCCACCCTGCGCGCCTACCAGGCGGTCGATTTCGACGACCTGATCCGCCTGCCGGCCGAACTGCTGGATACCCACGCCGAGCTGCGCGAAAAGTGGCAGAACCGCCTGCGCCACATCCTGGTCGACGAATACCAGGACACCAACATCGCGCAGTACCGCCTGCTGCAGAAGCTGACCGGCGTGCGCGCCGCCTTCACCGCGGTCGGCGACGACGACCAGGCGATCTACGGCTGGCGCGGCGCCTCGGCCGACAACCTGCGCCAGCTGCGCGACGACTATCCGCACCTGCACGTGGTGAAGCTGGAGCAGAACTACCGTTCGACGGTGCGCATCCTCAAGGCCGCCAACAGCCTCATCGCGAACAATCCCAAGCTGTTCGAGAAGCGCCTGTGGAGCGACCTCGGCGTCGGCGACGCGATCCAGGTGATGCCTACGAGGGACGACGAGCACGAAGCCGAATCGGTCGTCATGCGGCTGCTGTCGCACAAGTTCCAGCACCGTACCGAGTGGCGGGACTACGCCATCCTCTACCGCGGCAACTACCAGGCACGCGTGTTCGAACAGGCCCTCCGCAACGAGAAGGTGCCCTACCAGCTCTCGGGCGGCCAGTCCTTCTTCGACAAGAGCGAGATCAAGGACGTGATCGCCTACCTGCGACTCATTGCCAACGGCGACGACGACCCCGCCTTCATCCGCGCCGTGACCACGCCCCGGCGCGGCGTCGGCGCGGCCACGCTGGAAAGGCTGGGGCAGGTCGCCGCGACGCTGCACGTGAGCCTGTTCGAGGCGGTGTTTTCCGCGGCCGCCGCGTCGCAGATCGGCGAACGCCAGCTGGCGCCGCTCACCGAGTTCTGCCAGTTCATCAACCGTTTCGAGGCGCGCGTCGCGCGCGAGCCGGCGGGCGAACTGCTCGACGACCTGCTGCAGGCCATCGGCTACGAAGCCTGGCTGTTCGACCAGGACGACCAGCGCGCCGCGCAGTCGCGCTGGGACAACGTGCGCGAGTTCGCCGCCTGGATCGCAAAGAAGGGCGAAGAAGACGAGAAGGATCTGCTGCAGCTGACGCAGACCATCGCCCTGATCACGCTGCTGGAAGGCCGCGAGGACGAGGAACCCGACGCGGTGCGGCTGTCGACCCTGCACGCCGCCAAGGGCCTGGAATTCGGCCACGTCTTCCTGGTCGGCGTGGAGGAAAACATCCTGCCGCACCGCGATGCGGTAGACGAAGGCCGGCTGGAGGAAGAGCGCCGGCTGATGTACGTCGGCGTGACGCGGGCGCGGAAATCGCTGACGCTGTCCTACTGCGCGCGGCGCAAGCGGGCGCGCGAATCGGTGTCCTGCGAACCCTCGCGCTTCATTGAAGAACTGGGCGACGACGTCCGGCGTCCGGACGCCGCGCCCGATGCCGAAGCCAAGGCCAGCGGCAGCGACCGGCTGGCCGCACTGAAGGCGATGCTCGGCTGACGCTACGCGCCGTTTACAGCGTCAGGATCCACTTAGACAGGGCCTTGGCGTCGGCCGGCGACACCTTCTGGGCCGGCATGGGGATGGAACCCCATTTCCCTTTCGACCCTTTGGTGATGCTGTCCGTCAGCATGGACTCGGCCGTTTTCTGTCCCTTGTACTTCGCGGAAATCTCCTTGAATGCGGGGCCGAGCACTTTCTTGTCGACCTGATGGCAGGTCATGCACTTGCTTTTGTTGGCCAGCTCCAGGCTTGCCTGGGCAGGCAGGGCGACGCACGCAAGGATGGTCAGGGCAATCAGCTTGTTCATGTGGCTCTCCGAAAAAAGAAAAAGAATATTAGGACACGCTTATATAAATATATCTCCGGGGCAGGCGGCTGTCCAGAAAAAAAGGGCGCCGAAGCGCCCCTTTACCGGTCGAACACAAGAATCAGTTGACCTTGGGATCCAGCTCGCCCTTGTCGTAGCGCTTCTGCATCTCTTCCAGGTTGAAGACCTTCTTGATCTTGCTGGCCTGGCCGGCGGCGCCGAAGGCTTCGTAGCGCGCCTTGCAGATATCGCTCATGCCCTTGGTCGCTTCCTTGAGGAACTTGCGCGGATCGAAGTTGGACTTGTTTTCCGCCAGGTGCTTGCGGATCGCGCCGGTGGACGCCATGCGCAGGTCGGTGTCGATGTTGACCTTGCGCACGCCGCTCTTGATGCCTTCGACGATCTCTTCCACGGGCACGCCGTAGGTCTGGCCCATGTCGCCGCCGTAGCTGTTGATGATGGCGAGCCAGTCTTCCGGCACCGAGGAGGAGCCGTGCATCACCAGATGGACGTTGGGGATACGGGCGTGGATTTCCTTCACGCGGTCGATGCGCAGCACCTTGCCGGTAGGCTTCTGGGTGAACTTGTAGGCGCCGTGCGAAGTGCCGATGGCGATGGCCAGCGCGTCGACCTTGGTCTTGGCGACGAAATCGGCGGCTTCGTCGGGGTCGGTCAGCAGCATGGAGTGGTCCAGCGTGCCTTCGGCGCCGTGGCCGTCTTCCTCGCCGGCCTTGCCGGTTTCGAGCGAGCCCAGGCAGCCCAGTTCGCCCTCGACCGATACGCCACAGGCGTGGGCCAGGTCAGCGACCTTGCGGGTCACTTCGACGTTGTACTCATAGGAGGCCGGGGTCTTGCCGTCTTCCTTCAGCGAGCCGTCCATCATCACCGAGCTGAAGCCGGACTGGATGGAACGGAAGCAGATGCTGGGCGAGGCGCCGTGGTCCTGGTGCATGCAGACGGGAATCTGCGGATACATCTCGATGGCGGCCAGGATCAGGTGGCGCAGGAAGGGTTCGCCGGCGTAGGAACGCGCACCGGCGGAGCCCTGCAGGATCACCGGCGAATCGACGGCGGCGGCGGCCTGCATGATGGCATGCACCTGTTCCATGTTGTTGACGTTGAAGGCGGGCAGGCCATAGCCGTTTTCGGCGGCATGGTCGAGCAGTTGACGAAGGGAAATAAGGGCCATTTGACAGTCTCCTAGTGGTTAATGAATGTGCGTTGGATTCAGGACTTTTTCGTGCCGCCCACCCGGACGATTTTCATGGTGTTGGTGCCCCCGGACTGGCCGATGGGTTCGCCGATGGTCAGCAGGATCAGATCGCCTTCGCGCACTGCGCCGCGCCGGCGCAGCTCTTCTTCCGCCTCCGCCAGCAACACGTCGCGTTCCTTGGTCGCGGTCTTCAGGTTGATGGGGTAGACGCCGCGGAACAGGGTAACTTTTCTACGGGTTTCGACCTGGGGTGTCAAGGCGTAGATCGGAACGCGGGTGGACAGACGGCTCATCCACAGGCAGGTATTGCCCGATTCCGTGAGCGCCGCGATGGCCTTGATATTCAGATGCACCGAAGTGAACACGGCCGACATGGCAATCGCCTCGTCGGCACGCAGGAAGCTCTTCATCAGGCGGTCGTTGGAAAAATCCGGCTCGGCTTCCTTCTCCGCTTCCAGACAGACGCGGTGCATGGCCTGCACCGCCTCGACCGGGAACTGACCGGCGGCGGTCTCGGCCGACAGCATCACCGCGTCGGTGCCGTCGAGCACCGCGTTGGCGACGTCGGAGACTTCGGCGCGGGTCGGGATGGGGCTCGAGATCATCGACTCCATCATCTGGGTCGCGGTGATCACGGTCTTGTTACGCTCGATCGCCATGCGGATCATGCGCTTCTGCAGCGCGGGCACGGCGGCGTCACCGACTTCCACACCGAGATCGCCGCGCGCCACCATGATGGCATCCGAGGCTTCGAGGATTTCTTCCAGGTGCTCGATCGCTTCGGTGCGCTCGATCTTGGCGACCAGCTGGCTCTTGCCGCCGGCGGCGCGCAGCAGTTCGCGCGCCTGGCGCATGTCGGCACCGGATCGCGGGAACGACACCGCCAGGTAGTCGGCCTTCAACGCCGCCGCCGTCTTGATGTCCTCGATGTCCTTCTCGGTCAGTGCCGCTGCCGACAGGCCGCCGCCCTTGCGGTTGATGCCCTTGTTGTTGGACAGCACCCCGCCCTGCACCACGCTGCAGTGGATTTCGGTGCCCTGGACTTCCTCGACCCAGAACTCGATGCGGCCGTCGTCGAGCAGCAGCGTCACGCCGCGCGCCACGTCGTTCGGCAGTTCCTTGTAGTCGAGGCCGACGCGGGTCTGGTCGCCCAGGGTGCAGGCGGCATCCAGGATGAAGCGGTCGCCCTTGGCCAGCGTGATCTTGCCGTCCTTGAACTTGCCGATGCGGATCTTGGGGCCCTGCAGGTCGACCAGCACGCCGACGGCACGACCGCGCGCGCGCGCGAGGGAACGCACCAGCTCGGCGCGGTCGATGTGGTCCTGCGCGGAACCGTGGGAAAAGTTGAGGCGTACCACATCGATGCCCGCCTCCATCATCCGGTCCAGGGTTTTGGCATCGGAGCAGGCGGGGCCGAGCGTGGCGACGATCTTGGTTCTGCGGATCATGTCGGTGAGCGGTGAGCAGTAAGCTGTGAGCGGTAAAAAAAGCAGCAAGCGGAAAACCGCTCACCGCTTACCGTTTACTGCTTACCCCTGCGCCCTTTCCTCCAGAATCGCCACGGCGGGCAGGACCTTGCCTTCGAGGTACTCGAGGAAGGCGCCGCCGGCGGTCGAGATGTAGCTGACCTTGTCGTAGATGTCGTACTTCTGGATCGCGGCGATGGTGTCGCCGCCGCCGGCCAGGCTGAAGCCCGGTGCGTTGGCGATCGCCATCGAGACGGTCTTGGTGCCTTCGCCGAACTGGTCGAACTCGAACACGCCGACCGGGCCGTTCCACACGATGGTGCCGGCCTTGGCGATGATGTCGGCGAGTTCCTGCGCGCTCTTCGGGCCGATGTCGAAGATCATGTCGTCGTCGGCGACCTCGTCGGCGCTCTTCAGCACGGCGGGCTCGTTGGCGTCGAACTGCTTGCCACACACCACGTCCACGGCGATCGGTATCGACGCGCCGCGCGCGGCCATCTTCTCGATCAGCGCCTTGGCGGTGGGGATCAGATCGTGTTCGCACAGCGACTTGCCGACGTTCTTGCCCATGGCGGCGAGGAAGGTGTTGGCGATGCCGCCGCCGACCACCAGCTGGTCGACCTTCTCCGACAGCGCTTCCAGCACGGTCAGCTTGGTGGACACCTTGGAGCCGCCAACGATGGCGACCATCGGGCGCGCCGGGTTGGCGAGCGCCTTGGCCAGCGCGTCGAGTTCTTCGGTCAGCAGGATGCCGGCGGCGGCGACGGGGGCGAACTTGGCGACGCCGTGGGTCGAGGCCTCGGCACGGTGAGCGGTGCCGAAGGCATCCATCACGAACACGTCGCACAGCGCAGCGTATTTCTTCGCGGTTTCGTCGACGTTCTTCTTCTCGCCCTTGTTGACGCGGCAGTTCTCCAGAACCACCAGTTCGCCGTCGGCGACATCGAAGCCGCCGTCGGTCCATTCGCGGATCAGGCGGATGTTCTTGCCGAGCTTCTGCGCGATCACGTCGACCACGGGCTTGAGCGAATCCTCTTCCTTGAACTCGCCTTCGGTGGGACGACCGAGGTGCGAGGTCACCATCACTTTGGCGCCGGCCTTGAGGCAGTGCTCGATGGTGCGCATCGAGGCAGTGATGCGGGCGTCGGACGTGACCTTGCCGTCCTTGACGGGCACGTTCATGTCGGCGCGGATGAAGACGCGCTTGCCAGCGAGATCGAGATCGGTAACGCGTTGGAATGCCATGTTTGTGTTCTCCACGGAAAGGTAAGGTTTAAGGGTTGGCGCGGCGGTTGCTGCCGCGCCAGGCCTTAAGGCTCACCGGTGAGTGAGCGGTGAGCGGTGAGACGGTGAGCGGGTTCTGCTTGCTGCTCACCGCTCACCGCTTGCCGCTTACTTCGCCACGTGCTCGACGAAGCGGAGCATGTTGCAGGTGTAGCCGTACTCGTTGTCGTACCAGGCGACGACCTTGACGAAGGTGCCGTCCAGCGCGATGCCGGCTTCGGCGTCGAAGATCGACGAGAAACCGCAGCCGCGGAAGTCGGTCGAGACGACCTTCTCGTCGGTGTAGCCCAGGGTCTTGCTGATGTCGCCGGACGACGCGGCAGCCTTCATCGCGGCGCAGATGTCGGCGTACTTGGCTTCCTTGTTCAGCTCGACGGTCAGGTCGACCACGGAAACGTCGGAGGTCGGCACGCGGAAGGCCATGCCGGTCAGCTTGCCGTTCAGCTCGGGCAGCACGACGCCCACGGCCTTGGCAGCGCCGGTCGACGACGGGATGATGTTTTCCAGGATGCCGCGGCCGCCGCGCCAGTCTTTCTTGGACGGGCCGTCGACGGTCTTCTGGGTGGCGGTGGCGGCGTGCACGGTGGTCATCAGGCCACGCTTGATGCCCCAGTTGTCGTTCAGCACCTTGGCGACGGGCGCCAGGCAGTTGGTGGTGCACGAAGCGGCGGAGACGATGGCCTGGCCGGCGTAGGTGGTGTGGTTCACGCCGTACACGAACATCGGGGTCTTGTCCTTGGACGGGGCGGACATGACGACCTTCTTGGCACCGGCCTTCATGTGGGCCTGGCAGGATTCGTCGTCGAGGAAGAAGCCCGTGCATTCCAGCACGATGTCGGCGCCGACTTCGTTCCACTTCAGGTTGGCGGGATCCTTCTCGGCGGTCAGGCGGATTTTCTTGCCGTTCACGACCAGGTTATTGCCGTCGACGGCGATGTCGCCCTTGAAGTTGCCGTGCACCGAGTCGTACTTCAGCATGTAGGCGAGGTAGTCGGGCTCGAGCAGGTCGTTGATCGCGACCACTTCGATGCCGGGAAAGTCCTTCGCGATCGCGCGGAATGCCATGCGGCCGATGCGGCCAAAACCGTTGATGCCAACTTTGATTGCCATTTTGCAGTCTCCAGTGAGGTTGAAAATCTTCTTGGGATTCAGGGGCCAGGATTCCGGAGGCCAGGGAAGTGCGGACTGCGCCGCGTCATTTTCCCTGGATCCCGGTCCCTCGTCCCCGGTCCCTGGTTTTTAAAGAACGCTCTTCACCGCGGCCGCGACGGCCTCGGTCGTGATGCCGAAGTGCTTGAACAGCGCCGGCGCGGGAGCGGATTCGCCGAAGCTGTCGATGCCGATCACCGCACCTTCCAGACCCACGTACTTGCGCCAGAAGTCGGTGACGCCGGCTTCGACGGCGACGCGCGGCAGGCCCTTGGGCAGTACGCTGGCCTTGTAGGCGGCGTCCTGCTTGTCGAAGGTGTTGGTCGAGGGCATGGAGACCACGCGCACGGCGATGCCTTCGGCGGCCAGCGCTTCCTGCGCCTTGACGGCCAGTTCGACTTCGGAGCCGGTGGCGATGATGACGGCCTTCGCGCCGGCCGCGTCCTTCAGAACGTAGCCGCCCTTGGCGATGTTCGCCAGCGTCGCTGCGTCGCGCGCCATGAAGGGCAGGTTCTGGCGCGACAGGATGTGCGCGGTCGGGCCGTCGGTGCGCTCGACCGAGGCCACCCAGCCGACCAGGGTTTCGACGGTATCGCACGGGCGCCAGACGTCCATGTTCGGAATCATGCGCAGGGTCGCGGTCTGCTCGACCGGCTGGTGGGTCGGGCCGTCTTCGCCAAGGCCGATGGAGTCGTGCGTGAAGACGTGGATCACGCGCTGCTTCATCAGCGCGGCCATGCGGATGGCGTTGCGCGAGTATTCCGAGAACATCAGGAAGGTGCCGCCGAAGGGCAGCAGGCCGCCGTGCAGGGCCATGCCGTTCATGATCGCGGCCATGCCGAATTCGCGCACGCCGTAGCTGATGTAGTTGCCGGGGTTGCCGTTGCGCACCGGGTGGCAGCCTTCCCAGTTGGTCAGGTTGGAACCGGTCAGGTCGGCGGAGCCGCCGAGGAATTCGGGCAGCGCCGGGGCCAGCGCGTTGATCGCGATCTGGCTGGCCTTGCGGGTGGCGACAGTTTCGGCCTTGGCGTTGATCGCCGCCAGCTTCTCGGCGACGTGCGCCTTCCAGTTGGCCGGCAGTTCGCCTTTCATGCGACGCTCGAACTCGGCGGCCTCGGCCGGGAAGGCCTTCCTGTATTCGGCGAACTTGTTGTTCCACAGGCTCTCCAGGCCCTGGCCCTTGGTCTTGGCGTCCCAGCCGGCGTAGATGTCGGCGGGCACTTCGAACGCGGGGGAATTCCAGCCGATGTGCTTGCGGGTGGCCTCGACCTCGGCGGCACCCAGTGCGGCGCCGTGCACGTCGTGCGTGCCTTCCTTGTTGGGCGAACCCTTGCCGATGATGGTCTTGCAGCAGATCAGGGTCGGTTTGTCGGCCGAAGCTTTGGCCTTCTGGATCGCGGCTTCGAGGGCGACGACGTCATGGCCATCGACGCCGGCAATGACATTCCAGCCGTAGGCCTCGAAACGCTTGGCGGTGTCGTCGGTGTACCAGTGCTCGATGTGGCCGTCGATGGAGATGCCGTTGTCGTCCCAGAACGCGATCAGCTTGTTCAGCTTCCAGGTACCCGCCAGCGCGCAGGCTTCATGCGAAATGCCTTCCATCATGCAGCCGTCGCCCATGAACACGTAGGTGTGATGGTCAACGATGGGGTGGCCGGGTTTGTTGAACTCGTTGGCGAGGATCTTCTCCGCCATCGCCATGCCGACGGCATTGGTGATGCCCTGGCCCAGCGGGCCGGTGGTGGTTTCCACGCCGGGGGCATAGCCGTATTCGGGGTGGCCTGGCGTCTTGGAATGCAGCTGGCGGAACTGCTTCAGGTCGTCCATCGACAGGTCGTAGCCGGTCAGGTGCAGGAGCGCGTAGATCAGCATCGAGCCGTGGCCGTTCGACAGCACGAAACGGTCGCGATCGGGCCACTTCGGATTGGCCGGATTGTGGCGCATGTGATGATTCCACAGCGTCTCGGCGATTTCCGCCATGCCCATGGGGGCGCCGGGGTGGCCGGACTTGGCTTTTTCGACGGCGTCCATCGCGAGCGCGCGAATGGCGTTGGCCAGATCGTTACGGGTAGGCATTGCGTTCCCTTCTTGAAGTAATGAAAACCGGTGGCATCTCCGCCGGAAACGCCTCGCGGCGACACCTTGGGCAGAATATGCAAAAACCCTGATTATCCGTCAGCAGGCCGGGCTTTCGCAAGCCGCCCGCCCGGCGCGGGAAAGCGGCGCCCGGCCAAGGACTTGAGCCTGTTAGCTGAGGAAGAGGTTCAGAACGGGGTCCTAAAATGTTTTTATTCGGCCCGGGCGCAGGCTTATGCGCCCGCTGCCTTGAGCCAGTCGCGCCAGAGCTCGAACAAGGCGGGGCTCGCCGACGCAACGACCGAGCGTTCCCAGGGGCTCGCCGTATCGAAATTGCCGCCCAGGCAACGCATGCGTCCGCCCGCCTCTTCCAGGATCAGGGCGCCCGCGGCGTAATCCCACAGCTTCTGCCCCCCGTGTACGTAGATGTCGAAACGGCCGGCCGCGGTATAGCACCAGTCGAGCGTGGAGGCACCGAAGTTGCGCTGCGAGGCGTAGGGCGGCCAGGAGGCCAGCCGGCCCGCCAGCTCGCGGTCGATGCGCTTCAGCTCGACGCCGGCCAGCGCGCGGCGCAGTTCGGTCGCCGGCGCGCGCAGCGGCAGCGGCGTTCCGTTCAGGTGCGCACCCTTGCCGCGTTCGGCGCTGAACATCTCGTCCGCGATGGGATCGTAGATCACGCCCAGTTGGCGTTCGCCCTTGTAAAGGTAGGCCACCGACACGGCGAAATAAGGCACGCCGGCGACGAAGTTGGAGGTGCCGTCGATGGGGTCGACGCACCAGAGGCCATCGCGTCCGGCATCCCAGGCATCGTGCTGCTGCTGTTCGGTCATTTCCTCGCCCAGCACCGGCACGTCGCTGATCGCCGGCAGGGCCGCCTCCAGGGCCGCCTGGGTCGCCGCGTCGGCCTCGGTGAAAAGGCTGCCGTCCGCCTTGTGGCTGTGCGTCACCTTGAGGAAACGCGGCGTCACCTCGCGCTGCGCGACCTCGCGCACCAGAGCCTTCACGGCTTCCAGCCTGTCTGTCAAACTCGCCAAGATCAGTCTTCCTTCCACTTGATCGAACAGCCCATGCTGGGGATCTGCTCACTCGGGCCACGCTGCGTGACGGCCACTTCCTTCATGGCCTCGAAGAGGTCGCGACGCACGCCGTCCGGCGCGGTTTCCTTGCGCGAGGCGTCGAAACGACCGCGATACTGCAGTTCTCCCGCACGGTTCAAGCCGAAGAAATCGGGCGTGCACACCGCCCCGTAGGCCTTCGCCACCTGCTGGCTGGCGTCGAGCACGTAGGGAAACGCAAAGCCGAATTCCGCCGCCACGGCCTGCATGTTCTCGAAGCGGTCTTCCGCGTATTCGGCCGGGTCGTTGGACATGATGGCGATGGCATGGACGCCGTGGTCGCGCTTCAGTTCGGCCAGATCGCGCACCAGCCGCGGGCGGATCGCCTTCACGTAGGGACAGTGGTTGCAGATGAACATCACCAGCAGGCCGTTCGGGCCCATGGCGTCGGCGAGCGTCCACGTTTTACCGTCCACGCCGGGCAACCCGAATTCCGGGGCCTTCCAGCCGAAATCGCACACCGGGGTCGTGAGGGAAACCATGCCTGCTCCGCTGATTGTTCTGGGCAACGCCTGCATAATACCAACGATGTCCGCTCCGCGTTTTTACCTCGACCAGCCACTCGCCCTCGGCGCCCGCTTCAACCTGCCGCCCGGTCCCGCGCGCCACGCCGCTCGCGCCCTGCGGCTTGCGCCAGGCGATGCAGTCACCCTGTTCGACGGCCGCGGCGGCGAATACGCGGCCCGCATCGAACGCATCCACAAGGACGACGTCACCGTCAGCGTGACCGGGTTTCAGCCGGTCGAGCGCGAATCCGGGTTGCGCGTCCATCTCGCGCAGGGCATTTCCAGCGGCGAACGCATGGACTACACGCTACAGAAGGCGGTGGAACTCGGCATCGCCTCGATCCAGCCGATTGCCGCCCGACGCAGCGTGGTCAAGCTCAGCGGCGAACGCGCCGACCGCCGCGTGGCCCACTGGCAGGGCGTGGTCGCCAGCGCCTGCGAGCAGTGCGGTCGCAACCGCGTCCCGGTCGTCGCGCAGCCGCTGGCGCTGGCCAACTGGCTGGGCACGCGTGCGCCGGGCCGCCTGCTGTATCTGTCGCCGCTGGCGGACGCGCGGCTTGCCGACCTGCCGGCCCCCGGCGACGCCGACACCCTGGTCGCCGGCCCCGAAGGCGGATTCGAAGCGGACGAGATCGCAGCGCTCCGCGCTGCTGGCGCCGTGCCCGTTCGTCTCGGCGCGCGCATCCTGCGCACCGAGACGGCCGCGCTCGCCGCGCTGGCGGCCATGCAGGTCTTGTGGGGCGATTTCTGAACTTCCCTTGCAAACAAAAAACCGGGCATCAGCCCGGTTTTTTGTTTGCCTTCATCCCAATTCAGGGACGCAGATAGGCATACCCTTCCTTCTGGCGATGCATGATCTCGACCACGCCGGCCGGCACATAGCCCACCTTGGCGTTCATGTCGCCCTTGCTGAGCTTCTGGCCGCGCATGGTGTTTTCGCACGCCATGACCTGCACGCCGGACTCGACCGCTTCGGCGACGCGATTGGCCACCTCGGATTCCGCCTTCAGCATGGCGATGCCCGGGCCGTAGGCGACGATCTCGAGTTCGACATTGTCCTTGCCCAGGTCCTTCTGGATGTTCTTGGCGTTGTTGAGCGCCAGGTTCCACTTGCCCGGGTCGTTGTCACTGACCTGGATCACCATCTTGTCCTTGTCCGCCGCGGCGCACACGCCGGGCATCGCCAGCGCCCCTACCAGCAATGCGCCACCCAGCATCGCGCCCAGGGTCGCCTGCATCCGTTTCATCATGATTCCGTCTCCTTGGTAAAAATAGTTAGGGCACCACTGCCGACTGAATGACGCGCGGCGGCATCAATATATTCCAATTATTTCGGCGCGGCACCCCAGGGACTGCGCCGCTCCGGGGTTTTCGGTATCCTTCGCCTACGAACCCCCTGTTTTCAGGACATTTTCCTTGAAAGATACCGCCAATTTCGTTCACTGGTTTCGGTCCGCCGCGCCCTATATCCACGGCTTTCGCGGCAAGACCTTCGTCATTGCCTTCGGCGGCGAGCTGGTGGCGGAAGGCGGATTCGTGCAACTCGCGCACGACGTCAATCTGCTGAACAGCCTCGGGGTACGGCTGGTGCTGGTCCATGGCGTACGCCCGCAGGTCGAGGCCCGCCTGACCGAGAACGGCACCGCGATCCGCTACGTGAGCGGCCTGCGGGTCACCGACGATGCCGCGCTGGCCTGCGTCAAGGAAGCGGCCGGCACGGTACGGGTGGAAATCGAGGCGCTGCTGTCGCTGGGCATCGCCAATACCCCGATGGCCGGCGCCGATATCCGTGTGGCGTCGGGCAATTTCGTGACTGCCCAGCCCATCGGCGTGATCGACGGCGTCGATCTCCTGCACACCGGCGAGGTGCGCAAGATCGATGCCGCCGCGATCCGGCGGCGCCTCGACCAGCACGACATCGTGCTGCTCTCGCCCATCGGCTATTCCCCTACCGGCGAGATCTTCAACCTCAGTCTGGAGGACGTCGCCACGCAGGCGGCCGCGGAACTCGCGGCCGACAAGCTCGTTTTCCTGATGGACACCGACGGCGTACCGGACAAGGGCCGCACGATCCATACCGCATTGACCGTCAGCGAGGCACGGCAGCTGATCGAGAAGAAAGGCAGGAAACTGCCCGAGGACGTGACCTACTACCTGCCGTGCGCGATCACGGCCTGCACGCGCGGCGTCAAGCGCGCCCATCTCATCAGCCGGCGCCGCGACGGCGCCCTGCTGTCCGAGCTGTTCACTCGCGAGGGGGTCGGCACCATGATCACGCCGACGCCGCTGGAAACCCTGCGCCCCGCGAGCATCGACGACGTCGGCGGCATCCTCGGCCTGATCGAACCGCTGGAACGCGAGGGCATCCTCGTAAGGCGCTCGCGCGAGTTGCTGGAAATGGAAATCGACCGCTTCGTGGTACTGGAATCCGACGGCGTCATCGCCGGTTGCATCGCACTGTACCCGTTCCCCGAGGAACAGGCAGCGGAACTCGCCTGCCTCGCCGTATCGCAGGAATATCGCGGGCGCGGATTCGGCGACCTGCTGCTTACGGCTGCCGAGAAGGATGGCAAAAAGGCCGGTTTTAAGCGACTATTCGTGCTGACGACCCGGACGGAGCACTGGTTCGAGGAGCGCGGGTTCGTCGACAGCAGCCCGGACAAGCTGCCGCAGCGCAAGCAGGCGCTATATAACTACAAGCGGAGATCCAAGGTTCTCGAAAAATCGCTTTGACGGAGAGCGGGTCCTTGCATCGACTACTGATTGCCTGGCTGGGAAGCAGCCTGTTGTTCTGGGCTGCATGCGCGCAGGCGGCCCACGATTTCGTGGTCGGCGTACTGCCCTACCAGGGTGCGCGCGCCATCATCGCCGAACACCGCACGCTGGCCGTGCAGCTTCAGGCCGCGCTACAGCGGCCGGTCAGGATCGTCACGGCAAGGAACACGCGCATATTCGGACAACGGATGCTGGCGGGCGAATACGACCTGGCGATCGCGCCCGCCCACCTCGCGCGCCTGGCCCAGGTCGAGCGCGGCTGGACCCCGCTGGCCCGCTACACGCCCGATACGCAGGTCTACCTGCTCACCGCCGCCAGTCGTAGCGGCGACCCCATTGCCCCGGGCATCACCCTCGCCGTCCCCGATCACGCCATGCTGGTGACACTCATCGTGCAGGCATGGCTCGCCCAGTACAAGAACCTCGATGAAGGCGACTACACGCTGCTCGAAACGGGCAGCCACAGCGCCTCGATCCAGGCCGTCCTCGATCGCCATGCCGATGCGGCCGTCGGCGTCCTCGCCGCCATCGGACAGGTTCGCAAGGGCAGCGTCGGCCAGATGCGCATCGTCCACGAGATCGGTTCCATGCCCCTGCTGGTATTCGCGGCGCGAGCCGGCACGCCGCCGCCGGTGCTGGCCGCGACGCGCCGCACCCTGCTTGCCTACCCTGCCCCGCCCCGCCTGCGCGTGGTGCAGGTCGACTCCACGGCCCTGTCGGGCATGGACCGCTTCCTGCCCCGCACCCGCCTGCTCCTCGCCCGGTCGGAGACGCCGCATGCCGAATAGCTTCCTGCATCGTTGCCTCGTCTTGTTGCTGCTGTGGCCGCTTGTGCTGGCCCACGCCGACCCCGCACCGATCAAATTCGGCATCTTTCCCAACCTTTCGACGCGGCAGATGGTGGAAATCTACCGGCCGCTCGCCGACGATCTGGAAAAGCAGTTGCATCGCCGCATCGTCATCTACAGCGCGCGCGATTTCCGTACCTTCGTCGAACGCACGCAGAAGGGTGAATACGATCTCGTGCTCACGGCACCGCACCTGGCCTGGCTGGCCCGCCAGGATGCCGGCTATCGGCCGTTGCTGAAATATGCGCAGCAGACCCATGGCCTGCTGGTGGTGCGCGCCGACGGCCCTTTCCGCA